>Ga0210401_10008053_pt1 | contig 10490 bp, 10 predicted proteins | sample IncBWH32MmetaG_FD_150866 | JGI IMG/M metagenome (GOLD analysis project Ga0210401, IMG submission 150866) | Forest soil microbial communities from Barre Woods Harvard Forest LTER site, Petersham, Massachusetts, United States - Inc-BW-H-32-M | ecosystem: Environmental > Terrestrial > Soil >... | reverse complement strand
ATCCTTTGATCCACGCAAGCTGGCCCCGGCGCTCATCGCCCCCTATGCTCCACCGTCACTCGTGGGCGGCCCGCGATCAAAGGACTTCGCCATGGGACGCTTCGCCTCCGTTGCCGAGCTTTACGAGAAATTCCGACAGCCCTACCCCGCCGAATTTTTCCGCACGGTCGCCGACAAGCTGAAGCTTTCGAAACAGCACGCGCTGATCGACCTCGGCACCGGACCGGGGCTGCTTGCGATCGGCTTTGCGCCCTATGCCGGCCGCGTCACCGCCGTCGATCCGGAACCGGCGATGCTGGCGGCCGCGCGCAAGGCGGCGTTGCGCGCCGGCCAAGCGATCGATTGGATCGAAGGCCGGGCCGAGGACCTGCCTGACGGGATCGGCCCGTTCGATGTCGTCAGTATCGGCCGGGCGCTGCATTGGATGGATCGCGAGGCGCTCGGTCCGCTGTTTGCGCGGCTGGTCAAACCAGGCGGCGCCATCGTCATCTGCGGCTCATCGTCGGCCCGCGACGGCCGCAACGAATGGCTCGACACGTACAATGAAGCGCGGCGCGTCTGGTCCGACGAACGGCTGTGGTCGGAAGCCGGCAAGGGCGACAGGACGCATCGCGAGTTGATCGCGATGCTGGAGCGCCTTGGCTGCCACGTGGCAGAGACGGTCAGGGTCGAAACGACGCACGAGGTCAGCGTGAGCGACCTCGCGCAGCGCGTACTCACCTTTTCCTCATCCTCGCCTGCCGCGCTCGGCGACAAAGTGGATGCCATGCTGACCGATCTCGAAGCGCGACTTTCGCCATTCAGCCATAGCGGCAGCGTCACCGAGACCCTGGTGTCGGCGGCCGATATCATCCAGCGCTAGATCAGCCCTCGCAGTATCTGCGCGGCCTGCCAGCGCAACCGCAAGGCCTCGGAGCTGAAGGCGCTGGAGCATTCCTCCTCGCGTTCACCCTCGAGCAGCGCTGCGCCGCAATGCCGGCAGATGCGCGCCGACATCGGTGCCGCCCTGCCCACTGCGCCGCGTTGGCGATAGCGCGAGAGGTCGACGACGTTGCGCGATGAAATTATGAGTTCCTCAACCATTGCTGTCCTCGTGGCCGAAGCGCGACTTCTTTCGCGCGCCGGCGTGTTGTCGAGCCTCATCTCTCTGGCGGAAATCCGCGCCCGCTTTCCGCGGATCGGCTCATGGCAGTGTTATCGCAGAGAAGTTTCGCTCAAACGTTCAGCGCAACGCTCAAATTTTACCGGAGCGATTGCGGCAGGCGTTTCGAGCATCGCCTCAAGACTTCGCTAACGATTGATCGCCGCCTCTTCACCTCACCCTGCTTTGGGGAGAGGGAGAGGAAAGAAGTCACAGCCACTTCTTCCACTTGAATATCCAGTAGGGAACGATCGCCGCGGCGATCATGGCGACGACGGCGAGCGGATAGCCGTGGGCCCATTCGAGCTCCGGCATGTCCTTGAAGTTCATGCCGTAGATCGAGGCGATCAGGGTCGGCGGCATCAGGACCACGGCCATGACCGAGAACAGCTTGATGATGTTGTTCTGCTCGAGATTGACGACGCCAAGCATCGCATCCAGCACGAAGGTGATCTTGTTGGAGAGATAGGAGGCATGGTCGGTGAGCGAGGTCACGTCGCGCTGCATGGTCTTGAGCTGCTCGCGCATGTCCTTGCTCCATTTGACGCCTTCCATCACCGCCGACAGGAAGGTGACAATGCGCCCGATCGAGACCAGACTCTCGCGCACCTTGGAGGTCAGGTCGCCCTTGCGGCCGATCGCGATCAGGATCTGCGAGTAGCGCTTGGCGCTGCCGTGTCGTTCGCTTTCGGGCTCGAAGATGTCGTGGGAGACGGTGTCGACGTCGGCGCCGATGCGCTCCAGGATGTCGGCACAGCGGTCGATCACCGCATCGAGCAATTCCATCAGCACCATCTCGCCGGTCAGGCCGGGCGAGCAGGAACGGCCAAGCTTGTATTCGACCACCGCGAACGGCTTTGGCTCGTCATAGCGCACCGTCACCAGGCGATGGCCGGCGAGAATGAAGGTCACCGCCGTCGTCTTCGGCGTTTCGGTATCAGACTGGCACATCAGCGTCGCGGTCATGTAGCGCGCGCCGTTCTCGATATAGAGCCGGCTCGAGATCTCGATCTCCTGCATGTCCTCCCGCGTCGGCACCGCGATGCCGGCGAGTTTTTCCACCGCCTTGTCCTCGGCCTGGGTGGGTTTGACGAGATCGATCCAGACCGCGTTCTCCGGCAACGCGGCGAGGTCGGCGGCGGAGGCTTTCTTGAGCGAGGATTCCTGGGGAACAAACACAGAAAGCATAGGGTACTCCGGACGACACTCGACTTAGCCAAACCGGCATAGCTCGATTCTGGCGAGCAGCTGATGACGTCGCATTAACCGGCCGTTGGTATTTGTGGCGCGTTGGTGGCTGTAGCGTGGCACGGATTCGCTGATCTGGGCAGACTTGCCCAAGATTCAGCCGAAATCAGCACCCCTTGCGGCAAAAAAGACACAACGCCGGTCTCGCAACGCGGGATGAGCGTCTAAGTTCTGGAATTTAGACCGGCTTCCGCGATAATAAGGATTAACTGAATCATGGCGTTTGGGGCGCAGGATGGCGCCTCGCGGACGCAAAGACTTTCGATCGGAAGTGCACCATGCCGTCGCTCAAGGTGAAACTGGCCGTTTTGGCCGCCGGTTTGTTGTTGTCGGGTTGCATGCAATCCGCGACCTATGAGGCAACCAACACCACCGCCTTCAAACCGCGCGACAAGGAATTTCTGGCGAAGATCCGCTACACCAACACGCCGGTCGCCGAGCCCTTCCGTCGCGCGATCGTCGACTATCATCGCAAGGAATCGCCCGGCTCGATCGTGGTCGATTCCGACAACCACTATCTCTACTACGTGTTGAACGACGGCAAGGCGATCCGCTACGGCATCACCGTCGGCGAAGAAGCCATGGCCTGGTCGGGTATCGCCAAGGTCGGCGCCATGACCGAGTGGCCGGCGTGGCATCCGACCAAGGGCGAGATCGAGCGGCTGGGGGTTCCCACCTTCGTCGCCCCCGGTCCCGACAATCCGATGGGCTCGCGCGCCATGTATCTCTACGCCAACGGCAAGGACACGTTGTTCCGGTTGCATGGCACTAACCAGCCCGAATATATCGGCGCGTCGATCTCGTCCGGCTGCATCCGCCTGACCAACGAAGATGCGATTGACCTCTTATAACCACGTGAAGATCGGAACCATCGTGGTGGTGCTCGAACCGCACCATGGCGACTCGCCCTACAACTCGCAGATGGCGCTGCAGGGCGGTGGCAATCCAATGTTCAACTTCCAATAATTCGGGTCTTTTCCTCGATACCAAAGAGCGCCGGTTTTCACCGGCGCTTTTTTGTTGGGGATTTGAATTTTCGGATTCGTAGGGTGGGCAAAGCGAAGCGTGCCCACCATCAAGCTTCGGATTGAAGATGGTGGGCACGGCGCTTCGCGCCTTTGCCCACCCTACAGCACCGCAAACGCGGGACGAGCGAATGCACCGCTACTGGCGCTTCTTCTTTGACGCGGGCTTCTTTGCCGGCGGCGGATCGGCCGGCTGAGCGGCCTCATCGCTCGCGGCCGGCTCGGCCGCATCGGGCTTCGCCGCTTCACCCTTGTCGCCATCCGACTTCGCGGCAACCTCGCGCGGCGGCGCGTCTTCGGGGCGCTCGGCCGGCATCAAGGGCGCGATCTGCGGCAGGGGATCGTAGATCTCCCAATGGCAGAGCTTGAACTTGTTCTGGTGCTCCATCAGGTCGAGATGGATGTGCTCCTCATGATAGCCGTCCGAGCCGGGCCCGAGCACCGTGACGAAGCGCGAGCACACCGAATGCAGCACGGCCTCGCGCGTCTCGTGCGCGACATGCGGGTCGGTCAGCGCGATCGAGCGGCCGTCCGCGAGCTTGAAGGCGCGCACGTCGAGCGCATTGGCGCGGCCATGCTCGGACAGATGGGCGCCGGGGATGCGGTTGAAGCCGCGGCATTCATAGGAATCGTAATTGTCGAGCGTGGTGATCTCGCTGCCGAGCTTTTGCGTCAGGGCTGCGATATCGGTGCGGACCCAGTCGGCGATCTCGGTCGCCATCGAGCAGCGCAGCGTCGCGGCCGGCGTCAGCGCAACGCGCTTCTTGTCCGGCAGCACAATCGCCTCGAGCCGCACGAGGTCCGTGCCGCCGCAGCCGCCGGGCCCCTTGATGTCGGGAATGCTCGGCGCAATCGCGATGTCTTCCGTCAGTGCAAGCCGGCAAGCGGACGGCTGAGGCGCCGCTGGCGCGGGCGGAGTTGCCGGCGCCGCCTGCTCGGCGGGCTTGTCCGGCTCGGTCGGCTGGGCCGTCGCCGCCGGGCTGTCGCTGCCTGAATCCGGCGCTTCCGCCGGGCGCGGCCTTGGCAACGGAATTTTCGCTGGATGCACGCCCCCGCGCAGCCGCGGCGAGCCGTCACTGAACAGGTCGATCAGGTTGAGCGGCTTGGCGGCCGCAGCCGGTTCGGCTTGCATGCCAAGCAGGACGAGCGCGGTTACCGCGGTAACCATTTGGGCGCGATATGCCCACTTGCGATGTCCGTTCTCCGCGATAAGGTCCATGACAATTCCAAGATCAAGCGGCTGGCCCGGTTTCCCAAAGCAGGCACGGCGCAAGCAAATAACATTCTCAGGAGGGATTCGGATGCTTGGTTTGATGCAAGATTGGCCCTTGCTCTGTCATCGGATTATCGAGCACGCGGCGAAGTATCACGGCACCCAGGAAATCGTCACCCGCTCGGTCGAAGGTCCCATTGTCCGCACCAATTACGCCGAAATTCACAAGCGCGCGCTGAAAGTTTCGCAGATGCTGCAGCGCGACGGCATCAAGCTCGGCGACCGCGTCGCCACCATCGCCTGGAATACCTCGCGCCACCTCGAATGCTGGTACGGCATCATGGGCATCGGCGCGATCTGCCATACCGTCAATCCCCGGCTTTTTCCCGACCAGATTTCCTGGATCATCAACCACGCCGAGGATCGCGTGGTGCTGACCGACCTCACCTTCGTTCCCGTCCTGGAAAAGCTCGCCGACAAGCTGCCGACCGTCGAACGCTTCATCGTGCTGACCGACAAGGAGCACATGCCGCAGACCACGCTGAAGAACGCGGTCGCGTATGAGGAATGGCTGAAGCAGGCGGACGGCAATTTCGCCTGGAAGGATTTTGACGAAAACACTGCCGCCGCCATGTGCTATACCTCGGGCACCACGGGCGATCCCAAGGGCGTGCTCTATTCGCACCGTTCCAACGTGATCCACTCGTTCCTGGCCAATTCCAAGGACGCGCTCGGCACGTCTGCCAGCGACGTCATGCTGCCGGTGGTGCCGCTGTTCCATGCCAATAGCTGGGGCATCGCCTTCTCGGCGCCGATGATGGGCACCAAGCTGGTGATGCCGGGCCCGAAGCTCGATGGCGCTTCGGTCTATGAGCTGCTGTCGACCGAGAAGGTCACCCATACCGCAGGGGTGCCGACGGTGTGGCTGATGCTGCTGCAGCACATGGCCGCCAACAATCTCAAACTCCCGCATCTGGAGTTCGTCGTGTGCGGCGGCTCGGCGATGCCGCGCTCGATGATCAAGACCTTTGTCGACATGGGCGTGGTCGCACGCCATGCCTGGGGCATGACCGAGATGAGCCCGCTCGGCACGCTCGCCGCGCTGAAGCCGCCGTTCGCCGAGCTCGAAGGCGATGAGCAGCTCGACGTGCTGCAGACCCAGGGCTTCCCGCCCTACGGCGTGCAGATGAAGATCACCGACGATTCCGGCAAGGAGCTGCCCTGGGACGGCAAGACCTTTGGCCGGCTCAAGGTGTCGGGTCCGGCGGTGGCGAAGGCCTATTTCCGCGTCAACGCTGACATCCTCGACGAGGAAGGCTATTTCGACACCGGCGACGTCGCGACCATGGACAGCCACGGCTATATGCGCATCACCGACCGCTCCAAGGACGTGATCAAGTCCGGCGGCGAGTGGATTTCCTCGATTGATCTTGAAAATCTCGCGGTCGGCCATCCGGCCGTAGCCGAAGCTGCCGTGATCGGCGTGCACCACCCGAAATGGGACGAGCGGCCGCTGCTGATCATCCAGCTCAAGGACGGCCAGAAGGCTTCGCGCGAGGAGATCCTCAAATTCATGGATGGCAAGATCGCCAAATGGTGGATGCCCGACGATGTCGCCTTCGTCGACGGCATCCCGCATACGGCAACCGGCAAGATCCTGAAGACGGCGCTGCGCGAGCAGTTCAAGGCCTATCGTTTCCCGAACGCGGCGGCCTAGAGGCGCACCCAGCCGGTCGCACAGGCGGCGGCCTCCCGGCGACGGGAGGCCGTTTCGCCATGCTCAAAGACAAGGCAAGATGTGCCGTTAACCGCTTGTACCAGCTACGAAAGGTGAATTGGAACGGACGGTCCCGATCTCTAATTTCCGCCCCGTCCTGGGAAGCGAACAACAAGGGAACGCTCATGATGAGAAAATCTATCGCGCTGCGCACGCTACCATGGCTGGTGCTCGCATCGCTCGCGACCGTGCCCGCGCAGGCGGCCGGCAACAAGGTGGTGATCGGCGATATCGACGACATGTCCGGCCTCTATGCCGACGTGATCGGCCCCGGCGGCGTCGAGGCCGCCAGGATGGCGATCGAGGATTTCGGCGGCAGCGTGCTCGGCAACAAGATCGAGCTGCTCACCTCCGACCACCAGAACAAGCCGGATGTCGGCGCGCAGAAATTCCGTGAATGGGCCGACCGCGACGGCGTCACCATGGTCCTCGGCGGCTCAAATACCGGCGTCAGCCTCGCGATGAACAACGTCGCCAAGGAGAAGAAGATTCCCTTCATCGCGATCGGCGCCGCCGGCGCTTCGCTGACCGGCAAGGACTGCACGCCCTACACCGTCCACTATGTCTACGACACCACCTCGCTCGCCAATGGCACCGCCAAGACCATGGTGGGCCAGGGCGGCAAGACCTGGTTCTTCCTCACCGCCGACTACGCGTTCGGCACGCAGCTTCAGGAAGCCGCCACCAAGGTGGTGGAAGCCAGTGGCGGCAAGGTGCTCGGCGCGGTGCGCGTGCCGCTCTCGACCTCGGACTTCTCGAGCTATCTGTTGCAGGCGCAGAACTCCGGCGCCCAGGTGCTCGGCCTTGCCAACGCTGGCAACGACTTCACCAACTCGATCAAGGCCGCCGACGAGTTCGGCATCGGCAAGACCATGAAGCCGGCTGCTCTCCTCGCCTTCATCAGCGACATCCACTCGCTGGGCTTGAAGACCGCGCAGGGCCTCTACCTAACCACGGGCTGGTATTGGGACCTCAACGACAAGACCCGAGCCTTCGGCAAGCGCTTTTACGACAAGACCAAACGCGAGCCGACCATGAACCAGGCCGGCTACTATTCGGCGACCATGACCTATCTCAACGCGGTCAAGGCGGCCGGCACCACCGACTCCGACAAGGTGATGGCGCAGTTGAAGAGCATGAAGATCGACGACATGTTCACCTCCAACGGCAAGATCCGCGCCGATGGCCTGATGGAACATGAGATGTACATCATGCAGGTGAAGAAGCCCGAGGAGTCCAAGGCTCCCTGGGACTATTACAAGGTGGTGCAGACCATGTCGGGCGAAGAGGCGTTCGGAAAACTGTCCGAATCCGCCTGCCCGCTGGTCACAACGCACTGACGCGCCGAAACCTACCCAAAACGATGCGCTCTGCCACGGCAGGGCGCATCCGATTCTCGCCCCGTTTCGGGCGTGATGCCGGCATAAATTGCTTCACACTTGGCCGGAAAGTGCGCTAGGTCAGCCGCACACTGCTTTCCCGCGGCGCTTTCCCGCCTCTTGGGCGCTGGAAAATGGCAGATAAATTCATGCCGGAACGTTGAGGATGGCCCGCAGGTTTTCCGCTCCCTACCAGTCGGAACCCTTCTCCCGGCTCGCCAGCTGGGCGCGCAACCTTGCGATCTTTTCGGTGGTCGCCGTTCTGGTCTCGGTCCTGATCGTCCGCTTCGGCTTCCTGGAAATGAAGCCCGCGATCGCGACCTTTTTCGGCGCGCTCGGCCTCGCTGGTCTTTCCATCGTGATCGGGCTCGCAGGCTTTGCCGCGATCTGGCAGAACGGCACGCGCGGCATGAGCCGCATCCTGCTCGCCTTCGTGATCAGTGCGGCCGTGCTGGCCTATCCGGCCTATCTCGCCTACCAGTACCGGAAGCTGCCGCCGATCCACGACATCACCACCGACCCGATCGATCCGCCGCGCTTCGAGGCACTGGCGCGCCTGCGCTCCGGCGACGGCGCCAATACCGCCGTCTATGCCGGCCTCTATTCGGCCGAGCAGCAGCGTCAGGCCTATCCTGATATCGAGCCGGTGCAGCTCGAAATCCCGGTCGACCGCGCCTATGCGATCGCGCTGAAGCTGGTCAACAAGCGCAAATGGCTCGTCATCGACGAGCGCGCGCCGCAGCTGCCGCGCCGCACCGGTACGATCGAGGCGGTGGCGCGCACGCCGATCATGGGCTTCCGCGAGGATGTCGCGATCCGCGTCACGCCCGACGGTGAAGATTCGCGCGTCGATATCCGCTCCTCCTCGCGCTATTTCGAGAGCGACCTCGGCTCCAACGCCTCGCGCATCACGAAGTTCATCGATGAGCTGAGCACCGCCGCCGAGGCCGATGCGCTGAAGCCGGTCCGCAAGGCGACGCCACCGCCGCCGGCCAAGACGCCGCAGAAGGGGCCGGCGAAGACGGTGAAGAAATAGACCTCGTTATTCCGGGGCGCGACGAAGTCGCTGGAACTGTCCCCGCGTCGTCATTGCGAGGAGCGAAGCGACGAATCAATCCATGCTTCAGCAAGCGGCGAAATGGATTGCTTCGCTTCGCTCGCAATGACGAGGTGACAGCTCAAGTCAACCGATACGTCCCGCCGATCACCGGATCCCCATCGGTCGCCACCACGCCGCGGCCGACCAGATCCTCCAGATGGGCCAGCACCGAATAGCCGGCGGCGTTCATCAGCCGCGGATCGATGCCGATATAGATCGCGCGCACCATGCTCGGGATGTCGGCCGCGCCCTTGGACAGGCGATGCAGGATCGAGGCCTCGCGCGCCTGGCGGTGCCGGATCAGAAACCGCACATAGCGCGGGCCTTCCGGAATCTCCGGGCCGTGGCCCGAGAAATAAAGGTCCTCCTCGCGCGCGGCGAGGCGATCGAGCGAGGCCATGTAATCGATCATCGAGCCGTCGGGCGGGGCCACGATCGAGGTCGACCAACCCATGACATGGTCGCCGACGAAATTGATCTTCCGTTCCGGCCAGGCGAAGGCGAGATGGTTGGCGGTGTGGCCGGGCGTCGCCACGGCTTCGAGCTTCCAGCCCGTGCCCTCGATGACCTCGCCATGCTTGATCTGGATGTCCGGCCTGAAGTCACGGTCGGCGCCGGATTCCGGATTGTGCTTCTCGCTCTCGAAGCGCGGCCGCGAGGCGCGGTGCGGACCCTCGGCATAAACCGGCGCGCCGGTCGCCTGCTTGATGCGGCCCGTGTTCGGCGAATGGTCGCGATGGGTGTGGGTAACGAGAATATGCGTCACGGTTTCGCCGCTGATGGCATCGAGCAGCGCTTTCGCATGCGCCTCGCTGTCAGGCCCGGGATCGATGATCGCGACCTTGCCGCGGCCGACGATGTAGCTCAGCGTGCCGGTGAAGGTGAACGGGCTCGGATTGTCGCAGAGCACGCGCCGCACGCCGGGAACCACTTCTTCGACGATGCCGGGCTTTAAGGGGAAGTTCTTGTTGAACGGGACGTCGTCGTTTTCGGCCATTTGAAATTCCACACCCGGCGATCGTAGGGTGGGTTAGCGAAGCGTAACCCACCATCTTTGTCGCCAAATTTTCGTCGCCAGGAATTGGTGGGTTACGCCTTTGGCTAACCCACCCTACGGATTGTGCAGTGGGCCTTAAGAAAACGCCTGAATGCCCGTGATCGCGCGTCCGAGGATCAGCGCGTGGACGTCGTGGGTGCCTTCATAGGTGTTCACGGTTTCCAAATTCGCGGCGTGGCGCATCACGTGATATTCGATCTGGATGCCGTTGCCGCCGTGCATGTCCCGCGCCATGCGGGCGATGTCGAGCGCCTTGCCGCAATTGTTGCGCTTGACGATGGAGATCATCTCGGGCGCCATCTTGCCCTCGTCCATCAGGCGGCCGACGCGAAGCGAGGCCTGCAGGCCCAACGCGATCTCGGTCTCCATGTCGGCGAGCTTCTTCTGCACCAATTGGGTCGCCGCCAGCGGCCGGCCGAACTGCTTGCGGTCGAGCGTGTATTGCCGCGCGCGGTGCATGCAGTCCTCGGCGGCGCCCATCGCGCCCCAGGAAATGCCGTAGCGGGCGCGGTTGAGGCAGCCGAACGGGCCCTTCAGGCCCGAGACGTTCG
>Ga0210401_10008052_pt1 | contig 10490 bp, 12 predicted proteins | sample IncBWH32MmetaG_FD_150866 | JGI IMG/M metagenome (GOLD analysis project Ga0210401, IMG submission 150866) | Forest soil microbial communities from Barre Woods Harvard Forest LTER site, Petersham, Massachusetts, United States - Inc-BW-H-32-M | ecosystem: Environmental > Terrestrial > Soil >... | reverse complement strand
CGCGGGCGACCTAGGCACTTGTCCTGTCCCGGTAGATGCTTGACATTGCAGTCCCACCACATGGTTTACAGGTGCCGGTAATTCGGTTTGCCTGTCATTCGTCGTTTGCGGGCGTCGGGTGGCGGGAGGCCGGGATTGGCATTGGTGGAGGTGTCCGTTGTCGAGCAGCGGTACCGCGCTGTCCTCGAGGTCAAAGCCGGGGTGCCGGTGACTGAGGTTGCTGTCCGGGCCGGGGTGTCGCGGCAGAGCGTGCATGCCTGGGTCCGCCGTTATGAGCAGGGCGGCCTGGGCGCGCTGGCGGACCGGCCCAAGCGGCCAGATACGTGCCCGCATCAGACATCGGCGCAGGTGGAGGCGGCGGTGTGTGAGATGCGCCGGGAGCATCCGAAGTGGGGTCCGCTGCGGCTGGCGCACGAGCTGGCCAGGGCCGGGGTGGTCCCGGCGCCGTCGCGGATGAGCGTCTACCGGGTGCTGGTCCGGCACGGGCTGGTCGAGCCTGGCCCGCGGAAGCGGCCGAAGGACAGCTACCTGCGGTGGGAGCGCGATGAGCCGATGGCGTTGTGGCAGCTGGATATCGTCGGCGGGGCGTTCCTGGCCGGCGGGACCGAGGCGAAGGTCGTGACCGGGGTCGATGACCATTCCCGGTACTGCGTGATCGCCTCGGTGGTGGCCCGGGCTACCGGGCGGGCGGTGTGCCTGGCGTTCGCCGCCGCGCTGCGCGGTTACGGGGTGCCCGGCGAAGTCCTGACCGACAATGGCAAGCAGTTCACCGACCGGTTCGGCAAGGGCGGGGAGGTGCTGTTCGACCGGATCTGCCGGGACAACGGGATCGTCCACCGGCTGACCCAGCCGCGGTCGCCGACCACGACGGGGAAGATCGAGCGGTTCCACGGCAGCCTGCGCCGCGAGCTGCTCGATGACGCGGTCCCGTTCGCGGACCTGCCCGCCGCGCAGGCCGCGGTCGACGCGTGGGTGCGGGAGTACAACACGACCCGGCCGCATCAGGCGATCGCGATGGCGGTCCCGGCAGACCGGTTCAGCACCGCCCGCGCCGAGGCTGAGCGGGAGCTGCTGCCGCTGCGGCTGCCCGCCGTCCTGGCCCTGGCCCCGGCTCCGCCTGCGCCCGCTGACCCGCCGCAAGCAGAGCCGCAGACCCCCGGCACGGCAGTCCCGGACAGCCCGCCCGGCCCGTATCACGGCGGCCCGGTCGAGTTCGCCCGCCCGGTGCCGCCCAGCGGGAACATGGAGGTCCTGGGCAAGCAGTTCTGGCTCGGCACCGGGCGCGCCGGGATGATGGTCACGTTCTGGGCCAGCACCGAGGTGATCCACCTGACCATCGCCAGAGCCCGCATCAAATCGGTCCGCTCGCACCTGTCGGCCGCGGATCTAGCCAAGCTGGCCGCCAGCGGCGGCCGTCCCGCGGGACCACCGCCCATTCCCGCCGCCGAACCCGGCGCAGCCATCGAGGTCGACCGTGCGGTCAGCAAGGACGGTCACGTCAGCCTGGGCGGCCGCTACTACATCGCCGCGGAGATCCTCGGCGGGACCATGGTGTCCATCCGGATCGAGCAGAACACCCTGATGTTCTTCGACCCCGCCACCCGCGTCCTGCTGCGCACCCGGCCCAGCCCGCTGACCTGGGACCAGGCCCGGCTGCTCCGCGGCGCCCGCCGCGCCGGGCCGCCGCCCCGCCCGTCTGCCGAACCGGTCACCGTCCAAAGAGTCGCCAGCAACACCGGCGTCATCATGGTCGCCGGGCAGAAGATCGCCCTCGGCCGTATCCACGCCCGCCAGATCGTCACCGTCCACGTCGCCGCCGAAACCATCACCATCGACCTGGCCAGCGACGACACCCGCACCGTCCGGCGGACCACTACCCAGCCGGTCCGCAGCATCAAAGCCCAGCAGCACCGCAAGGCTGCCCATGTTTCCTAGGCAATCTGTAAAACATGTCCTGGGACAGATTCGTCAAGAATCAGGTGGGACTAGACAGGGCCGGAGAGCAGGCCGGAGAGCAGGGGCCGGAGACAGGGGCCGGAGACAGGGCCGGAGGCAGGGGCCGGAGACAGGGCCGGAGGACAGGGGCCGGAGGACAGGGCCGGAGGACAGTGCCGCCCGCCGTGCCGCCCGCCGCAGGCGTGTGCTGTTCTGCTTGATGCTTAACATGGTGGGGTTCGCTTGATGCTTTACGCTTTGGTGTGGAATGCGTCGGCTAGTCAGGACGCGTCAGAATTATGACGGACTCGCATCCGCGTTACCTGCTCGTCGCTGCTCTTGTGGCGGCGGCTGGCTTGCTGGCTGCCTGCGGCTCCCCGCACGCTCAGACGGCATCCCCGGGGACATCATCCTCCGGCGCGCTGACCGTGAGCCCGGCCCCGACGACGGCGACCGGGCTGATCCGTGCACCGAGCGGGCTCACAGACCGGCTCGTCTTGCAGCAGACCCACGTCACTGCGGGCACTCCCATCAAGGGTTCGCTGGTCGTGATGTACCGGGGCCGGGCGCCGATCAACCTCAATCGCGGGTGCCGACCGCAATACGCCGTGGTGGTCACGAATCACCGGTTCCCCCTGGATGTCGCCTTCTCCGCGGATTGCTCGACGGCGCCGTTCGTTATCAAGCCAGGTGAGAACCGGCTTGCCGTCACGGTGATAACCACCTACGACAGGTGTGCGCAGGTGGCAAGTCAGGCGACGAGCAGCATGCCTGCATGCCTTCACGGCCGTCAGATCATGCCGCCCCTGCCCCTAGGCCGGTACGAGGCTGTTCTCGTAGGTGACGGACTTCCCCTTCCGGCTCCGGCGCCTATTCCCGTGAGCCTTGCCGCTGCGAGCTAGGCTGCGCCGCCTACGTCGAGCGAGGATGTCTAGGGCGCGTAAAGGATCAACTGAGGCTGATTCGTCAAGGATCAAGTGAAGCCACGCAAGACCGCCGCAGGCGGGCATGGCGGGCTTATTCGGTTCGGACACGGGCCAGGGTCGCGGGTCGCGGTGCTGTACATAGTGCCGTCTTGGTCCCTGGGTGCTTGGCGTCAGTCAGTCGGCTCCGAGCCGGGCCACTATGTAATCCCCTCGTGGTGCTGGCGGGCCAGTTCGGCGTCGCGGGCCTCGGGCCACCATGTAATTCCCTCGCGGTTCGCAAAGGCGTCACGCGCCTCGTCCTGCGTGGTGCCCTCCAGCTCGCCCACGGACGAGCCCAGGATTACGGCCTTGACGCCGGGCACGCCGTCGAGCAGCCCGGAGGCCTTGGCCGGGTCAACGAACTGGCTCAGGGCGTCCCTGTCCTGGGTGGCGACCTGGCGGCGCTCCTCCTGGCCTTCCTCCGATGCGTGCCAGTTAGCGGTGTCGGGGTAGTCATCCGTTGTCATGTCGGCGACGTCGAATTTCTTGAGTGCGGCTTCGCGTAGCGCGTCGGCGTCGGTGATCTCGGCCATGAGGCTGAACTTGACGAACATGAACTTGGCCATGCGCCCCCTCCTTGGTCAGGGGTTTGTGGTTGGCAGTTTACCGGGCAGGGTGACCATCCCACCGACGGCGACACCCAGGTGATCCGCCGCAGCGCCACCCAGCCGGCGCGTAGCATCAAAGGCCAGCGGCCGCGGACCGCTGCTCCCATTTCCTAGACCACGTGTCGCACAACAACTGGCAGACATGCGTCGCACATCAGTCGTCCGATCACAAGCGGCCCACTCAGACAAGCGGCCCACTCAGGCGGCCCACTCAGAAGTCGTGAAGGAGTCGTGAAGGATCCTGAACTGTCCCGCTTGATGCTTTACACGTGGGCTTCGCTTAATGCGCGACACTCCCGCTCGTGTTTCGGGAGCTGAACCTGGTGGAGCAGAGATACCCCTACCGGAGGCACTAAGCGCTGCGTTCGCGGGTACGTTGCGCCCATGGCAGTGTTCGCACTGTGGAGTGCACCACGAGCACGATCAACGGCCTTCTTCCGATCGATGGCCGAGCGCGGCGATATGACCGTACTGCACGAACCGTGCTGCAACCTAAGGGACAATGGCGAGACTGATGCCGGAGCGCGGACGTTCGATTCGCCCCTGTCGCTCCTCGCCTGGCTGCGTGATGAGACGCATGACATGAGCGTGTTCTTGAAGGACACCCCACCGGCCGGCGAGCACTTCCGGGAGGTGCTCGCCGACCGGCGCTTCCTCGCTGAGTCCCGGCATGCATTCCTCATCCGCCGTCCCGAGGAGATCGCAGCGTCCAACTACGCGCTGTGGCCCGGCATGACCATCAACTCGATCGGGCTGGAGAGGTTGTGCGAGTTGCAGGCCACCGTCCGCGATGCCGGCGGGAACACTTCGGTTGTCATCGACTCCGATGACCTCGTGGCACGACCTGAAGCGACGATGACGGCCTATTGCGCGGCCGTCGGGCTGCCCTTCAACCCACGGGCACTCACCTGGCAGCCCGGTGAGCGGTCCGAGTGGCGCCGGTCCGCACGCTGGCACGCGGACGTCAGTGTCAGCTCCGGCTTCGAGCGGCGCGAGCGCGCGTACCCCCACACCGTCGAGAACTCCCCCGACCTGGCCCGGTTCGCCGCCCACCACCGGCCGTTCTACGAGCGGCTTTACGCACAGCGGCTGGACGTTACGCACTGGGAGCAGGACGAGAGTTCCTAGATGCGCTCAAGAAGCTCGGCCAGTGGCTTGGCCAGCTCGGGACGTTGCTGTACCTCAGTGCTGTACGGGCATCAAAAACGGCCAGTCACATGATCGCAACTGGCCGCTGAGCTGGGTGGGCGATACTGGGATCGAACCAGTGACCTCCTCGGTGTGAACTAGCGGCATGATGGTCGATGAAGGTCGTTAGCGTTAGTCAGAGACCTTTGGTGGTCGTATAGAGTCAATGGGATTCGCTGCGGTTGCTGCCTTTGTTGCTGCACAATGACCTTCGGTTAGGTGCTGACCAATGATGTTTTGTCCTGAATGTGGTGGGGTCTTGGACGAGGTGGATTTGGCGGACCCATGTCCTAGCTGCGGCGGAAACCGGAGGTCGGCTACTGTCTCAGCTCAGGCCGCAACGATAAAAGCGGCCGCCCCGCCGGGGACTGTCGTAGGTCACTCGTACCCAGGCGAGGCCAGGGAGCGGATCGATGTAGGCGGACCCACGTATCGCTCCTCCAGCACTGGCGACCCTGGAGGTGGCCGTCAGGTCTTTGATGGGGAATCTCCACTGAATGAACAGGACGTTCAACAGGTCTGCGGCATATTGCGTGAGGCGCTAGATGCGGTCGGCGATCACTGGGACCGTTTCCGCGTGCCGCCTGATATCAGTGACGTCGATGCCATAGCAGAAGATAGCCATGGGAACCGTCTTCAGGTCCAGGTCACGAGGGTGGAACGTGCCGCCTGGAAAGAGGTAGCTCGGATGGGGAGAGCCGAGTCAGTCGAAACGGATGAGCGGCGAGCCACCGCCATCTGGGATGCGGTCACTAAGAAATCTAGAAGAATTCCTCCAAGGCAGCGGGCCCAGTTGATGCTAGTCCTTGACGCAATACGCACTCCGGGCTACCTGCGTAGCTCTGTCATCGAGGAATTCCGGACGAGTTACGGAGAACAGGCAGGGAAGCTAGGTTACGTCGCAGTTTGGCTTGTGGGTCCAACTACTGCCTTGACACGCCAGCTTGCTTTAACCCCGGACACGTACCCGCCGAATGGGAGTGGCCCAGCACGGTGCAAGGCACCTTCCTGCTGGATCGGGAGCCAGGACAGTGGTATTTCATCTTCAAGGGCGTCGCCACCTACAACGGCTACGGCAACCTCATAGATGCCAGCAGGGCGGAGCGGATCGCCAAAGCGTTCTGCCCTCTCCTGACCTTCGCCCAGATCCACATCGCCGGGTTCTACGACGACGCGGGATTCTGCCAGGACTGCGACGCGCCCTACTGCTACCAGCACTGGCACGTGTCTGAGTCTGGGTATGGTAACTGCCCCCGCAGCCACGGCAAGAGCTCGGACCCGCACTGGTAGCTCGGCTGCGGACGACGCGGAAAGGACTATTCTCTCGGCTCTTTGCTGCTGATTTGCTAGGGCACATCGCCGCTGTTCAGGAGACGATCGAGCACTACTCGCAGCAGTTATGGCACCTGGACCGAGACGGTATGCAGGGTGTGACTCGGCCTGTAGGCCGGTCTCGTGCGGGCATGCTCTTGACCATGGCAAACGCAGAGTCAAATGCGTCTTGACCTGTGGCTGAGAGCTCGGTGGTTCTTATCACCTACACCAGGCCGTTCAATCACTGCAAGTCGTCGATTGCACATATGAAGGGGTGAGCAATTTAGAACTATTTTCGCCCGCAGCTACACCGCCTTGAATTTCGGCAGTTATAGCGTTACCGAGAGCAGTTATAGCATCACTGAGAGAGGCGATGATTAGCGGAAGCTTGGCGGTCTCCAATGGGCCGCCCGCCGGATACTGCCAATCAACTCCGTTGTTATCTGCAAAATACATTGATTCTGCGGTAAGCCGGTAATTATTATCCGGAATATCGCGACTATCAATTGTGACCGCACCAGCTGCCGAAGAGGAGAAATGAACGAATGTAGTACCATTGAAGTAGTTTGCAATCATCGAGCTTGTGATACGGCCGAGGGAGCATGCCGGTATCGACCCAAGGGGGATAGTCACCGAAAATGAATGTCCGTCATTGAATACTATCTTCCCGAGAAACGTCGCGTCGCTAACTGGAGTTTCTGAATAATTGTCAACCATTATGCCGTTAGATTGTCCGTTGCCTTGCTGCTGGAAGAAGGACACCCGCTCTGCTTGTTGCCGCAAACTAGAACTCGCAGTCTCTTGATTTGCTTGGTGCTGGTTTTCGTAGGTTAGAAGGGAGATAATTATCGCTGCTACTGCAACTGATGAGGGACCGATGACCTTAGCAATGGACCAGAGCCGAGACCGGCGATTCAGTGCTGTGATGGCATTAGCCGGAGATGAGGTCGTATGCTCGGGTACTACTGTGGCATTTGGTGGGTCAGGTCTTTGGATAATAATCACCGGGCGGCTTGTTCGCCACTTAGCTGAGTGTCCAACCGCGTAGAGCTTCTCAGGTCTCACAGAGAATTCCCCTTGGCCGAAATTCCTGGATGTTACTTATTTTATATTGGCTCTTCCATCTTCATTGTATTCCCGGCGAACTGCAGGCACCTCAAAGTCGTGTGCGCTACATTACCCGAACACAGTCGCCTATGTTGGCGGCCAGCTCAGCCCCGTGGTGGGTAGTTAGTATCGAGATGAGCTAATATGGTCGTCACTTCAGGCTAGAAGCTTAACAGCAGACAGGCGGGGAGCCGATACCCGTGGGACGCGATTACTGTACTTTTCTGCTAGATCGACACTTGAGTATCAACAGTCGCTGGCCACTGGAGGCGTCGGCCATATTCGCTGAGTACTACACTTTCCAGGCAGCTGGGAACCGAAGTTCGTCCTTCAACCTTCCGACGGCCGGTGGTTTGACAATGTCCTCGGCGAAGCCGAAGCTCCCTTGGCGGATGCCGACCCTACCCATGGTCCTCAGACCCAAGCGGCCCGCAAGGAACGAGTTCTTCCTGATCTCGGTCTTGCGGATGACTCAGAAGTGGATTGGCAGCAAGTGAGCGTGAGGGCGAGGTCCAGGGACCAGCAGGGCGAGCCCGACCCGGAGCATTTCGAGCGGTTCTGCCGCGTCATCGTGCCGGACATCTTGACCACCGTGTGTCACGTCGAACAGGCACTGGCAACGCGGGTGGCCGAGGACATCCTGGCCCGCGGTGAATCCTACGCGGCGCTTGATGACACAGTACGGGACGTGCTGATGTCGCCATTTGCTGAGGAGGTCGTCAGATACGAGCCGACCGACTCGCCGCTGGAGCTGAAGGGCGCGGTCGCCGTGGTCGTTCGCAGCAGCCTGCTGGAGGAGGCGCACTCGCACGGCGGGCCAGTGGCGGCGGGCGGCATCAAGGGCATCACCAGCATGGCGGCGGCACCGCTGTCGCACCTCCTGGCCGCTCGCCGCCGACATCTAATAACGGTGAAGGACAATCCGTTCGCGGATCTGGCGGACGCCTGGCCGCGGGCCTGGGCATGCCTAGGCGCTGTGGCCCTTGCCTATAGCAGTGGCGGCGGCCGTTGGCCGTACCGCCCTCCGGCCGCGCCGGTCCCGGAGCTGCCCGTTGCCGAGTTCGAGGCGCCCAGAGCAGAAAACCATGAGGACGCGGTTGTCATCAGCGGTATCGACACCCGGTTTGACCAGCTGTTTGTGCGACGCATGGGCGAGCTGGCCGAGAATGGCGACGCGGTGTTGTTCACTTCATCGCTCAGCCGCATCTCGCGGCACCTAGGCAAGCTCATGCAGGCTATGGAGTACCTGCTCTCTCATGATGTGCCTATCTTGACCGCGAACTACCTACTGCGGCCTCACGAGGTCTGGGTGCGCCGTGGTGAGCTGGTTCCTGTCGACCGTGACGACCTGCTTGCTGCCTGGCGGGTATCGCGAGGCCTGTCTGGCGTGCACCGCGCCATAGTAGCGAAAGTCGTGAAGCGAGTAGAAGCCGAGGAGCCAGCCAGCGGGAATTGACGTCGCATTGCCAAAGGCTATTGGAGCTATCCGTCGGAGTTTACTTATCCTGCCGCGGCCAGCGGCTGACCTTAATGGAAGCGGCGGATATGCCGCGAATACTTGAACACGAGGACCCCGGTCCGGTATTCTGGTTACGTGAAATTTTCCCGATTCGGGGAAATTTCCCCTCCTTGGGGGTTCAAGTCCCCCCTCGGACACGTTAAATCCCCATGAGCGGCCGTTCACGGGCATGCTCGATCGTCACCCGCGCCTAGCCTCTGGCCGCGGCGGGTGCTGCCTAGTCCTTCTTCCCGGCCGGTCCTCCTTCCGCTGGTCCGGTGTGAGTGTCAGTGGTCCTTGCCGATAGCGACGGACGGCGCGTCGTGACCGCCGGCGCTCAGGGTCCGGCTGGCCGGGTCGTAGGTGAGGACGGTGCGGTCCGCACGTAGCTGGTCGATCAGGGCTGCCGTGCCGGCCGGGCCGGTCAGTCGCGCTCGGCTGCCGCAGGCGGGTTTCCCCGCGAGGATGGCGAGAGCGGCCAGGTGCGGCATGATCTGGTCCTCGCGGACGTAGGTGTTCTTCGGCCGCGTGGTATCGGGGACGGCGGCGCTGGTGTAGCCGTGGCGGCACCGGTAGGCGGGCTTGCCGTTGGACCAGGCCGATTCCAGCCTGCGGCCGCACCGCCCGCACGTGATAAGCCCGGCGAGCAGGTACCGGCGGACCGCGGGCCCGGCCGGGCCGCGCTGCGCGGCGGCGTCCTGGGCGGCGATGAAGTCGGCCTCGCTGACCAGCGCGGCGTGCGCGGGATGCCTGGAGATGACCCAGCCCTCGGGCAGGTTCCACCGCTGGACCTGCTTGTGCCCGAGCCCGGTGTTGGCCGGATCGACCAGGATCGCCTCGGACGGCTGCCGGTTCCACACCTGCCGCCCGGTGTAACGAGGATTAGCGAGGATCGCCGCGACCGTCCGCAGCGTCCACGCGCTCCCGGTCCGGTGCGGATTCCGTCCTGGGTCCGCAGCTGACAGGCACGGCACCCCGGCATCATTCAGCGCCCGGGTGATCCGGGCGGCGCTATGCCCGGCCAGCCGCTGGCTGAACATCCACGTCACGACCGGCGCCGTGGCCGGATCCGGCTCCAGCCGGTGCGACCGCCGGCCCCACGCGGCATGCGCCTTGTTCGGATGCGGCCCGGCATCAGCGAGCCGGTACCCGTACGGCGGGCGGCCGCCCAGATACCGGCCCTGCTCCAGAGTCTGCGCCGCCATCGCCGATCGCACCCCGGACCCGGGTCCGGGTGATCTCCCGCTTGGACGACAACCCGAGCGCGAGCATGGTCTGCTCATGGTCCTCGGCGTGCCAGTCCACCTGGCCGCCGACTTCAGGCATCCACAGCGAGACGCCGTAATGCTCGAACAAAGGGGCCATCGACGCGTACTGGCTGCCGTAGAACGCCCGCTCGTACTCCCCGATCACGATCGCGTCCCACCCCCGCTCCGGATCCGCCAGCTGCGCCACCAGGGCAGCGGCCTGCGGGCGCCGCGCCCACGGCAGCGTCCGGGACTCCCCCGTGTCGAAGAACTCAGCTATGACCACCCCGGCCCCGGCAACTAGCATCATCGCCTGCTGCAGCTGCCGCGCCCGCGACGTCTCCGGATCCTGCCAGTCCTCAGTCGACACCCGGCCGTAAGACGCGGACCGCAGCACCCCCCGTGCGGGGTTACCGGCACGGCCGCTGAGTGTCTCGGCCCACGACACCAGCACATCCCCGCCCGGACCAGATCCGCCACGAGACCGGGCCGCCGCCACCACAGCGGTCATCTCCCGCTGCTGGCCCGCCTTGATCACAGACCCCAGCTACCACACCCGCTCGCGGCCAAACATCACCACCCCCACGCCACGCGCAGGTGCCTCCGGATTACACCAGGTGATGTTTGG
>Ga0210401_10008051_pt1 | contig 10491 bp, 11 predicted proteins | sample IncBWH32MmetaG_FD_150866 | JGI IMG/M metagenome (GOLD analysis project Ga0210401, IMG submission 150866) | Forest soil microbial communities from Barre Woods Harvard Forest LTER site, Petersham, Massachusetts, United States - Inc-BW-H-32-M | ecosystem: Environmental > Terrestrial > Soil >... | reverse complement strand
TCCCTTACAATATCCTTGAGCGAGTAGCGGGGCCACCCAGGAACCTGGGCCGCTAATTCGAAAGCGAATGTCAACAGAGCGTCGCCTGCCAGCACGGCGATCGCCTCGCCGAACACCTTGTGTGAGGTCGGCACTCCTCGGCGAAGGTCATCGTCATCCATACAAGGCAGGTCATCGTGGATAAGCGAGTACGTGTGGATACATTCGACCGCGCACGCCAGCGGGATAGACGCTGCCGCTTCGCCGCCGCAACATTCTCCTGCGGCGAAGCATAAAATTGGTCTTAGCCGCTTGCCCCCAGCAAATATGCTGTAGCGCATTGCTTTGTGAATCGTCTTCGGCTTGACACTCGATTTTGGCAGAAACGTTTCCAGCGCGTCTTCCACCATTTTCTGGCGTGAAACGATGTAGTCTTTCATTTCTAGGGAATTCGCCGGAGGTACCGTTGGGCGATGGGCATTCGCCAGCCAATCCCAAAAGCAGTGCTGGTAACCTTCAGACCGGGTGCGGCCTGACGCCTTTTGTATTCGTTCATATCCACTTTTCTCTGAATCCAGCGAACGATTTCGGGATTGAAGCCACGGTCCGCAATCTCCTCGGGACTCGATTGTTCTTCCACGTACAGCTTCAGGATTTCGTCCAATACCTCATACGGCGGCAACGTATCCTGGTCCTTTTGGTCCGGTTTCAACTCGGCGCTTGGGGGTTTTTGAATCGAGTTGCGCGGGATGACCTCCTTTTCCCGATTTATCCAGTGAGCCAGCTTGTAAATCATCGTTTTCGGCACATCGCTTATCACTGCGAGCCCGCCGCACATGTCGCCATAAATTGTGCAATAGCCGACCGCCAGTTCGCTCTTATTTCCGGTCGTCAGAAGCAAGTGACCGAATTTGTTCGACATCGACATCAGGGTCAGCCCACGCAATCGAGACTGCATGTTCTCTTCCGTCGTGTCTTCGCTTCTGCCAGCAAAGATTTCTTTGAACTGGCTCTTCAGTATTTCGAAGGGCTCCTTAATCGATATGACATGCCGCACAATCCCCAGGTTTTTCGCCAGATTCGCTGCGTCATCCAGGCTTCCTTGGGACGAGTATTGACTGGGCATCGAAACCCCAACGACATTCTCTTTGCCCAGGGCCGCCACAGCCACTGCGGCGGTAACCGCCGAGTCGATCCCGCCGCTCAAGCCAAGAACTCCACTCCTGAATCCGCACTTGGAAAAATAGTCTCGTACGCCAAGCACAAGTGCTTCGTAAATCTCTTGTTCGGGTAAAAAATCGACTGTGCAGATCGGCTCAGCGGACGAGTGTGCTACCGAAACCTCCTCACAGAAACCGCGCATCTGGAATATAGTTTTCCCGGCCGCGTCGATAGCGAAGGAGTTGCCATCGAAGATCAGTTCGTCGTTGCCGCCGATAGCGTTGCAGTAATAAAACGGCACGCGGTATATTGCGGCGAGTTCGCTCACCATTTCACGCCGGAGCGCCGGCTTGCCGACGTGGTATGGAGATGAACTCAGATTCAAGATGGCTCGTGCTCCTTTGGAGGCGAGGTTAAAAACCGGATCCTGCCGGTACAGGTCGCGCTTCAGATATTTGTCGGTCCAGATGTCCTCGCAGATAGTTATACCGATCTTCGTACCAAGAAGCTCTATCGGTTCTTGATCAGGCGCGGGATCGAAATATCTGGCCTCGTCGAACACGTCATATGTCGGCAACAATGTTTTGAAGACTTTGCGGACCGGTTCTCCTTTAATCAGTACGGCACAAGCATTTACAAATGGTTTGCCCGTCTTGCTCGGATTAAAGTCGACGTAGCCAACGAGGAGTGGGACTGCCCCAACCGTTCGATGCAAGTCGTTCAATGACGCAAGCGTCTCTGGAACGAATCCGGATTTGAAGATCAGATCCTGAGGCGGGTATCCGGTCAGGGACAACTCCGGGGTCAACACCAGCTCGGCTCCAGCGGAAACCGCCTCCTCGTATGCCGAAAAAATCCGATCCCGGTTTGCTCGGATATCCCCCACGGTTGTGTTGATCTGTGCAAAACCAATGTGCATAGGCTGGCCATCCAAAACTAACCGGCGTCGAGACTTATCCGGTAAGTTCTCTTTTCCTTCTTGTTCACTTCCATCTTTTATCTCAAGTTACGACCCACACGCAAAATTTTCCCGACATCCTCGCCCCGCTGCGGATGGTTTTCTCCCTCTCACCTCTCACCTCTCACCTTCCGCACCTCCGCCAGTGTCTCTGGGTCTCGAACGTCGGCCCAGTAGCCTTTGATCTCGACCGCCACAACCTTCTTCCCGTCTTGAGCTATTGCACGAATCGCATCGGTCAGCTCGTATTCGCCTCTTGGTGATTTTTGTAAACGGGCGAGGTACGAAAAGATCGTGGTTTTGAAAGTGTAAACGCCGGCGTTATACCAACAGGTCTTCGCCTGGCCCGGGGGTTGCTTTTCCCAGAGATCGACCACCTCGAATGCGTTGTTTACGTACACGGCTCCCCCTTTGGACACGTCGTCTGTGTGCCGCACTGTGAGCATCAACTCGGCGTCACCGGGCCGGGTGAGCGGAATATAAGAGGATGGATCGACGAGGATGTCACCGTAGCTGAGGATGAACGGGTCGGATTCACAAAACGCTTTGGCGAGTTCGACCGCTTTCCCTGTGCCGTCTTGCGAGACTTGTTCGGCGTAAGTTAGTTGTATGCCAAATGCGGAACCGTCCTGGAAATGGTCCTGGACCACTTCCTTCCGGTACCCGACCACGACGAGTATCTTTCGGATCCCGGCATCGCGAAGGCCGTCGACGATATAGCGTAGAATCGGTTTCCCGCAAACCTCGACCATCGGCTTCGGTATCTCTCGGGTCAATTCCCCCATGCGTGAACCTCGTCCCGCCGCGAGGATGACCGCTTTCGTCACTGTTTGACTCATGCACTACCCCCTCCGATCTCTTCCACAAACTCCGCAATCCTGTCCATTGCCTCTTTAAGTTTGTCGAATCCAGTGGCAAAGCAGCAACGCACAAAACCTTCGCCGGAGGGCCCAAAAGCGCTGCCTGGAACAACTGCGACTCTTTTGGACCTCAGCAAACGCAGGGAAAAATTCGTGCTATTTAGACCTGTCGAAGTGATTTCTGGAAACGCGTAGAAAGCGCCCTTCGGCGTGTGGCAGGGAAGGCCGATCTCGTTCAGGCGATTGACCACGTAGTTCCGGCGGCGCTCATAATCTGCGCGCATGATTTCCACCTCTTTCTGACAGTTTTCCAGCGCTTCGATGGCCGCCTCCTGTGACATGTTCGAAGCACACATGATGGCGTATTGATGGATCTTCATCATCGCCTCAATTATTGGGGCGGGCGCACAAGCGTAACCAACACGAAAACCCGTCATCGCGTAGGATTTGGAACAGCCATTCAAGAGGACAGTTCGCTCTTTCATGCCCGGCAGGGCCGCAATAGAAGCGTGTTCGGTGCCGTCGTAGACCAACTCGCAATAGATTTCATCAGCGAGGACGATTAGATCGTGCAGCCGGCAAAGTTCGGCTATAGGTCCAAGATCTTCAGCACGAAGAATCGCTCCTGTGGGATTTGTTGGGAAACTCAGCAGCAGCGCTTTGGAATGCGGCGTGATGACCCGCTCGATATCCTCCGCTAAAACACGAAAGTCGCGTTTAGAGGAGGTTCGGACCGACACCGGCTTGCCGTGAGAAAGCAGTACGCTCGGGTTATACGAAACATAACTCGGCTCGTGAAAGATGACTTCATCCCCGGGGTTGAGCAAAGCCCGCAACGCAAGGTCGAGCGCCTCGGATACTCCAACACTGATCAAAACCTCGGTGTGTGGGTCGTAATTCACCCCGCATCGTTGCTGGATATACCTCGCAACCGCCTGGCGCAGCTTCGGCACACCCAGGTTCGATGTGTATCCGGTCTTCCCTTTCTCCATGGCGAAGATGGCAGCTTCCCGGATACGCCAGGGCGTAACGTAATCCGGTTCGCCGATACCGAGGGAAATGACGTCGGTCATCGTTTGAACTACTTCGAAAAAATCACGAATCCCCGAGCGCGGGATCTCGCGGACATGATCAGCTATATACTTGGAGAAATCCATTGGGTGAAAAGTAGGCCGAGCTTCCAGCTGCGCGAACTCATCCCGAGCCCGGTACCAGAAAACTCACGCTTGCCATTAGGTTCCTAAGGCGACACTGACAATCTCTCGGCATTCGCGGGTTGACTAAGCAACATGCCGTTTTGTTTGTAAGTTTTGAGGCGAAAGCGTGTCGCGGTCGAAATAACTCCGTCCACCGTGCTCAGTTTCTCGGATACAAACCTGGCAATCTCTCGAAGATTGCCCCCCTCGACCATGATTGCAAGATCGTATCCACCGCTCATCAGCCAGCAACTTTTGACTTCATCGAAGCGGGCTATTCGCTCAGCGAGTCGATCGAAGCCGCCTCCTCTTTCTGGCGTGATACTGACTTCGATAAACGCCGTTACTGCATCAGCATCGATCTTTTCCGAATCGAGTACCGCCTGATAGCCCAGAATAACTCGCTCCTTCTCGTATCGATCGATCCGGCGGTCGATCTCTTCTACCGACAGATTTAGCATTTTTGCCAGATCCGCTCGCGGGACATTGGCGTTTTGGTGAAGCAGCTCAAGCAAAGGATCCATAGGGGAGGGAAGGGAAGGGGAGGGAAGGTTTTGGGTTTTGAGTTTTGGGTTTTGAGTTTAAGGATCGCCCGCAAAACACGCGAAAGGAAGAAGAGAAAGGCGCGTTTTCGTGCGCTTTCGCGGGCAATCCTTCTCCTCTTCCCCTTGCGTGTTTCGTGGGGAGCTGGGAAGGACGCCGGGAAATGCGTACATGCCTAATCCCCGAAACTGATACCGATTTCTCGCGCGGTGGCCACTAGTTGATTATTCGGTTCGACTAGTCTGAGGCGGTTAACAGCATCAGCAATTGGTACATCGATGATTTCAGAGTCGTGGTAGCTCACCATTGTGCCGAATTTTCGGTGGGCGATCAGCTCGACCGCCTTGACGCCGAATTGCGTTCCCAGCAGCCTGTCGATGGTCGTCGGAGCTCCACCGCGCTGAAGATGCCCCAAAACGCAACACCGGGTATCTTTCCCGGTTCGCCCGGCCACCTCCGCTGCCACGATCTCTCCCATACCGCCAAGCCGACGCTCACCTTCCATGTTTTTTCTATAGAATTGATCTCCGCCCCTCGACCTGGCTCCTTCCGCAACAACAATCATCGTGCTCTTATACCCTCCCGCATCTCGTTGCCGAACCGCATCCGCCACCTTTTCCCACTCGAATGGGATCTCCGGCAAAAGTATGATATCGGCGCCTCCTGCAATACCTCCGTAGAGTGCGATCCATCCGGCGTTGCGACCCATGACTTCAAGGACCATCGCGCGCTTGTGACTCATCGCCGTCGCGTGCAGACGATCCAATGCTTCTGTTACGAACGCGACCGCGGAATTAAAGCCGAACGTCATCGACGTTGCTGCGAGATCGTTATCGATGGTTTTTGGTACCCCGATAATTTGAAATCCTGCCTCCTGGAGCTGCAGCGCGGTGGTGAGCGAACCGTCTCCTCCGACCACGATCAGGGTCTCGATCTCCAAATCCGCTATCGTCCGGCGCGCAGTCTCGATGATTTCAGCCGGAACTCGCGCAATTTCGCCGGCGCCGATCTTGGCAACGAAATGACCCTTGCTCGTTGACCCCAGAATTGTGCCGCCGAGCTGCATTCTTCCGGAGGTCCTTGTATGATCGAGCATCATGTACTGGATCGGCGGCAGCAACCCTTCAAAGCCATCCAGAAACCCGACGACCTGCCAACCTCGCCTTTCCGCTGCCTTAGTGACCCCTCGAATCACCGCGTTAAGTCCGGGACAATCTCCGCCGCTGGTTAAAATACCGATCCGATGAGTATGCATTATTCCTAGTTACTGTTGGACAGCTTGGTTGACCATCGGACGCCCAGCCGCTGCCCACTGATCGTACAGTGTCCAGCCGCGGTTTAACAATTGGGTCGCTGCTGCAATCCGGTCGGTCGCCCCTAAGACCACTACATTCAGACGCCTTGGGGTGACAAGTGTAGTGCTGCCCTGCTGCGTCACTTCAGGCTCACGCTGAGAGGAAATAATGATACATTCGCCGGCCTTCGGAGTTCGGCCGGTCTTGACGCCGTCTATCCCCTCAGTTCCCACGAGGTCATTCGTATTGCGCAAAAGGTACTGGAAAACCTGGCCACCGCGATTGAACGAAATTTTTCGTTCCTTCTGAGAGACATAAAACCGAAACGCAGCGTCCTTCATCGCGTAGGCGGTGAGTTTTGCCATATCGAGCGCCGTAGAGTACGGTTGAAGCCCTTTGCTCGGTTCCAGACCGTGCGGATTAACGAAAAGTGTTCTCTCCATGCCCAATTCCCTCGCCAAGGCATTCATTTGGGAGACGAATGCCTCGATCGCACCTAAAGCACGCATGCGTTCGCCACCCTCGGGTCGGAGCGCCGCTCCCACATAATACGCCAGCGTGGCAGCTGCGATGTTATCGGACTGCATCATTGCAGCATAAATCAAATCCCGATAACTGATAAGATCGTTCGGCTGAAGTCCCATCGGGTTTATGCCGCCGGACTCCATTATTGCTTGCTCCGGCACAACCACCAGCTGCGCCAGGTCCGCGCCGGTCTTCGCTGCCCAATCGAGAACGACCTTTCCCGTAGCGATTTTGGTGAGGCTCGCAACCTGACGTTTCCCTTCCGCCTTGTAGGAGTCGACAATATAGCCAGTGGTCTGATCGGCAACGACGTAAGCTGCCGCGAGCTGCGCTTCCGCCGAAGAAATAAACCTCAGAAAAACGGCTCCAATCAAAAGAATTCTCACAACGCTCCGCATGTTATGCTAAATGGCGCACATTCTATTTCGGTTCCTTGGTAAGGCAACCGAGAAGTGATTGTTCCAAAAGCGAGTCAAGAAGGCAGGAGTTCAGGAGTTCAGGAGTTCGGGATGCAAGGACCCGTGGCGGGAACAGATACTCGCTTCGACTGCTCGGGTCGAAATTGTCATCGCACGGAGGCCAATCAATCTCCATGGACAGGCTGGAAAGTCGCTGTCTCATTCTGCAACTCCTGAACTCCTGTAACTCCTGACTTCTTCACTTGCGCGTCCGTTTGATAGCTATCTAACCCCCAAATAAGCGCGTGAGATTTGTGGGTTAGGTCCCGTTAACGCTCAAAGCCAGCGTCGGCGCGGTGTTTGGGCTCCAAGGATTGTGCCGGAATTCTGCTCCCTCAATCTCCAGGATATTCCTGGAACAAAGCTCGAGGACCGAGCGTACGTCGAGATCAAGGAAACTTGGTGAGAAGGGCTCCAGATTTGAGCGGGCGAGCTTGAACAACCTGCAGGCCGGCTGCAGCCGGCGCCCGTCGGTTGAATGTTCCGGACGCCTGTGCTGCTTCTGCAGATGCACGAAGGCTCCGGCCAACTGTATGAGACCCTTGAAAAATTGGTTGGTAGGTCCATGAGCCTTGAGCCAGAGATGCTCCAGCACGTCGTGGGCCTCGTAGTACTTCTGTTGATTGAAGCATACGAAGTAGCCGATATAACATGGGTCGTGCTTCGACCCTCTGCTCAGAGACTCAACGTACGCTTGGATTCGTTCGCCTTTTTTCATTCCCGCTCCTCATGAATTTGCTTGTCAGTCTGCTTAGCGCAAAGAGAATTCCGTGCTGTTAGGAAATCCGCCAGGACGGATTACGGCAAATGTCGATTGAATTAGCGGTTTTGACCTCTGTGATCCTCGTATTATTGGCCTGCGCCTCAGCCTTCTTTTCCGGCATCGAGACAGCCCTTTTTTCGATCAGTGGATTTCAAGTGCGCCGATGGAGAGAGCGTGAACCTGCGGTTGCGGAACAGTTTGCAAAACTAATGGTGAATCCAAACAGCGTTCTTAGCGTGATACTGTTGACCGATACGCTGATCAATATTCCGCTGATCGTTCTCGCACTGGTTTTCATCGATGCCATCCCGATGCCGGTACCGAATTGGTTAAAGACTTTGGCAATTTTCGGATTCATTGTCTTTGTTTGTGATTTATTGCCGAAGGTTCTGGCTCTGGCGAATCCGTTTGGTTTCTCGAAAGGCGCGATCCAGATTCTGGGTGTGCTGATGCCGATTGCGGAGCCGCTTTCGCGTTCCTTGCAGGAGTTCGCTGAACGAACCGCCGACCTAGTAGCGAAGGAGCCACCGATTCCTCAGGATCACCTGGATGAGGAAGAGCTAGTGACTTTAATAGAATTGAGCGCCGAAGAGGGGCAACTCAGCCCGGACGAGCGGGAAATGATCCAGGGGATAATCAAACTGGGCGACAAGACCGTGAAAGATTGCATGACGCCCCGAGTCGACGCATTTACCATACCGGACACACTCTCCAATGAGGAGGTTATAGTGCTGGTCCGAATCAAACGGCACGGCAGGGTCCCGGTCTATGGGGATAGCCCGGATGAAATACTGGGCGTGCTCGACGTGAAACGGTTCCTGCTGGATCACGAGGAACATTACTCGGAACACTTGGAGGCGCCTTCGTTCGTGCCTGAGACAATGCGAGCGTTGGATTTGCTACGGGCTTTTCTTACCCACACGCAGCGTCTCGCGATCGTGCTCGACGAATTCGGCGGTACGGAAGGCGTCGTCACATTTAACGATATCGTCGAAGAGGTGATCGGCGAAGCTGTACCGCGTGGAGATGAGGTCCTGTACATCGAAGAGATCAGCAAGGGAAAGTGGTTGGCGAGCGGAAGCGCTCGGCTCGACGATTTGGGCGAGCTGACGGGTGTCGATCTGAAGCGGGAAGGTCTCGACACCATCGGCGGATTGATCTTCAATCAACTGGGGTATTTGCCGAAGCCTGGAACGACAGTTGATATCCCTCCGCTTCATCTGGAAATTCGCCAAAGCAGCCGCAAACGGGTGCTCGAAGTGGCGGTCGAGATAATGTCGGCATCGCAGGCTGACACATGACTTGGTTTGTCCTGATCTTTTGCCTGGCGCTGTCATCCCTTGTCTCCGGTACGGAGGCAGGCATACTCTCTTTGAACCGGCTGCGCTTGCGCCACCTCGCGCGCCAGAAAGATCGTGCTGCGGTTCAACTTCAGCAGCTTTTGGAACGGCCAGCGCGGCTGCTGGTGACCGCCTTAGTTATCACGGGTCTGCTGAACATCGTAGCCTTGGTATTGCTAGTGAGTATCCTGGTTGGTTGGTTTGGCTGGGCAGGGTATTTCCTCACGTTTGTTCTCGGTTTGCCCTTATTTCTTCTGGTCGTGGAGCTTTTGCCGAAGGCGATTTTTCGACGTGTCCCCTATAGGGAGCTGGCGTCGCTGGCTATCCTCCTGGATGTTGCGTCCACGGTTTTAACACCGGCAATTTATGTTGGATCTCTGTTTGCCAAAGGTGTCCTCGGGCTCAAGCGTCCTCGCGAAATCTTCGTCGCTCGAGAGGATTTAAAATATGTTACAAGCGAGGTTGAGCGAATGGGGATGTTGAGCAGCATCGAACGACGAATGATTCATAATGTGGTCGATTTTCGTTCGGTGAAAGTGAAAGACGTGATGGTCAGTCTTTCGAAAGTTGTGACCGTCCGTCGGGAGACAACCATCGAACAGCTCGTCGAGCTCTCTCGACGCTCCGGATTTGACCGTTATCCAGTGGCTGACGCAGCGGGCAAGATCATCGGGTTGGTCAATGTCTTTGATCTCCTCGTTGACCGGCCCACGGACTTCACCGTCCGACATTATATTCGTCGCATTTTGACCGTTCGATCGGATGAGCAGGCATCGATCGTGCTCAGGAGACTCCGCGCGTCGCTCAACAGCCTCGCGGCCGTCGTGGACGCGGAAGGAAATCCCACCGGGATTGTCAGCGCCGAGGATCTTTTGAATCCCCTGGTCAGAGTCGACCGGTAGGGGGGAACGTATCGGCGTGTCGGCGTATGGGCGTGTCGGCGTGTGGCTGGTAGGGACGCGCTCCCGCGCGATCCGCCGCAGCACTCCGATGTCAAAATCCGGTGCAGCGCCTCAGACGGTGGTTGCGCTCCGGCGCGTCCGGCGTCGCACGGCCAATGAGCGCGCGAAGATGAATCAGGTGAAGACAATAGAAAGGGCTGCGGCACCCGAAAGCGCGTGACTGCCAACGCAACGCGTTTGGAAACGCGTCCCAGACGTGCGACGCCGGATCGCGCGGGAGCGCGTCCCTACCAGCCACACGCAGACACGCCGATACGTTCCCCCTTGACCCGCCGCTTACTCAAACAATATTCTCTGCGGTTTTATGTCAACGCTGTCGCCACCGCCTCTTTACTCTCGCAAAAATCCTTTTCCGGCCGCACTTCTCGTGAATCGGAAGCTGAATATGGAAGGTTCGGAGAAGGAGACTCGACACTACGAGTTTTCGTTGGCCGACTCTGGCCTCAGGTAT
>Ga0210401_10008050_pt1 | contig 10491 bp, 8 predicted proteins | sample IncBWH32MmetaG_FD_150866 | JGI IMG/M metagenome (GOLD analysis project Ga0210401, IMG submission 150866) | Forest soil microbial communities from Barre Woods Harvard Forest LTER site, Petersham, Massachusetts, United States - Inc-BW-H-32-M | ecosystem: Environmental > Terrestrial > Soil >... | reverse complement strand
AGCGCCCCAGAACAACAGAAACGACATACTAATATAACCGTTCATCGCGAAAAACGCAGCGTCGAGTTTGCTCAGGTCGTTCGCTTTGACCAGCGAATGCTCGTAAGCGAGCAGCGCGGCCACGACGACGATGCCCACCCACGCCGGCCAGGGAAGCGCGAAACTTTCCGCCAGCCAGGCCAGCAAACCAACCACGCCAACATGCATGATACGCGCTATGAGGAGGGCGTTCGCCACGCCAAAGCGCTTCGGCACCGAATACAGTCCCGCACGGCGATCGTAGTCGATGTCCTGGCAGGCGTAGAGCACGTCGAAGCCGCCAACCCACAGCGTAACCGCGGCGCACAGAATCAGCATCCGCAAATCGAGCCCGCCGGTGATGGCAATCCACGCCGCTGCCGGAGAAATGCCCAGCGCGAAGCCGAGAAAAAGATGCGACCAGTTCGTGAAACGCTTGGTGAACGAATAGAAAAACAAAATGGCCAGCGCGAGCGGAGCCAGCTTCAGCGCCAATGGATTGAGCTGCCACGCCGCGACAACGAAACCCGCAATGGCTATCAGCGTAAAAATCCACGCGAAAGAGACGGAAAGCGCGCCGGTTGCCAGGGCGCGCAACTGCGTGCGCGGGTTTTCGCGGTCGTAACGCAGGTCCACGATGCGATTCATGGTCATGGCCGCCGATCGCGCCGCGACCATCGCAACAATGATCCAAACAATTTGCCGCAGCGTCGGCCAACCTCGCGGCGGCTGATGTGTAGCCCGCGCCGCCAGCAGTGCTCCGGTGAGCGCAAACGGCAGCGCGAACACCGAGTGCTCGAACTTAATCATTTCCAGCACGGTGCGAATGCGGTTCGTCGTCATCGGAGGGAAAAAGCATTCACCGCAGAGAACGCAGTGTAACCGGGGAAGAATTCATTTCCGTCTCTGTGAACTCTGTGCCCTCTGTGGCGAATTCTCTTCATGCCTTTGCTTCTTTCGTAGCCCCTCGCCCCGTCCAGCGGTACATCTTTTCCTGCGGCAGCCCGATTTGCGCAAGCACCCGGCAAACATATTGCGTAACAAGGTCGTCGATCGTTTTCGGCTGGTGATAAAACGCCGGAATCGCCGGCATGATCACTGCCCCAGCCTGCTGCGCCCGCATCATATTTTCAAGGTGTACGCGATTGAACGGCGTGTCGCGAATACACAGCACCAGCTTGCGCGCTTCCTTAAGCATCACGTCCGCTGCACGCGCTACAAGATCGTCGCTGATGCCGTTCGCAATCGCCGCCAGCGTTCCCATCGAGCAAGGAATCACGATCATGGAATCCACTTCGTAGCTGCCCGAAGCGATGGACGCGCCCACGTCTTTATTGGCAAGCACCTCAATTTTTGCGGCGGGTTTGCCAAGGATCCGCGTCGCCAACTGTTTTAGATCGCCCGCGGTGATCCCCAGCTCCTCCGCGAAGAGCCGCTGGCCGGTTTCCGTGACCACCAGGTGGATGCGGGCAACGCGCGCGTCCGCCTCCAGCAGTGCCAGCGTTTTTTGCGCAAGAATAGCGCCGCTGGCTCCGGTCACACCTACGGTCACGGTTTGTCCCTGGGCGTGTGGCATTTTTGTGTGTGGGTAAGGTCAGTCTCGCAGCCGCTGTTTTGGATGTCAACCGCGCTTCCATCGCGTCGCGATCCTCGCCGCCACCCCGCTCTTACAACCGATTAATGCACGAAGCCACGCAGGCGGCGCCGAAGCCGTTGTCGATATTCACGACGGTCACATTTGACGCGCAACTGTTCAGCATGCCCAAAAGCGCGGCCACCCCGCCAAAGCTTGCGCCGTAGCCCGTGCTGGTCGGCACGGCAATCACCGGCACGCCCACTAATCCGCCGACAACGCTTGGCAACGCCCCTTCCATTCCGGCGATGCAAATGACCACGCGAGCGGTCGTCAATTTCTCGCGATGCTCCAGCAAACGGTGGATTCCCGCGACTCCGACGTCGTAGAGATGCTCGACGCGATTGCCCATCATGCGCGCGGTTAGCAGCGCTTCTTCCGCGACCGAAATATCGCTGGTCCCGGCGGAAACTACGAAGATCGTACCCTTACCGGAAATTTCGCTGCTACGCTCCACAGTGATCACGCCCGACAGGGGATGGAATTGAGCCACCGGATGTGTTCCCGATTTTTTCCCGGCGTTCTTCCGGGATGTTTTTCCGAAATTGACCCGCCGCACCGCCGCAAAAATCTTGGCGTCCGCCCGCGTAACCAGAATATTTTGCCGCCCGTCCTTGTGCCGCAGCATGGACCGCACGATTTCCCCCACCTGCTCCGGCGTTTTGCCCTTGCCGAAAATGACTTCGGCATAGCCCTGCCGCAGCGCACGGTGGTGATCCACTTTCGCGAAATCCAAATCCTCGAACGGGAGATGCTTCAACCGTTCGACCGCGTGGGCCGGTGAAACCTCGCCTGAGTGCACCGCTTCCAATATGTTTTGGAGCTCCCGTTCGTTCATAAAATTATGAAAACATCGACCGGACTTTCATGTCGCAACGTCAGGACCCAGCTTAGCCGTCCCGCAAGTCGCGCTTCTCAACCGGCGTCAGTCTCTGAGGCCGCGACATGCTACGGCGCCTTGTCTCTCATCAACTTGCGCAGCGGCTGATTGTCGGCATAAACGCGCCACTCCGCAACTAGCCCGTCCTTTACCACCACTAACCACGCCGCAGGCACTTCCCAGAAATTGTCATTGGCCGCGCCGCCGCCGGTATATCTGCCGCTGGCCGTGCCAAGGATCGCCAGGCGATCGTTAGTCTGGAAAAACTCCACCGCGTGTACCTGGTAGTCGGCCACCAACTTGAAATACATGGTCCAGCCCTGACGCATGGTTTCGCGGCCAATGATGCGCTTCCCCAGAGCGTCCTGAAAAATGTGTCCCTCGGTCATCAACCCGCACAGCGCGTTGACGTCGCCGGAGTTGATGCGCTTGATAAAATCCATCGCCACCTCGAGAGGCTGTGGGTTCCCCATCCTGTCTCCTCAGGGCTGGCGTCCCAGTATACCGTTGAAAGGGGAAGCTTTAGGAAGTGCCACTGCAGTTGCCCGGACCGGCTTTCAGCAAGACTTTCATCACATTCGCCTTTTGCGCGAATCCGATCGCCGCGGGCGCTTCGGCCAGCGGAAACGTGCGTGTGATCAGCGGCGTGGGATCGACTTTGCCCGACCGGAGCAGGGAAATGGCTTCGGCGAAGGGGCCGCAGCGGGAGCCGACGACCGTGATTTCTTTCACCACGATGGGCCAGGTTTCGACCGGCGCCACCCCGTGGAAGGTTGATTTCAAGACCAGCGTGCCGCGCGGCTCGGTCATGTGTTGTGCGAGTGTCAGTCCGGTCGGGGATCCCGTCGCTTCGATGACGAGCGGGAACGTTTCCTTAATTCGCTTGAGGTCGCTCGCGTCGCCGGCCACGCGCCTGGTTTCGATCTTGGCGCGACGCGCCAGCGACAGTTTGTCTTGATGCTTGCCGTACATCTCCACACGCGGGAGCGCAGTCCTCAATACGCGCGCGATCAGTTGCGCGAGCTTGCCGTCGCCGAGGACGGCAGCCTCGCGGAATTTGTGTACGTTCACCTGGTCGAGAATTTCGCATGCTGCCGCCAGTGGTTCGACGAAAACGGCTTGTTCGTCGGTGATCGAATCGGGGATGCGGTGAAGATTCTCGAGCGGGAGCGCCAGGTACTCGGCGAAGGCACCGTCGTGGTTGACAATGCCGAGGACGGTGCGCCGGGCACAGTGGGTTTTGAGCCCACGCCGGCAGAATTCGCAGACAGGATGATAACCGTAGGCGGAGCACGAGACGTTGATTTCGCCGGTGACACGGCGGCCGACCCAGCGGCCTCGCTCGGATTCCGGGAGGCCCAGGACCTCGGTCACTTCGCCGACGAATTCGTGCCCAGGAGTGCCGCGAAACGAGTGGTAGCCGCGCAGGATTTCCACATCGGTGTTGCAGATTCCGGCAAGGCGGACGCGCACTCGCGCCCAGCCGCGCCGCAGCCTCGGAAGCGGCTTGCTGACCTGCTTTAATTTTCCGTTGGCGACCTGGAACGCCAGCACCGTGTCGGTTGCTCCAGCCCGCGATTCTAGCAGCAGGGTGGGGGACCCCTCCCCCTTTTTTCGCAGTGATTTGAATCTAAAGCACTTACGCTACGGAATGGCGTAGTGATTTGATTCTAAATGGGTTAACGCTGCCTCCCAGTAACTCGACCGATAGAAGGGACCCGGCAATACGGTGCCAGCGGAGTTTGACCGGCCAACTCGCCATTACTGAAGCCTTATAGTACCATAAAGGTTACTTGCCGTCAAATGATTTCTTATGCTGGTTTTGAGGGGCGGTGTGCTTCGGCGAGAGTGGTCCGATTTGGCTGGCGAGGCTCCTTTCTTGGTGGTGGAAGACACGCCGTTCGGGCAGGCATACTTTGTTATAGAAACGGTTATGGAAACGAATGCCCATCGGCCTACATGGAAGACGCTGCTCGCTTTCGGGATTATTTATTTTGTTTGGGGATCGACGTTCTTAGCGATTCGCGTGGGAGTGCGAGAGGTTCCGCCGTTTTTGCTGGCGGCCATGCGGTTTTCCGTAGCAGGGCTGGTGCTTTGCGTGTGGACCGCGGCGCGGGGTGAGCGTTGGCCGAGGGGACGCGAGTGGGCTTCGGCACTTTTGCTGGGGACGCTGATCTTTGTGCTCGACTACGGGCTGCTGTTCTGGTCGGAGCAGCGAGTGCCTTCGGGGATTGCGGCAGTGATGTTGGCGATGATCCCGGTTTTCATGGCGCTCTCGGAGATTATTTTTTTGCGAACGCAGAAATTGACGTTGCGGCTTGGCGCAGCGCTGCTCATTGGGATTGCGGGTGTGGCAGTGCTGGTGAGCCGGTCGTTGAACCTCGGCGGGGCGCCTATCGACCGGGCCGGAGCAGTTGCGCTGATCATCGCGTCGATAACCTGGTCCATTGCGTCGATATTCACGCGCAAACTGCCGTTGCCGCCGTCCAAAATGGTGAGTTCCGGCGTCCAGATGCTCTTGGGCGGACTGCTGCTGGCCCTGGCAGCGGGCGCTCTGGGCGAATTTCGCAATTTTCATCCGGCGAGCGTTTCACGCGGAGTTTGGTTTGCGCTGGTCTATCTGATCGTGGCGGGATCGATCATCGGGTTTACCGCCTATCTGTGGTTAATTCATCACGAATCTCCTACAAAGGTAGGGACTTACGCGTACGTGAATCCGGTGGTGGCGGTGCTGGTGGGTTATTTCCTTGGCGGCGAACCGATCGGATTGCGAACGATACTCGGTACCGTGTTTGTGCTCGTCAGCGTGGTGGTAATAACTACCACGCGAGAGAGGAAGCCGGTGAGGGCACCAATAGAGGAGGGCGGAACCGATGCTGTGGAGGCTTAGTGAACATCGCAACAAGGCGTGCTCTATCTCTGGCCCCGCTATCTTGCCGGATCGGCAGCCCAATCGGAAATATGTGTGCCGGGATTGCTCGCTAACGGATCGGAACCAGGCCGCGTTCCGCGAACACTATCTTATTCGCGAAACTTCGCGCTTTCGATAGTTCTCTTGCGCGGCCATTACGCGGGTGATCTCCATTTCAATCGCTTTGGCGGTGACCGGCTTGGCGACGTAGCCATCCATCCCAGCTTGTTGGCATCTTCGCCGATCTTCTTCAAATGCATTCGCGGTCATAGCCATGATCGGCAGGTGGCGTCCCGAGCTTTTTTCCCTGGAGCGAATTTCTTCGGTAGCCCCGAGTCCATCCATGAGGGGCATTTGCATATCCATGGCCACGAGATCGAATTCCTGCTGGGTCGACAAGCGCAGCGCCATTTGCCCATCGCTCGCAATCGTAACGTTGTGCCCCATTTTCTCGAGTAGCCGCGAGATCAGTCGCTGGTTCACAATGTTATCCTCGGCCAGCAAAATCCTTAAGCTCGGGCGTATTTCCTCGGCGGTTTTTTCTGGTTCGGAGGCTTGCGCCTGGTCCACTTCGCCGTGGGAAGCTCGCAGCGCTTCCAGAAGGGCCGACCGGCGGAACGGTTTCAAGATCGTTTGAGTCACACCCAGCTGCTCGCACCGGTCGCGTTCCTCCTCGCTCAGCAGGTGTGAGTGAACGAGTATCAGCGGCACGCCGGCTGCGGGAGATGCGCGCAGTGTGGCGGCCAGCGCCAATCCCCCCGGGCTCGGCAGGTCCATCTCCAACAAGATGGTAGAGAACTTTTCGCCGGTGCGCTCCGCGTCTGCGATCTGAGCCAGCACTTCGCCGGCGCTGGCTGCGGCCAAAGCTTTGATGTTCCAGCGCAGAAGGAGACGCTGGAGCAACTCGCGGTTGATAGCGTTGTCATCGACAGTGAGAACGCGGGAGCCCTCCGGAAGCGTCGCGCGGCTCGGCGGTCCGTTCTCGGTTGTGCAAAATCCGGCCATCCCGCTACCTTGTTGAGCGAGTGCCGGTTGAGCGAGCGGCGCACTCCTCGCGTTGGCCTGTTCCGGCTCCGCCTCGCGCAATACGGCTATGGTGAAATGGAATTTGCTGCCCAGTCCTTCTTTGCTCTCTACCCAGACACGACCGCCCATAAGGTGCACGAGTCGCTGGCAAATCGAAAGACCGAGCCCAGTGCCGCCATAGCGCCGCGTGGTGGACATATCCGCTTGCGAAAATGCTTCAAAAATTTTTTCTTGTTTCTGCTCGGCTATTCCGATGCCGGTGTCGGACACCGTGAATTCCAGGAGCAAGCCGTCCTGCGTCGGCTGGGCAACCCGCGCGTAAACCGCCACCTGTCCGTGGTGGGTGAATTTCAATGCGTTTCCCGTCAGGTTGATCAGCACCTGGCGCAGGCGCGTGGAATCACCGCGCACCAACTCCGGAATCTCTGGATCGGCGTTCCACAGCAATTCGACGCCTTTTGCCTGCGCGACGCGCACCAGGGGTTGCAGCGTTTCTTCGATGCAGTCTTCCACCGACAACGCGGCGATTTCCAGGTCCAGCTTGCCAGCTTCAATTTTCGAAAGGTCCAGGATGTCGTTCAGCAGAGTCAGCAGCGATTCCCCCGAACTCTTGACCATACTGAGGTAATCGCGCTGCTCCGAGTCCAGCTTGGTTTCGAGGGCGAGGGTGGTCATCCCCAGAATGCCGTTCATAGGCGTGCGAATCTCGTGGCTCATGTTCGCCAGGAACTCGCTCTTGGCGCGATTCGCGGCCTCCGCATCTTCTTTCGCCTGGCGCAGAAGTTCCTGCGCTTTTTTACGCTCGCTGATGTCCACGAAGGTGACCACGGCTCCCAGCATGCGGCCCTGTTGCAGCAGCGGGTGACACCAGATCTCGGCATCGAAGCTGGTGCCATCGGAGCGCCAAAGCAGCTCGTCGGTCTCGTGAAATATTCTGCCGGCCCGGAAGTCTCTCTGCAGCGCGCACTCGCTTGCAGGGTAGCGCGATCCATCCCGCCGGGTATGATGGAGGACGTCATGTATATTGCGGCCCAGCACGTCGTTCTGCGAAGCGTAGCGCAACAGCCGGAGCATCGCGAGATTGCAGAACGTGCATTCGCCCGCAAGGCCCACTCCGTAGATGGCTTCGCCCGTGGATTCCAGCAGCAGCCGCATGCGCCCTTCCTCTCGGGAGAGGCGCTGCTCTCCCGCGTTCCGCTCGCTGATCAGTGCGCCGAGCACCAGCCCGGCGAGCGAAAGAATGAGCATTAGAAATTGCAGCACCGTGAGGTCACCGGGATCGCGCGGATAGATCTTCAGCGCCACGATGATTCCCGTATCGAGTGTCAGGATGGCCGCAGTGGCGCCCCGCAGACCGCGCCGCACGGCCATCCAGATCAGCGGCAGAAAAAGCAAATAGAACATCTCGTTGCCGCGAGACCAGTGTCCGCTTAACGCCATCCACAGCGCCGCGGTGAGGCACACCGCGAATAATCCCGACTCCGACGCTCTGGGGATTCCTCGCAATTCGTGTCTTCCCACCAGGAGCAGGGGTTGATCCTCGCGGGTCCTGGCAGGTTCGGAATAGCCCGCAAACTGCCGGAGCCCGGGCAGCACATAGATGAGACAGAACGGTGTGATGGACCCGATTGCCACGGCATCACCGACCCACCAATTGAATGTCGCCTGCAAGTATCCCTGCGAAGGAATGAGGTGATCCAGGACAAGAAAGCCGGTCCCAGCAAACGCCGCCACGCAGGAGGAGAGTATGGCCACAAGCAGCAGCCACATGACGTCTCGCAGCGAGCGAAGTTGCAGATCGATCTTGACGACGTTACGCAGTATCAGGGCTGCGGAGGTATAGGTGGCCGCGAATTCGATATTCCCGACCAGGAAGGAGAACGAGTAGACCGGCAGGTGATAATTCAGGATCGATGCGATAGTTTCCGCGATCAGGATGGGAAATGCGTAGCGCGGCCCGAAGGCAATCAACACCGCGAGCGCCAGGCCCGTTGGTGGATACCACGCACTGATCTCGGTCCAAATCTGAAGAGGTATTGTGGAGCGGTCCAGCAGTACGTGCACGATGACGAAACACACTGCGACGAGTAACTGTCGAAGCATTCGTCGCGTGTCTGGGGTCAATTGACCTCCGGCCGATTTGTGGTGCGCGTCTTCTCCGGCATTGCGCTTGGGGACAACATTGAACGGTAGAAATGCTCAATTGCGGAACGCACAAGCAAGGCTGTCCCGAATTGAAAATGTAGCCGCCCAGAGCCTCCGCAAGTGCTACTCGCCAGCAATCGCAGAATGCCGCTAATCCCTGCGTCTTCAGCGATTTTGCGGCTGGTAACCGTGAGGTATGGCCGCTACAAAATACCGCCCCCGCTCTAGCCAGCGCTCCGAGGGCCAAAACTGTAGGCCTGTCGCGCCGGGAGAGATTAGAGAATGCTGATCCAATTCCACATTGGCGGAAGCTAGCGGAGGGCCGCAGCGAGGGCTCTGACAAGTTGGGGTTCTCGTTCCGGGAAGACGGTGCGGAGGTCGAGCACCAAGCGGTTGTCTTCGATGCGGGCGATTACGCTGATGCCTGCGGGCGAGCGGCGGAGGCGTTGTTCGAGTTGCGCAGCGGAGTGGCGGGCGCTGGCGATTTGGATGATTTTTGTGGGGAGGGATTGCGTAGGGGTGGAGCCACCTCCGGCTAGAGAGGCGCCATCGGTGATTTCGAGTTCAACTTCGCCTAGCGAGATTTCGGGAGTTAGCTCGCGCAGGAAATTTTCGGCGCGGCGTTTAAGTTCTTGCGGCGTGAGGCGAATCATGCGGAGGGCGGGGATTTCGTCGAGAGAGGCGCGGAGGTAGGCGCTCAGGGTGGCGGCTAGCGCGGCGGTGGTGAGCTTGTCGACGCGGAGGGCGCGGAACAGCGGGTGGCGGCGGATGCGGGTGACGAGTTCTTTCTTTCCCGCGATGATGCCGGCTTGCGGGCCGCCCAGGAGTTTGTCTCCGCTGAACATGACTACGGAGACGCCGGCTTCGATGCTATCGCGGACTACGGGTTCGGTGATTCCGGCTGCGGAGAGATCGACGAGGCAGCCGGAGCCGAGGTCTTCGATCAGCGGCAGGTTGGTGCGTTGACTCAGCGCGGCTAGTTCTTCGAGCGTGGGCTTTTCCGCAAAACCGGTGATCTGGAAATTGGACGGGTGGACTCGCAGCAGCAGGCGAGTGTTTTGGTTGATGGCGCGCTCGTAGTCGGCAATGCGGGTGCGGTTGGTGGTGCCGACCTCGCGGAGGGTGGCGCCGCTTTCGGCCATGATTTCTGGGATGCGGAAACCGTCGCCAATTTCGATCAGTTCGCCGCGGGAGACGATGGCTTCGCCGCCTTTGGCTAGCGCGGCCAGGACCAGCAGAACGGCCGCGGCGCAATTGTTGACGACGATCGCGGACTCGGCGCCGGTCAGCCGTTCGAGTAAATGCGCGGTGTGGACGTCGCGCTTGCCGCGGGCGCCGGCTTCGAGGTCGTATTCAAGATTGCTGTATTGCGTCGCGGTGCGGCGGAATTCTTCTACGGCGACTTCGGTGAGCGGGGCGCGCCCTAGATTGGTGTGGAGGATTACGCCGGTGGCGTTGATGACCGCTTGAAGCGAGCCGGAGAGGATTTGCTCTACCGCGGACGTGATGTGTTCCTCGAGGGCCGCGGCGCCTAGAGTGAGGACTTGCGCTTGCGTGTCGCCGGCGATTTTTGCGCGCAGGTCGGCTAGCGTGGCGCGGGTTACATCGAGTAGGAGCGCGCGATCGACGCGCTTCGCGAGGGAGGCCAGGCGCGGTTGGGCTAGGAGTTCGTCGACGGACGGAATCTGGCGCAGGAGATCTGCTTGGTCGGGGGAGAGGGTGCGCTTGCTGGGAGATTCCATGGGGACATTTCAACACAGAACGTCTCGGAGTGGGAGGCTTGAGACATCACTGAGGAAAGAATGCGGGGAAAAAACTTAACACAGAGGGCACAGAGGTCAGAGCTTAGAGATCACGGAGAAATTCGAGAACAATTTC
>Ga0210401_10008047_pt1 | contig 10492 bp, 10 predicted proteins | sample IncBWH32MmetaG_FD_150866 | JGI IMG/M metagenome (GOLD analysis project Ga0210401, IMG submission 150866) | Forest soil microbial communities from Barre Woods Harvard Forest LTER site, Petersham, Massachusetts, United States - Inc-BW-H-32-M | ecosystem: Environmental > Terrestrial > Soil >... | reverse complement strand
TGAGTTTGACGATGGCGACTATTGGGGCAATACCATCTTCAGCGATCTGGAAGCCGGAACTTCGGCGTGGCTTTATTGGAACGCCATTCTGGACGAAACCGGCGGGCCGTGGGCGATCTCTGTTGTGCACGGCAACCCGGATCCCAACGAGCAGCATCCGGTGGTGATCATCAACAAGGTGACGCACGAGGTCACCTACACGGGCACGTACTACTATCTGGCCCATTTCAGCAAATTTGTGCGGCCCGGCGCGACGCGCGTACAGGTAAACGGCAAAAGCCAGGGCGTGCGCGTCATGGCTTTTCAAACGCCGGAAGGCGGGTTCGTCGCCCAGCTGCTGAATAGCCAAAGCTCAGATTCATCGGTGAACCTCGTCTATCGAGGACGCAGCCTTCACCTTCCTTTGCCATCGCGGTCCATCACCACAGCTACCTGGTGATTGCGTGGCTCTGGCACTTGAGGCCAGCGCACTATTTCAACGTTCGCGAACGAATTCAAAAAAGGGTTCGTGCCCTCCCGAACCTCCCTGAAGTCACGATCCGCTTGCTTGAGTTTGGAAAGCGTCCCCACCCCTATGGTTTTTGCGCAGTGATTTGATTCTAGGGGACTTAGCATTTCGTTTGGCGCAATGATTTGTTTCTAAAGGAGTTAGACGAGTTGTGCGGGTGGTCAGAGAAATGGGGGGCGAAGGAGAGAGCGATTCGAACGAGGAAGTGACTTAACACAGGGAATAGTACCATACAGTACTGATAGTTGTCAAGTTAATTTCGTGGGATACCCTTTGAAAGCTCCCGCGAACAGACCTCGAGCCATTTCGCGAGCGCCGTCACCCGGCGAAACCCATAGAGGGCGGCAGGCAGCAGAAGAAAAAGGGTGGCGAGAGAGAGCAAGAAAAAGGCTTGACATATTCCTATATGGGAATATATTGGGGGGCATGGCAAGGGCGGCGACAACCTCGGACGCGTTCAACGCAGTGGCGGAACCTCGGCGGCGGGACATTCTGAACTATCTGGCGATGCAGGAGAGGTCGGTCAGCGAGATTGTGGACGCAATGGAGATGGAGCAGCCGTCCGTTTCGAAGCACCTGAGGGTCTTGAAGGATGTTGGCCTGGTGGAGGCCCGTAGGGAGGGCCGGCAGATGCTTTACAAGGTGAATCCCATAGCGATCCGGCCGTTGCACGAATGGACGAGCACGTTCGAGCGGCTGTGGAAACACCAGTTGCTGCGAATCAAAGAACGGGCCGAGGCAGCGAATGAAGAGAAAGAATAGGTTCGTGAAAAATACAACGAGGAGGGAATCGTGAGCTCACCCGCACTATCACTGGAAGCGACAACGATCCATATAGCCGAGGAGATTAAAGTGCGCGCGTCGATCGAGGTGACGTTTGCCGCGCTGCTGGACCAGCTTGGACCATACAACGAGACCCAAGCAGACAAGCCAATGCCGATGAAGCTGGAAGCATGGCCGGGCGGAAGATGGTATCGCGACCTAGGAGACAACAACGGTCATTACTGGGGAGCGGTGCAGGCGATCAAGAAGCCGACGCTACTGGAGATTTGCGGGCCGCTGTTTATGTCCAATCCGGTGATATCGAATCTTCAATATCGGCTGAAGGAATCGGGTGGCGTGACGCTGATCACGTTTCGGCACCAGTCGTTTGGATTAATTCTTGAGGAATATCGAAACGCGAGGAATGGCTGGGCGCATTTGCACGAACTTGTTCGGCAGCGCGCCGAGGCGCCGCGGCCCCACTAAGGATTCAGTTCCGTTCAGTAAGGGAAGGCAGTCGTTACAAACGGGAAGAATTGTTGGACAAATGAAAGGAGAATCGCAATGTCGATGGCACAGGGTATTTTGAGGGAATTCGAAGAACAAGCGCCGATCACCCGGAAATTTCTGGAGCGCTTGCCGGAAGACCGGCTGACCTGGAAACCGCATGAAAGGTCGCTGTCGGCTGGACAACTTGCGTTTCATCTCGCCTTCGTGCCTGGAGGCGTAGCGCGCCTGGCGCAAGATAGTCCCAAGCAGGTGACGGAATTCGTCTTTCCACAACCTGCAAGCAGAAACGAGATTTTGAAGACCTTCGAAGGGAGTGTTGCAACCGTCCGAAGTGTGCTGCCTGAGTACGACGACCAAAAGATGCAAGAAATCTGGCGGCTGGTGCAGGGGGATAAGGAATTATTGGCCATGCCGCGCGGGCAGTTTCTTCGCGACGTCATGCTGAATCACTGGTACCAACACCGCGGTCAGTTCAGCGTTTATTTGAGGATGTTGAATGTGCCAGTGCCGGCGAGCTGGGGACCAAGCGCCGATGAGCCACCGACTTTCGTGCAAAGGGCCCAATCGGCATAGCAGGCTGCGGAAAAAGTCAGATTTGTCATCCCGAACCCGCGTCGGGTGAGGGATCTGCTGTTCGCAAGAAAACCAAGGAAAAAGCAGATTCCTCACCCCGTTCAAAAACCGAACGGGGTTCGGAAGGACATATTTTTGAGTTTTTCCGCAGTGTGCTAGTTGTTTCTTCAGGGAGAAGCTTATGTGCCCGGTATGCATCGCGAGCGCGGCGGTGATGGCGGCTGGAGCGGGATCCACGGGAGGGATTCTGGCAGTGTACATCGACAAACTCAGGAAATTTTTCAGGGCGAATGGTCTTGGTCTGTTTCACAAAATCAAGGAGAAATAGAAGGAGAATAAAATGGCAACCAGCAAGCAAGGTGGCATGGAGCAACGGAAGGAGCATCTGGCAATGAACACACCACCGATCGTGTCGCTGCAAGAATGGGAGGCTGCGCGTCAGCAGCTGCTCGTGAAAGAGAAGGCACTGACCCGCTCCCGTGATGCGCTGGCCGCCGAGCGTCGGCGGATGCCGTGGCTGGCCGTGGACAAGAGATACGAGTTCGACGGACCCAAGGGCAAGGTAAGCCTGCTCGATTTGTTCGAGGGCCGCCGCCAATTGATCGTTTACCGCGCCTTCTTCGAGCCCGGCGTGTTCGGCTGGCCCGATCATGCCTGCCGCGGCTGCTCTCTCGGCGCCGACCAAGTCGCCCACCTCGCCCATCTGAACGCCCGCGACACCACGCTCGCGTACGCCTCGCGCGCACCGCAGACAGACATCCAGCGCCTAAAGGCTCGAATGGAATGGGAAATGCCGTGGTACACCATCACGGACAGCTTCGACACCGACTTCGGCGTTGCCGAGTGGCACGGCCACAATGTATTCATCCGCGATGGCGAACGTGTGTTTCGCACCTATTTCATCAACAACCGCGGCGACGAGGCGATGGGGAGCACCTGGAGCTACCTTGACATGACTGTGCTCGGGCGCCAGGAGGACTGGGAGGACTCGCCGCAAGGCTATCCTCAGACCCCGCCGTACAAGTGGTGGAACTGGCACGACGAATACGCCACCGACGCCTCGGTCGACCCTAGGTGGGTCAAAGTGCTGGACAACGCAAAGGTGACGTTGAACCTCAACGACTAGCGCGGTGGCATACGCAATCCCTCGCGTTGGAGCTGTGCTGGTGGAGGAGACCCTGCTGCCGTTGGTGATCGGCGCCCACGCGGCGAGGACCAGGTGGGCGCCGGTCGCAGTGATTCTGGACGAGTAGCCGGCCGCGACCTCCCTGCCTTTTACTCGTGTCTGAGCGCTTCCATCGGATCGATTCGGCTAGCTCTCCGCGCCGGAATCCAGCAGGCCAGCGTCGCGACGCTCAACAGAATCGCGGGTACGCCGAGGAAAACCGGGAGGTTGACCGGGTCATTCGGCATTACGTGAAAGGAAATCGCGAGCGCGAGCAGCCATCCGATCGCGGTTCCTTGGGTGATGGCAGCCAAGTTCTCGCGAATAATTTGCAGGACGACGCGGCCGCTGGTTGCGCCGAATGTCAGCCGCACGCCAATCTCTCTCGTTCGCCTGGCCACGGCGTAGGAAACCACGGCGTAGATTCCAATGGCGGCGAGGCCCAGCAGGAGTGGCCCGAGCACCACGAACATCCGCGCGGGAATGCGGCGAAGATAGAGGTTCCGTTCGATGTGCTGCGAGAATGTCCGCACGTCGTAAAGAGCGAGCATCGGATCGAGATCGCGCAGAACGCCACGTGCTTCCGCGGTGAGTGCGGATTCGCTGCCGGTGCGCTTCCGCACGTGAATCTCGCCTTGGCCCGCTGGACGATCCCGGTACGAGAAATACATCGCCGGCTGCGGGGGCTCGCCGAGCGCGTCGTAGGCCGAATTGCGCGCCACGCCGATGATCGCGAAGCTTTGCGTACGCGTCTGCAGGCGGCGGCCGACGGCACCCGCGCCATTGAGGTAGCGGCGGACAAACTCCTCATTGACGATTGTTTGCGCGGGCGCCGCTTTATCCCTCAGGTCGGCAAAGTCGTTTCCCTCGACCAGTGGGATGCCCATCACGTTGAAGTAGCCTGGCGTCACCGTGTTGGAAATGGCTCGATCCTGCCCCTGCTCAGTACGCACGCGGCCTTCAACAGTGAACGGCCGTCGCGGAATTCCATGCAAGTCCACGGGAACATTCGTAGCGATGGCGGCGGCCTCGACGTCCGGCAGGGCGCGCAGGCGTTCGAGAAGGCGCGCGGCGAATTCGCGGTCCGACGCGTCGTTGGGATTCCGTCCGCTTAAGTCGTAGGCAGCCAACAAAACGCCCTCGGGCCGGAATCGCGGATCCGTTTGGCGTGCCGAGCGAAAACTTTGCAAGAAGAGCGCCGCGGCGATCAGAACGACCATGGCGAGCCCGACTTCCACGCCCATCAGAACTTTGCGCCCACGGCTGCGCTGCGCGGTGTTGGAGCCGAAGCGCAGCGCATCCTGTGGATCCAGCCGCGCCAGATGGACGGCCGGCGCCGCACTGAAAATCAAACCGCACGCAACACCGAGCACGATCGCGAAGGCCAGAGTGAATTGATCCACTTTGGTCGCAAAGAGGATTGGAAATGCGCCAATCATGGGAGCGATGCGCAATGCCGTGGTGCCCCAAACGGCGAAGGCTGCTCCGAGGCCTGCTCCCAGGAAAGCGAGCAGCATATTTTCCGACAGCACCAGGCTGACAATGCGCCAGCGTCCCGCGCCCAGGGCCACGCGCACGGCCATCTCGCGCTGGCGGGTGCTTCCACGAGCCAGCATGAGGTTTGCGGTGTTCCCGCAGACCGCCAAAAGCAGGAGCAGCATAACGCCTTGCAAGATCGCTAGCCCGCTGATGAGCAAGCGCTGCGGACCGCGCGGCGCCTCCCAGAAGGCAAGAATTTCGCCGCTAAATCCGGCGCTGGCATCCGGATAGTCGCGCGCCAGCTGACCCATCGTGGTGCTGAGCTCGGACTGAGCTTCCTGGCGTGTCGCTCCAGCCCGTAACATTCCGATTAGCGAAAAAGCGCGGGAGCTGCGATCTTCGAGGTCGCGTGTTCCGCCGAGCAAGGCAGGCGCCATGGTGGCCGGCACCCACAGTTCGAACTTCAAGGGGGGCGTGGTGCCCTGGAAATCCTTAGGTGCCACCCCGACGACGATCAGCTCGCGATCGTTAACGCGCAGTTTTTGTCCGATAGCCTCCGGAGCGCCGCGAAATCGCGTTTGCCAGTAATCATACGAAATGACGACGACAGGTTCAGTTCCGGGCCGCTCCGCTTCTTCCGGACGAATAAATCGTCCGACCGCAGGCTTCAGTCCGAGCGCGGAAAAGAAATTGCCGGAAACGAGTTGCCCATGGGTTCGCTCGGTGTGGCCCGGCCGGCCCACGTTGAAGGGCACCATCTCAGATGCCACGACATCCCGCAGTGCCGGCACGTGCGTTTGCAGGTCGCGGTATTCCAGCCAGGAAGCGCCTGGATACCCGGCGGTGTCCGAGCGAGGCTCGACCAGCAGAAACTTCGATGCACCGGTCACTGCTGGCATCGGTTGGAACAGGATCATCTGAATCCAGGAAAAGATCGTGGTATTGACGCCAATGCCGATGGCGAGCGAAATGATGATCACCGCCGCGAGCCCTGGCATGCGGGAAATCGATCGCCCGGCGTTTCGCAAATCCCCCAGGAGATTCTCGATGAAGAGCAGGCCTCGCTCTGCTCGATAGTCTTGTTTCATCGCCTCCACGCCGCCAAACTTGAGCATGGCTTGGCGGCGCGCCTCGAGCGCTGATAAGCCGGCGCGAAGATTTTCGTCGGTTTGCAGAGTGATATGTTCCGCAATTTCTTGCAGCAATCGTTCGTCGTCTCGCCGCCTGGTCACGAAGTGGCCCAAACGCGATAGAAACCGCCTCGCTGCTTTCATGACAAATCCTCCGCTTTGGCATCGAAGAACCGGCCGATGATCGCGGCCGTCTGCTCCCAATCCTTGGTTTCGATCTGCAACTGCTTCCGTCCATCACGTGTCAGCCGATAGAAGCGCGCCCTGCGATTGTTCTCTGAGGCGCCCCATTCCGATGCAATCGCGCCTTCCTGCTCCAGCTTCAACAGCACCGGATACAGCGTCCCTTGATTCACGGCAAGAAGATCTCCGCTGATCTGCTCGATGCGTCGCGCGATTCCGTAGCCGTGGAGTGGTCCCAGAACATCGAGAGTCTTGAGGACCATCAACGCCAACGTACCCTGGAGGACGTCCGTTTTTTGCTTCATAGCACCGCCATTTTGGTTTCCAACAGGAAAGATGTCACACTTCCTTTGGGAAAGCAACAGGTGAGTCGCGCGGGAAGTACGATACTGCCTTTGGAGCTTATCGCCGATTCCGGGCGCATAACGGGCTGTCAGGAAGTTGACCGCCGATGCCGGCTTGTGTGACTGGATTTGTTCCGGTTTGCCGACAATCCACTCGGAATTGGCCTCATTTTCTTTCAGAAATCACGCCTTCTTGGAGAAGGCCTAAACACATTGAGTGCATTGAGGTAGGGTTTCAAGTACCCATCGAGGTGGAGCCTTCTTGGCTGAGAAAATCGACGACAATCCACGCCGCTCCGGTTATCGCCAAATTCTGCGCGTTGCCAGCCCAATTAATGATTTTATGTGGATCGGCGAACGGCGCGGGCAGCCATACCAGCAACCCGAAGCCGACGAGCATCGCAGTAAGCAAGCGAGACGCTAGAAGCGCCGAACGTCCGGAAAGTAGAGCGATGGCCGCGAGTGCAAACGCGATCGTGGTCGTTATCGCCCAGAACATTTGCCCCGGAGGAATCCATTTTGGAACGAAGGCTGCCGTTCCAGAAAGATAGAGAAGTTGTTCGACCGTGAATGAAACAACGCAGACTCCGAAAAATATGTATCCGATGCGAGCCGCCGTGGCCGGTCGTTCCGAATCGCCCGGGCTCAGCGACGCGTAAACGATCAGTGCTCCCGAGACCAGAGAAAATTGCTCGAAGAAGTTGCCCCAGCGGTCAAAGACGCGCGGTTCCGCCGCAATGCGTGGCACCCAGAGCAACGCAAAGATAAGATAGACGCAGCCTAGTACGAATGCGCCGGCTCGCGCCGTTCTAGGCCATTGAATCGCCACGCCCCCAACGATCTCGATCGCACCCGCAACGTATACGAGAATCTCGCGGTGAGGGACGTTACCAAGCGCCTGGATCTGTTGCCAGTTGTTAAAGTCACGCCATGCAAAGGTGATGATGCCAAAAGCGACGGCGGCCAACCCATACACGTGACGCCCGAGATAGATTCTCGCCATCTCAATCCTATGCATCGATCAGATGTACTGATCAGATCATCTTCGGCCGCATCAGAAAGCAATACAATAACCACTCTCGAGTCATTTCATATAGCCACTCTCAGAAAGACTTCCATTCAAGGTCAGCCAGCTTCCTCCCATCGCTGGCCACTTTCTTCGAACCCAGTTTTTGGGTAATTTCCGAGTTGCCGACCCACCCATCTGGAATCGTCGGGTAGTGGGTCATCTCTAACGACGCCGGCCGTGTCAAGAGTCTCTGCTGATCTTCTGCTCTTGAACATCCAGGCCGATGTAATACATAGGTGCCATGGGGGGCATCCTTGGTGTCTCTGAATCAGCGTGCAGCTCAGTTCAGCTTTTGTACACCAAGCGCTCCTCCTCCGACCTATGCATTCAAACTAACCGGGACTTGGCCCTGAGCGTGCGCGGCTTTGCGAGCGAGCCGACGCAGTTCTACAATGTCTCCAAGCAGAAAGCCGCACAACGACTGGCGGCTTGTCACACGGACGTCAGAATCTGGAGCGCTCGAGCTATCACGATGAAGTGCATAATACAGCGCGTGCGCGGCTTCTGCGCAAACCATTGGCCCTCCCACCGGAAGGTTAGCCGGGTCGAATCTGCCAGAATGTTAACGGTGATAGTGCCCAAGCTGTATTGATCACTCAGACCCAGTGCCGTGTTTCGTCTCCGCGTGCGAAGCAGAGATACGCTTCCTCTCCGGTCTGCGACTCGCAACGCGAAGATGTTTTTCGGGGCACACGCCCGCTCGGATGCGTTAGGATGTGCACGCATTTCGCAAGTCAAGTCACCTGGCCGGTTAACCGTATCGGAGCATACGACATGCGCTTCATCCGCTCGCTTTTTGCATTACTTCTCACTGCGCTTTGCCCGCTCGCACTCTGCGCTCAGGCATCACATCCTTTGCTGCAGCGCCCGGCGTTCAACGGCAGGTTGATCGTCTTCTCTTACGCTGGGGATTTGTGGTCGGTGGACCGCGACGGCGGTCATGCAGCGCGCCTTACCACTGGCACCGGCATTGAAACCGACCCCGTGTTCTCGCCGGACGGGAACCTGATCGCCTTCACTGGTGAGTACGACGGAAATACCGACGTCTTTGTCATGCCTGCGATGGGCGGAGTTCCGAAGCGTCTCACCTATCATCCCCAGGCGGACGCCGCGGTCGGATGGACTCCCGACGGAAAGAGCGTCATCTTCCGATCGAACCGCGAAAGCACCAGCCCCCGCTACACGAAGTTGTTCAAGGTCTCGCTGGACGGCGGTCTGCCAACCGCCCTGCCGCTACCTATGGCCTTCTCCGGGAAGTATTCCACGGACGGCAAACACTTCGCCTACTCACCCGTGGGCGGTGCGTCGCCCTTCAACTACATGACCTATGTGGCGTGGAGAAACTACCACGGCGGCCTAGCCAGTTCGGTGTGGATTGCCGACATGGCGACGCTGGATGTGGTGAAGGTCCCCCGTGAACGGTCGAACGACTTCAATCCCATGTGGGTGGATAACCAGGTGTATTTTCTTTCCGACCGCAACGGCCCCGTGTCGCTGTTTCGTTTCGATCCCGCAACGAAATCCCTCACTGAAGTCGTGAAGAACGACGGAGCAGATATTCGCTCCGCCAGCGCCGCACCCGGCGGGATTGTATACGATCGCTTTGGCGAGCTTTTTCTCTACGACACCGCGAGCGGCCAGGCGCGCCGGATCACCGTGGATGTCAGCGCGGACCTGCCGGAGGTGCGCCCGCGCATTTCGCCGGCAGATCGCGACATTCAGAACTTCCGTCTTTCGCCCACCGGTGTGCGCGCCGTGTTTGAGGCGCACGGCGACATCTTCACCGTTCCCGCAAAAGAGAGCACCACGCGCGATATCACCGGCACTCCGGGCGCGATGGAGCGGGAACCGGCGTGGTCGCCCGATGGTCAGAGCATTGCCTATTTCTCTGACGAGTCAGGGCAGTATGCGCTGCATGTCCGCAGCCAGACCGGCGCAGGCGAGGTGAAGAAGTTTCCTCTCGCAAACGATGCCACTTATTATTTCCGCCCGGTATGGTCGCCGGACTCCAAGCTGATCGCTTTCCACGACAATAAGATGAACATTTGGATTTTGGATACGACCGCTGGCAAGGCGGCGGTAATCGACAAGGGCATCGTTGACGACAACGACTACGATGCAGCGTGGTCGCCCGACTCAAAATGGCTGGCTTACACGCAGTCGGTCGCTAACCGGTTGCACGCACTGTTTCTGCATTCCAGGGACTCGCACAAGAGCACGCAGGTCACTGACGGAATGAGCGACGTTCGCTCTCCGGCGTTTGATCGCGGAGGAAAGTATCTCTACTTCACGGAAAGCACGAACTACGGCACGTCTACAAGCGGGCTCGACATGACCAGCGACGCCTTCAACGTGACGCGTAGCGTATATGCGCTGGTGTTGGCGGCAGACGCGGCATCTCCGATTGCACCGCAAAGTGAAGACGAGAAGAGCCTCGAAACAACGGGCAAGGATAAGAAGGATTCCGGTGACGAGCGCGCCAATAAGGACAAGGGAGACGCCGCCAAGAAACCTGATGAAGGCGGTAAGGATGAAGCTGGCAAGGAAGAGAAGAAGGAAAAAACAGAGAAGCCCAAGCCGGTGAAGGTCGACCTCGATCATCTGCAGGATCGCGCGGTCGCGCTGCCCTTACCGCCGCGCGATTACTCGGATCTGGCGGCCGGCAAGGAAGGCACGCTGTATCTGCTCGAGGGCCGGGAACGGTTCCAGCCGGACCGTGGCGCAACTCTGACCCATTTCGAGTTGAAGACGAAGAAGTCCGAGAAGCTG
>Ga0210401_10008046_pt1 | contig 10494 bp, 11 predicted proteins | sample IncBWH32MmetaG_FD_150866 | JGI IMG/M metagenome (GOLD analysis project Ga0210401, IMG submission 150866) | Forest soil microbial communities from Barre Woods Harvard Forest LTER site, Petersham, Massachusetts, United States - Inc-BW-H-32-M | ecosystem: Environmental > Terrestrial > Soil >... | reverse complement strand
CGCAGCATCGCGCTTGGGATTGAACCGCTCGACCCTGTATTTCCGGATGAAGAAGCTTGGTGTCGCCCGAGGCGTTGATTCTAGCCCCACTCCGCAGAGGGAGCCGGGTGCAATCCACAATCCTATTACGCAAGCGAATCACTCTTGACTGTGCTCAAGGGTATCGCGCCCTTTTGGGACGAAGCGATACGGTCGGCCCGAATTGATCGGTAAAAACGATCCTGCGGGGCAGTGACCAAAACCCTGAATAGGCGCCCCGCCTCCCCGAGGTGCGGGGAGTTCGAAGAACTCATCACGGTCAGCAAGGACCGAAGGGATGTCTGGTGGGCAACACCGAAACGATGGAGTGATGGGCCGATCCGGTCGGGTGAACGTGAAACGGAAAGAGAGCAATCGACCAAGCGCTGCTGCGCAGACACATGGGTGTGCCTAGGAAAATAAAAAACTAAGACGAAACGTTCTTGACGGAGCCAACAGTTATCCTGAGACAGCGCGGGCCAGGGCCCCATTTAGGCCTTCAGCCGGTGGGTGCTTTCAAAGCGCCTAACTATTTCCTTGGCCGCGCCAATGCTGCTTGCCCGAGGTGATAAGCAAGGTGCGCGGTTCTTCCAAGCAGCACTCCGAATCGATTTCGATGCGGCTCCCGTTCGAAATCCTGTTCCGACACCGCCGTATGCCGCTGCGCCCAATCCGAGTCCGAGAACTTCGAGAATCCCTCCCAGAGCTTCTGGTTGATTTCTTGCCATGCGGTCTTGAGCGATTGTTTCGACACAGTCAGCGCGACGGACTTGTCCGGGTTCGAGATGAACATACTGTCGAATTCCGGGTGAAGTCTTTCGCCGATCCCGAGCAGCGGTAAGAGCCGGTCGTTCACCGCTGCAAGATGGCCCCAAAGATAGATCAGACGGTTTTTTCCTGGAGCAACTTCTCGCTCCAGTTGTTCCGGCGATAGGCCCCCAAACAATTCTTCTGCTCGCTCCACGTTGAATTTCCACCCGCGGAGTGCGGAGTCGATGAGCGACTTCTCGGTAGTCATCCTTCACCTTCCTTCCAGTTGGACGAATCGCCTGTCCTCAGGCGCGCTCGTCCCTCCCTTTCGTTTAGATCTGGGCTCTGCCGCCGTCAACGAACAGTTCGACACCCGTGACAAAACTCGAGTCGTCCGACGCCAGAAATAGCGCGACCTTCGCAACTTCCTCGGGTTCCCCCATGCGCCCCATCGGGACGGTGGACACAATCCGCGCAATCACGTCTGGCGATTGTCGATTCGCCAGCGGCGTTTTGATCGGACCCGGACTCACGACGTTTGAGCGGATACGACGTTCTTTGAGATCTGTAGTCCAGGTTCGCACGAAAGAGCGGATTGCAGCCTTGCACGCGGCGTAAACACCGAATGCGGCAGTACCCTTAACACTCGCGACAGAGCCGTTGAGAATAATCGAGCCACCATCATTCAGTAGCGGTAAGGCCTTTTGCACCGTGAACAGCGTTCCCCTCACATTGATGTTGAATAATCTGTCGAAATGCTCTTCTGTGACGGCCCCAAACGGAACAAATTCGCCAACGCCGGCGTTGGCGAAAATAATATCGATTCGCCTTTTTAACTTAGAGACAGTCTCGTAAAGACGATCGAGGTCAGCCAATTGGGCAATGTCTCCCTGAACTCCAGAAACGTTGCAGCCGATTGCTTTCACGGCCTCGTCGAGTTCCTTCTGGCGGCGGCCGGTGATGAAGACATAAGCACCCTCTTTCGCAAAGAGTTTTGCCGTAGCAAATCCAATCCCTTCTGTGCCGCCGGTGATGACGGCGGTCTTGCCTTCGAGCCTTTTGGTCATTGTTTTTCTCTTGCGCCGTTCAGGAAAAAGAGCATTGTGACGGGCTTGGTGCCTTTGTTTCGCCATGCGTGGCGCGTACCGTTTTGCACAACCACGTCGCCGCGCTTCAAATGCAGCGTCTCGCTGTCGTCCAACTCCAGCCAAATTTCTCCGTCGTAAACAAGTGAGTAGTCCACGGTGTTCGTTTTGTGCATGGCAGGATCTTCCTTCTCGAAGTGATCCGCTAGTCCCTTGAGGCGAACCAGTGCTTCGCTTCGTGCGGCCTCGCCATCGAAAGACGGATCCACGAAGACTGAGGCGGGCGGAAACGTTACGAAGTGCAGGCTCGTGCCGCCTGGCCCAGGAACGACGGAGTCGGGATAGCTGTCGAACCTCTGCTGCTTATTGAGATCTGGTGTCGTCGGGTTGACCCAGATCAGAGTGTGCTGGTAGCCGGGAACAGTACTGAACTCATAAACCGGCATCGATTCATCGCTCTGAACGCTGGACTTTCCGTTTACGTTTTCCGTGACGATGCGACGGTACGAACTCGGTTTCTTACCACGCTCGCACAACTCTCTTTTCTTAGAGGCCGTTGCGTTCATGACTCGCTCCCCTCCTCGACAATTTTAAGAATTCCTCCCAAAGTCGTCGCCTACAAACAAACGCAACGAGCTCTACCTGAATTCTGAGGCTAAGCGGCCGAAGCCTTCCCGAGATAAGCGGGTGCAAAGACATCCTGTACAAATTTTTCGAACGAAGTTCGTGTGCGGTTATCCAGTGAACGCGGTTCCTGTGCTGCGAGAACTCCCTCATTAATGGCCTTGAACATTTCGATATACACCGCGGCTTTCTTCGGGGAAAAACCCATTTGCGTCAACGCCTGCTGCATCTGGTCGTACGAAAACTGCACGTAGCGCAGATCCGGTTTGCCAATACCGTGCGCAATTGCCGCCGTGACTTCCGTCATCGACAGGTCTCGCTCACCAAGCAGCTCGCGCGTTTGTTTGCCCGAGAAATCCAGATCCACGAGACGCTGCGCGGCGTAATCGCCGACGTCGCGCGTCGCGATCATGGGCAGCTTCACGTCGGGAAGCAGCGCATGTCCGAACCTGCCGATCGCTTGAATCATGCCGATCGCGGCCAGATTGTTCTCCATGAAGTAGGCTGCGCGGAGGTGCAGAACGTTCAAGCCGCTAATCGCGTTCAGTTTTTGCTCCGAAGAATGCAGCCCCGTGACTGGCCCGGTGCCTTCGGGGACATGCGCGCCGTAGCTGCTCAAGTACAGCGCATAGGGCAGGCCGGATTCTCTCACCGCTTTTGCGATCGCATCGCTCTCCCGCTCCTGGTCTTCCCGGGAGGTGATCGGCGGCAACAATAGGTATGCCGCGCGCGCGCCACGGAAGGCTACCGTGAGCGCAGCCGCATCGCTCAACTGGGCCGTGAATGCCTCCGCGCCTTTGCGCACGAAGCGCTGCAGTCGCGCCGCATCGCGCCCCACCACGCGCACTTTCTTGCCCTTCGATAGCAGGGACTCGCCGATGATCGATCCGGTGTTACCACTCGCCCCTAAAATCACATACAAGCCATCCGCACCGCTCGCTCTGTTGTCTTCAGGACTGTTCATATGTGTCTCCTTTCCTCAGGAATACGCTTCGGCGCGGAAACGAGCATCGCCTTTCCGCCCGCTTGAATATGCTTTCTATTCCGATCCGCTCCGCTTACGACTCGGGTCTTCTGCCAAATATGTGATGATAATGTGCACATATAAGTGCAAAAAAATCACAAACTCGCTCGGCGGATTTCCCCCACCACGTCAGCGAGCGTTATTCCATCAAGAGTGTACTGGAAACCGTCCTGCGCCCGTTTTAGGACCGACGACATGCATCCCTTAATGTTGCGGCTGATCGGGCATCTCTTGTGCACTGGATAGCTATGGATCGCGAAAGTCGGAGGCGCTGCGCTTGCGCGATAAATGTCCAAAAGCGTTATTTGCTTAGGGGAACGCGTAAGCATGCTCGCGCCGTTCTTACCTCGCGTCGTGGTGATTAGTCCTGCTTTGAAAAGTTTCGAAAGAGATTTCCTCACGAACGTAGGATCAGCATTCACACTTTCAGCGAGGACCGCCGAGGGGATTCCCTTGCTGTGGAAGTAGCCCAGAGCAGCCATGATGTGCGCTGCAATCGTAAATTGAACGCTAGTCGCTGACATGACGTCCCCACTCATAGTATGTGATGTTCATCCGCACATTTTAGATACAAATGTTTTTCAACTGACCGGAAGTGGCCCGCAGGCTCGAAAATTCGATTGTTTCAAGGCAATGCAAGTAGGACGACTCTCTCTCCAATTTCGATTCCGGTTTGAATCTCCTACCGACGCCAACACGCGAGGCTAAAACTTCAAATCAGATAGACACCCAGTTAGACCCACCAACGCGATTTGGGTATTTCATTTCGAGCCCCGGTGGGTCTTTCTGCGTTTAACACGAAGAAAGGAGCACAGTACAAATCCAAATCCGTAACAAAAGGAGAAGTCCATGCTGACCGTGAGACGTGGATTGTGGAAGCTGACGTTGTCAAGCAGATCGGAATTCCAGAAGGAACGACTCATGCGTTCCGTCACGGAAGAGTTTCCGTTCTTCAGCAGGGTAATGTTCCCGACGGTTTGATCAAGCGTTGGGTTGGGCATTCATCCTCAAAACGACGAGCAAGTACAGTCACTTCACGCGGGAATTCAGGAAGCAGATCGCTTCGAAATTGGGATAAATGAGACCGATCATGGTCCCAAGTGGTCCCAACTTGAAGCATCTAAGACGTTGATGTAAAGTGGTTTAACCTGTTAAATCGGCGGGCGTGTAGCTCAGCTGGGAGAGCACCTGCTTTGCAAGCGCGTTCGGGCACTCCAAAGACTCCTTCCTTTGCGCTCGGTTTTCAATGTTTTCAACAATTTCGGGGAATCTGCTTCTCGCTCGAAGTAAGCCCCGAAGCAGCAATTACATGGGGTTTTGGTACAGTTTTGGTACAGCCAGGTTCGAGAACCGTCGGGGTGAGCCCCTAAGTGAGACAGAAAACTTGAGACACTGTCTCAAGGATTTATCTATCGAATTTCACGCGCGTTGGTGTCCAACTGCGAGCGCACCATTGACTTCCCGGATCCTAATCATGGAATAGGGTCACCCTAGAGGCCGCAAGGCCTGCATCAGCACTTCGCTGTCCTGATTTCTGTTCGAACTCTTCCGGTGGACGATAGCCCAACGCAGAGTGCAGCCGACATCGGTTGTAATATTGTTCGATGAATGTTTCCACGCTCTGGACAATATGTTCTAGGTCCCGGTAATCGTTAGCGTAGATTTCCTCCTGCTTCAGCGTTTTCATGAAGCTTTCGCAACTGGCGTTGTCATTCGGATTCCCAGGCCGACTTACGCTCGGTATCATTCGATGGTTTCTAAGCATCTGAACGTAGTCTCCGCAAGCATACTGAACGCCCCGGTCCGAATGATGAACGAGTCCCGGAGGCGGGTGTCGATTGGCGATCGCCTGTTTTAGGGCATTGAGCGAAAGCCTAGCCTGAAGAGACCGATCCAGCGACCATCCGACCACTTTGCGAGAGAAGGCGTCCAAGACTACTGCCAAGTAGACGAACTCAGCTTTCAGTCGAATGTAGGTGATGTCTGCGATCCATAACTGATTCGGCCCGCGCACTTTCATCCGACTGGCTAGGTTGAGATAAATTTCCGACTCGTTGTCGGGATCGGTTGCAGGCCGGAGTTCACGAGTTCGGATTGTCAACAGGTTGTCCACACGCATCATCCGCGACACGCGTTTGTGGTTCACCATCATGCCGCGTCTTCGCAGTTCCGCTGCGACCCGCCGATATCCGTAGCGTTGCCGATGTTCCAGGACGATCTCCTGGATGGTCGATCGCATTGTGATGTCCTCTTCCGCTGGAGCATGGCTCTGAAGAAAGCGGTAGAACCCCGCCCGACTGACCTGGGCCAATTGGCACATTCGCTCGATACTCAAATTGCCTTGCAACGGCATCTCGGATTTCGTCGTAGACGCCTTCGCGCCAGAGATATCGTTCCGCTGGCGTCGAGCCTCGACTTTTTGCAAGGCACTTCTGAAAAAATCCACCTCCACCGTCTTGTCAGCCAACAACCGCTTCAGTTTGCAGATTTCTCGACGAAGCGTAGATTCTCGGGAGTTCTTTGTCGACGACGCCCCTTCAGGCAAAGCATTTTCGGGCTGCAACTGATACCGCCACTTGTAGAGCAGAGTGCGGCATACTCCCAGGTCTCGCGACAGCCTCACAATGTTCTCGCACGCGTTCATTCGCTCGACTGCTCGGCGACGGAATTTCTGGCCGTACCTTTCTCTCCATTTTCTTTCCACTTTGCAGCTCCTTTCCTGCAAAGCGTGTTTTGCAAAATGTTTCAATTCAGAGATCCGGTCACGTATTTGCAGATCCGTATGGTGAACTACTTTTCGACGGAATTGTGACTCGCGAATCAATCGCCATCGGACCGAATCGGACTCGCTGCTATAACTGATCGACTTCACTTCCCAGAAGCGGGACTTGAGTTTCAGCGTTGATGAGAAGTGGCGAGGCTTTCAAGAAAAGCGTCTCCGTGGGTGCTCAGCTTCTTCTCCAGCCGCGCCGTGCAGTCGCAATCGCCGCAGGCCCAGGGCTCAGTGCCATTGAAATCGCGGCGGTGGCGCCGGTCATGCGCACGCAGGGTGGCAGGGTTGCTAAAAGAGGACTACCGGCCGCCCCCGAGGGCTACCGGCCACGAGCGCGCGCTGTGCATCTGCGGCTTTCGTCGGCGCGTATTCCTCAACAACGCGCAGCTTTATCTCCCCGACTGCAACCATGTTGCGGAGCAGTTCGAGCCATTCGGTACGTTCGAGGACATCGGATACAGTCATTGGCTCGATCTTGATTCCCCGTTCGGCGGGCTTGTCTCCCCAGCCGCGAACCGGAATGTAGATGCCCCCATCACGGATGGCGCCAAAGGACTTTTCCCCAAGGGCCGCCGTATCGAGCAACGCGTCGACGCCATTAGGCAGCTCCCGGCGGATCGCTTCGGCGAAGCCTCGACCGCGCTCGACCACGACATCCGCGCCGTAGCTGCGTACCAGCTCGGCATCTGCTGGGTTGGCGTCGGCGATGACTTTTATTCCCTGCCGCTTCGCGGCCGCGATCGCGTATTGAGACAGAAGCCCAGCGCCACCGCTCACGGCTAAGATCTGACCCTTCTTCAGGGCAGCAATTTCCAGCGCGTTGAGCGCAGTCAGCCCGGTCATCAACAGGATAGAAGCCTGAGCGAAAGAAACACCCTCAGGTGTCGGAACGACCGAGGCGGCGGGCACCACGATGTGCTGCGCCTGCGCGCCGCCTTCGGGGCGCACTGGATTGACTGCCGCTATCACCTTCTGGCCGGGATGCAGGCGCGATACGCCTGTCCCGACAGATTCGACAACTCCTGCGGCATCCATACCCGGCACGATATTTGAAGTCAGATTGGCAAAGCCTGGATCGCGGAAAAGGATGTCGATCGGATTGACCGCTGCCGCCTTCACCTCGATACGGACCTCACCCGCCGCAGGTGCCCGAACCGTGCGTTCCACGAGTTCGATGACCTCGGGGCCGCCTAGAGCCTTGTACGTGACGGCCTTGCTGGTGAGCGGTCGATTCGATGACTGGCCTGACATTCGTCGTCTCCGTGTAAGCTTCCTAGCATAGATTTTCGTCGACATATAGCTTTCCTCGAAACGTGTAAGTGTTTCCCGGTGTTGTCGCCAGACTGGAGACAACGCCGGTCAAAGTCACAAGTTGATGCGTTTACCTGTTTCGGACGAATCTTGAATCTGCTCGAAGAGCTGCTGCTGCCAGACTGCATCGTGGAATGTCGGAACGGCTCGTGTTCCACTTGCCAGATCTCTGCTCAACGCCACATACAAGTCGCCGAGTTCCGCTACGCCTGTCTGTAGGCCGGCCCGTGGGAACCACTCATACTCCGCAGGAATCGGGAGATTCTCCAAAGGCTTGCTATCCCCCTGTGCCCCAGTGACAATGAAGTCTTCATCGACACCACCAAATGCTGAGGTGTTGGTGATCTTGAGATCGCCTGCATCGCCCGTGATATCGATCTGTACGCCCGAACCGCTCAACTTGCCGCCCTCGATATGGATCGAAAATAAACCACCATCCGCAAGAGTTCCATGCATCAACAGTTCGTCTGGCGATTTCGTCTGGATCTTTTCACCTGTCTCCTTAATGGTGACCTCTGGAAACTGATTGGCCGTGAGCGCCGAAAAGCTGGACGGCTTTCCCACCAATGAGAAAAGTACTGGAAAGAAGTGTCCGCCGAAGATCGCTACGACGCTCATGAAATTCTCGATCGGCAAGCTCCAACGGACGGCATTCGAACGGATCTCGCCGAACATGTTCACACTCACGTGCATCCGAGCAGAACGAACCTTGCCTACATAACCCTGCGCGACAAGGTCATGAACATACCGAAATGCCGGTGCAAACTGTCGCTGCAGGCCAATCTGGGTTTTCACTCCGGCGGCATCTGCGAGCGTCGCCAGCTCGGCAGATTTGGCCGCAGTCGGCGTAAGCGGCCACTCGCAGTAAACGTCCTTGCCTGCAGTAATGGCTGCGCGGATACCCTCCTCATGTTGCTGAGAGGTGGTTAGCACCAGGACCTGCTCGACCAATGGGTCCCTCACCAACGCATCCAAACTCTCGGCTACGTGAGGAATGCCATACTCTGTAGCGGCCGCCATCGCCGCTTCCTTGCGTTGGCTGTAGATAGCCACGATCTCGTACTCCGGTAAAAGCCTCAGTACCCGCACATGTGCGAACAAGGCCCAATTGCCAACACCGATCAATCCCAGACGAATTTTCTTTTGATCCTTCATACCTTCCTCCCTATGCGTGTCACCTGCTGCAGAACTAGAGCTGCGGAGGGACTGATAAAGAAGTGATGCTTTATTGGAGTGCATCTGATAGGTCGGAGCGATCAGTGGAATTGAGACAACCTCTCCAGCGATGCCAAGAATACGGACGTGGCTGCTCATTTGTTGTCTCTCCTATCTACCTTCGGACTTTGGCTTAATGCCTTGCGCAATTTCCTCCGCCCGTGCAACACCCGGCCTTTTACTGCCGCGACAGAGACGCCCATGACGAGAGCAGTCTCTACTGTGGATAACTCATCAAGGACCCGCAGCTCGATTGCTTTCCGTATCCCTGGTCTCAATTTATTCAAGGCTGCGGACAGAATTTGCTCCTGTTCTCGATCTAAGCAACTATCTTCAGGGTTTGGGGCCGAGTCCCGAAAATCCAGTGGCAGCGCACTTTCGGTCTTCGTGCTTGATTCTTCGATCGGTACCTCATGGGACCCACGCTTCCTGCGCATCAGCATAAGTGCCTCATTGATCGCGATCCGTGTCAACCAGGTGGCAAATAAAGATTTGCCCTCGAACTTTCTCAAGTGCACGAACGCTTTTTGGAAGCTTTGCTGCACGACGTCTTCGGCGTCTTCCCGATTGCGGGTCATGCGCTGAGCCATTAAAAAAATCCTTCGCTCGTGCCGTTCGACCAGCAGCTCAAATGCGCGAGTGTCTCTGGCTTGCGCGGCAGAAACCAGCAATGCATCTTCCTCGGCAACCAAGCGATTGGCAGAAGAGCTCGTCCCATTCGCTAGGTCGATCGCACTCATGAGTTCTACAGGCACAGTGTTGCTCCTCCCAGTTTGCATCTTCGAAGACATTGCTTCTCGGCCCGTGACGACCCTATGCGTGTCACTTGCTACAGAACTAAGATGAGGAGGGACTGATAAGGAAGTGATACTTTATTGGAGCCCATCTGATAGGCCGGAGCGATCAGTGGAATTTAGACAACTTCGTTACGTGGTTGCAGTTGCCGATCATCTGAACTTCCGCGCGGCGAGTCGAGCGCTCTATGTCGCTCAGCCTTCGCTTAGCGTGCAGATCAAACAACTTGAAGAAGAGATTGGCGTAGCTCTCTTCATTCGTTCAAAGCGCCATGTTGAGATCACCCGTCCGGGTAAAGTCTTCCTCAAGACAGCGCGCGAAGCGCTCGCAATGCTTGACCGAAGCGTGTCTTCGGCGCGTAGGGCAGAGCGAGGCGAAGTGGGAACGCTACGGCTAGGCTTCGTCGCAACAGCAATGTTCAATATCCTTCCCCGGTTGCTGGAGGAATTGAAGACCCAATTGCCGATGGTGACGGTCGAGCTGAGAGAAAGTCCCTCGTCCACCCAGATACAGTTGCTGCAATCGGGAGATTTAGATCTGGGGCTTGGTTACTTGGAAGAACTGCCTAAGCAAATTTCAAGCGCGATCGTGCTGTCCGAGCCGTTCATTCTGGTGTTGCACGAGAAGCACCGAGCAGCGAAAAAACGAGTCGTGCTGTTCGAGGATCTGAAAGACGACCTTCTGCTGATACCGCGGAAAGATCTCTTCCCGACGAAGTATCAAGCGATCATCGACCTTCTCCTTGCGGCTGGGATGACCGACATGCGGATGCAGGAGATTGAGCATCCCCTGACGGCATTAGCCCTTGCGTCTGCAAACGCCGGCTTTGCGTTTGTGCCGGCTTCAGCGCAAGAATTGTCGGCAAGGGGGGTGGTCTTCCGGCCTCTCAAGGCCGATGT
>Ga0210401_10008045_pt1 | contig 10495 bp, 20 predicted proteins | sample IncBWH32MmetaG_FD_150866 | JGI IMG/M metagenome (GOLD analysis project Ga0210401, IMG submission 150866) | Forest soil microbial communities from Barre Woods Harvard Forest LTER site, Petersham, Massachusetts, United States - Inc-BW-H-32-M | ecosystem: Environmental > Terrestrial > Soil >... | reverse complement strand
ATCTTGTGGGTGACGCGGGAGAGCTCCATGGGCTGCAAGTGGTCGTACAAGGTTTGTGGTTCGGGCATGGGCTAATACCCCCTGTAAGGCGGCGCTGCCACGGCGAAGTTTTCGAAGCGGGTGTACTGTTTCAGGAAGCACAGCGGCACTTCGCCCGTGGGACCGTTGCGTTGTTTGGCCACCACCGCCTCGACGAGGCCATCCTCTTGGGGATTGGGGCGCCACAGGAAGATGACTGTGTCAGCGTCCTGTTCCAGCGAGCCGGAATCACGCAGGTCTGACAGCCGCGGTCTCTGCTCGGCGCGACCCTCAACCTGGCGGTTCAGTTGCGCCAGCGCGATGACCGGTATGTCCAGTTCCTTGGCCAGCAGCTTGCACCGCCGCGAGATATCGCTGACCTGCCTCTCCCGGCTCTCGCTGCTGTTGTCCGGCTCGATCAGTTGCAAGTAGTCCACGCACACCAGCCGCAGCCCGATCTTTCTCTTCAGTCGCCTGGCCGTGCCGGCGATCCGTCCTATGCGCTGGCAAGCGGTGGCGTCAAACTCCACCGGGAGAACCCGCAGCCGTTCCGACGCTTCGAGGATCTTGTCGACGTCGCCTTTCGGCACCATCCCCTTGCGGACCAGCACGGAATCGACGCGGGCCTCTGTGCACAGCATCTGCGTGCCGATCTCGTTCTCGGACATCTCCAGCGAGACCATGAAACACGGCGCCCCGCAGCCGGCTGCGTGCCTGATGAAATGCCGCGCCAATGAGGATTTGCCTACGCTGGGCCTGGCTGCCAAGATGGTCAGTTCGCCGTCGTGGAAGCCGCCCATCATGGCGTCGAGGTCGAGCAATCCGGTCTTGATGCCATCCTGGTCGGGATCCGACTTGCGACGATCCATGAGCTTCATGGCCCCGTCCACGACGTCCTTGATTGGCGTTGTCTGGCCGGTTATGCCCAGCGAACTGATAGACAACAGCGAGGCCTCGGCCCGGCTTAGCATCTCGTCGGCCGGTCCGCTTGGCGAATAGGCCTCTTGCATCGTCTCGGTGGCGACGTTGATCAGGCTCCGCAGGATCGCTTTCTGCCGCACGATCTCGGCGTGGTGCAGGACATTGCCAGTCGTTGGCGTGCAGTCGAGCAACTCGACCAGGTACACCATGCCACCGATGTCCTGGGTCAGGTTCTTGGCACTCACCCACTCGCCCAGCGTGATGTGATCCACGGCAACTCCGGCCAGCCAGAGTTCCTGCATGCCGCGGTACAGCTTCTGGTGCGCGTCCATGTGAAACTGCTCAGCCACGAGAGTCAGTTCGTCGAGGATCTCGCAGTCCCTCAGAATCGCGCCCAGCACGCCACGCTCAGCCTCTCGCGAACTCGGCGGTATCCTTTCCGTGTTCATCCCTGTTTCCTTTCCGCCGCGATCTGCTGGCGTAGCGCCTCGTCCTGTTTCCGTCGCTCCAAGGTCTTTTCGACGGTGTTACTTGTGGCTATGCGGAGGGCGGGTTTGTCGAAGCCGTTCCGCTCGGTGAACTTAAAAATCTGCTCGCTCCTGTTTCTTTCTGGAGCACGCATGGCCCGTTGAATCACATCAGGGCTATGCCCAAGCCGAAGCATCTCGGCGAATTCTGGCGCCTTTTCTTCAGCCGTGTCCCGTGGGTAGCCGTACTTTGCTTTCCTGGTGCAGAAGAAACACCACTCGCCAGCCAAGCCTTCGGCTGTCAGCGCGAAATCTGGCGTAGCTCCACCTTCCCCTCCCCCGCAACCCCCCACTCCATCCGAAGAAATACAAGAGGAAAGAGGAGAGACTTTGCTGGCTTGTTTGCTTGATTTTTGCTCGTTATTTTGCTTGAGCAAAGATTTGCTCTTTAAACCTCCTTTCCTGCCTGACTTAGCACGAACAGTTCTCAGTTTTTCGTCCTTGACCATCCTTCGGGAGTAAATAACGCCGTTGTCAAATACCGAATAAACGCCGGCAGTTTGTAGCTGCTGTAAAAGCTGAGCTGCCTCTTCCGTGGAGCACCCGGCGAACCGGGCTATTTGCTCATTAGATAGAGGATTTCCGTTTGCTTGTTCTAGGCAGCCTCGACGGACGTTTTTGTGCATGAGACACAGCAGTTTGATCCACAACCCTTGGGCGCCAAGAGAACACAAGTTGAGCCGCTCGTCAGACAACCAGTTGTCAGGGAAAAACTTCCACCAAAGCAGTTTGTCGGCAGCCATGCCAGCACCACCAGTTAGGCGACCCAGGTGAATTGGCGATATTCATCCACTGCCCTGCCTTTTTCAAAGCGGCTTGATGCCTCCCAGTGGTCAAAGCACACTGATTTGGCTTGAGCCATGGTGACGCGGCTACCAAGTCTCATAAATGAAATAGGGCTAACCGTGTCGTCAGAGGAGAAACCGCAGGCAACTGGCTCTGTCATATCAAACTCAAAGTTGTCTTCATTCCAGTATGCCCTGCGGATCGCATAGCCGAGGATCAGTTCTTGGGAAGAGCGACCGAGTTTCGCAATTGCCTTTTTCAACATCAAGCCAATCCCATGGCGCTGTTCGTGGCAGTCTTCGCACAGGCAATGCAGAGCCTCGTCAGGATACTCCCAAGGCTTACGATCGCGTTCGTAGTAGCCGTGATGCACGTTCAGGGTCTTGTCGCTTGACCGGCAATCTTCGCAAGTAAAATCAGCTTTTTGCATGATTTCCAAGCGGCGCCGCTGCCATTCTGGGCGCTTGTACAAATCCCAGAAGTCATTGCTCATAGAACACCTAACCCATCCCCTGAATCTTCGCCAAGAGTTCCAAGCACTTGTCATGGTCCGTCTCAACCGCTAGCTGCTTACGCAACAACCTCTGCGGCTCCGTGAGCCCACTGTCGTGATCCTCGTCGGGATCACATGCGGGGCCATCATCGCGAACGCTGACTGCGGGGAGGTTCCACGCCGCGACGGTCTGCTTGGTGATGCTCAGGCAGCATGGGTCGCACACCGCAACCTTCTGGAAGTCGATGTTGACCACGACGTCGGTTTCGTCGCCGCAGATGGCGCAGGTCCGCATAATTTGCCTCACGCATACGGCCTGAGCGGATTCTCCTTGGCGATTCGCAGCACCTGGCCGGTCTTGCCGTTGACGACGAAGCCGTGCCGGTCCACGAAGACGGCCAGGTCCCGCTCCAGGGCGACGTCGTCCACACAATAGTTGGCGACCTTGGCCCACTGGCCCGCCTGGAACCACTTGGGCGCGTCGCCGCCGAAGCCGATCTTGCCGAGGCCGAAGGTGCCCTGCATGACGTTGTCCAGAGACCAGCCGCCGTGAGCCTTGGTGAAGGCGCCGGGGCCAATAGGGTCGGGATTGATTCCCAGGCTGTACCAGATGCGGGCCAGGATGTCGTTGGTCTTGTCGCGGAGTTGCTCGACGCGTTGGGGTTGGGGAAGGCCCCAGATAACCTGGTAATCAAATTTCCAGCCATTAAAAGAGGAAATACGGTCTGCCTTGAGTAAGCGCTCGCGCAGGGCCGGAACGTCGTCGGGTCCATAGATGCGGAAGCGGTCAGTTTGGTGCTCAAAAACAACGGCGACCGCCAAACCAAGCTGATCGGTGGCGTCCCATCCGCCAGGTGTTTCCTCAATGGTTTTCTGGATCTCGACGTCAACGACTACGTGGTCTTGCACAGGTTCCTCCTTTGTGCCTTCTGTTCTTTTGCCCGTCTCAGAGCGCAGGTCTTGCAAGCTCGGCTCTGGCCGTGGTTGATGATGTAAGTGTTCTCTGGTGTGTATTCGTGGCCGTAAGGGCAATGGGTTTTCTTTCCGTGGTGATGATCTTGGCCTGTCGGCATTTGGCCAGGCAGCACTACGCGACGCCCGCGCTCTACGCAGTCTTGGGCATTTTGCTTTCTCGTTCCCTCCAGAAGATGATCAGGGTTGACGCACAACCTAACGTCACACTGATGCCGGACCTCAAGCGGTGGCACAGGGAATCGGCCGTTTGCAATGAAGAACGAAATAACGTGCGTTGAGTATGCCTTCTTGTCAATGCGCACCGATCCGTAGCCGCTACTGGAGATAGCTCCTGTCCACAACCAGCAAGGCGTCAAATCCGGCCTCGCTTGGGGGCCATTCTTGTTGACCTTGGCCCAAAATCGCTTCACGGCTTTCTCGTTCATTCCGCTGCCCTGTGTTTCTCAGAGAGGTCGTCCTTTATAGCGCTGCCAGCGTCGGCCTGGGCCAAGGGATCGTCCCGATGGTTCCTAATAAAGCCGCCAGTCTCAGCGTCACGAATGAAAACGAACCTCCCTGAATCCGCGCCTTGGGGAGTCGAACCCCAACGGTGCTCTCGCCGTCACCCTTGACCCGTGGGCCCCTACGCCCTGGCGCTACTTTCTCAGTACCCCGACGCTCCCACCCTGATAGCGGCGGCCCAGCCATATTTGCCGTTAACGCTGGCTGCACGCTGCTTCGCTTCCTCCTCGGTGTGCAGGAAGCCTTCGTGAACCAATTGGCCTTGCGGAAGGCCTCTCAGGGGCTGCCGGATGTCGCAATCAAACTCGGTGACCACAATCCAGAATTCCGATGGCATGGGCATTGGTCAAACCCTCGCTTTCTTCTGCTCATTCGCCGCCGCACCCAACCGCTGATTCACCTCGCCCAGCAGCCGGTACGACACGCAGATGTCGCAGGCGCAGGTTTCCAGGTTGTGCTCAGGCACAAAGTGGTGTGCCCGGTGCCTTAGAATGCCGCGTGCCGAATGACACACCTGTCTGGCTTCCTCAACAGACTGGACGATGATTTCCATGAGTGTTCTCCGAATGCTGGCCATTTCGACGCGGAAGTCATTCCATCCGATTAAAACGCCGAATCAGGTAGTCCTCTATCCGCGAAAGCCGCTTGTACATTCCAGGCGGCACGGTTTTATCCGAAGGCGAGCAAGCCATAATGAGACACTGCACATAGGCGATCATTCGGTAGGTCAACATCGTCCGTCACTCCGGGTTCGGCCGTGCAACTCACTTCCTCTTCTTCGCCGCCTCCTGCTTCTCCCCCACCATCTTGCGAAACGCCGTGTAGGCATCATTCCCCAAAATCTCGTGGTCCTTGTCCAGATCCGTGAGGATCTGCAGCGTCGACTCCCCGGGCTTCAGGTTGGTGATCCGCTCTTGGTAACTGGCGCACTTGTCCCGGTGCATCAGGTCGAGGTCTGTCTGGTCGCCGGGAGGGTCGGGCTGCTCCGTCTCCGCTGGCTTCTGTTGCTCGTTCTGACCCGACGGCGCCGCGTCTCCACCATTGGCCGCCCCAGGCACGGGCACCGTCTGCCCGTTGCCGTTGGTCAACCTCGCCGTCTCCTTCAGCGAGGTCCGGCCCGACGGCGCCGCCAGAGAAGCCGCAGCCGCCGGTGGTAGTTCCCCACCGTCGTCGTAGTCCTCGGTCTGGATCGTGCCGGTGATCAACTCGTAGATGGCCTTGTAGGCCTTGCGCAGGGCCTTTCCGGTGTTGTTGTCGGCGTTGGAGTAGCTGTTGGTCTGGATAGGGAAAGTCTGTCCGGGATTACCGTCCGCACCCAGGAGTTCGCCCCGCTTCCCTTCGAAGAGCCAGCTGGCCCGCACGCGCACCGCCATCTGGCCGTTATCCATGCGGGGGATGCCAGGAACGACGCGCAGGTCGGTGATGCCGGGTATTTCCTGGCACTTCCTGCGCCAGCCGTTCTGGACGGGCATCATGCGGAAGGCGATGATGTTGAACTCGTTGTTGACCGGCATAAAGCCCTTGAGCAGCGCCTCGACGACGCAGCGCTTGACGATGTCGACGTGATAGGGCTCCTTGTCCTTCGACGTGGGCAGGCCGCGGTCCGTCATGAAGCCCATGGGCGTGTTCATGAGTCGGATGATCTTCTGCATGGCGTTGCCGTCGAGGGCCCGCTCCAGGGCTTCGATCGCGTTACTGGTGATCATGGTCCGGTACAGGGGTTTGATGGCCGTGGCCAGCGCTGTCGAGTACAGGCCGGCGATTTCGTCCAGTTTGCCGGCGAGCAGTTCCGTCTGCGAATCGACGATGGTGATAGCCGCGGTCTTGTTGGTTGTCGGGGGCGTAGCAGTCGCAGTCATAGTTGCACCTCAATCTGTGGTTGGGCATCGGCGGCCACCGGCTGGGCGGAGCGCCTCAGTTCCAATTTCTCGAAATAGGTCGTGTTCAGGCATCCTGCGTCGTCGAGCTGCTGGACGAAGGCCTCCTCGGCTTCCTTCTTGGCTCCCCGGGGCGAGCCGGCAGGCACCTTGGCACGCACGGCCTTGATTAGTTCGCCCAGGCCCACGCTCAGGCAGGGGTCGAGGTCGCGGCCGTCCAGAAAGTCGACCGCATCCCAGAAGGCGCCGTTGATGGTCACGTTGCGCCGGCCCTGCGGGGTGGTGACCAGCTGCACGCCGTCTACGTCGATCGTGCCGCCGGCTTGCGAGACGGTGATCTTGATCAGGCTGAGAATCTGCTTGACGGCGCCTTCGACAATCTTGGTGTGGTTGTAGAGGTCTAGGAGTGTCGCCGGATCCTCGGGCGGCGTGACGGAGTGCTGGTAGGTGCGCACCATCTGATACGCCTGCTGGAGCAAGGCGGTCTTTGCCGGGCAGGATGCCCCCCTCGGACAGTAGCGGCAGGACTCGGGACTCGGCGAGAACCGCTCGGGGCCGTGCACCAGGTCGACCAGGCGCTGCCACCAGGACGCAATCTCGTCTCGCTCCCACGTCCACCAGTCGCGCGTCATGCCGCGCAGGCCGATCCGCTCGGCGCGGACACGCTGAATGTGAGGGTGCCGCTTCATCAAAATAGCGCCATACCCTCGCAACTGGTCTCGTGCGTCGGCCTCCAGGAACCCCCCCTTCCAGTCCAGGATGCGGATGGTGTCGTCAAAATCGGAGACGGAGTACACGTCGGGGTGACCAGTGAGGCATATCCCGTCCGCCTCCATCGAGATGTCTTCCTCGGTGACGCGGTTGGGATATTCGTGATAGACCTGCAGCCAGCACTTCCAGCCGTTCCAGGCCAGGTGGCCGACGTCTTCTGTTTCCACGCCGTTAGCCTTAGCCGCTTCCATTAGCTGGGCGAATCCAGGTGATTGATGCTCATTGACGCACTGGCTCAGGACGCTGTGCACCGCCGTTCCCAAGCGGGCATCGTCGCCTGACCTTTCGATCAGCACCGCCGGCGGGACGGCACTAGCCGGGCACCGCATGATGCGGGGGAGGCTGGAGCAGCGGTAGGTTTTGAGAGCGGGCATTTCGGGTCTCCACAATTAACAATGATTCCTACCGTTCGATACCGACAGCGGTCATGGGGTCTGCTGCGCTTGCAGCGCGGCATTCATTCCGGCAATGGCATCGGGCACTCGTATTCGAGCACTCCCTGCGAGAGCCGTTCCGCCGCCATTTCGCAATACTCTTCGTTCGATTCGATTCCGATTGCCTTCCGCCCGGCATTCTTGGCGGCAAGCAACGTGGTCCCGCTGCCGGCTAAATCTCCGTTGAAATCTGGATGTCGCAAAACAGCTAGGAGGGTGCGGTATATTTCGGGGCTCGTCCGCTTTCGCGGTTGCACTATCCGAACAATTCGCCGCACCTCTCCATTCCGGCCGGCGGAGACTTGTCACAGATCACCTTGAACCGGCCGGCTTTTCGCTGGCTCCATCAAATCCAGCTTTGTCAAATGGAAGTCGACTGCACCTTCCCCAGCGCCGCCATGCACTTAGCGCACTTGTTGGGCGGCGGCGCTGCGGCCCGCCACTCCTTGAAACTGTCACTGATCTCGCCGCAGAGGGCCACGAGCCTGCCGGTCATGGCGGACCGACCACAAAAAACGTGAGATATTCCCCAGAGAGTGATCCAGCTTTCGACCTCGGTGACGATCATGGGCAGTCCTTTTTCTGTTAGCCGCTTCAGGAAAGTTGAAACACTAACGCGCCTAAAAGCATCTGCAACCCGTCTTTCCAAGAGTGTGCAGGAAAGCGCAGGAATGGGCGTTTTGGGACGGCTCAATCCTCTGGTTTGCGGACGAACAGGGTCTTGTAAGCCTCGACCTCGGTTCGGATGTACCGCTTCAGGTCTCCCCCTCCCTTGGTCTTCCCGACTGCCTTGATGCACGGAAAGAGCGGATTGGCGGCCAAAAAGATAGCGAAACCGGTTCGGCTAAATCCAAGCATCTGCGCAACCTCCTTGGGCGTCATCCACTCCGCTCTGAACGTTTCTTTTGCCACCTAGCACCCATGCCTGGCGGGACATTAATTCTGGGAGCACCAAGGTCATTTTTCGCGGATGGTAACAGTCACGTTTGGCAAAGCATCAAGCCGCCGCTTCATTTCTTGGGCCTCCGCGAAGGTCTTCACATGCCAGCCATGGTCACGACCCGCGCAGGCGTTTGGACCAACCCCGGCACCGGAAAAATCGCTCTGGCGACCAGCGGCGGCAAATATTTTCTCGTCTCTTTCCTGGAAATCGTCGCTAAATGGGCTGTTGGTTCGAACCTCGAACATGATGGTCACTCCTCATCTTCCTCGACAAATAACCCAACCTCTTCCTCCGCCTCTTCCTCCAACTCCGCCCGGCACGTTTGGCACACCGCGGCACTCTCCTGCCCCACAGCCACCTCGGCAGCCTCGATGTCCGTCAGGTCCCCATGGCAGCGCCAGCAGGCCGACGGAGCCAGGTCCTCGACCACCCGGCAGAACCGGGACCAGTCGAAGCCTTCGACCACGACCGGTCCGGTGTGCCTCTCCGTCTCGGCCCCGGCGATCAGGGCGCGGCAGACGGCCATGAGGGCGTCGCGCTGCTCGATCGCTCGCTTGGAGGCGACGTCGCGGATCGAGGCGGTCAGGAGTTGGGAGAGGGGGGACATTGGTGTTTACCTCAAAGGCGCGGGCTGCTGGACCTTGCGGGCCAGATCTGGTATCGATCGTTGGCCAGCAATGCAGCGCGCTGCAAGTTGGCTCGTTTCCTTCGGCAGACTCCGTGAAGTTCCAGCCCACTGCCGAGAAGGTTCAGCCCGCATGGTTCAAGCCGCCTCTTCCCCGCTCGCCTGTGCGTGGCTCAGCGCCTCCGCCTCCAACCGCCGCAGAAAGTCGGGGTCCGAGAACATCTCCTCGATGTCGCCCACATCCTGCCGCTCGACGAAGTCCTCCCAAGACTCCTCCTCGCCGAGCCACTCCATGACACGGTCGATCTCGGGACCGGGTTGATCGCGGGCCCCTCGGAAAAAGCGGTCGGTAGCGGCATCGTTTGGTACACTGGACATGTCTCGAACTCCTCAACAGTTTGGGACCGTGCCGTCTGTTCCCTGCCAGGAACGAGACGGCGTTTTTGTCAGCGTTTCTTGTTCTTCTCCCGGTACTCCACGGTTCGCTGAATGTCGGGCTTGTAGTGCTTGCCGGTCAACTTCAGGAACGTCTGCTTCACCTCGCGGCTCAGCTTGGCCCACAGGGCGTTGATCGAGTACCGCTTGCCGTTGCCGGCGACCACATGGTCGAAGTTGCACAGGTAGATCAGATCCTTGAGCAGGGCGTCGGTGATCTTCGTGGCGACGTCGAATAGCTCGGGCCGCTCCATGAGCTTCTTCAGCTCGGCGTCCTCGCGCTCTTGGTTCAGCCGCATGTGGGCGACCAGGTGGTTGATGGCGTCGGTTTGCTTGGTCTTCATGGCTTGTCTCCTGAGACCTTGGCCAGATACTCCTCGACCGCCTGCTTAAATGTCCGCGTCTCGTCAAACATTGCGCTGGGGTCTGGCGAACCCCAATGGCGGAAGAACTCGTTGATCTGCAGCAGCAGTTCGTGGGCTTCCGGGGCGGCGGATATCAGGCGGGCGTTGGGCACAAACACCGAGTTGGCGACTTCGTGCCTGTGAAGGCTTGAGATGAAACATCCCTTGGAATCCCTGATAAAAATAGTGTTGGCCGAATACTCGGCAGTCCAAGGACCAGACGTATGCTTCATGGTTCCAGCCACGGCCATTCCTCTCTTTCGGGCGTCAGGCGCCGCAGCAAGGCGGCGGTCACGTAAGCAAGGGCGGTGATCAGGACGGCTTCCATGCGGGTTACTCCTCGGCGACAGCGTCCCTCTCGGTCGTGCAGCTGGGGCACAGGTGCTGGCCATCCTGGAAAGAACAAATGCCGCTCGTGCAGCCGTTGCCACCCATGCAGGCCTCTTCGGCGCCTTCGAAGAGAGATTCGCAGGTGATGGCCGGGTCGCACTTGACCGTGAACTCGGCGCCGCACTCGTCGCAGGAGAAAACAGCGGTCAGTGATTGCAGGGCCATGTCACGCTCCCTCGATCTTTTCCTTGACCCACTGCTCGTTCTCGGTCGTCTCGGCCTCGCAGCAGCTGCTTCCGTCGCTGTAAGAGTCGCGGTGCTGTTCATGGTCCTGCCGGGTCAGAGGCCCGTGATTGACCCGGACCAGAGTGCAGGGGCGGAGGCAGTTGCGGCACCACATGGAAGGCCTCACTTCGCCAGGCGCCGCACAAAGCCGAACGTGGCGACAGTTCCAC
>Ga0210401_10008042_pt1 | contig 10496 bp, 3 predicted proteins | sample IncBWH32MmetaG_FD_150866 | JGI IMG/M metagenome (GOLD analysis project Ga0210401, IMG submission 150866) | Forest soil microbial communities from Barre Woods Harvard Forest LTER site, Petersham, Massachusetts, United States - Inc-BW-H-32-M | ecosystem: Environmental > Terrestrial > Soil >... | reverse complement strand
AGCCTGGATGTGGTAGCGGTTGCGGCGGCCGTCCTTCCCCTTCACCACGTAGCCGGCCTGGGCCAGGTCGGTGATGATGCCGAAGGCGCTGCGTTCGCTGATGTTCAGGCTGGCCGCCATGTCGCGCAGGCGTACACCCGGGTCATGAGCGACGCACAGGAGAACCCGGGCGTGAGGGGTCAGAAAGCTCCAGCTGGCCATCCTTATAGGTTACCAGATTCCGGAAAAAACTTGCTAGTTTCTCGATGCGGGTATAGGTTCTGAACCAGGCACCGGATGTCAGCCGCGAATAGCGGCCAGCTTTCCGGGGCTACCGGAGGAGCTCATGCGCATCGGTGCGGTCAGCACGATCGTTGGTGCCCACGAGGCTCGCAATGCCGCGTCCCGGCTGACGATGCCGGTGTCTGATGGAAGCGGCCGGGCCAGGATCCTGGCCCGGCCTCCTCCGCGGCAGCCGGCAGCTGATGCCGACCACGCTGGGCGTCGGCTAGCGTCCGCGCGCCGCCCCATTTTCCGTCTAGGCCTAGGAAAGACGTCATGACCGAACCAACCGCTCCGTATCCGTACCCGTATCCGTATACAGAACCTGCGACCACCGGGCCGCGCTCGTCCCCTGACGGCACCGCCCCGCCCATGACGTCGGAGGTCACAAACGAGCGCAGACTGCGGCACTCGGACGGAAGATTGCGCACGATGATGCGCAAAATCGCCCGCCGCTCGTAGGCTCCAGGAGCGCGGCAGTTGCCGGTGCTGCCGGACCCTGCTGGGCCGGTCAGCTGTCGGGCTCGGTGAAGTACCACTGATGGCCTTCGGGATCGTTCACCGAGTAGAACCGCCAGCCCGGTGGTCCGCTCTGCATCTCGGACGCTTCGGCGAAGGCCTCTTTCGTCCGGTCCCGGTGGGATTTCAGGTCGGTGACGGTGACGCGAACGAGCTGGGTAACTCCCCCGAGTCTGGCCGGTCCCTGGTAACTGGGCCCGGCGGAGCCCACCATGATGATTCCGCCGCCCTCGAGTTGCAGCTCCCCGTGCCTGACGGTGCCATCCTGCCGGGCATCCCGCGCCCGTACGGTGAAACCGAAGGTCTTCACCAGCCAGTCCATGGCGGCGCCCGCGTCTGCGTAGAGCAGGTAGGGGATCACCTGGGGGTCTGGATTTTCCTTGTCCGCCATCTGGGCTCCTTACCCGGAACCGCGAATCCCGGCAACGGAGGATATGCGATGACGACAGGGCCCGGGCCGTGTGTATCTCGGGCGCCGCTTTTCCCCCCGTTCAAGTGGGACTCACTTCGGAGGCGGGGGATTACTGATGCTTCCTGCGGATCCGGGAATACCAGGCGACCAGGCAGGTCGTCCGCACGCGGCGCCGTCCGCGGTCGGCGGGCCAGGCGCAACACGGCAATCCGCTGACGGCGGTCCGCCGGCTCCGCCCTCGGTGTCGCTGCCGAAAGGCGGCGGGGCCATCCGGGACATCGGGGAGAAGTTCACGGTCAACGCGGCAACCGGCACGGCCAGCCTGGCGATCCCGGTGGCGACCAGCCCGGGGCGGGCCGGGTTCGGCCCTTCGCTCAGCCTGACGTACGACTCGGGTGCGGGCAACGGCCCATTCGGGCTCGGGTGGAAGCTCGCCCTCCCGGCGATCACCCGCAAGACCGACAAGGGGCTGCCCCGATACCTGGACGACCCGGACCAGGACACCTTCATCCTGAGCGGCGCCGAGGATCTGGTCCCGCTCCGCGAGGAACGCGACGGCGCCTGGGTACAGGTGCCTGAACGCCGCGCCGCCGGCGGCCGGCGGTACGAGATCCAGCGGTACCGGCCGCGGGTCGAGGGCCTGTTCGCGCGCATCGAGCGCTGGCGGAACCTGGCCACGGGCGAGACGCACTGGCGGTCGATCACGTCGGCCAACGTGACGACCATCTATGGGGCCACTGCCGCAAGCCGCATCGCGGACCCGGCCGATCCGGCGCGCGTGTTCAGCTGGCTGATCTGCGAGAGCTATGACGACACGGGCAACGCCGCGGTATACGACTACCGGGCCGAGGACGGCGCCGGCGTGCGGACCGAGCTGGCGAGCGAGCGTAACCGCACCGAGCGGTCCAGGTCGGCGGGCCGGTACCCCAAGCGGATCAGGTATGGCAACCGGGTCCCCTGGCCGTCAGCCGACGGGGCGGCCTGGATGTTCGAGGTCGTCTTCGACTACGGCGACCACGACGAGCACGCGCCGCGGCCCGAACCCGACCGGACGTGGCCGTGCCGTCCGGACCCGTTCTCCACCTACCGGCCGGGCTTCGAGATCCGGACCTACCGGCGGTGCCACCGTGCGCTGATGTTCCATCATTTCCCCGGCGAGCCCGAGGTCGGCGACGACTGCCTGGTCTGCTCCACCGACCTCACCTACGCCAGTACCGGCGGCAGTGCCATGACCACGGTGGCGTCCGTGACCCACACCGGCTACCGACGGCGCGCCGGCGGCTACCGCGCCGAGTCCCTGCCGCCCCTGGAGCTCCGCTACAGCCGGGCCGTCATCGGCCAGGAGCCCCGGGACCTCGACGCCGGCTCGCTGCGGAACCTGCCCGCCGGGATCGACGAGACGGCCTATCAGTGGGTGGACCTCGACGGGGAAGGCCTGTCCGGCGTGCTGGCCAGACAGGGCGGCGCCTGGTTCTACCGGGCCAACCTCGGCGACGGGCGGTTCGCCCCGGAACGCGCCCTGGTCGTCCAGCCCGCGATGGCGGGCCCCGGGCACCGCCAGGAACTGCTCGATCTGGCCGGCGACGGCCACCTGGACCTGGCCGAGCTCGGCGGCCCGATGCCCGGCGTCTACGAGCGCACGAGTGACCGTGGCTGGCGGCCGTTCCGCACGTTCGGGTCCCAGCCCGGTATCGCGTGGGACGACCCCGGGCTGCGCCTGGTCGACCTGGACGGAGACGGCCTCGCCGACGTGCTGATCACCGGCGACGACGCGTTCACCTGGCATCCCTCGCTCGGCTACGAGGGCTTCGGTGCGGCCAGGCGCGCGTACCACCCGTGGGGCGAGGAACAGGGGCCCCGGCTGATGCTCGCTGACCCCGAGCAGACCATCCACATCGCCGACATGACCGGCGACGGCCTGTCGGACCTGGTCCGCGTGCGCAACGGTGAGGTTTGCTACTGGCCGAATATCGGCTTCGGCCGGTTCGGCGCCAAGGTAACCATGGACCGCTGTCCGTGGCTGGACGAGCCGGAGCACTTCGACCAGCGGCGGGTCCGGCTGGCCGACGTGGACGGCACGGGCGCCGCGGACCTCATCTATCTGCACGGTGACGGCACCAGGCTGTACCTCAACCAGTCGGGCAACGGTTTCAGCGAGCCGCACACGCTGCCCCGCGGGTTCCCCCGGCCGGACAGCCTGGCGCACGTCATGGTGGCCGACCTGCTCGGCCGGGGAACCGCCTGCCTGGTCTGGTCCTCGCCGCTGCCGGGCGACGCCGGCCGGCAGCTGCGTTACCTCGACCTGATGGCCGAAGGCAAGCCGTACCTGCTCACCGAGGTGGACAACAACCTGGGCGGCCAGACCAGGGTCAGCTACGCGCCCTCGACCCGGTTCTACCTGGAGGATCAGGCCGCCGGACGCCCCTGGGTGACACGGCTGCCGTTCCCCGTCCAGGTCGTGGAGCGGGTCGAGACCATCGACCGCATCAACCACAACAGGTTCACCATCCGCTACGCCTACCATCACGGGTACTACGACGGCGTCGAACGCGAGTTCCGCGGGTTCGGCTTGGTCGAGAAGCTGGACACCGAGGAACTCGCCGTGCTCGAGGCCGACGGCGTCCGGGGCGACGTCGCGAACCTGGACCCGGCCACCGACCTCCCGCCGGTGCTGACCCGCACCTGGCTGCACACCGGCATCTTCCCCGGCGAGCACACGGTCTCCCGGCTGTATGTGCACGAGTACTACCGCCAGCCGGGCGGCGGCGACCCAGACCTGCCCGACACCGCGCTGCCCGCAACGTTGCGGCCGACCGGACAGCAACCCCGGCCATGGCGGCTGTCGGGGAACGAGGCCCGCGAGGCCTGCCGGGCGCTCAACGGCGCGCCGCTGCGCGAGGAGGTGTACGCGCTCGACGGTACCGAGGCGCAGGACCGGCCCTACACCGTCACCGAACACAACTACACGATCGAGCTGCTCCAGCCCGGGATCGAGCCGCTGCCCGACGGCCCCCAGAACTACCACGCCGTCTTCCTCACTCACCCCAGGCAGACCGTCACCGCCCACCACGAGCGGGCGCTCTACCCGGCCGACGGCGGGTGGCGGGCCGACCCCCGGATCACCCACGACCTGGTGCTCGCCGTGGATGACTACGGCAACCCGCTGCGCACCGTCTCGGCCGCGTACGGGCGCAGGTATGGCGATCCGGAGCTCACAGAAGAAGACCATGATTCCGAACGGACCATGATCACGAGCACGGTCAACGTCTACACCAACCCCGTGGAGCTTCCCGGCGCTCACCGGACTCCGATGCCGTCAGAAACGCGCACGTTCGAGGTCGTCGGCCTGCGCCCGCGCGGTGGTAACGGCGGCCTGTTCGACGTCGCCGAGCTGCGCGATGAGCTCGCGGCCGTCGAGGCCGAACTGCCCTTCCAGGACTGGAACACCGCCCGGGCCGGCCGGCCCGCCGCGGCGCGGCGGCTGATCTCCCGCACGCGGTTCCGCTACCGCCGCGACGACCTGTCCGGCCCGCTGCCCGCCGGGGTGCTCGAGCCGCTCGCGCTGCCGGACCGGACCTACCGCCTGGCGTTCACCGACGACCTGGTCGGTTACGTGTACGGCGAGGATGTCGATCCCGCCCTGCTCGACGCCGCGGGGTACGTCAGGGAGGGCGGTACCTGGTGGGTGCCGTCGGGCCGGGTGTTCTACTCCCCGGACGGCGGCGACGGTCCGGCCGCCGAGGTGGCCTACGCCCGGCAGCACTTCTTCCGGCCGCACCGGTTCCTTGATCCCTTCGGCCACCCGACGGCTGTCGCCTACGACCGCTACGATCTGCTCGTCTCGCAGACTCGTGATCCGCTCGGCAACCTGGTGACCGCCGACGGCATCGACTACCGGGTGCTCACGCCCCGCCTGGTCAGCGACCCCAATCGCAACCGGGCGGCGGTGGCCTTCGACACGCTCGGCCGGGTCTGCGGCACCGCCGAGATGGGCAAGCCCGGGGAACGGCTCGGCGACTCCCTCGACGGCTTCGACCCGGACCCCGAGCCCGGGCAGATCGCGGCGTACTTCGCCGACCCGTTCACCGGCGCGCACCGGCTGCTGGGCCAGGCGACCACGCGCGTCCTCTATGACCTGGACGCCTACCGGCGCACCCGGCACCGGCGGCAGCCGCAGCCCGCCGGGGTGGCGTTGCTCGCCCGCGAGACGCACGTCAGCGACCTGGAGCGGGGCCAGCGCACCGAGCTCCAGCGTTCGTTCGGCTACTGCGACGGTTTCGGCCGGCAGATCCAGCACAAGGGCCAGGCGGCACCCGGGCCGGTCGCCGACGGCGGCCCGGACGTCACGCACCGCTGGACCGGTAGCGGCTGGATGGTCTTCAACAACAAGGGCCTGCCGGTGCGCAGCTACGAGCCGTTCTTCACCGCGACCCAGGGATTTGAATTCGCCCGCGCCGTCGGCGTCAGCGCGGTCCTGTTCTACGACCCGGCCGGCCGGGCCGTGGCCACCCTGCATCCGGACGACAGCTACGACAAGACCGTGTTCGACCCGTGGCACATCGCGTCCTGGGACGTCAACGACACGGTCCTGCTGGATCCGCGCGAGGACCCGGACGTGGCCGGCTACGCCGACCGGTACCTCGCGGTTCTCGGCGCGCAGCCGGGCGGCTGGGCCACCTGGTACGCACGGCGCATCGACGGCGCCATGGGCCGCGACCAGCAGCGCGCCGCCGAGCAGACGGCGGCCCACGCCGCTACCCCGACCCGTACCTGGCTGGATAGCCTCGGCCGGACCTTCCTCACCGTGGCCCACAACCGGGTCACCGAGGACGGCGCCCTTGCCGATCAGTTCTGCCGGACCCGGAGCCTGCTGGACGTCCAGGGCAACGAGCACGAGGTCCGGGACGCGCTCGACCGCGCGGTCATGCGCTACGGCTACTCGGTACTGTCCGCGCAGGTCACCCAGCTCGGTATGGACGCCGGCGGCAGCGTGGTGCTGCCCGACGTCACCGGCAAGCCGGTGTACGCCCGCAATTCCCGCGGCTTCACCTTCCGCACCGAGTACGACCCGCTGCGCCGGCCGGTACGCGGCTACGTGGCCGGTCCGGGCATCACCGGTCGGGCGCTGCGGACCCGCACCGAGTACGGCGAAAGCCTGCCCGGCGCGCAGGCCCGGAACTTGCGGACCAGGATCGCCAGGCAGTACGACGGCGCAGGCCTGACGGCGAACGAGGCCTACGACTTCAAGGGGAACCTGCTCCGCTCCCGGCGGCAGCTCGCCGCGACGTACCGCGACGTCCTGGACTGGGCGTCACAGGTCCCGCTGGAGGAGCGGACATACGACAGCGGCACCGGCTACGATGCGCTCAACCGGCCGGTCAGCATGACCACCCCGGACGGCAGCGTGCTCGTCCCGGCCTACAACCCGGCCAGCCAGCTCGACCGGATCGACGGCCGCCTGCGCGCCGCGGATCAGGCCACCACGTTCGTCGCGCACATCGACTACAACGCGCGCGGCCAGCGGACCCTGGTCTGTCACGGCAATGGCAGCGTGTGCGAGTACGCCTACGACCCGCTGACGTTCCGTCTGGTCAGCCTGGCGACGCGGCGCGGGGGCCGGAAGCTGCAGGACCTCCGGCACACCTACGACCCGGTCGGCAACCCCACGCTGATCCGCGACCACGCCCAGCAGCGGGTCTTCTTCCGCAACCAGGTGGTCGACCCGGCCGCCTCCTACACCTACGATCCCCTCTACCGGCTGATCGAGGCCACCGGCCGCGAGCACCTCGGCCAGGCCGCGCGCGCGGTCCCGCCCGGCCCGAGCGACGCGCCCCGGGTCGGCCTGCCCCAGCCCGGCGACGGCGCGGCGATGGCCCGCTATGTCGAGCGCTACGGGTACGACGAGGTCGGCAACCTGCGACGGATGGCCCACCGCCCGGCCGACCGGGCGCACGGCGGCTGGACCCGTGACTTCCGGTACCGCGAGCCGAGCCTGCTCGAACCCGCCCGGGCCGGCAACCGGCTGACCGCCACGGCACCCGCCCGGGCCGCCACCTCGCCGCCGCGCTTCTCCTACGACGAGCAGGGCAACACCACCGCGATGCCGCAGATCCCTGTGCTGCGCTGGGACGAGCACGACCGGCTGCACGCCACCGCCCCCCAGCCCGGCCGACCCGGAGCCCGGGACACCACCTACTACGTGTACGACGTCGCCGGTCAGCGGGTCCGCAAGGTGACCGAGCGGACGGGTCAGGCCACCCGCAAGTCCGAACGCGTCTACGTCGGCCCCTTCGAGGTCTACCGCGAGTACGCCGACGACGGCGGGGTCACGCTGGAGCGCGAGACTCTGCACGTGCTCGACGGCACCCGCCGCGTGGCCCTGGTCGAAACCCGCACCGCGGGCACCGATCGCGGCCCGGCCGGGCTGGTCCGCTACCAGTTCGCCAGCCACCTCGGCTCGGCGGTGCTCGAGCTCGACCAGGCCGGCCAGGTGATCACCTACGAGGAGTACTACCCGTACGGCAGCACCTCCTACCAGGCCGTGCGCTCGCGCACCGAGACCCGCAAGCGCTACCGCTACACGGCCAGGGAACGCGACACCGAGACCGGCCTGTACTACCACGGCGCCCGCTACTACGCCCCGTGGCTGGCCCGCTGGACCAGCTGCGACCCGGGCGGCCTGGCCGACGGTGTGAACGTGTACGCCTACGTGCGCGGCAACCCGGTGAACCGCCGCGACCCGACCGGTCGCGACGGCCAGGATGTCACCCCCGCGCCACCGCCCCAGCCCGCCCCGCCGCCGGCCGCCTCCCAAGACGGCTCGGCTCCTGCCGCGTCCCAGGGCAACTCGGCCGCCCCCGCCACCGCGAACGCCGCGCCGGACGGGGCCAAGCCTCCTCCTCAGCCCAACGCCGTCGGCCTCACCACCACCCAGTCCGCCGCCGTGGTTCCGTCCACACACGAAGAGACGGAGGCGACGCCGCAGGGGTTCCTCTCGGGTACCAAGGGCGGCGGCAGCGCGGGCTCGAGCCGAGGAGGCGGGGTCCTGTTCGCCGCGCGCTACGGCCTGGGACAGGTCGGTCCCGCCAATGCCAGCGCCGGGTTGCAGTTCGGGGGGAGCAAGACGACCGGGGCCGGCGGCACGCAGAAGGACTGGAACATGGCCGCGACAGGCGCCCTGGGGAAACCGGCCGACGACCCGGGCGACAAGCTCGCCACGTTCGGGTACGCCGCGTGGGGAACCGCCGGGATCAACGTCACCGATCCCAAAAAGTGGCCCTCGCCCGGCGGCTCGCTGACCCTGGTGGGCGAAGCCAAGCATGGGCCGCTCACCCTCGACATCAACGCGGTCGGCGCCGCAACGGGGCCAGGCAGCACGAATTCCGGCGTCGACCTCAGCTGGTCCGCCACCGGGGGCGGCACCGCCGGCCTGACCTGGCAGTCGGACAATCAGCTCCATTCCATCGCCGCCGAGGGCTACGGCTACGGGTTCCGCGGAGCGACCCCGTCGGCCACGGGCGCCGGCGGGGCAGGCGTGACGGGCTCGCGGGTCGGCGGCGGACTCGCGTACAGCCGCCTGATCACCGATAAGGACACCGGGACAACGGTGTCTCTCGGCGTCAGCCTCAGCCTGGTGCACGAGAACACCTCGGTCGCGCCGAGCGGGACCGCGCCGGGTTACACCACCGGCAACACCACGGGCCTCCTCATCTTGGACGTCACGATCATCAGGCCACGGGGCTGGTCACAGGGCTGGTAGCCAGAAAAGGAACACGGGAATGACAGATCTCATTGTGGTCAGGCTCCACCCGGGCGAGCAGACCGATCCGGACACGTTCACGGCCGCGCTGGCGGGGCTGCAGATCACCGCCTTCGACCTGACGGTGGCCGATCCCGGGCAGCCGGTGCAGATCGGCACCGCGAGCGGCCTGGCCGCCCCGCCGGCCATCACCGGCGGAACGTTCTCGGGCGGCACCGTTGACCTGTCCAGTACCCAGATCATCCAGCACTGGCTGCTGTACATCGACGGTATCGATCCGAAGATCCAGCTCGAGTCGGCGGCTACCGCCGTGATCGAGGTGAGCGCGCCAGCGGGGCATCCGGAATACCCCACCACGGACTCCGTGGACGTGCAGCTCGTCATCACCCGCAACGGCGTACCGATCCCGGACCCGGTCGTCGAGTACAACGCCGCCGTGGTGCGGGTGGCCACCCCCTCGCCCGACCAGGTGGCGTACTTCGGTGCCAGTTCCCACGAGACCGTCGCGGGGCCGACCTCACCCGGCACCACCTACGTGACGATCCCGCCCGCGCCGCCGGCCGGCGCACAGCCGCCCGCGTTGCTCCTGCCCGCCGATGGCACCCCGCCATCGTTCGACGACCTGAAGCAGGCCATCGACGGGGTGCTCGCCGACGACCCGGGCGGCACCGACCTGGTCACCTACACGCTGGCCCAGGGTCAGCTCTCGGCCGCCCAGTGCCAGCAGATCGGCGCCGAGATCATCTGGAACCGCGGCTTCTCCCCGGCCCCCGACGAGCCCGCGGACTATGGCCTGCTCTATACCAGCGACCCCGCCTCCGCGCTGGGGGTCAAGGCCCAGGACGAGGACAGCACCCGGCAGCAGTTCGAGGGCAAGGTCAGCGCCTACCACGCCACCAACGACGCGCTCGCCTCCCGGCTGGCCGGATACGTCTTCGCGGCCTCGGCCGCCGTGCTGGCCGAGCAAACGAGCGCGCAGGCCACCACCGCGGGATTCCCGTTCCCGCTGATCACCGGGACGGACCCCGTCGTCGATACCGAGGTGGAGCTGACCGGCGTCGCCGCGGGCTCGTTCGCCGTGCCCGCGGCGTACTTCTACGCCCTGGCCACCGCACTGGCCGCGCAGATCACTTCCGATCAGCGCTACCACCTCGCGGTGTTCGCGCCGGAAGACAAGAACCTCCAGCAGTTCACGGCGGCCGCCGCGGCCAGCGTGATCGGGTCCGCCGAGGGGTTTGTCACCCCTGGCCGGCCGGCGTCCACGATCAATGCCAACCAGGCCGCGCGCCGCCTGAGCTCGCTCGGCGCGATCAGCGGCTCGCTGCCCGCGGTGAACGCCGACGCGGACGTCACCGTGCTCGTCAACGACTGGCTCGGGTATCCCGGCGTCACGGCCACCATCGACACCGGCTTCTGGGCGCCCGAGGTCGGCGTGGCGGCGACCGTGGCGCACCAGGCCGAGTACCTGGACCTGGTGCTCCAGGTCGTGACCGGCGAGCCGTCGGACACCCCGGCCTTCACCTCGTTCCGGCCCGCCATCTCGGC
>Ga0210401_10008039_pt1 | contig 10497 bp, 14 predicted proteins | sample IncBWH32MmetaG_FD_150866 | JGI IMG/M metagenome (GOLD analysis project Ga0210401, IMG submission 150866) | Forest soil microbial communities from Barre Woods Harvard Forest LTER site, Petersham, Massachusetts, United States - Inc-BW-H-32-M | ecosystem: Environmental > Terrestrial > Soil >... | reverse complement strand
GCCGAATGGCGGCGTCTGGGGCCAGCCGTTGCGCAACTTCAGCATCTATCCGGCGCCTCCCCATGCCGGCGAGGTGCGCTTCCGGACCGCGGAGGGGACCAAGCTCGAGCCGGCAATCGAAAAGGTTCGCGCCATCGTCGAAGCCCACCCCCATGTGCTCGCTGACCCTGCTCCGCGCGTGCTGCTCGATTGCAGCGCGGCCGAAAACGCGCTCGAGATCGTTGTCGCTTTCGCCACCGCCGAGGACGATACCGCGGCCGTGAAGAGCGATCTGATCAAGACAGCGTACGCCGCGCTCGATACCGAACGCGGCAAGCCGGGCGCACGTTGAGCACGGCAGAGCGGGCCTCGGTTGGCGCAACAACCGCGATCGGCAGCCGCCGAGTAGCTCGCGTTTCGACTGCTCGAACTGAGCGTGGGCAAGCCCGCCTAACCCGCTCAGCACCGGGCGCGTCGCAGAATTCCTCATCTTTGCGATTAATTTAGGCCGCGCCCCATTGAAGATCCTCGAGAGCGTTGAGTAGGCGGGCGGACGGTTTGATCTTCCCGATGCCTCACCATTGACCCAGACCAAAGCTCGAACGAGACGCAGCGCGGGATTGACGGTACGGGCGAGTGTGTGGTGCCCCTATCCCCTCCAATCACAAGGCGGAGGTACGCAGGATGCCGGTGATCGCTCACTCGCGCGGTGTTCTCGCCTTGGAAGCGATGAAGGGCGAGGCGGGTTGGGACGCCGCGTTGAATTTGCCGTTGCCGCCTCGGCCAGGCTTTTATCTGCTCGACGAGGCTCGCCGGCACGTCATCGCCTATCTCGATTGGGTGACGCACGACCTCGCGCAAGGTCCGCCTCCAGACGAGTTACGGCGCCAGATCGACCACGCCGCGGCCCGCCTGCTGGAAATCTCGCTCGCCCTTTGCGTCGTGCTCGACAGCGACGACCGCTGAGACGCTGGTTGCGCCAAGAAGCGGTTACAGGGTTGGGCATACCCGCAGAGCGACAGACGGGAGGAAAATGTCTCGTTAGCTACTAGACCTTGCCCTGATGCCGTCTCAGAGGTGAGTTTCCAATTTAATTGAGACGGCTTTAGGCGTCTCACCGCTCGCCTCGTTGGGGTATACTCATTCGGCACCCGACGGTCGCGCTGCCTCCGCGGAACTCGTGCTTCTCTTCGAGGCCGACGCAATGCCGCCTTACCTCCGGCTTCGTGCGCGTCTAAGCGGGGGCAGCCGGGCTCGCGATCGGGTGCTCAGCAGGACCGAGCATTGACCGCGCGCATCTAGGCTGCGTCGCGGCGAAACAACATGTATCCGATCGAAAACCCGATGGCGCCGGCGATCAAGAGTGCAACCAAGGGTTGCTCGGTTGTCTTGTGGCTCAGGTACTCGGCAGCCTGGGCGCCCTGTTTATACGCTTTTGCTGCGGCATCGCCGGCTTGCTTGACGGTTTCGCTCGCCGCACCGTGGATCGTGCTAGCCGCGCCCGCCGCTGCTGTCCCTGCTTTTCCGGCCAGATCGCTGACCGTCTCCGTGGCGGCTCCGAGGCGGTCTTTCGCTTCGTCCGCGGCCTTGCTCATCTGATCGCCATTCCGATTGTCGTCCATAGCCGTCTCCACGGCGTGAGAGCTGGTTCTTGGCTATAAACGGACCGCCGGCCGAAACGGTCCATGGAGCTAAAGGGAGAGGAACGGTGCTGGGGACAATCCTTCTTGTGATCTTGATTCTGCTGCTGATCGGCGCGCTTCCACGGTGGGGCTACAGCACCGGCTGGGGGTATTATCCTAGCGGCGGGATTGGGCTCGTGCTCATAATCATCGTCATTCTGTTGCTGCTCGGGTACGTTTAGCTCACTCACTTCTGGTCGGTTTTTAGGACGCGCCCATACGCCGGCGCGACCGCGCGAAACTGGCCGGGTCGACGAGCCCGGCCAGCCTCGAATGGTATGCCCTCACCTGCCGGAGGAGGCACTACCATAAGGGTGATCGCTGGTCCGCATGGATTTCCGGTCGCGCTTTTCATAAAAAAACGGTCGGGACGGTGATGACCCCGGCCAAGTTGGAGCTTTCGAAGCTTGAGATCGCCGGCAAGCGACAGTCCCATCTTGGACAACCCGGTTCTGCGCTGGCGAGTTCCCGTCCTCGCGCGCTGAGCTTTACCGAACGGTAAGCAAGAGCTCCGTTTACCTATTACCGAACGCAATGTGCGGAGTCAGCTCCGCTTACGGGTGTTGCGCCGACCACACCGCACAGCGCGACCACTCGCCCCTCGACGGTCAGAATATCCGTGTAGAAAAGACGAATTTGACCGTAGACACGAAACCGGTAGGTGGGCACAGTCACGACAAGAGAGGTAGGAATGGCAGACAAGAACTGGCAGACTGAAGGTAAGTACATCGAATATCGCAGCTGTGACCATGGCTGTCCATGCGAGTCGGCACCGGCCTCGTCGCATTCAAAATCGACAAGGGCTATTGCGAGGAGGTGCGACTTGATGACCTGGCGGTCGTCGCCACCTTTTATTGCCCGCGGGCGATCCATGACGGCCCAGGTGTGCTGGAGCCGATCCTCGACGAGCCCGCCGACGCGGTCTGGTCCATACCTACAACGAATATAAGCAGAAGTTCGGCCGTCTCTGACAGCATAGGGCGCAGTGCGCGTGTCGCCGGGATGCAGATGAACCGGTATGGGGTATCCCGCGTCTGCCGACGCCGGGAGGCGCGGCGATGACCGTCACTGAGGCGTTCTGCGCGACGTGCGGACGCACCTTGGCTGTTCCTCGACAAAATCGGCGTCGAGCGCACCAAAGGCAAACTCGGCCCAGCCCTCATTGCCGATCTGAAACGGGTCGGGTCCGGGGGAATTGGTGGGAAATTCAAGCTGGGCCCCAGCTTGGGCGCGAATTGAGGTCCGATTCACCGAGCTGACGCTGCCGTTATGATCGGGATGCCGTCGCCGGTTTCGGGCCAGCGTCGGCTCCTATGCTGAAGCCCCCTGACCAGCTTTGGCCAGTAATTTCTCCTTCTCGGACACGAACGCCTCGCCCAGCTCCTGCGCCTTGGCTTCATCCAAAATCTCACGCGCCTTGGCCCAGATTTCGCCTTCCTCCTCCTCGACATGATGCTCGACGTTTTCCTTGAGAACGGTGAACTTCGCCGTCCATTTTTCGTCGTTAGGGGGAAGCCGAGAAATTTCGCGCATCAGCAAATCGGCAAGGTGGTGTTCTTCGTACCCTTCAAGCGCAATGTCGTGCGCGCTCTTCTCCGGCTTGATCGCGTCATAGAAGACCTTTTCCTCGGCCCGCAAATGCGCCGTCAGTGCCGCCTTCATCTCTTCGAATAGCTTCACCTTTGAGGTCGAGGCACGAGACGACATTTCTTCGATCCGGGTCATCACCTCCTGGACCTGATCGTGATCTTTTTTCAGTTCATCGTAGATGGTCATAGGGCCGCCCTCACTTCCAGTTTGCTTGCTAACAGGACCGGCCCTCTATGCGTTCCGCAATTCATACTGCCTGTTCCTAAACAAAACTTTCTACAGCGATGAAATAACGCTCAAGTTGGTGACGCACCTCACGAGCTGGAGTCTCACTGCCTGATTGTTCGGTCGTCCGCTCCATTGCTGGCGCCGGAGTGACATCGAGAGATGCACCGGGTTGTGAAGCGTGTTGGCGACTGGAGACCACAGGGTTGCATGCTTGACGAGTGCGGCGAGCGCTTCGCGCGAAGCGTCCGCGTCGAGTCGGACCGAAACATGCACGGCTTCCTTCTTCGAAACCGATCGGCTTGGGGTCGATGTTGCCGCTGCCCCAAACGGCTGGGGTGTTGATGTCGGCTTCAAGTTCCAGCTCCAGCCGTTGGACTGAAATACGTCGCGCGATTGCGTTCGCGTGGATACTGAGCGCGAGGCAGGAACCGAAGGCGGCGAGGAGAGCTTCCGAAGCGTTGGGGGCGATATCCTCGGCCAGCAAGCCCTCCGGCTTATCTTCCACGACCGGCTGAGGTCGAAAGCTGCGGATGTAATTGAGGCTGATGGAAACTGCCGGTCGCAACCGTGCGACAGCGCAAGGTCCGAACCGCCGGGGAATCAGCTTTAACCCCGGCCACCAACGCGTCGGGCCCTGGGTTTGGTGGTCGCTGTCTGAAACGGACTAGCCCCAGGGATCGGACGGTTCTTCATCGGGCATATCCTCTTGCTTGATGTGGGGGGAGGGGCGGTAGGTATTGGCGGTTCCTTAGCTCGCGCGTATGCCTTGTCGCGCACGAAGCTCCTGTTATGAACCTCTGGGCCGAATCCGGCGTAGACAGCATATGCCCGCTGGTTGGCCTGACCAGACAACCAAAGCTGGCGATCGGAAACGCAAAAATGCAGGGCCGCTCGCGGATGCTCGACTGGGACGATCTCCGGTTCTTTCTTGCCATTGCCAGGCATGGCAGTTTATCGGCTGCTGCCCAAGACCTTCGCGTCACCCAATCGACCGTAGGGCGTCGCCTCGCCTCGCTGGAGGCGAGCCTCGGCGTCCGGCTGCTCAATCGAACCCCGGACGGGTATGTGCCAACATTGGTCGGCCAGGATGTCCGCGAGCAGGCGGAGCGTCTCGAAGCAGAGGCGCTCTCCCTGGAACGGAATGCCGGCGGTCGCGACACGCGTCTCGCCGGCCTCGTTCGCGTCACCTGCGCTGAGACCGTCGCCAGCCACATTCTCGCGCCCTGTTTTGCGGTCCTGCACGTGCAGCACCCTGAGATTATGGTCGATCTGATCCCCAATCCGCGAGAACTCAGCCTGTCGATGCGCGAGGCGGAGATCTCGGTCCGGCTCTCGCGGCCGGATCAGCATGACCTGATCCTCCGTCGCATTGGCACGCTGGCCTTTGGATTGTACGCCAGCCCGGAATATTTGCAGCGACGTGGCGAGCTGGACTTCGAGAGCGGCTGCCCAGGTCACCATCTGATTGCCCAGCTCAATGACATCCAGGATGCAACGCAGACTGGTTGGTTAGCGGATCTGGCGCCGCGCGCCCGCGTAGCGTTGCAGACCAGCAGTCATGAAGCTGCGATTTCGGCCGCGGTTCACAGCGGCGGCTTAGCTTGCCTGGCCCGTTTTCGCGCGGATCGGGAAGAGGGGCTCACTCGGTTGGCCGTTCCGTCCCCGGTCCCAAGCGCCGGAATTTGGTTGGTTGTTCATCGGGACAGCCGCCCTACGGCTCGGATCAGGGCAGCTCTGACCCACATCACAGGAGTGTGTTCGAAACCTCGCCGACAGATTGTCTCCGGCGGACTGATTGTGAAGAACGCGCGACCAACACTGTTGCGAATTTAAACTCGTACATTATTCACCGCGGCTCGTTTAATTCGGGCCCCGTATTTGCATATTCGGTCACGAAAAACGGGTCCATATCCCCGCAACCCCAATGGCAAACGCTTTGTTTGCCACTCATACGGCTTTGCTTTGATGCGCTTCTGGGTCAACTCCCGTCTCACCGCTTGCACAGGAAATCCAACTTGCCATCCGTCACCAATGCCGCCGGCAATTTAACCGTACCCCTACACGCCGAAGAGATTTCGGTGTCACGGCGGCAAGTTGTCGGTGACACGGCAAGGGTGAGCGCCGTCACGCGGGAGAAGGAGCGGTTGGTCAATGAAACGCTGACTCATGAACGGGTGGAGGTCGAGCGGATCCAGATTGGCCTTCCGGTCGATGTCGTGCCGCCGGTTCGAGAGGAGGGCGACACCATGATCTTTTCGGTCGTTGAAGAGATCGTTGTCGTCGAGCGCCGGCTAATCCTCAAGGAAGAGGTTCGCATCCGGCGCCTTCGCACCACCGAGCACCACCGGGAAACCGTGATGGTGCTCGAGCAGAACGCCGTGATCACCCGCACCGAGGCGGGCGCGGCGTCAGAAGACGACCCACCCTCCCTCGGGACGGATCCCGCCAAACTTGCTCAGGAGCAGCAAAGATGAATGAACAAACCATTGTCGCCGTATTCACCGGCGGCAATGCCGATGCCGCCTTGCGTGACCTCAGGGCCGCCAATGTGCCGGCCGATGCGATCACTCAGCACACCCGGAGTGGGTCCTTCACCGGCGCCGCGACGACCACGACGGCGGCCCCGGCACGTGGACCGGGCTTCTGGAGCAGCCTTTTCGGCGGCGAGCCGGATCACGACACCGCAATGTACGACCGCAGCATCGATCGCGGTTCGACCGTCCTGACGGTCAAGGTTCCGGCGGAGGATTTCGACCGGGTCAGCGCAATTCTGGAAAGACATGATCCTGTCGAGTTGGACGAACACGCTACCCAGCATGGCTCCGCGGAGATGACGACAACCCGTCCGCCGCCGGCCCCGGCATTCGGGGCACGGGAACCGGTAACCTCCGCAATGCGGGGCGGGACTCTAGAGCTCGCCGAAGAGACCTTGTCGGTCGGCAAGCGCGCGGTCAGTGGCGGCACTACCCGCATCCATCGTTATGTCGTCGAAACCCCCGTCGAGGAGGCGGTCACCCTCCGCACCGAGAAGGTCACGATGGACCGTCATCCGGTCACTGATGGACGTCCGCTTGGCGATGCCGACTTCAGCGACCGGACGATCGAGATGACCGAGACCAGCGAGGAGGCGGTCGTTTCCAAGACCGCGCGGGTCACCGAAGAGGTCAGCCTTCGCAAAGAGGCAAGCGATCGCGTGGAGACCGTCAGGGACACCGTGCGCCGGGACGAGGTCGAAATCGAGCAGGTCCCAGGCGGGCAGGTCAGCACTGGTCGAACGGCCGGCGCAGGTCCGAGGATGCCGGAAACTCCGGTCCAACGCGGCCCGAAAATCTAACTGTTCGATTAATAAGTCGGGGTGCCGACGGCACCCCGAGGCAGCATTGCCTCACCCGACGGCCGAGGCCTGCAAACAGTACATTAAATAGCGCGGCAGTGCGCTAAGAAATCTTGAGTTTCGACGACCCGAGCCGGGCGGCTTCACGTAGGCTCGAACACCACCGCATTTTGGAAAGGGTACGCGATGTCGGTCATTGGATGGCTCATTCTCGGACTAATCGCCGGCTTCATTGCCAGCAAGATCGTCAACAAGAGCGGCGAGGGGGTATTGCTCGACGTCGTGCTCGGCATTGTCGGCGCCTTTGTCGGCGGCTTTCTATTCTCATTGGTCGGCGCGGCTCCGGTCACCGGCCTCAACATCTACAGCATGGTCGTCGCGACCATCGGTGCAATCACGGTGTTGATCCTCTATCACGCAGTCGTTGGTCGCCGCCGCACGGTCTGACCCCGACAGCTTCCAAAACCGTGATGCATGGCCTAGCAAGAGCGAGTACGACGAGACGACTCATCACCGAGCGAGGATTGGCGAGCTTCCGGGCTGAAGCACCATCGCTGACCTGATGCGGGCCCGTTGATCTAGAAGGCTGCCGGTCGTGCCAAATGACGTGTCGTCCCCGTTCGCCGCCAATCGGGCGGAGGTCCGTACCTCCGATACTCCACCCACGAGCCTCGGGACCTTGGCGATTGCCGTCGTCATCGTCGCAGGGCTCTATTTTGGGCGGGAAGTCTTTGTTCCGATGGCCCTCGCGATCCTTCTGAGTTTCGCGCTTGGGCCGGCGGTTCTGCTGCTGCGCCGCGGGCACCTCGGCCGGGTGCCCGCGGTAATTGCCGTCGTCATCTTCGCCTTCTCGATCCTCGGCGGGTTCGGCGCCTTCGTCGGCACCCAGCTCGCGCACCTGGCAGGGGAGCTGCCCGGCTATCAAACCAATATCTCGCAAAAGATTCACTCGCTTCGACATACGACGAGCAACGCTGGGATTGTCGACCGTGCCTCGGCGATGGTGAACAATCTCACCAGAGAGATCGCGAAGCCAGCTGAGGCGGTCAGCAAGCCAACAGCAAATAAGCCCGCCCAGCTGCCTCAGCCACAAAGCCCGGTGCCGGTCGAAATCCGCCCAGCTGCCTCGACGCCTCTCCAAATTATCTACGAAATTGCTACACCTCTGCTTCAGCCGCTGGCGACGGCCGGCATCGTCGTCGTTTTTGTCGTGTTCTTTCTGCTCCAGCGGGAAGATTTGCGGGACCGATTTATCCGGCTCGCCGGGGCCGGCGATCTTCGGCGCACAACCGTGGCGCTGGACGATGCGGCCCGACGCCTTAGCCGCTATCTCCTGACGCAGACCGCGGTCAACGCGAGCTTCGGCGTGTTGGTCGGCAGCGGATTGTGGTTTATCGGCGTCCCGAACCCAGGGCTCTGGGGTATCCTTGGGATGTTGTTGCGCTTTGTTCCCTATATCGGCCCGATCATCGCCGCAGCACTTCCGATGATGGTCGCGTTTGTTGTCGATCCAGGCTGGTCGATGTTGCTGTCGACCACGGGTTTGTTCGTGGTGGTCGAGCTTACCACCGGGCAGGTGGTCGAGCCCTGGCTCTACGGCCATAGCACCTGCCTTTCCGGTCTCGCGGTCGGGCGTGCAAATGGCCTACCTTTGCTATCTTGAACCCGGGGCCTTTACGAACCCCCATTACCTCGCCCGAGGGTTACGTCGCAAACTGCCCAAAGCGACAATCGTCGGCGGATTCTGGACTCTCAAGGCAGACGAGGCCGAGGAGCACAGCGCTCTAACGAAAACCGGGGTCGACCTAGTTGCTATACTTTTACACCAAGCAGTTGCGCAGGTTATCACCGCGGCGAGAGAAGCTGCGGATACCCATCTGGCGATCGGACTGCAACCGTCTACACTCGAGCACGTAGCAGCCGTGTCCTGAATCAGGACGGCCGCAGGGCGTGTTCGAAGGTGTGGGGTTGGCGGCCCGCGGATCTTTATTGCGCCGTCTCCCTCATCAGGATTGGTTGACTTAGTCACCGGCAGATATTGCACAATTTAATGAACGAAACCTACCGGCTTTGTGGAACGAAACAGGGCTAAAGTTTGTTTGCGTAAACGAAACAATCAAGGAACTGTTATGAAAAGGCTTTTGGCTGCGGCCGTCATCTCGGTCATGGCAGGCGCGGGTCTCGCGGGTGGCGCTATGGCACAAAGTGCGGGGCCACCGGCAAATCACGATGCAGGCACCCCCGCTGTCGCGAAATCTGATGTGAACAACCCAGGGGCGCCTGTCGCCGGGGCGAACAGCTTTCGTAAAGCGGAGGCGAAATCCCGTATCGAGAAGGCCGGTTATTCCAACGTTGCCGGTCTGATCAAAGACAAAGACGGGATCTGGAGAGCCACAGCCTCCAAAGGAGATACGAACGTCGACGTTGCGCTCGATTTTCAAGGAAATGTCGTCGCCAAGTAACCGGCATCGGGAAATTGCTTGACCCTAGTTAGTTACCTATTGATTGCGGAATGTTATGACACAAACAGTCACCGCCCTTTACGACACCTACGATGGCGCGGTCGCCGCGGTCAATGAACTTGAAGCATCCGGCATTCCGCACGCCGACATCAGCCTGGTTTCGAATAACGTCGACAACCGATATGACAAGGATCATCGAACAAACGCTGCCGCAGACGCCGGGACGGGCGCTGGCATTGGAGCCGCAGTGGGCGGGGCCGGCGGTCTGCTGACCGGTCTTGGCCTGTTGGCAATCCCGGGTGTCGGACCCGTCGTGGCAGCTGGGTGGCTGGTCGCCACAGCCGTCGGCGCCGTGGGCGGAGCAGTCGTGGGTGGGGCAACCGGCGGAATTGTCGGCTCGCTCACCGGTGCCGGCGTCCCCCAACATGACGCCAATTTTTATGCCGAAGGGGTGCGCCGCGGCGGGACCCTGGTCACCGCTCGGGTCGATGACGCTCGTGCCCCGGTAGCCCGCGAGATCTTGCAACGCCACAAATGGGTCGACCCAACCGTTCGTGGCGCCGCCTATCGCGACAGCGGCTGGACCGCGTTCGACGAAAGCGCGCCGCCTTACACTCCCGAGCAGGTTGCCGCAGAGCGCGACCGGTATATCGGGGGCCGTGTTTAGCCCAGCTGACGGATCTGGGTTGAGGTCCGGCTGGAATGCTGGAACCTCAATCTTTGAGGCCTTCCAAGGTTATTAGGGGATTGCATGGCAAAGGCCTCATCGCAGATCAAATCCATTTCCGAGCGGGACGCCGCGCTTCGACGATCGCGCAATCTGAAAATGGCCGGCTCGGCGCATGCGTATGTTCGGGGCAACACGCTGAAGTTCTATGAGTGGCTTGCCGCCTCGGACAGCAGCAAAGTGCCGCAAGGCCCGCCGATCTGGATTTGCGGGGATTGCCATGTCGGCAATTTGGGTCCGCTGGCTGACACCGACGGCCAGATCGATATCGAGATCCGCGACCTCGACCAGACCGTGATCGGCAATCCGGCGCACGATCTGATCCGCCTCGGGTTGTCGCTGGCAACGGCGGCGCGCGGCTCGGACCTGCCGGGGGTAACCACCGCCAAGATGATCGAGCAGATGGTGGAGGGGTACGAGGAAGCGCTCGCCGACAAAGACCCGGATTTGCGCAGCCGGCGCCCGGAATGCGTCAGGGTCGTCATGCGTCAGGCG
>Ga0210401_10008036_pt1 | contig 10499 bp, 9 predicted proteins | sample IncBWH32MmetaG_FD_150866 | JGI IMG/M metagenome (GOLD analysis project Ga0210401, IMG submission 150866) | Forest soil microbial communities from Barre Woods Harvard Forest LTER site, Petersham, Massachusetts, United States - Inc-BW-H-32-M | ecosystem: Environmental > Terrestrial > Soil >... | reverse complement strand
AGTTTCATCCCGGCGCCGAATTCGGATCGCTGCGAAGAGTCCGCAAATTGATGCAAGGCAATAGCGCCCTTAGTTTTTACCGCATCGGCGGACGCCCGGACTTGAACGAGTAAGTGGACTGCAGGTTACATCAGCAGTTCATTAGCGCGGTGAACGATGGGATGCTGCATCTCCTGCAGATCGTTTTTCACCATATTAAGGCCGTAAACGCAGCCCTCGAACTCTCGTGAGAGGTGAGCGAAAAGTGGTGCCACTTTGGCGTATTCAAAGTGTTCGAACTTCGACACGATGTGATAACTTTCCTTCCCCGCCTTCATCCACTCCACAAAATTCTCGAGGCGATGGCGGCGCAGCCGAAACTGGTTGATGCTTTCGGGAAACATGCCGGCGAAAAACAGTGCGTAGTCTCCAATATGCTTCCGCACCTGACGCTCGCGATCGAAGGAAGGCGCCGGACCGTAGACGGGATCGGATTCCAGAATCATTTCGCCCAAGTCAGCGAGGGGCCGGTCGGCCACATCGTGAATCTTGAACAACTGGTCGGCTTCGCAGAACTCGGTGAGCAAGTGCGAGACATAGGCCACGACTTGCGGATCGCGGATACCGATCTCCTCGGCGTAATGGCGTCCCACCAATTCCTGGAAAAGCTGACGCAGTGGATGAGATTCCGGAATCATTTGTTTGGCCTCCTCAAAAGCCGCGTTACAAATGTTAAGTAACTAGTTACCTCAGCTACACGGCAAAAGCAAATGACTTTTGTATATCCAGCGCATCATTTTCATCAATCTATTAGAGGACACTTGCGCCCCCAAAGTTTGCCTTCACGTTTCTGTTGGCACACCCCCGCATTGGCTGCTAATTCCATCGTGTTAGGCCGCTAGAATGGACTAACAGGAGGAAATCAGCCAAACATGGAAAGAATGAACATCTCGAGCGGCACCCCGTGGGAACCCATTGTCGGTTACTCTCGTGCGGTCAAAGTCGGGCCCAACGTGCATGTCTCAGGCACCACCGCGACCGGGCCGGACGGCAAGATCGTCGGCGTGGGCGACGTCTACGCCCAAGCCGTGCAGGTCCTCAAGAACATCGAGAGTGCCTTGCAGAAGGCCGGAGCCACGTTGAAGGACGTGGTGCGCACGCGGATGTATGTAACCGACATTGCGCAGTGGGAGAAAATCGGCAAGGCTCATGGGGAATTCTTCTCCTCCATTCGTCCCGTTACTTCGATGGTACAGGTGAGCGCTTTGATCTCACCGGAAATCCTGATCGAGATCGAAGCCGATGCTTACGTCATCGGGAACTGAGAGTAGAATTCCTCATTCCAAATTCTACGAAACAACTCTGGGGAGCGAATGTGAAGAATCATCCGTGGATAGTTATTCTTGCTTTCGTGATTTCCGCAGCCGCGCAACAGCAGCCGAAGGACAGTCCCACCTCTGAATCTTGGACCGTGATCCGGGCAGGCACTCTGATCGACGGCAAGTCCGATAAACCGACGCACGGGCAGGTGATCGTCATTCACGGTGACCGCATCGAGAGTGTGGGCGATGCACCGGCCGCCAAGATTCCCGCGGGCGCAACCGTGATTGATCTGTCGAAGGCGACCGTCTTACCGGGTCTCATCGATTCTCACACGCATATCTTCCTGCAGGGCGAAGACCCCGCGCAGGGGGGCTACGATGTCAACATTCTGAACGCTCCGCTCGCCCTGCGCGCGGCACGAGCCACGGTTGCAGTGCGGCGGGCATTGGAACAGGGCTTCACGACCCTGCGCGATGTAGAGACCGAGGGTGCTGGTTATGGCGACGTGGGCATCAAGCAGGCCATTGAACAAGGATATATTCCTGGCCCGCGTCTTTTCGTCTCGACCCGCGCCATCTCGACCACGGGTGGTTATCCGCTGGAGGGCTACGCTCCCGAACTAGACATGCCCAAAGGCGCGCAGATTGTCGACGGGCCAGTCGAGGCTCGCAAAGCGGCGCGCGAGCAACTCGATCATGGCGCTGACTGGATCAAGGTCTACATGACGCATCGTTCATGGGTCGGCAGGAATGGCGAACTGGTCTCGCAGCCCACGCTGACGGTTGAGGAGTTGCGGGCGATCGTGGATGAAACTCACGGCTGGGGTAAGAAGGTTGCATGCCACGCTTACGGCGGAATCGGCCTGCTCCGAGCCCTCGATGGCGGATGCGATTCCATCGAGCATGGCCTCGATCTCGACGACCGAGTCATCGCCCAGATGGTGAAGCAAGGCACCTGGTACGTGCCTACCATCAGCGCCTACTACCACGATTGGGCTCCGGCGGACACGCCCGCCGGGCAGCGCGACCGCCTGCGGGTTTCGTTGCATGAGCCGTCCTTCAAGAAAGCGCGCAAGGCGGGAGTGAAGATCGCCTTTGGAACCGACATGGGTGGAATTCCCTGGACCGAGCCCATTGCGCAGGAATTTTCGCGCATGACCGAGCTGGGCATGCCGCCGATGGATGCTATTCAGAGCGCAACCTCGCGCGCCGCCACCATGCTCGACATGGAGGGAAAGATCGGAGTGATTGCGCCGGGAGCTTTTGCCGACGTGATTGCGGTCAGCGGTGACCCACTGCACGACATTAAAGCACTGGAGTATGTGCAATTCGTCATGAAGGACGGAAAAGTCTTCAAGAGCGACAGCGAGAAGCAACCCCACCAATAGGAGCAAATTTCCGATGAGCGTTAGCGAAATAAAGATTTGTTGATTTTTATTTCAATTTCCTTGACATCAGCTTCGTCACGAGCATAATTCATCAATCTGAATCTTGGTTCTGCGGAATCTGGCTCAGTCCGGAGCCAGAGGAGGTTTTATGAGTGTGCTAAAGCTTTGTGACAGGGAAATCGCGGCCGTCCCTCTGGACGCTAGCGTAGCCGACGCCATCAATAAAATGCTCGACCACCACGTCGGAGCTGTCGCCGTTGTGGACTCTGAATACCGGGTAGCCGGGATTTTCACCGAGCGTGACGTGCTCCGCAAAATGGCTCTCAGCCGCACCGACCCGGAGACCGCTTCAATCCGCGAACTGATGACCACGCCGGTGGAAATGGCCACCCGGCGCACCGGTCCCGGCGAAGCGCTCCATACTATGCTCGAGCGCCACTTCCGCCATCTGCCCGTCGCCGACGACAATGGCAAGCTGCTCGGAATTCTTTCGATTCGTAATCTGCTGGAGTGGCGCGTCGAGGATCTCAGCCGAGAACTGGAATCGCTCGAACAGTATGTCTCCAATGATGGACCTGGAGGCTAGCGGACCTTCGTCGTAAACCGTTTTGGGTAGGGCTTGGCTTTAGCCATGCCGACCAGGGTGCCAATACATAAGCGGGCCACAGGCGCCGGGGGTGCTGTGGCACACTGTCTGTATGCCAAGGCTGACTCTCGGCGACTTTGAACTCAACATCTTTTCCGACGGCACTTACCGGCTCGATGGCGGCGCATTTTTCGGCGTGATCCCCAAGGTCATGTGGTCGCGCAAAGCGGCTGCCGATGAAAAAAACTACGTACAGGCGGGACTGAACTCGCTGCTGATCCGCACGGGAAAGCAAAACGTGCTGGTTGAAACCGGCATGGGCAATAAGTTGTCGGAGCGTATGGTCAAGTTCTATGGCCAGCCCGCGCAGCTGCTCACAAGTCTCGCGGCCGGTGGAATCGTGCCTGAAGACATCGATATCGTCATCAACACGCATCTGCACTTCGACCACTGCGGCTGGAATACCGTCCGCGACAGAAGTGGCAAGATCGTCCCCACGTTTCCGCACGCGAAATATTACGCGCCGGAAGGAGAATGGCAATATGCGCGTAAGCCCAGCGAGCGCGACTCCATCAGCTACATCCCCGACAACTACGACCCGCTGGTCCAAAGCGGCCAGATGACGCTGCTCAAAGGCGGCGAGGAAATTGTTCCCGGCATCTCAGTGAAAACCTTCCCCGGCCATACCGCGCACATGCAAGCCGTAATCGTCGACGGCAGCCCGGGAACGGACAGGGCTTCCGCCGTGCCGCATGGTGCTGGCATTGAAAGGGCGCGGCTTCCAGCCGTGCCATCAGCCGCTCGCGAAGAGAATGGGGCTTTAGCGCCCGCGATTGCCTGCTACATTTCCGACCTCATCCCCACCGCCGCGCACATCGACATCGCCTGGGGCATGGCGTTCGATCTCTACCCTCTGCAGACCATCGAGAGCAAGAAGCAGTATTACGCGAAAGCGATTCCGGAGAAATGGCTGACCGTCTTCACCCATGATCCGATGACGCCCTGGGCGTATGTGGAGACGGATGAGGCGGGGAAGATGCTGGCGAGGGGTTTTGGTTCAGGATAGGAATCAGGGAAAGCTGCTATATTGTCTTCCGCGCGGTGGAATGCTCCAAGCTCGGTTGGACTAAGCTCTCGGGCTTGGTTTGGCCTCTCTGGGGTTACCCCAGGGAAGCTTGAGTAGTTGGGGTTTTCGTCGCGTGAGCTATACTGCGCGACCTGCGCAGATCTGTTCACGCAGGGTCAGACTCGTTGGGGCATTCTACCGCCGTATACCATGCCGGATTCGTCTCTGCTCAGTGCGCTGGCTCATTCTCTTCTGGCCGGCGAACCAACCGTTGAGCGGCTCACAGCTCAATGCAGCCGAACCTTGGGCAAGTCTTGGCGCTGGCTTCGGCCGCTGGCGCAACGGTATCTGAAAACGTTTGGAGACCGGACGCGTCCGCGGCATCGCGCAGTGGTTCAATTTCTGAGGAACGATCCGGGCCTTGTACGTAGTCGAGCAAAATATTTTCACGAACTTTCGGTTAATACCTGGCTAACCGAGTCTCAGCAGATGCAGCCGGTAGCTGCGGCCGACACCTGGGAGCTTCCGGCCATCGAGTCCGTTGGTGACTTGGCAAATTGGCTCGGCCTCAATGCGGGCGAGCTGCGGTGGTTTGCTGATCTCAGGGCACTCGGATACCAGGAAGATCGCCCGCGCTTGCGACACTATCATTACCGCATTTTGGCCAAAAGGTTTGGCGCCATTCGGTTGATTGAGGCGCCAAAAACACGGCTGAAGGACCTGCAGCGACAGATTCTCGCATGGATTCTTGCGAAGATTCCGCCGCATCCCGCAGTGCACGGTTTCGTCAAGGGGCGCTCGATCAAGACATTCGTCGCGCCGCACGTGGGTCAGCAGGTTGTCTTGCGGATGGATCTGCGAGATTTCTTTCCTACCTTCGGGGGCGCGAGGATTCAAACGGTGTTTCGCACTTTTGGCTATCCCGAGTCCGTCGCCGACCTGCTCGGTGGTATTTGCACCAACGCTACGGCGCGGAATGTCTGGAACGAGATTGCCTGCGATATCGATCCTATTTGCGCTAGCGAAGCCCGCCGGTTGTATTCTCGACCCCACCTTCCGCAGGGCGCACCTACGTCGCCGGCGCTCGCCAACCTTTGTTCTTACCGGTTGGATTGCCGGTTGATAGCCTTAGCGAAGTCTGCCGGAGCAGCATACACGCGATACGCCGACGACCTCGCATTTTCCGGGGGTGAGGAATTTGAGAAATGCGCAGAGCGGTTCGCCATCCATGTCGCGGCTGTTCTGCTCGAAGAAGGGTTCACCGTGCATCACCGCAAGACGCGAGTTATGCGCCAGGGCGTACGGCAACACTTAGCTGGTCTTGCGACAAATCAGGGGATCAACGTTCCGCGACGCGACTTCGATCTCCTTAAGGCCACGCTGACCAACTGCGTTCGGTCAGGTCCGGAAAGCCAAAATCGCGATGGCCGTTCCCGATTCCGTCCACACCTTGACGGACGCGTGGCGTTCGTGGAAATGATCAATCCGACCAAGGGCAGGCGTCTTCGCATGATATTCGATCGGATTCGCTGGCCGGAATAGGAACGGGGCCAGGGAAAGGCTTCCCTCGCTCGCTTCACACGACACCCGCTCGCTAGTGATTTATACTCTGGGCCGGCGAGGTTCGGCGAGAAGCCATCCCAGACACTACTACTCAGGAGATCCCATGCAAAGCCGCATCACCGGCACCACCATGCCCGTACTCGAGTTCGTCCTCGAGCCCAATGAGTCGATCATCTCCGAGGCCGGAGAGCTCTCCTGGATGGGCAGTTCAATTCAGATGACCACGCACACGCAGTTCGGCGGCGGCGGAGGACTCTTTGGCGTGCTCAAGCGCGTGGCTGGCGGCGGATCGATCTTCATGAGCGAATACCGCGCCATTGGCGCTGCCGGCGAGGTCGCTTTCGCCACCAAACTTCCCGGACATATCGTTCCCATAGAAGTTTCGCCTGGACATGAATATATGATTCATCGGCATGGCTTTCTCTGCGCCACGCCGCAGATTCAAATCGGCGTCGGCTTCCAGCAGTCGCTGGGTGCGGGAATTTTCGGCGGCGACGGTTTCCTGCTGCAGCGGGCCAGCGGACAAGGTATCGCATGGCTCGAACTCTCCGGCGAACTGGTCGTGCGCGACCTTCAGCCGGGCGAAACTCTGCGGGTTCATCCCGGCCATGTCGGAGCGTTTCAATCCAGCGTGTCGTTTCAAATCACGACCGTGCCGGGCATCAAAAATATGATCTTCGGCGGTGACGGTATCTTTCTCGCCGCACTAACCGGTCCGGGAAGAATCTGGCTGCAAACGCTTCCGATCTCCAAACTTGCGCATGCCCTCTCCGAATACATGCCTCAAGAGACAAGAAGAGAAACCGTGCAGGGCGGGGTGGTGGGAGGAATCGTAGGATCGATTCTCGATCAGATGAAGTAGGCCGGCGAATCTATTAAGAGCGCTGAGTTAAGAGTGCTGGATCGCATCGGCCGTTTCCCGGGCGAGGGCCTGCCCTGAGCTTGTCGAAGGGGCGCCCGCGCCACACGGCTGCAGTCTGGCTTCGAAGAAATCTTCTACCCTACCCAGGATTTCCACCGCGCTCTTCGACTCGTAGATCGCCTTGCGCAGACCTGCTCCGCCTGGGACCCCGTGCGTGAACCAGGAGGCAAACTGCTTCATCTTGCCAACGGCATCCGGGAGTTCTTCTTCGATCAGCATCTGGAAGTAGGTGCGAATCATCTGGTAGCGGTCGGCTTCGGTGGGGTGGTCATAGGGCTTGCCGAACGCTGAAGTTTCTGGCGAGGACCATGTGGGGACAGCCGCCCTCGGCTGTCCGTCGGGCCAAAGGCCCGATTGCTTTGCATCTAATAACCTGCCAGCCTCAAAACCAGTCGAGCTTCGCTCGACCGGACAGCCGAGAGCCTCGCCTGAGCCTGTCGAAGGGGCGGCTGTCCCGGCATAAGCATTTTCCAGGGCGACATTCTCGATCCCCGCGCAATACTGCTGAATCTGCCGGAAGATCCACGGGTTCGACGGCGCGGTCCGTCCGATCATCACCGCATCGCATCCAGTCTGCGTGACCATGGCACAGGCATCTTCCGGGGTGCGGATGTCGCCGTTGCCGATCACCGGAATCTTCACTGCATCTTTTACCGCGGTGATCCACTCCCAGCGCGCCTGGCCGCTATAACCTTGCTCGCGGGTGCGCGCGTGCAAAGCCACCGCCGCCAGCCCGCACGACTCCGCCATGCGCGCCAGTTCCACGCACACTATCTCGTCATCGCTCCAACCGGCGCGGAACTTCACTGTGAAAGGAATTGTCACCGCAGCGCGCACCGCTTCGAAAATACGGCCGATCGCGGGTAGATCGCGCAGCAGACCGGACCCTCCGTTGCACTTCACCACCTTTTTTGCCGGACAGCCCAGGTTCAAATCCACCAGGTCGAAGCCCAAGCCTTCGACCATGCGCGCTGCCTCCGCCATGACCCGCGGATCGCTGCCGAAAAGCTGCGCCGAAATCGGATGCTCGTCTTCATAAAAATGGAGATAGCGCTTAGCTTTCTGATCTTTCTTGCGGAGCACGCCGTCAGCCGAAGTGAACTCGGTCATGATGAGACCACAGCCGCCGAGGTTTCGGATGAAGCGCCGAAAAACCGTGTCAGTAACTCCCGCCATGGGTGCGAGGACTGTGGCGGGAGCAATTTTGACGCAGCCGATCGAAAGGCCTGCGGGAACTGGTCTCAGGAATGGAGCTTGGCGGACAAAGTCTGCCCTGAGCTTGTCGGAGGGAATCTCCGCCCCACCCGAGACCGGATTGTCCCACATTTTGCGCACGGCTCTATTCTACTTGGCCTTGCAAAACCAAAGCCCCCGCCGCGCGGCGAGGGCTAAATTTTCAAGCGTTAGACCGCAGCCGAGAACTTAGTTCTTCGATGCCTCAACCTTGGCGGACGCAGGCGCGTTCTTGGCGTATTTGCGACGGAAGCGCTCAACGCGTCCGGCGGTATCCATAAGCTTCTGCTTGCCGGTGAAGAACGGATGGCAGGCGGAGCAAATTTCTACGCTGATGTCGCCCTTATGAGTGGAGCGGGTAACAAAGGCATTGCCGCACGCGCAATGCACTCGAATTTCGTTGTAAGCGGGATGAATGGCTGCTTTCATAGGGTTCAGACCTCGATACGAATCCTTAGATTCTACCGGAATGCCCCAGGATTCAGCAATCCCAGAGCGGCTTGGCTGGCTTAAAACCGGAACTGATAGGAGACCTTCACGAAAAACTGACGGCTGTCATTTAAATAGCCCTTCGCGGTATTGAACACGCCGACGCCGGGGAGCACATTCAGGTTCTGTAAATCGCTGTTGTAACCCACATACACCGCCGTGCCCGGATGCACTAGATAGGTAAGCAGGAAGTCGGCGTTGAACTGCCGGGAGGTGGGCAGGTAGGTATACAGATCGGTGGTTCCGGGCGTGTTCGCCAGCAGGGAGTTGTATTGCAAAATCAAGCGCAGGGAGAGTTGCGGCGTAAACTGCCAGTTCCATTTGCTGCGTACAATGTGGTCATTGAAGATGCCGCGGTTGCTGCCAATCGTCCGTAGGCGCTCGAACAGATAAGTATTCTCGATCTTCAAAGGCTTGATGGGACGGAGCGTAAGCGTGCCGGTGGCCGTGTCCTGCCGCGCAAGAAACGGATCGTTGAGCGGTGCGGGCGCGTTGGGCGACGCCACGAAGTTTGCGCCGTCGCCCCAGTGATAGCTGGCCCCAGCAGTTACTTCCGGCAAAACGCTGGTCTGGACGGAAGCTCCGCTGCTGTGTTCGTGGTAGTCCAGGTTGGGCTGGGACTGGCAGGAAAAACCCAGAAAACAAAAATCCTGGGACCGCAGCCGCTCCCTTAATTCTTCATAAGGAAATAAGTAGATAAATGTTTGCCCGCGCCCCTGGATCGCCAGGTACGGTTGATAATCCGTATCGAGGCGATTGCCTTCGTGATCGAAAACGTAACGCTGATTCAGCGAAGGGCCCCAGTCGACAATCCAGCCTTTCTTCGGGCGGAACCGGTAATCGATCATCTGGTAGAGTCCGCGAATGTCGACGCGGTTCACAAATCCGGGTACCGTGACAAATCCCGGACTGATATCGTCGTACACTCCGTCGTAGGATAAATGCAGCCCGTCGCGCTTTAAGTGCAGTTTGTCCGCTGGGCCTGCGTAGTGATCGCCTTTCCCAGCATTGCCGGCATCGAAGGGAAACAGGTTGGTCTCGCAGTTGTTGCCCGAATAGCCGGATGCGGCGTAGAAATTGCCCGCCAGATTGCTTGAACTGACCACCGCTTGGGCATCGAGGCTCCAGTTGGCGTTAAACTTCAGCCGGGTGTCGACACCGCCCACGCGATTGAATTCGCCCGTGGTCGGGCATTCCCAATCCGTGTAAAGCGCGCCCACGCTGGACTCCTTGAAAATGTCGCGGCTCACCCTCGCGATCGTGAAGTAGGAGCGCGTGCTGGAGAGCGGGAAATAGGGCGAGACCGCTTGCCCGGGAGCGCGATCGTCGGTTGCCATTATACCGACGGAGTACGGTCCTTCTTTACCCGTCAGCCGAATGCCTGCGGATGGGTCTTCGATATTCCGAGTGAAAAACAAATCCAGCGGTGTGCGGAAGTAGTCCTCGTTCTCCAGAAAGAACGGCCTCTTCTCCGGGAAATACACCTCGAAGCGCTGATTCACGGTGATCTGCGGATCCTCCGACTCCACTTGGCTGAAATCAGGATTCGCAGTCAGGTCGACGACGAAGTGATCGCGGATCACGAACTTCGCATCCATGCCAAACTGTCCCTGCGCTATAGCGTTTTGAAAATACGGGTTCGTCGGATCGCGGGTATCCAGGGCGCGGAAGCCGCGCATAATTCCATAAGGAATCAGCTCAATGCTCCGGCCAGGCGAGATTCCTTCAAGCCCAGAAAGAGTCGCGGCCTGCCCCAATCTTCCCGCCACTTTGTAGGAAACACTTGGCCAGAATGCATCCTCGTTTTTGCGGGTGATCCCGCGATACAGAATGATTCCCCAGTCTTGATTTTTGGTCGAGGGAAAGCGCAGGCTCTTAAATGGAATTGCCATCCACACCACGAATCCGCGACTGGTGACTTTCCCCTTTGAGTCCCAGACCGTGTCGAACG
>Ga0210401_10008034_pt1 | contig 10501 bp, 7 predicted proteins | sample IncBWH32MmetaG_FD_150866 | JGI IMG/M metagenome (GOLD analysis project Ga0210401, IMG submission 150866) | Forest soil microbial communities from Barre Woods Harvard Forest LTER site, Petersham, Massachusetts, United States - Inc-BW-H-32-M | ecosystem: Environmental > Terrestrial > Soil >... | reverse complement strand
TCGTTCGCGGTGAGCTTGCGGAAATTCCGGGCAAGGACTCGCATGGCACTCCTCGTGAGCTCGCAGTCCAGTACATCGTTGGTGCGTACATGGCCGTGCTGACTTGGTGGCTTGATGGAGGCGCAAAACTGCCGCCCGAGCGGATCAACGCCATGTTCCAACGCTTGGCGACCGACGGCATTGCGGGCCTTGGCCGCTGATGCCTCGTCCTAAACCAGCGCGCGCCGGGGCGTAGTTGCCACTATCTGCACTCGGCGCGATTTTTCTCCAAATTGCTAGCTCGCTCAAATGTCGAGGAAGCCCGAAACCGGAATTTCGACAAGCGCGCCGGGCCGGCATTCAAGTGATTTGAAGGCAGATGCGGAAGCTAGATCGGCCCGGAGTGCTAGCTGACGCTTCAGGCCGATCGACCGCACGTGACAGGACCGCCCCCCGACAGTCAGCTCTTGATGAAGTTGATGGCCGCAAGCGCGCCAAACGGTAGCGAAGCAAGCGGGCCGCCGACGTCGAGCACACCGAGGTCGACCGGGAAATAGCCGGTCTGCTCGAGAAGTTTGCGGACCTCGGCCTTCGCACCGGCATCGTCGCCCGAATAGAACAGGACCCTTTGGCCACCCGATGCCGCCGGCTCCGGCAGGACGTTGACGTCGAGATGGTTGAACGCCTTGACGACGCGCGCACCCGGAACGAACTTGCGGAACACTTCGCTGGAATGCTTGCCGCCGAGATCGATTGCCTTGATGCCATAGGCAGCGAGCGGATTGTTCGGATCCTTCGCGTCGGGCGAATCCGGGTCAAGAAACGCGACGGGATTGGTGCCGTCGATCACAATGCGGCCGTTCCAGGCAGGCAGGCCGCCTAGCGCCTTCTCGAGATCGACCCAGCGAACAGCCACCAGGACGATATCGGCGCTCGCGGCTTCCTCCACGGTGCCAGCCTTGATTGAAGCGCCGAGCTCCCCAACGAGTCCCGTCAATGATTTCGGACCGCGGCGGTTTGCAATCGTCGCCGGGATCCCACTCTTTGCCAGCAATCGCGCCGCGTTAGAACCGAGGGCGCCTGCTCCGATAATTCCGATACTCACCCGTTGCTCCTTTTGATGTGGGGCCGAGTTGTTCTCGGAACGGCAGCGCCCCGATGCTGTCCGTCCCATCACGTTTCGCATCGAAATATAATTATATGTCATTGACATAATTACAATTCGATCCAAAAAAACTCACCAGACCAGCGGTATGGTGAACTTCCCAAGGCGCGCCACCTCAGAGGCGATATCGGCGATTGTGACCTTTGCCAATTCGTTCTCAAGCCCCTTCCGCGCGCGCATCAATGTCGGTTGCATCGCTTCCAAAATGTTGCCGCCAACCGCGCAGTTCTCGCAAGGCGGTGTCCGATGCAGCGAGAACAACTCCGTGTCCTCGACGGCCTGATAGACGTCCAGCAGCTTGATCTTCTTCGCAGGTCTCGCAAGCATCGCCCCCCCGCCCGCACCGAGTTGCGATCGGGTCAGTCCCGCGTCGCTCAGGCGCGACAGCAGCCCCCGGATCACGACCGGGCTTGTATTGGCGGAGTAAGCCAGATCTTCAGAACGCATCGGCTTGCCATCGCTGACCGCGAGTGCGGTAAGAGCGTGAACTGCGACGGCAAAGCGTGTACTCGTTGGCATGATGCATTCCGAAAGTGTGTCGATGCTATTATTACATATATTCGGCGCCGTCAACACGTCCGGCTGCCGCGACGAGGATATGCCTTCGTCCCACGCCGAACACCGCTCCCCACAAGTCAACTGTGACACGGTTCACAAGCAATCCCATTCGAAAGGCGGTAGATGGGCGGTGGCTAACGCTCTTGTGCGTTCGCTGCGGCAATGCGCCCAATCGATTGCAAAACGCGAAATCGGCACATTTGCCTCGAAAAAGCATAAGCTGCTTATCCTGACAGGTGGGGGCCTCTAGAGCGGGAGGCGATGTGCCACAGATTGCCGCCTGGCTTGGGCGACTTGGATTAGGGCAATACGCGCAGCGTTTTACCGAAAATGAAATTGACGTCTCCGTACTGCCCCATCTGACTGACCAGGATCTCAAGGAGATCGGTGTCCCGCTCGGCCACCGGCGGAAGATTCTTGCGGCCATCTTCGAGCTTGCAGCCGCCGCGCCCGCCGGAGACGACTCCTCTGCAGTTTCAATGGCTCCAAAAGCCGCTGACACCGCGGAGCGCCGTCAGGTCACCGTCATGATCGCCGACCTGGTCGGCTCGACCGAGCTCTCGGCGCGTATGGATCCCGAGGATCTGCGAGACATCATTTCAACGTACCAGAAATGTGTCGCGGAGACTGTGCATGGCTTCGGCGGCTTTGTCGCAAAATATATGGGCGACGGCGTGCTCATCTACTTCGGTTATCCTGAAGCGCACGAGGATGATCCCGACCGCGCCGTGCGAGCCGGACTGGAGCTGACCGCTGCGATCTCTGCTCGCAAGACGCCAGTTCCCCTGCAAATCCGCGTCGGCATAGCGACCGGAGTTGTGATTGTCGGAGATCTGATCGGGTCCGGTGACGCGCAGGAACGTGGCATTGTGGGCGAAACCCCAAACCTCGCTGCGCGCCTGCAAGCGATCGCGGCACCCGACATGGTGGTTATTGCCGATGGCACCCGGAAGCTCCTGGGAAATCTCTTCGAGCTGGAGGACCTGGGGACAAAGGACCTCAAAGGCATCCAGGGCGCGGTACGCGCGTGGGCAGCCTTGCGGCGCAGCTCGGCGGCGAGCCGCTTTGAGGCGCTGCACGCCGGTGCACTGACCCCCCTGCTGGGCCGGGAAGAAGAACTTGAGCTGCTGCTTCGACGCTGGTCGCGCGCCAGGAGCGGCGAAGGTCAAGTGGCGCTGCTTTCCGGTGAGGCCGGCATCGGCAAGTCGCGGCTTACGTTCGCCCTGTTGCAAGAGCTCGCTCGCGAGCCGCACATCCGGTTGCGCTATGTTTGTTCGCCGCAGCATACCGACAGCGCGCTCTATCCGATCATCGGCCAGTTGATTCGGGCCGCGGGCTTGGAAGATGACGACAGTCCGCAAGTCAAATTGGACAAGCTCGATTGTCTGCTGGCGCAGAGTTCGACGTCATCCGAGGATGCGTCTCTCCTTGCCGAATTGCTGTCGCTGCCCAATGACGGACGGTATCCTCCGGTTGAAGTCGAGCCGCAGCTCCGGCGCCAGAAAACGCTGCAGGCTCTGTGCTCGCAGCTTGAGTCGCTTGCGCGCACCAATCCGGTGCTGACGATTTTCGAAGATGCGCATTGGACCGATCCAACCAGCCTCGAATTGTTCGGCCGCGTGATCGATCTGACCATTGGCCGACGGCTGTTGGTGATTGTCACCTTCAGGCCGGAATTCAGCCCGCCCTGGATCGGTCGACCTCACGTGACCGCACTGACGCTCAATCGGCTGATCCGGCGCGATATCGATTCCCTCCTTGAGGGAATCGTCGGCGATCGATCGCTGCCCGCAGACGTACGCCGGGACATAATCGACCGCGCCGACGGAATTCCACTATTCGTCGAAGAGATGACCAAGGCGGTACTGGATGCCGAGGGTGAAAGTGAAGGGCAGCGAGCCCGCGCGGGAGAAGCAACGAATCTCGTCGCGGTTCCGGCGAGCCTGCAGGCCTCGCTGATGTCGCGGCTCGACCGGCTCGGCCCAGCGAAGGACGTTGCTCAGGTCGGTGCAGCGATCGGCCGCGAATTTCCCCACATGCTGCTGGCCGCGGTCGTGCGAAAGCCGGACCCGGAATTGAACTCCGACCTTGATCGGCTCATTGCGGCGGGCTTGTTGTTTCGACAGGGCACTCCGCCGCATGCGAGCTACCTGTTCAAGCACGCGCTGGTACAGGATGCGGCCTACGGTGCGCTACTGCGAGAGCCGAGGCGCGTGCTGCATGCGCGCATCGCCGAAATCCTCGAAAGTCAGTTCGTCGAGATCGCCGAGAACCAGCCCGAGCTGCTGGCTCGTCACTACACCAGCGCCTACCTCATCGAGAAATCAACACGCCTGTGGGGCAAGGCAGGACTGCGCTCGCAGGAGCGCTCGGCGCTGATAGAAGCCGCGGGACAGCTCAACCAGGCTCTGGCGCAAATCGCGACGCTGCCGAGCACGCCCGACCTGCGGCACGAAGAGATCATCTTGCAAGTCGCACTCTTGAACACGCTCATGCATGTCAAAGGATATGGCGCACCCGAAACCAAGGCTGCCGTAGTCAAGGTGAGGACCTCGATCGAGCAGGCGGAACGGCTCGGAGAATCTCCCGACGACGCCTCGTTGCTGCTCTCAGCTCTCTTTGGTCAGTGGATCGTCAACTTCATAAGCTTTGATGGTGACATCGCCCGAGAGCTTGCGGCGCGCTTCCTGGCGTTGGGCGACAAGGACGGGACGGTGCCCCTTATCGTTGGACACCGCACCATGGGAAGTACGCTCGCGCTCATGGGAGACCTCGTTCAGGCGCGAGCGCATTATGATGAAGCGCTCGCGCTTTACCGGCCCGCCGAGCATCGGCGATTGATGACGCGGTTTGGCCAGGACCTCCGGGTCACTTGCTTGGGCTTTCGTTCAATGGACTTGTGGCTGCTCGGTTATCCCGAGGAGGCGCTCAGGGATGCAGATTGCGCGCTGATGGAAGCACGCCAGATTGGACATGCTGCAACTTTGATGTTCACGCTGAATTTCCCGATTATTGTAAATACCTACTGCGGCAATTACGAGCGGGTAAACGAGCTTCTCGATGAGCTTGTCGCTCTGGCGGAGGAAAAAGGTGCCGCGTTTCGAAAGGCGGAAGGGGTGCTACGTCGAGGGTACGTCCTCACGCTTGCCGGGGAAGCCGCGAAAGCTGTCGAGATGGTTTCGTCGGGCATTGCATTGTGGCGGGCAACGGGATCGACAATATTTACGCCGGAGCACGAGTTCATGTTGGCAATCGCGCATGCCAATTCGCGCCAATTCGATCAAGCCCGGCACTGCATCGGCAACGCGATGATGGCGATGCAAGCAACCAAGGAAAGGTGGTGCGAGGCTGAGGCGCACCGCGTTGGCGGGGAAATCGCGCTCAAGTCGCCGGAGCGGGACGTGGCGCAGGCGCAAACCTGTTTCCAGCATTCCCTGACCGTTGCGCGAGCTCAGCAGGCAAAGTCATGGGAATTGCGTGCGGCCATGAGCATGGCCCGGATTTTGAGTGATCAGGGCGAACCGCAAGCGGCACATGATCTTCTCGCCCCCATCTACGATTGGTTCACCGAAGGTTTTGACACAACCGACCTGCGAAGGGCCAAGGCCTTGCTCCGGGAGCTTCGTTAAGGACAAAGGCGGACACGGGCTCGAGTCAGCTTGCGCAAGAGCGGCTGGTCCGGATGCTGGGGAACGTAGCGGCCAAGCACCACGCTCGCATCACCGGGAAACTACGCAAAGAGCGGGATATCGGTGCCGGCGAGATAGTATGCACCTTAGCCGACTTTCGCCGGCGCTCCCGGAAAGTGACTTGCTCCATTGGCAAATCACTTGATCGATTGTGGCGCAGCCATCGCGCTGAAGAGCCCAGCCGCGATCGGGCCAGCCATTTTCTGCCGGAAGAATCAGTCTTCGCGACCGGCAAGCTTGCGATAGACCGCAAGATCGTCGAAAGCAGGCCCCTCGCCGCGTCTGGTGTTGGAATTGATGTCGGGTCCAAGGACCAGCGACGTGCCGAGGCCAGCATAGACGTATCGCGTGCCGAACGACTTCTTGAGCGCTGCAAATGTCGGCTCGCCCGTACAGTGACCGGGGGCGATATTCTCGACCTTGAACTTGTCTTTGAGCGCGGTCACAACCTTCTCGATCGCATCATCGGCGGCCGCAACGAGGTGGAAGCCCCCGGCAATGAGATGAATTCTCGGATTGATCGCGGCTGCGGCCTCTACGATTCGCTCAATTCCCGGATGCGAACAGCCGACGACAAGAATCAGGCCATCCGGTGTGTTCGCAGCGAGAGACAGTTCCTTTAGTTCTTTTGTGCCGGGCAGATCAGAAATCAGAGCAATCAGGGTGATGCCGGGTGTGATCTCTGTGGTCTGGTCGATCAGCTGGAAGTTCGCATTGGGCCATGCGGCGCCGAACTGCATGATTTCCGGCGGCGTGCCGCCATAATATCGCATTTCCTCCGGCAGGGAATCGTCCTTGCGATAGAAGGTCGACGGAAGCGACGAGCCGTAGATGCCGAAACCCTCTTTGGGTGCGTAAATCTTGACCTTAGGGTTCACGCTCAGAACGTAGCTCAATCCAGCCATGTGATCGGAGTGACGATGGGAGAGAACTACAAAATCGAGCGAGCTGAGATCAACACCTTTCGCCTTGACGTTTTTCTCGAAGATCGCGGCGTTATCTCCGGTGTCAAACAGAATGCGCTTTCCTGCGACTTCCACCAGCGCAGAGAAGCCCCAGTCCTTTGTCATCGTGGGATCGGCGCCGAACGCGTCATACAAGATCGTAATCTTGCCGGTCGGCTCGCCCGCGATAGCGGTGGGAGAGCTTGCCGTTATGACGCCTATAAAGGCGGCGACGATGAAAATCCATTTTCCGAGTTTCATGGACGTGCCTCCTCCTTGGTTGAACTCTGATGAAAGTCCAGCAACGGCTGCCCCAATCTTCAAATGCCATAGAGCCGAGGTCCCGCCATCGGAATTTTCGCGCCGTTCTTTGCTCTTGGCCTTTCGGCACACCCGTCGAGCAAGATTGATCAACCCATGGCGGTTGAACTGGTGCGATGTTTGTGTGAGCGCCGATCAGCCCAATAGGTTCCGATCGCAAGGACAATCCAGCAGAGATTGTAGACAAGGCCGCAGCACAGCACGACCCAACCAGGAATTGGCCCGATCGCCGCGCGATCGACGAATTCGTCGAAGTGCCTGGCCATGTCCGGATGAATCGCGAGCTTTCCGAAATAGGCGGACGTCTGGATTCCTATGATCCAGATGTAGGTACGCCGAATACGACGGCCGGCGGCCCGGACGAAGCTGATATGATGACGCGGATGCAGGTAGTCCTCAGCGAGGATCGTGCGCCAGCTCCCACCATCGGCTCCTCGCGTGCCATTCAGGATCTCCGCGTACAAATGCGTCTCCATGAAGCGGGCACGCGCCCGCCAGACGTTGAAATAGCGATATCGGCGCGCTTCGAGTCCAAGAAACACGGCGAGCAGCATGCCGATCAGAATGAGCGGCAATGCCGACGCTTCCTTTGAAGAGAACGTTGTGGAGAGGGCGATGCCCATGGTCACGATCGACCAGTTGGTCGTGTTGTCGAGGCGCGTGCGCCAGATCGTGCTGCGATAAATCTCACCGCGATAAAGGTGCGCTACCGCACCCAGTTCGGCCGGGTCCAGTTTCTCGATATGGTCTTCCACCGGCTTGAGCATGATAAGGACCCGAGACCAGATCGAAAATTCTCAAGGGCACACTGCTCGGCAAAGCACAACCGAAAACGCGCGATGTGTTCGCGCCTGATCTGGATAGTATATCACAAGCGCGCCTCACCTCGATAATCGGAATGAGCAGCGTCTGAGAAATTGCGTCCTCCTCCCAACCGGCCGTCGTATACCGTTTCCGCAGTAGCGAAGAGACAATGCAGGCCGTGGACCCCGCCAGACGCTTCTCAGCACGCCATTTTCGTGCATACTCCCCGGACTGCGAGAAGGGATTTCGGATGACCCAAACCCTTCAGACCGACTTGGCGCCGCCACACGCTGCCCCGAAGCTGCCAGCGGTCGCAGTGCTTACCGCACTCGGGGTCGTCTACGGTGATATCGGCACGAGCCCTCTCTATGGGTTAAAGCAGGCCATCGACGCCGGTGGGGGCCCTGCACCCGAAACGGTGATGGGCGTTGTCTCGCTGATCTTCTGGGCCCTTATCCTGATCGTCGGTCTCAAATACGCCATTCTGATCTTGCGGGCCGACAATCACGGTGAGGGCGGCATCGTGGCGCTGCTCGCGCTTCTGGACGCAAGGCATGCACCCCGCGGCTCCTTCCGCGCGTCTCTGCTCGTGGTCGGCCTGATCGGGGCCGCCCTGCTCTATGGCGATGGCGTGATTACGCCGGCTATCTCGGTGCTCAGCGCCGTCGAAGGCCTCAAGATCGATGCGCCTATGCTCGCGCCTGCTGTCGTTCCCATCACGATTGCAATTCTGATCGCTCTATTCCTGGTCCAGCGGAAGGGAACCGAGTTCGTTGGCCGCATCTTCGGGCCGGCGATGCTGGTGTGGTTTGTCGCGATCGCCCTGCTCGGCGTCAAGGGAATCCTGCAGAGCCCCGCCATCCTTGCTGCCATCAGCCCGCATCACGCCGTGCTTTACCTCGCTCATGCAGGACCTGGCATCGCCTTCGCAGTGCTGGGGGCTGCCTTTCTGACGTTGACGGGCGGCGAAGCGATGTATGCCGACATGGGCCATTTTGGCCGGCTGCCCATCCAGCTCGGATGGTTCGCGATCGTCTCCCCTGCCCTGATGCTCAATTATCTCGGTCAGGGAGGACTGCTTTTGGCAGACCCCCACGCGGCAGAGAATCCGTTCTACCTGCTCGTGCCACGATGGGGGCACTATCCGATGGTGGCGTTCGCCACTGTCGCCACCGTGATCGCCTCGCAAGCGATCATTTCGGGCGCCTACTCCCTGACCCAACAGTCCATGCAGCTCGGCTTTCTGCCTCGAATGCGAGTGCTGCACACGGCAAGCCACGAGAAGGGACAGATCTATATCCCCGTGGTGAACTGGCTTTTGGCCGCCGGCACACTCGCCGCCGTGCTTACCTTCGGCTCGTCCGACGCGCTGGGCGGGGCATATGGCATCGCTGTCTCGATGCTGATGGCAGTGACCACGGTACTCGCTGCTCTTGTCGCTCTGAAATGGGGCTATAACCCGCTGCTGGTCGTGGCGGCGAATGGGTTTTTCCTTGTGATCGAGCTGGTCTTCGTTGCCGCGAACATGACGAAGCTGATTGAAGGCGGCTGGTTCCCTCTCATGTTGGCCAGCGTGATTGCCTTCCTGATGCTGACCTGGCGCAGTGGGTGGCAGTTGCTTGAGCAAGAGCGTTCCAAGCTCCGCCAGCGAGAGGACGATTTTATTGAGTGGGTGATGACCACGCCGCCTATCCGCTTATCGGGAGCGGCGGCCATCTTTACCGCGGCGACCACGGGGATCCCGCTCTGCCTCACTCATCACCTGCGGCACAATCGCGTGTTGCACGAGCGGGTGCTGTTGATCGCCTCAGTCAGTGTGGATGCGCCGCGGGTAGAAACCGCTGAGCGCGTCAAACTTGTGCCGGTCGGCGCGGGCATCAGCCGCGTCATCTTCCATTTCGGCTTCATGGAAACACCTGATGTGATGGAGGGACTGAAACTCGCCTGCCGCCTGCCGGAGCTGCGCGGCATCGATCCCGAGAACATCACCTATTATTTCCGGCGCGTGATGGTGATCGCCTCGGAAAAGACGTCAGGCATGGCGGTCTGGAGAAAATCCCTTTTCGCGACAATGCACCTTAACGCGAACCTCCCGGCAGCTTACTTCAAAGTACCGGCCGCCCAAGTCGTCGAGGTCGGTCTCGAGGTTGAAATATAGGGCTAAAATATAGGGCTCTACGTTCATAGCTGCGCAACGGCGATCATAGAACAACGCAGCCTGTTCGACTTGCCGATGTGTCCTGCGGTTCGGTGGCCTGTAGTACATGTCCCGGTGGCAATCGAGCGATTTGCCCGACGGGCAAATCACTTGAACGATTTTGGCGCTGTCACAACGCCGAAGAGCCGATTTGCGAGCGCGAATTTGTCGCGCGCAAAATTGAATTTGTTGAACGATCTCAGACCGATTGACCCGTTGAGCCCTCGAGCCTCAAAAATTTCACTTCCAATTTTCCGAAATTTGTGATTGTTTGCGTCCATCCCGTGCCCACGGAGGGCGCTTCGCGATCGTCACGAATGTCGGACGCGGGATGCGATGGACGCGATGGCGGCGTGAGACGAGTGCTTGCCTTCGCGGACGGCGAAATCGTGTGGTCCTGATCTCCCGACGCTGGGATCAAGTTTGTGCGTGACGAACGCACAAGCGACGGTGGCTAAAAAGCCCGGTACACCGGGGAGAGCACGAAGATAAGCCGTTAAAACCAATCGCGCAGGGAATGCCGGACTGTTTCGGCGAACCTGTAGTGACTAACGCGTGTGCTTTCTACACTGCACGCGCGGCTGCGGGTGCGCCAAACACCCGGCATTCCCTGCGCCCTCCGTTCTTGCGAGGGTGATGATTGGCAAGACTCGGGCAAATCATGCCGCGGGAATGCGAACGTTTGGCCCCTATCATGGTGCAGCCATCCTTCGAGACGCGGCCTGAGGGCCGCTCCTCAGGATGAGGGAGAACAAGCGGCGCGATGCCTAACCCTCATGGTGAGGAGCACGGCAACGCCGGCGTCTCGAACCATGAGGCCCCGATTGCTGTTTGAAAGTTGGAT
>Ga0210401_10008032_pt1 | contig 10503 bp, 7 predicted proteins | sample IncBWH32MmetaG_FD_150866 | JGI IMG/M metagenome (GOLD analysis project Ga0210401, IMG submission 150866) | Forest soil microbial communities from Barre Woods Harvard Forest LTER site, Petersham, Massachusetts, United States - Inc-BW-H-32-M | ecosystem: Environmental > Terrestrial > Soil >... | reverse complement strand
CGTTCCACCGGAGTCCGCCGTAGTGACGCACCATGAATGGAAGGCTGCAGGCGCACCGGTTGCGTATACGGCGACGGCAGGCAACTTGGTGATTCACGATGACGATGAGAAGCCGTACGGCAGCGTCTTCTATGTGGCGTACACGGCCGATGGTGTTGCCAACGAGGGGACGCGGCCGATCACGTTTTTGTACAACGGTGGTCCGGGGGCGGCGACCATCTGGCTGCACATGGGCTCTGTAGGGCCGATGCGCGTGGTGACGGCGAGTCCGGACGCGACTGGCGCTGCGCCTTACAAGCTGGTACCGAACGAATACAGCCTGCTGGGGAAGACCGACCTGGTCTTCATTGATGCGGTGGGCACGGGCTTCTCGAAGCCGGTGGGCAAGGCGACAGAGAAGGATTTTGCCGGCACGGACCAGGACGTGAAGGCCTTTGAGCGCTTCATCGAACGCTACATCACGGTGAACAAACGCTGGAACTCGCCGAAGTACCTGATGGGCGAAAGCTACGGGACGACGCGCTCCGCTGCGCTGGCGGATGCGCTGCAAGAGAAGGGCATCGAGCTGAATGGCGTGGTCCTGATCTCGTCGATTCTGAACTATGGCGTGCGCGTGCCGGGATACGATACCGAGCCGGTCGTGTACCTGCCGTCGTATGCGGCGATTGCGTGGTTCCATAACAAACTGGCGCAGAAACCGGCGGATTTGAAGTCCTTCCTGGAGGAGGTGCGCCGCTATGCGCGCGGTCCGTATGCGGAGGCCCTGGCGCAGGGTGATGGATTGCCGGTGGCAGAGAGGGATGCGGTGGCGCAGAAGCTAAGCGCCTATACGGGGTTGAGTGTGGACTACCTGAAGCAGACGAACCTGCGCATCAACCCGTCGCGCTTCCGCAAGGAGCTGCTGCGCGACGAGCGCGAGATCATGGGCCGCTACGATGCGCGCTTTGAAGGAACCGACATCGATGCGGCGGGCGAGACGCCGGGATACGACCCGTCGGACACGGGAATCGCCGGAGCGTTCATCGCGGCGTTTCACGACTACTTGTCGCATGATCTGAACGACACGACGGCGGATACGTACTATGTGTCCGGGCCGAAGGTGAACGAGTCCTGGGACTGGAAGCACAAGGATTCGAGTGGTCGGGGAAGGACGTTGCAACTGCCCTATGTGGCGGGCGACCTGGCCGACGCGATGCGCAAGAACCCAAAGCTGAAGGTTTTTTCGGCGAACGGATATTTCGACCTGGCGACGCCCTTCTTCTCTACCGAATACGACCTCGACCACATGTACCTGGAGCCTGCGCTGCGCGGCAACGTGGAGTTCGGCTACTATCCCGCGGGCCACATGATCTATCTCAATCTCGAGGCGCTGAAGGGGTTTCGCGAGGACATGAACCATTTCTATGCGGAGACGGCGCACCCGTAGAGCATCCATCTTCATCGGCAGAAGTGCCGTAGCTGTCACGAAAATGTCTCGATTGCGCGCGCGGCGAATCGTTTCGGCGCGGCGCACGCACGGCTCATCGCGTGACCGCGCTATCCCATCGCTCTTCTGCTGACGTACCAATTCTCTGCGACTTAGGTTGGACACCGACGTCGCGGAGGAGGGTGCATGCAAGGCAACTCTCACCTCACACTCAGCCCTAACCATCAATTCCGTCGGCCCGTATCGCCGCGCTGCTGCTTCGGCACCATTCAATGTGTGCTGGTCATCGTCGCGCTGCTGTGCGCGGCACCCATGTCGTTTGCCGTTGCGCCAGTCCCCGCTGCGGTTCCGTTTCACTTTGTCCGCGGATTCGCAGTCGTGGTGCCGGTGACAGTGAATGGACATGGGCCTTACGACTTCATGCTGGATACCGGCTCGACAATCACGACGGTGGATCGCGAGCTGGGTCGTGAATTGGCGCTCGAGACAAAGGGGCAAGGCACATTCATGACGCTGACGGAGCAGGCTCCGGCTCCTCTGGCGATTGCGGAGCAAGTTGTGCTCGGACCGCTGGCGGAGCAGAACGTGGTGGTGATGATCCGCGATCTGAGCGGATTGCACCAGCTTTGTCCGACGGCGCGAGGCGTGCTGGGTCAGAATTCACTGAACCACGCTGACTTCATGCTGGACTACAAGCACAAGATGATCGAGTTCGACATGGACGGAGAGCTTGCGCGCTCGCTGGACGGGCACCATGTCCCGCTTCGCCGCGAGGCGGTCGGGAACAACGAGCAGTATGCGAATCTGTCGGTGCATGGAAGCGTGAACGATAACGGGCAACGCGAGATGGACTTCATGCTGGACTCGGGATCTGCGTCACTGGTGCTGTTCGGTGGAGTCGAAAACATCGGGACGGGTTATCAGGAGAGTTTCGTGGCAGATACGGCCGGCCGTCACCTGCTGGCGGATGTTCGCGAACTTCAACTGGTGCTCGACGGGAAATCCCACGAGGTACCAACACATGTGCTGGCTATGAAGGGCGCGGGACCGAAGATTGGCGGCCTGCTGCCGACCTCGATCTTCGATCGCATCTACATCTCGAACAGAGGCGGGTTTGCGATGTTCGACCCAAAGCAGAAGAAGCCGGCTCCCCTCAAAGGGGTGATTGCGGAGCTTCCTGCGCAGATTGCGCCGCATGGCGGCGGATTCTGAAGGGCTGCTAAGCGGCGGCGGGCGGGAACCTGCCGCGCTCGATCACGGCCAGATTACGCGGCCAAAGATCGTGCTCACGGCGAGAGCACTATTCTTCATAATCAGCTTCAGCATCAGTATCATTTTCATAGGGGGAATCATCCGGACCCGACAGCAGGATGGCATAGGCGCGCGCGCCGAGATGTTAATGCCGCAATAACTTTCATTGAAAGGTGCCGTATTGGCACCATGCGACGGTTCAGGATTGCATTTTGGGAAAATTGCGGGAAGAGGCTCGCCGGCGCAGTGATCCTGGTCTGGTCAACGCCAACGGGATGGATCAATGGTCGGCCTTTTGCACATTTTGCGGTGCAACTTTGAGCCTTCCCTTCTGCAAATCCGGTTTGGCCAACCAGCATGGCCGATGTGATGCCCCGGCTACACCGCAGCACCTTGCTCGGTTCCTTCTACGCCGCTCGGTGAGTTCTGCTGCTGGCACAGTCTTATTGGCATGCGGGCGATTGTAAGGCGGTGTCGGACGGCAGAGGTCGGTCTACAGATCCAGCGATGCCGGGGTAGGCTTTTACCTTAATCGAATCGGCGGCTATGCTCAATCGCGTTTCAGAATCAACCTGCCGCGATGTTACCCATCTCTCGACTCGGTCTCTTAATCGAAATGACGGCCGTTCAATGAGTACATAGCTCATCTCAGCACATGCCACGATGAAGAGAATGTTCAGTGGAAAGAGAATTGTACGGTCTCCCGTAAAGAGTTGCTGCCATAGATAGAGTCCGTAGGAGATAACACCGAAGTGACGAACGGGCGCCAGATTCAAGAACTTGCCGAGGAATGATTCGTGGCGAAAGACCGCGTAGAGAAGAATGACCGCGATGGCTACATTCTCCAACGAAAAGCCAATCGTCATGAGATACATGCCTCGCCACCTCAGTTCAGCTGAGGTATCGACGCATATCAGAAAGACCAGGGCGGCCGCCGGCGCGACTGGATGAAGCGCAAGGCGACGTGCCTTTTCCCATATCTTGAGATCGATTGCGAGCGCCAGCAATGCGCCTGTCATGATCGTATCCAGGTGTGTATGGAGCATCATCGCCATGTGGAAACGCATCGATGGCCACACGAAATACGTAATAACTCGACTAACTGGCGAGAGAACTATGATGAGGGTTGCTATCTTGAGGTTTGTCCGCCGGCTAAAGAACGTTATGCACGCAGGCCATAGGAGATAGAACTGCTCTTCAAGCGTGAGTGACCAGCAGTGCCCAAGAATCCAAACAGGTTGAAGAGGCGCGTAGTTCCATGTGTAGGTGGCCGCCGCAAGCATGGCATGCACATTGACCTGGACAAGCCGAAAAAGCGCCAGAACCGCGATCACGAATAGAAAGACGTAGAAGGGCGGGAAAATGCGGAAGGTGCGGCGAATATAAAATCTCTTCAGATCGATGCTGCCATCGCGGCGAAGCTCTGCCAAAAGAAGATGGGTGATCAGAAATCCGCTAATGACGAAGAAGACACCGACACCTTGACCCCCGTTTCTGAACGAGGCATTGAAAGGGATTCGATCGAGCCATTCGGAGCGGGAGTGGCCCAAAATTACAGCGAGCACCGATAGCGCCCGAAGACCGTCAAGCGAGGGGATCGCTCTTTTCGCTTTGTCCATCGATAACTCGCGCTCCTACTGCTACCTTACATTGCTGAACTCGCCTTCATTCACAGTGTTAATAGGCCTGCCTATTGCTCGCGTTGAGTCTGCTTAAGCCCATATGTACTATTCAGACTCTTTGCAATTCTTATGATTGATACTGGTGTTCGAATGCGGGAAAATGTGGGCGACAGTCTCCTGCATCGGAATGTAATGGGCTGCTAAGCCTTCTCTACGTTCTCGAGATATCAATTATGAGCGAATTCATCAGCTATTGACTTGAGAGATCGCATGGCAGGACCGATCCGGGTTCTTTTTTTTGATCACACCGCGGAGCTCGGGGGCGGGGAGATCGCCTTAGCCGATCTGATCCGTCATCTCGACCGCGCACGGGTCGAACCTATCGTGGTTCTAGGCTCAGAAGGGCCGCTTGAAGAGCGCATCCGAGGATTTGCCCCGGTTCACGTAATGCCGATCGACTCCGCCGTAGTGGGGGCGCCGAAGGATGCTCTTGGACTCGCCATGCTATTCCAACTTGCTGCGGCACGCGCGGCGATCCGTTATGTATTCCGTCTTCGGCGGTTGTTGAATGAGCAAGACATTGAAGTACTTCATACAAACTCGCTGAAGGCTTTCGTGCTGGGAGGCATCGCCGGCCGCCTGCAGGGGGTCAAGGTCATCTGGCACGTGCGCGATCGAATCGCGGACGACTACCTTCCTCCCAGAGTGGTGTGGGTGATGCGCCATCTGGCGAAAATCCTGCCACATTTTGTCATTGCAAACTCTGGCGCAACCCTGGAGACCGTCCAGCTAAAGGACAAACCTCCCGCGATGGTGATTGGTTCCGGCGTGGATCTTTCGAAGTTCTCGCCCTCAGGATCTTCGGAGGCGAGTTCGGATGAGCGGAATACAGCTCGACCGAAGATTGCCGGGCTTGTTGGTCGAATCTGTCCGTGGAAGGGGCAGCATATCTTCATCGAAGCCGCGGCGTTGGTCCATGCCCGGTGGCCCAACGTTCGCTTTCAAATCATCGGGGCGGCTCTGTTCCGCGAGCATGACTACGAGCTAGAACTGCGCCGTACGGTGGAACAGCAACGACTTGAGCGGGTGGTGGAGTTTACTGGCTTTCAGAGCGATGTCGCGCGCGCGATCTCCGGTCTGGACATCCTGGTCCACGCGTCCACGGTGGGAGAGCCGTTCGGCCAGGTGATCGTGCAGGGCATGGCGTGTGAACTGCCGGTGATTGCTACCAATGGAGGCGGGGTTCCGGAGATCGTGCAGGACGGAGTGACGGGACTGCTTGTCCCGATGGGAGATGCACCGGCAATGGCAGATGCGATCTGCAGATTGCTCGAAGACACGTCCAGCGCTCGGAATATGGGGGTCCAGGGCCGTAAGCGAGCGGTGGAGCACTTTACGATCGAACGAAGTACTCAGAAGTTGATGGACGCGTGCGAGCGAGTGATCGGTAGAGGCTATGCATCCACACAAGATCAAACCGCTACGCGCGTGAGCAAACCCAGCCCGCTGGAGAGATGATGGGTGTCACACAGAGGATGATGAAGATACCTGAGGCGGCGCAAGCCTTAGCGCGCTTTGTTCCCGGCTGCATTGCGATTCGTCTCTTCCCTGTTTTGCCTCCGCTGCTGATCTTCGCTGCGATGAGCTGTTGCGCGAGCCGACTTAGCGCCACGACATTCTATGTCGATTGCGATCACGGCAACGACTCCGCGAGTGGTCATTCATTGAAATCCACGTGGCAGCACCTGGACGCAGTCAATTCCTTCGCGCTTAAAGAAGGATTCCATCCCGGTGATTCCATTCTGCTGAAACGGGGATGCCGCTGGCGTGAGCAACTGGCGTTGCTGAATAGCAATAAGTCCGGACCACTGACAAATTCCGGTAAGGATGGCGAACCGATCACCATTTCCGCGTACGGAATTGGCGACCTTCCGACCATAGACGGCGCCGATACCGCCTCCGGCTGGAAGTCGGCGGGGCCCTCGACCTTTGCAGCTGAAGTCAAAGGTCTCGTTTACAAGGTGTTCGTTGACGGAGACAAACGGGAGACCAAAGCCCTTTCAGCGCAGCCGAACTATCTGGGGCAATGGTCATCCTCGACGACTTACCACATGTGGGATTACGTCACCAACAACGGGGCGACATTTGGCACCATGACGGACGTGCCCACACCGGGGCAGCTCAAAAATACCGAGTGGTATCACGCACCTGTACTTGATCCGGAGAAGCAGGCTTCCGGGATGACCAACGTGACGAAAACGCCGGGCAGCTGGTTCCTGGATACGAAGCAGGGATTGCTCTTCGTCCACCTTCAGGATGGAAGCAATCCCTCTCAACATCAGATCCAAATTGGCAGGCGGCGGTATGGGATCGAACTGGCAGGTGTAAGCCATGTCTCGATCGACGGGCTTCGCATCATTCATGCCGCCAAATCTGGAGTATTGGCCACCGTCTACGACTCAAACCAGGGCGGCCTGTATATGAGTAATGAATACAACACGATCAAGAATAGTATTTTCTGGAATAACTGCGATATCTCGACGGATGTGTTACCCCGGACAGGCATGATCGGTGAAGGCGCCATCTATGTCGCTTCCTCTTCTAAGACGACCGATCAATCCCTGAAGGGCTGGGTCATCGAGGGAAATGCTATTGGGGCGATTGATAGTGAACGCGTTGCGACATTTGGTCGCAGTGGGATCTCGATTACCGCTACGGAAGGCCTTATCCTGCGCAATAATTACGTCGCAACCAACGACGCGATGGGTGTATCCGTATTTACCGATCGAGGTCCGCGCTGCATAAAGCCATCGATTGATAGCAACTACTTCGCTGCAAACCAAGGGAGCCTGCGCATCTCCGGGTGCACGGATCCGGTAGTAGACAGCAATACCATTTCCTATTCGTATGGTTATGGCATTCAAACCGGGGGCAACAGCTCCGGAGCGGTCATCACGCACAACGTCATGCATCACCTGACTGTCACCCCGAAGGGGCACGCGTTCAACGGACTTGACTGCAACGGAGGGGCGCCGGGCGGAACGTTGGCGTTCAATACGATCGAGTCCGTGTGGGCTGCCGAAGCAACGCTTGAGGTTGGGTGCGACCACTGGACGGTACGACAGAATGTTTTCGACTCCAGCAACAATGCGCAGCATGGCGGTCTGACTCTTTATATCCGCAAAGAGGCGTTGCCCGGAATGCGGTTCGAAGACAACATTTACAGGGTCGATCCTGCGGTGAAACGCCAGTTCAACGTTGGCGCGGGTACGCCAGGCGTCAACACCTTCCATGACTTTGCATGGTGGAAGGCCAATATGGAGCCTACAGCGCGGCTTTCCGAGCAGGCGTTGTTCCTCGATTCTGCAACTGGTAATTACGCTCTGCGCGACGCAAAAGCCATGAATGCGGATGCGCGAGCTGCACTTCCGGTCCATCCGTTCGTGCACAATTCCGCTACGGCGATCTATATCAAAGAAGCTCTGAACGCGCAGTGGCAACCACAGGATAAGTTCCGGTAACTATGCACTTACGGATTGAGGGGTTCTGGATCCAGCGGCTCGGGATCCATCGAAGATCTCACTGTAGATATTTGAGACTTCGTCGGTCATTCGGCTGACAGTGAAGCGCTCGAGCCCTATCTTTGCTTCTCTTCGTAGCGATTGCTGTAGAGAACGGTCCCGAAGGATGCGAACCATCTCCGCGGCTAGGGCAGTCGGATCCTGCGGGGGGACAAGGACGCCGCAGCGGCCATGCTCGAGCGATTCTGGAATACCATCGACGGCGGTAGCGAGGATTGGGCAACCTGCTTCCCGGGCTTCAAGAATCGCCAACGCAAAGGATTCTCTTCGGGATGCAAGAACAAACAGATCCGCCGATTTCAAATAAGGACGCGGGTCCGCCTGAAAGCCCTCAAAGTGGATTCTGTCGGCAGCGCCCGATTGGGAGGCTAGTTCCTGAAAGGACGATTGTTCGCTGCCGCCTCCGACGAGATAGAGATGAGACTGCGAGCCGTCTGCCGGGAGTGTGGCGAAGGCTTCGATGAGTTCGGCGATGCCTTTGCGGTGCATCATGCCGGCGACCGTGACAATCGATGGTCGCTTTAGCTCTGCCGGAGAGACCGTTGACGGACGACGTTGAGAGCCCAGCGTTCCATTCAGTACGATCCGAATGCGATCGGCCAGTACGCCTTGATTCAGAAGTTCTGCGTGGACCGCAGTGCTGACCGCAATGATGCGCTGCGGCCAACGCATCAATCCGTAGCTCTGATCATGGATGTTGTGCAGATGCATGATGACGGGGATGCGGAGCAGGCGCGCCCAGGGCAAGACCAAGGCTAAACCATTGCGCATGTGTGCGTGGACCAAGTGCGGTTTGAACTGGCGGAGTATGCCAAGCAGTCCGAAACTGTTCTGCACTGCTGAGGCCGCTCCTCCTGTCTGCTTTGCTGATAAGCACTGCACGCCCGCGCCTTGCAGCAATGTCTCGTAGCCCCCACCGCCACTCGCGAAGGCAACTGTGTTTCCGCGCCGCGCCTGCTCCACTGCGAGGTCGACGGCAACGTTGACGATTCCATTTCCGTGATTCGACAGATTATTTGCCAAGTGCAAAATGCGGATCGGAGACTCTGGACTCATTGCGCTTCTCGTACGAACGCGGACGGCAAAGTCGTCCATCGACTCGAGGCTGGGAGTTGCTCCTTGGAACGGGAATATTCCCAACTAAGGCAAATCGCAATGGAAGACCAGACAAGGAATCCGCTCGCTCCGGGGAAGATGCCCATCAACGCAATTTGAGAGACCATCGCGACAAGGAGAGCCTTGACCGCCATGAGTTCCGGACTTTTGGATGTGCGCACGCAGGCGAGAAGGGCGCCACCGAATCCGATCAGAAAGACAATGCTTCCGCACCAGCCGAAGGAAAGCAGGACCTCCTCAATGCCGTTATCGCCGATGGTAAGAGATTGTTGCGGCACACCGTAGCTGGACCCGGTGTTTTTGGCGCGCCCATCCGCTCCCATGCCCAAACCAAATGGTGATGATTGAAAGGCCGAGATGGCCACTTGTTGATTCTGCACTCGGTCGTTGAAGCTGCCGTCCTGCTGAATATTGGTTAAAGTTTGCAGCCGGCGTGTCAGGATCTCATTGATTTGCGGGATCTGCACGGCAGCGCCGAGAAGAACAACGCAGGCCAGCAGCAACGACACGATGCGCATGCGTTGGCGAGCGGTGAGAGATATGCTCAGTACGATCAGGCCGAGAAGGCCGCCCCCCCACGCGGAGCGGCTCATGGTGAGGCCCAAAACGAGAAGCGCGACAGGGATGGCGAGATATCGAATCCGTCGAGTCGATGTGATACCGAACATGATGCCCCAGAGTAGATAGTCTGCGAACGGCTGTGGTGTGTTCATCGTCGAGAACACGCGTACTTCCATCGGCTCCGGAAAGCCAATCGACGTGAGGGTGGAATTTTCCATCCAGAAGGCATCCCACGGCGGCACGAAAAAGAACTGACAGATACCGTAGAGCCCCATGATGAGCACGCCGTAGAGAAAGTTGAGGCGGAAGGAGTTCAGCAATTCATCCAGGTGTTCTCGCTGAGCGTAGATGTAAAGCGCAAAGCAGATAGGAGCGATCCAACCGAAGAGGTCCTGAACGACGGCGATTTTGGGATTCGAAAGAAGGCCGACGACAGTGCCGTAGCCAATGGCAGCAGCGACGTACAACATATTCCTCAGAACCGGCGCAAGCAGCTGCGACCAGTTATCTCGGAAGATCGCCAAACCGGCAAAGCAGGCGAGGAAGGGAGAAACCATTACGAAGGATGCTGTTGTGTCCCCGGTCCTGAACTCAATCAGGCGCCGAAGCATCGGCGTCAAAAAGAATAGCCAGCACACCAGGCCTACGTAGTAGCCGCGATGCCGCTTATGAAGATACAAGGCGATGGCAAAGCTCAATGCTGGCGCGAGGACTACGAGCAGTTTGCTGGCGGGCGTAGCGAGGCCGGCCAGGACAATGCAGACGAATGCCACCAGGAGAAGCATGGCCTTCTTCCTGCCGATGGGACGAGAGTCAGCGTGGACATTCATGCAGCCGGCGCCCCCGTCACCCGTTTTAGCGCGCTCACGAGAATGAAGAAGTCCTCCTTACGCGGAAGGAGGCTTGGTGCGGGAACCTTCAAAACCAAGCGGAAGCCCACGTAGAT
>Ga0210401_10008031_pt1 | contig 10506 bp, 10 predicted proteins | sample IncBWH32MmetaG_FD_150866 | JGI IMG/M metagenome (GOLD analysis project Ga0210401, IMG submission 150866) | Forest soil microbial communities from Barre Woods Harvard Forest LTER site, Petersham, Massachusetts, United States - Inc-BW-H-32-M | ecosystem: Environmental > Terrestrial > Soil >... | reverse complement strand
GCTGCCGCAAGGCGCCGCGCCCGCTGCGGTCGTCGTTGTCAAAGAGACTGCGCTCAACATGAAGAGGCAGCGGAGGATTACCGAATTTCGCACAGATAAGCTTCGCTCCTGGAGGGGCCGGCGCTTGTATGTCGGGGTGAACCGCGGCCAAAACAAGGCTTCCGGCGATCACGGGCGCGCGCAGCGACATCTGCGGCCGTCGCCGCCGTCAGCTCTCCCACCGCATCCGGCGGTTTCGCGCCGAGCCGCCGTCAATGCGGCTACTTGGGCGCGAGGTGATTTCAGCCTTAGGCGCCGTCCTTTCGTCGCCACGGAAACAAGTTCGCCGGGAAATCGGCAGCGGGGCGCCGTTCGCGCGGTGGGCGCGGCGGGATCGGCCGTAAATTGGGATCCGGCGCGATCACCTTGCGATAGAGATGCCAGGTCGCGTGACCGAGCAGCGGTATCACGATCGCAAGGCCGACGAAGAACGGCAGCGATCCGGCCACCAATAGCGCAGCGACGATCAATCCCCAGGCGGCGATCGTGACGGGATTTCTTGCCACCACGCGAAGTGAGGTAGCCATTGCCTCGCCGGCGCCGGCGTGGCGGTCGAGCATCATCGGGAAGGACACCACGCTGATGCAGAGCGCCACCAGCGCAAAAAGGAATCCAACGCCGCAGCCGACGACGATCAGCCACCAACCCTGCGGTGTCGTCAGCACGCGTTGCACAAAGTCGGAAATGCCGGTCGCACCCTGATACCCGAACACCGTGATATAAATCGCCTGCGCTGTCGCCACCCAGGTCACGAACAGCGCAAATAACAACGTACCGAGCCCGAGCATGGCGCCGAATGATGGCGAGCGAAGCACGTCGATGGCGTCCCAGGCGGAGGGTTCTTCGCCGCGCTCGCGGCGGCGGCTGAGTTCATAAAGACCGAGCGCCGCGAAAGGGCCGAGCAGGGCAAAGCCCGCGGCCAAAGGAAACAGCAGCGGCAGCACGGAATAGCCGAGCACGGTGCGCGCCAATGCCAGCCCGAGCAACGGATAGATCACGCACAGGATGATGGCGTGGCTTGGAACCGCCTTGAAGTCCTCCCAGCCAAGCCGCAGCGCCTGATGCAAATCGGACAGGCTGATCTTGCGGATGACCGGCGTCGATGCGGTATCTTGCGCTGGCTGAGCCAGCGGCGGGACATTGCCCGAGTATGGTGTGGCCATGGTCGCTATCTCCCTTGACGCAGCGGTCCGCCTTCGACGCCGTTACGGACGCGCGGGATCGTCTGCAGAAACGATCACGATCAGGCCAGACGCGAAAGACAGGGAAACCAGAACTGGCCATGTCGCGAACTGAACCTCGAACGTACTCCGATTTGCCCACGCTGTCGCTCACGCTTGAGTGACTGCGACGTTGTGCAGCGTTGCGTGACTATCGCGTCATGCCGCCGTCATTCTGCCGCAGTTAAGCTGAGCTCTGGCGTTTGCTTGCGTTAGCCAACGGGATTAACCTTTACGGCGATCCGGCGCCGTCCGGCACTTGAGAAACTGCTGTTCAAGCCTCCAACGATTTACTGGTTCATTGGGAGAGAGCGATGAGTATTTTCGGAAAAATCATGAGCGCGATTTTTGGCACCAAGGCGGACGCCGCCTCGGCAAGCGGCGGTTCTGCTTCGGGGTCCGGCTCGGCTGCGCCGAGCGGTGGCTCCGCCGCGCCGGCACAAACCGTCGATGTCGCGCCGATTCTGGACAAGGCGGTCGCGGCCAAGAAGGAGAAGCTGGAATGGCGCACGTCGATTGTCGATCTGATGAAGGCGCTCGATATCGACTCCAGTTTGGGCGCGCGCAAGGAGCTGGCGAAAGAGCTCGGCTATACCGGCGACACCAATGATTCCGCGACCATGAATATCTGGCTGCATAAGCAGGTGATGGCCAAGCTGGCCGCGAACGGCGGCAAGCTCCCGGCCGACGTCAAGTGGTAACAATCCATCCAACCCGACCGAAAAGGCCCGCGCTGTCGCGGGCCTTTTTTCATGCCGCGACGCAACCGCCTTCATTGGCTTGCCCGGTTTTGAGCCCGGCGCTAGAAACCCGTCCCGGAACGACCAATAGCCACGAATCGGAGCATAGCCATGGATAACCTCGATCGCAGGGCCGTTCTTGCATCGGGCGCTCTCGCATTGGCGGGCACGGCGACACCAACCGGTTCGGCGCAGGCGCAGCCGGGCCCGAGGCCGATCTTCGACGTCCCTGCGGTCACGATCCCCATAGCCGGCGAGAAAGAAGTGTTTCCGGTGCGCCGCATCTATTGCATCGGCCGCAACTATGCCGCGCACGCGATCGAGCGCGGCTCCGATCCCACCCGCGAGCCGCCGTTCTTTTTCCAGAAGCCGACCGATGCGATCCAGTATGTCGCGATAGGCGAGGTGGCGGACCATCCCTATCCATCGCTGACCAAGAATTATCATCACGAAGTCGAACTGGTGGCGGCGCTGAAGTCCGGCGGCACCAATATCGCGCCGGAGAAGGCGCTCGATCACGTCTACGGCTATGCGCTCGGCCTCGATATGACCCGGCGCGACCTTCAGAACGGCATGGCGGCGGAAAAGAAGCCGTGGGAGATCGGCAAGAGTTTCGACCACGCCGCCGTCATCGGCCCGATCCATCCCGCGACCAAGACGGGACATCTGGCAAAGGGCGCGATCTCGCTTGCCGTCAATAGCACGGTGCGGCAGGCTTCCGATCTCGACAAGATGATCTGGAGCGTCGCCGAGCAGATCGCCAAACTGTCGGAAGCCTTCGAGCTGAAGGCCGGCGACATCATCTATTCCGGCACGCCGGAGAATGTCGGTCCCGTCGTGAAGGGCGACGTGCTGTTGTGCAAGCTCGAGGGCTTGCCGGACATGTCGATCCGGATTGTGTGAGCCACTCCGCCGTCGTCCCTGCGAATCTTCGCAGGGACCATATGGAAGCACCTCGCTCATCCCATCATGTCCGTGTACTCCGGGTGTTTGCCCAGAAAATCCACCACGAAACCGCAGCCGGCGATCACCTTGCGCCCGTCGGCGCGGATCAGCGCCAGCGCGCCTTCGACCAGTTCGGAGGCGATGCCGTGACCGCGTAACGAACGCGGCGTCTCGGTGTGGGTGATGATGACCGCCGACGGCGTCAGGCGGTAATTGGCAAAGGCGACCCCGCCGTCGACGTCGAGTTCGAAGCGGCTTAGCGCCTTGTTGTCGCGCACTGTGGTCATGGCAACATCGCAAAAAAGCTACGTCTTCAGGAGATCGGCGTAATCGGCGTGCTTGGCGATGTAGGCTTTGACGAACTCGCATTGCGCGATGACTTTAAAGCCTTCTGCCCGTACCTGGTCGAGCGCGCCCTTGATCAGCTTCGAGCCGACGCCCTTGCCGCCGAGTTCGGGCGGCACTTCGGTGTGGATGAAGGTGATGACATTGCCGGCGATTTTGTAATAGGTCGCGGCGAGGTGGCCATCGACCGTGAGTTCGAAGCGGTGATGCGCTCGATTGTTGACGACGTCGGTCATGGCACTGGACTCCGGGATCGTCACACCACTTCCTTCAGGGATTCATTGAGCAGGCCGCGGATCGACCAGGCTTCGCCGTCGATGGTGCCCGAGATATCGTCGATTTTCCATTTTCCGTCCTCGCGGACGAAGTTGTAGCGGATGGTATTGTCGGAGACCTTGAAGCGCAGCAAATGCCCGGTGATGGTGACGGCGACGACGGCTTTGTCGGCCTCCATCTTCTCGGCCTCGACCTTGAACGATTTCACGTCGGGCTCTTGCGAATTGGTGACGGGATCGAAATCGATCGGCGGCACGTCGTCCTTTGGCGTATGGGCGTCGGCCTTGGCCCACAAGTCGATCAGCGATTTGGAGAGGTATTTTGCCTTCGCGGCCTTGTTCTCGATGATGAACGTACCGCCGCCATCGCCCTTGCCCTTGGCCGCGCGCGCATAGATCGCGTTGACGATCGCGACGGGATCGCTGGAGGAGGGCTGTGCGGCCGGGGCGCGCTGAGCCGCTGCTCCTGCGAGCAAACCGGTCAGACCGGTGAGAAAAAGCGTACGCCGGGTAATCATGCTGATCCTCATATCATTTTGCCTCGCTTATAAACCCCGTCATGTCAGGCGCAAGCGCGATCGCACTCGGTTCCGTCACGTCTGCCATTGACAAACGCACTAACAAACTCTCGTGAATCTGGTTCATGCTTGCGGTACAATGCGGCGATCCCGGCTGCCCGCTTTCCGTTTCGCAAGAGGATTTTCTCCATGCAGACCATTATCGTTCTCCTCGGCGTCGTTCTGCTGATCGTCGCCGGCGTTTATTTCCTGCTGCCGGCTGATCAGTTGCCGGCCTTCTTTCCCGGTCATGAAGCCGGCATGACGCATGTGCACACCAAGCATGGCATCGCCGCTGGCGTCGCCGGCATCGTGCTGCTGGCGACGGGGTGGTGGCTGGGACGGAATTGAACGGCATCGTGATCCGCGCGTGGGGGCAGGGACGACAGACGTCAAATAGCCCAGGCCGTCATTGCCTGCGACAAACGCAAAGCGTTTGCGCACGGGAGCGAAAGCGACGAAGCAATCCATCTTCCTTTGCGGCGCGAAATGGATTGCTTCGCTATCGCTCGCAATGACGGCAATTGGGACAAGCGTCCGCCCTCTCGCGACGCGATCAGCGCCCGAGTGATGCTTGATACCCCCGAAAAAACGAGGGCACGGGAAACGCCGGGTGCGCAGCCACACCCGCAGCCTCGCGTGCGAAACAAACAAAGCACACGAGCATAGTCACCACAGGTTCAGCCGAGATCACCCGACGTTTCCCGCGCAATGGTTTTAACGGTTTCCTTCGCGCTCTCCCCGGTGACCGGGCTTTCTTGCCACCGTCGCCCGCAAGATCATCGCTTGCCGGCTTGACATCAGCGTCGGGATGCCAGGACCACACGACTTCGCCGTCCGCTTTGGCGCCGCTCGTCTTGCGCCGCCGCCGCGTCCATCGCATCCCACCCCGCGTTCGTGACGATCGCGAAACGCCCCTCTGTCGGGGTGGGACGGCTGGAAAATGCTTTTGATTTGGGGTTTAGATCAATGCCGTCGGGTTGCGACAGATTGACACGACGGGCAAATCAGTTGCGGCATGGATTCGAAGTTATCGCCGGGAGTCAATGGGTCTCGCGGATGCGCGCCCAGTGACGGGCTCCTCAAGCGACGTAGGCTGCGTCGCCCGCACGCGCTCGCTCGCCCAGGCGGCGAAACTGGAACGTGCGGCGGCGTCGCCAAAGAGACGAGCCGGAATGAAAAAGCCCTGCGTCGGGTCGTAGAAGAAGGCCGTGATCGGACCTTCATTCTGAACATCCGATATTGCGTCCCAGGTCATCGTTGACTCCAGCGTTCCCTTTTTGACGACGAGGCCGGTGTCGCGAAATGTGCAGTCGAACTCCACCTGCGCGCTTCTCGTGTGCCGGAACAGGTCGCGATACAAATAGCGGGACGTAGAGACCATGCCGATCAACAGCCCCAGATATCCGGCGACGAATCCCAGCTCCGCGAAATACAACGCCGATATCGACAGCCACCCGCGACCATAGGCGACCCCCATCGGGATCATGAGGGCGGCGAGGCTGAGGAGGGGGATGCCGGTCGTCAGGCTGCGGCGGAAGAAGCGTTTTTGTTTTCGGATCAGGAACCGCCGAAATGCCATGCCTTCGTCTTCGGTGGCCCGGAAGACATAGCGGGCGCCGTCGTGACCTGTCGCGTCGTTCAAGTTTCTCTCCGATGTTTTCGTGAGGCCGGCCGGGGCGGCAAACTACCGCAACAACCAAAAATAGAAAGATCGGCCGGTAAACCTCTTCCCCAGGGAAACCGTTCCTGTTACGTTCTGTGGGGTCTGAGGATGCGTAAGCCTCAACCGGGAAGCGCGAGGCGGAAGCATGGGCTCAAAGCGAAATCGCGACGTCAATCTGCCGGCGCCTTATTTGAAGCGGGTCTGGCTCGATCCCGCGCGCATCGAAGACCGCACGGCCTATCCATTCTGTCTGCCGTTTCTCCGCGACGATTTCGAACTGAGTTTCGATCGTCCCATCACCATCATTGTCGGCGAAAACGGCACCGGAAAATCTACTTTGCTGGAGGGGATCGCGGTGCTCGCCGGCTATGACGAGGCCGGCGGCGGCAAGGGTCACAGGCCGGTCGATCATTCCACGGCGATCGAGACGATGGGCGGCGAGCTATCGGAGGCGCTACGCGCGAGCTGGTGGCCGAAGATCACCAAGGGATGGTTCTTTCGCGCCGAGAGCTTTTTCGCGGTGGCGCGATATCTCGACTCTGTCGGCAGCCCTACCGCGGATTTCCTTTCGTATTCGCACGGCGAGGGCTTCATGCGCTTCTTCGAGGAACGCTGCCAGCGACAAGGTATCTTCATCTTCGACGAGCCGGAGTCAGCCTTGTCGCCCGCGCGCCAGATGGAGCTTCTGAAACTGATGCGGCGGATGGAAGAATCCACGATCTGCCAGGTCATCATGGCCACGCACTCGCCCATGCTGATGGCCTATCCGAGCGCGCGGCTGTTGCGGCTGACGAAATACGGGCTCGATCCCGTCACGGTCGAGCAGACGGACCACTTCAAGATCATGCGGGAGTTTTGCGACGATCCGGCGAGCTTTGTGGAGGGGGTGATGGCGGAGTGACGGACTTGTAGGGTGGGTTGAGCGAAGCGAAACCAACCAATGGTGAACATGATGGGTTTCGCAAGTGCTCAACCCATCCGACAAGCTGCTGGTGAAGCGACCTTGCCCGCGTTCCCCGGATGCTGCGCAATACGCCGCGATAGCGGCGTGGTGCGCTGCTGATCCGGGGTTCAATGATGCTCGCATCGGCCTAATCGCCTTTGTATGGGTCCCGGCGCTGCGAAGCAGCGTTGCACGCTGCGTCGCGTCCGGGACACGAGAAGTTCGTAGGGTGGGTGGAGCGCAGCGATACCCATCGGTTCCCCGTTGAAACCGGAGACGTTTGTTATGAACGAATGGATTTCATTGGCAGTATCATGGTTGCCGTTTCTGCTACTCATCGCGCTCTGGTTCTGGTTTGCGCGCACCAGCGGGATGCGGGCGCGGGGATCGTCCGGCGCGACCATGATCGAGCTCTATGAGCAGCAGGTTGCCGAGACGCGGCGGACGAATGATATCCTGGAGCGCATCGCCACGTCGCTGGAGAAGCGCGCGTAATCGTAGGGTGGGTAGAGCGAAGCGAAACCCACCAACGGTGAGCACGATGGGTTTCGCAAGTGCTCAACCCATCCTACGGGCTGCGACGAGACGCCCAATGTCAGGAACGGAATCGGGCGTTTGTTGATCGATTGGATTTCGTCCGAAGCTCCGTTTGCGATGATGCTCGATGTCAGCACGATCCTGCTCGTTCATTCCGTTCCAAGCGGCCTTTACCTGTCCGTCAGCCTATCTGTTGAGTCAGCCCCTCGTCGAGCGCACAAAGTGCTGACCAATCATCCGCGGAATACTTCCACAGTGAGAGGTACACAAAGGCGGCATATGGTTCATGTGGAACGGCCATCTAGGTGGAGTCGCACGTCGGGCATCGCCGCAACTGCAACCATCCCTGCTAGACCCGAGAATCAAGCGACGGTTGCCTCGCTGATGGTGGCCAGACTAACCGGATCGGCGCTTCGCACGCGATGCTTTGTTTGACTTTTTCTGCCAAAAAGCCAACCTAACGAACTCACTCCGCCGCCTCGCTTGCGCCGCCGCTCTTCCGCCGCTTCCCCGCCTTCGCCAGCACCGGGGCCAAAAATTTCCCCGTGTAACTCCGCGGCGCCTTGACGATGTCTTCCGGCGGACCCCAGGCGACGATTTCGCCGCCGCCGTCGCCGCCTTCGGGGCCGAGGTCGATCACCCAGTCGGCGGTCTTGATCACCTCGAGATTGTGCTCGATCACCACCACTGTATTTCCTTGCGCCACCAGCTCGTGCAGCACTTCCAATAACTTCTTCACGTCGTGGAAATGCAATCCCGTGGTCGGCTCGTCCAGGATGTAAAGCGTGCGGCCAGTGGCGCGCTTTGATAGCTCCTTGGCGAGTTTGACGCGCTGGGCTTCGCCGCCCGACAGCGTCGTCGCCTGCTGGCCGACATGGATGTAATCGAGCCCGACCCGGTGAAGCGTCTTGAAGGTCTCGCGCACGCGCGGCACCGCCTTGAAGAATTCGGCGGCTTCCTCGACCGTCATGTCGAGCACATCGGCAATCGACTTGCCCTTGAACAGCACTTCGAGGGTTTCGCGGTTGTAGCGCTTGCCCTTGCAGACGTCGCAGGTGACGTAGACGTCAGGCAGGAAGTGCATCTCGATCTTGATGACGCCGTCGCCCTCGCAGGCCTCGCAGCGGCCGCCCTTGACGTTGAAGGAGAACCGCCCGGGCTCGTAGCCGCGCGCTTTCGCTTCGGGAAGGCCGGCAAACCATTCGCGGATCGGCGTGAACGCGCCGGTATAGGTCGCCGGGTTCGAGCGCGGGGTACGGCCGATCGGCGACTGGTCGATGTCGATGATCTTGTCGATATGCTCCAACCCCTCGATGCGGTCATGCGGCGCGGCGCCTTCGCTCGCATTGTTGAGCTTGCGCGCGATCGCCTTGTAGAGCGTGTCGATCAGGAGCGTGGACTTGCCGCCGCCGGAGACGCCGGTCACGCAGGTGAACAGCCCCAGCGGAATCTCCGCCGAGACGTTCTTCAAGTTATTGCCGCGGGCGTTGATGACCTTGACCGTGCGGCGATGGTTCGGTGGCCGCCGCTCGGGGATTTCGACCGACAATTCGCCGGTGAGATATTTGCCGGTCAGCGAGTTCGGATTGTGCATGATGTCGGCGGGCGTGCCTTGGGCGACGATCTCGCCGCCATGCATGCCGGCGCCGGGGCCTATGTCGAGCACGTGATCGGCCAGGCGAATGGCGTCTTCGTCGTGCTCGACCACGATCACGGTATTGCCGAGGTCGCGCAGCCGCTTCAACGTCTCGAGGAGGCGCGCATTGTCGCGCTGGTGCAGGCCGATCGAGGGCTCGTCGAGCACATAGAGCACGCCGGTCAGGCCTGAGCCGATCTGCGAGGCGAGGCGGATGCGCTGGCTTTCGCCGCCGGACAGCGTGCCCGAGGCGCGCGACAGCGTCAGATAATTGAGGCCGACATCGAGCAGGAACGACAGCCGCTCGCGGATCTCCTTGAGCACGCGGGCGGCGATCTCGTTCTGCTGCGCGTTGAGCGCCTTCGGCACGGTCTCGAACCATTCGCCGGCGCGGCGCACCGAAAGCTCGGAGATTTCACCGATATGCTTGCCGCCGATCTTGACGCAAAGCGCCTCGGGCTTGAGCCTGTGGCCCTGGCAGGCCTCGCAGGGAACATCGGAGAAATATTTCGCCAGTTCCTCGCGCGCCCACTCGCTTTCGGTCTCGCGATAGCGGCGATTGATGTTGGTGATGACGCCCTCGAACGGTTTTTTGGTGTCGTAGGAGCGCACGCCGTCTTCGTAGGAGAATTTGATCTCGTCCTCGCCGGAGCCGTGCAGGATCGCGGCTTGCGTCTTCTTCGGCAGATCCTTCCATTTGGTGTCGAGCGAGAACTTGTAGAATTTGCCGAGCGCGGTCAGCGTCTGCACGTAATAGGGCGACGACGATTTCGCCCAGGGCGCGATCGCGCCTTTGCGTAAGCTCAGCTCCTTGTCGGGAATGACGAGGTCCTCGTCGATGTGCTGCTCGACGCCGAGCCCGCCGCAGGCCGGGCAGGCGCCGTAGGGGTTGTTGAAGGAAAACAGCCGTGGCTCGATTTCGGGAATGGTGAAGCCGGACACCGGGCAGGCGAATTTCTCCGAAAACAGAATCCGCTCCGGCCCGCTCTTGTCATGGATTTTCGCCGTCTTCTTTTTGTCGTCGGCCGCGGGCGTGGCCGGCGCGTCGGCGTATTCGATGACGGCGAGACCCTCGGCGAGTTTCAGCGCGGTCTCGAAACTTTCGGCCAAGCGCTGGCCGATGTCGCCCCGCACCACAATGCGGTCCACCACCACGTCGATGTCATGCGGGAATTTCTTGTCGAGAACGGGCGCTTCCGCCAGTTCATAGAAGGTGCCGTCGATCTTGACCCTTTGAAATCCCTTCTTGAGATATTCGGCGAGCTCCTTGCGGTATTCGCCCTTGCGGCCGCGCACGACCGGGGCCAGCAGATAAAGCCGAGTGCCTTCGGGCAGCGCCAGCACCCGATCGACCATCTGCGAGACGATCTGGCTCTCGATCGGAAGACCCGTCGCGGGCGAATAGGGCACGCCGACGCGCGCCCATAACAGCCGCATATAGTCGTAGATCTCGGTCACGGTGCCGACCGTCGAGCGCGGATTCTTCGAGGTGGTCTTTTGCTCGATCGAGATCGCCGGCGACAGGCCGTCGATCTGGTCGACGTCGGGCTTCTGCATCATCTCGAGGAACTGGCGCGCATAGGCCGACAGCGACTCGACGTAA
>Ga0210401_10008029_pt1 | contig 10512 bp, 8 predicted proteins | sample IncBWH32MmetaG_FD_150866 | JGI IMG/M metagenome (GOLD analysis project Ga0210401, IMG submission 150866) | Forest soil microbial communities from Barre Woods Harvard Forest LTER site, Petersham, Massachusetts, United States - Inc-BW-H-32-M | ecosystem: Environmental > Terrestrial > Soil >... | reverse complement strand
GGCGAGGTCGGGATGGGGCGTCTGCGCGTAAGCGGCCTCGAGCATCCGGCTGGCGCGGCGATAGTCACCGGCTTGCCCAGTGAGCCGGCCGCTGATCGCCGCCGCGGGCACAAGCGTCGGCGCAAGCCGGCAAGCCTCCTGCGCAAGCGCAAGCGCGCCCTTCGGGTCGCGCTCCATCGCCTCCTCGGCCATCGCGGTCTTGATGACCGCGCGCCAGCGGTTCGCGGTCGGCTTATCGATGAGGCGGGCGGCGGCGTTCGAGTCGACGGTCGCGAGCGCGCCCGCCCAATCTCCGCGTCGCGTGCGGTCGTCGAGAACCGCCTGACCGGCCCAGGCCGCGGGCGCGCGCGCGTTGGCGCGCATCGCATATTGCAACGCCGCCGCATGGTCGCCGGCGCGCCGCGCCTCGAGATGCAGGCCGCGCAAGCCGAGGCCTTGGGTTTCGTGATGCTGCAGCATCGCATTGTACGCCGCCACGGCACGGGCTCGGTCGCCGGCGAGCTGTGCCGATTGCGCTTGCAGGAGTTTGGTCATCGGCTCGTGCGCAATGAGCCGGCTCGCGTCCAACGCGTACTTGGCCGCGGCTCGGGCGTCGCCCGCGCCCACCGCGATCATGCCGCGCGACAGCGCCTGGAAGCCCCTCTCCCGCCTGCGCGCCTGCGCGCCGATCGAAACCAGCGAAGGGACGCGGAAAACAAAGCGCAGCACGCCCCACACAATCGCCAGCACAACCGCCAGCGCCAGGACGGCGGCGAGCGCGAACATCAACGAGACCTCGTATTCCTCGCCCCGCCAGGTCAGGTCCACGACGCCAGGATTGTTCGCAAGCCACGTCAGACCCAAAGCGGCCAGGGCCAGCGCTGCGAGAAAAATCAGCAGGCGAACCATCTTGACCCCGCTTCAAAACGCGAACGTTCACCAACCGCCTGGATGCCCGGCCGCCCGGGTCTCACGGTTTTGGGCCGCCCGCGAGCTGCCCGACCGCCGCCTCGCGGATCGACTGAAGCGCCGCATCCGCCGCCTGCCTCGCGCGGGCCAGCGTCGGCCAATCCCCAGCCGCCTTACGCGCCGCTTCGGGGAGCTTATCGAAAGAAGCAAGCGCCGCGGCGACATCGCCGCGCCGGCTTTCGGCCTCGATCTGGGAGACCAAGGCCTGGGGATCGTCTCCGGCTGTCTCGTTGAGTTCGCGCACCCTCACGAGGCCTTCGAGATGGGCGAGGAAACGATCCGTCACGCTGCCCTTGTCCGCCGGAGCCGTCGCGGCCAATACGTGCGGTGCAACCGCGTTGAACGCGGCAGCCAGCGCCCCATTGGTGGGCGCGCCATTGACCACGGCTTGCAGCGGCGCCAGCGCTGTCGAATCGACCCCGAGACGTTGCAGGGCGGCGAGTTCGGGCGCAAAACCCTCGCCTGAGCGCAACCTTTCTTCCGCGACCTCGGCGATAATGGCGATCGTGGTGACGTTATCAGCCGCGGCGAGCTTCTCCTCAGCGGCGCGGGTTTCATTCTTGGGCGCGGCGAGGGCGCCCTCGATCTTGTCGATTCGGGCGGCGAGAGCGGCGAGATCGGAGCTGGCGGCGTTCGCCTTTGGCGCGTCCGATTCGAGCTTTGCGACTCGCGCCGACAAATCTGGAAGTTGGCCCTTCTCGGCGTCGATGTCGGTTCGCAAGTCCTTCTCCTGCGCCGCCAAACGCTGGGTCGCGTCACTGGCGGCGCCATTCCCGGCGCTGGCCGCTTCCAACGCCGCCACGCGCTTGTCGAGGTCCGACGTGTTTGATCCCCCAGCGCCCGTCTCGAGCGCGCTGACCCGCTTCTCGAGGCTGGCGACGGCCGCGCTCTCATGGCTGGCCTCGGCGGCAATCGCGTCGTTCTCCTGCCGCGCCTGCGCTTCAATAGCGCTCAATCGATTCGCGGTCTCCGGCACGTCGCCTTTTGGGGCCAAAAGCGTATATCCGGCGCCGAGGCCCAACACGGAAACGATCAGCCCACCGACCGCGCCGGCGAGAAGACTACGAAGGCCAGTGCGCGGAGCGGCTGCGAGGGCCGGGCGAGGTTCAGTGCTGCTTTCCGGCGCGGGCGGGTCCGGCGGCGGCTCGCTGCCGTGCGTCTCGCGCGCAGCGATTTCGCCTTCAATGACCTCCGGCTCGCGCCGTGCGTCACGATTGACCGGGGCGCCCGTAGGTCCGGCCGAAACGTCCTTGGTTTCCTGGTCGACCATGGCCTTTGCGCTCTCGATTTCTCGCGCGCCCTATATACGGGACGACCGGAGGGAAGCAAACCCGCGCAGCTCTCCGCACAACGTTCGAAAAAGTCCCGCTTCGTCGAGCGTTTCGGCGATCGCGATTCGACTCGCACCGATCGCCCGCAATGGTTCGGCGACGTCGCGGGACATGCAGACGTGCTTAAGCTCAAGGAAGCGCCTCTCCGCGCCCGCGGCCCTGGCCAAGGCCGCCGCGAGGCCGGCCGACCGGCGCGAATAGTGCAGGGCCGCGACGCAGGACGCGAGAGCCTGCGCTTCCACCGGGCGCCAGGCCGCGCGGGCCTCCGCCGCATAGGCTTCGACGACCTCAACGGCAAATGCGTCGGACAGTGCAGCCTCGATAAGCTCCTTGCGGTCGCGCCCGGCGAGGTAGAGCACACTGGCCTCGGGCTTCAGCGCGCCGACCAGCGTCTTGATCAGTTCGTCGGCCTCCCGCGCCGGCGGCAAGGCAAGACGCCAGCCGCGCGCCTCAGCCGCGCGCCCGGTGCGGGTGCCGACGACATAGAGCGGCGACGAGCTGTCGCACGGCCCGTCGGCATGGAACGACTTGTCGCTGGTCGCGACCACGGCGTCATAGTGCGGTCGCTGGGGCCGCACGGGTCTGGTCCGGATCTCGATCACCGGCAGGCACGTGACGGAAAAGCCCAGCCGACGCAGCCGCGCCGCGCTCGCGCTCGCGTCCTTGCGTTCGCGGAACAGGGCGACCTGGGAACGCGACCCCCTTTCCTTGCGGGAGCGGGGAGCGTCAAACCTTTTCGTTTGCATGGGGCTCCATTATGGGACGGGGCGGGGACGGAGCAAAGCTTCCAGCCGCCGCTTGCCGATCGTCGCCGGGCGATTTACGCCATCGCGGCCGAATGGTCGGGTTTTTCCGGCCACCGACAGGACCCCGCGTTGGACAAAGCCCTCGATACGCCTGACCTCATCGCGGCGCGAGTCGGAGCAGCGCTGGATTTCAGACCCGACATCAATGGCTTGCGCGCGCTCGCGGTTCTCGGCGTGGTCGTCTTCCACGCCGATCGCGCCTGGCTCCCGGGAGGCTTTGTTGGCGTCGACATTTTTTTTGTTATCTCGGGGTTTCTCATTTCGCGAATTATTCTGGCCCAGTGCGCGGCTGGGCGGTTCTCGCTGGCGATGTTTTACGCGAGGCGGGCCAAGCGCATCCTGCCCGCGCTTCTCGTGGTGGTGAGTTTCGTCTGGATCGTCGGGTGGTTCATGGCCGCCCCGACGCAATTCCGCGAGATCGGCGGCGGCCTGCTCGGCAACTCGTACTTCACCGTGAATTTCTGGCTCATGCGCCTGGCTGGCGTTGGCGGCTATTTCGGCGCCGACGCGACGGTGAAGCCGCTCTTGCATCTATGGTCGCTCAGCATCGAGGAGCAATTCTATCTCGTCTGGTCGGTTCTTCTGCTTGCGGTGTTCAAGTTCGAACGGCGGCTCGTCCTTATCGTCACTCTTGGCCTATTCGTCGCCTCGTTCGCGGCCAGCGTCGTGCTCACGCCGATCGACCCGATCGCGGCGTTCTATCTTCCCTGGACTCGCGGATGGGAACTCGCACTGGGCGCGCTCATCGCCTATCGGGAGGTGTTCTGGCTCGAGGCGCTGCCCTATCCATCGCGGCTCATCGCCAACATCGGCGCTGGAGCCGGAATCGCGCTGATGCTCGGCGCCTTCCTGTTCCTCAACGAAACGCAGCCCTTTCCCGGCTGGCTGGCGGCGGTCCCAACAATTGGCTCAGCTCTTGTCATCGCCAATCCCTGTTCGCTTCCGGGCGAGATCGTGCTGGGCAATCGCGTGGCCGGTTTCTTCGGCGCGATCTCCTATCCGCTTTATTTGTGGCACTGGCCGCTGTTCGCCTTCGCCCGCATCTGGCCCGGCGTGATCCCGACTACGCCGGTTTTGCTCGCCCTAGCGTGCGTAGCCGTAATTCTCGCTGCATTCACTTACCGACTGATCGAGCAGCCGGTCGCGATTCCGTTTCGTCGTCGTCCGTTCGCGACTGCGCTGGTCCTTGTCGGCTTGCTCGCGCTGACCGCAATCGTCGGACGGATGACCTACGATTCGAAGGGCTTTCCGTCCCGCTTTCCCCCGCTCGTGGACCGCATTTTTGACTATGACGCCAACGGCGCTGAAAGCCAGCCGCTCATGAGCTGCTTCTATCAGCGCGACGATCAGCGCTATTCGCTCGACGAGGAGCGCAAGCGGGCGGCGGCTTTCTTCGAGGCTCATCATTGCGCGGCGGTCGCCGACCGAGATAAGCCGACTATACTCATTGTCGGCGACTCGCACGCCGCCCATCTCTTCGCTGGATTGCAGGAGATCTACGGCGAGAGGGCCAATCTCCTGACGCTCTCGTCCGTCTTTTGCGTACCCCTGGTCGAGAACGTCGCTACGGATCAAGGCGTGGCGGGCACGCCGCGCTGCCGCGCGATCAACGATTACGTGTTCGAAGCGATCCGGACAATCAAGCCGGACGTGCTTATCGTCGGAGGCTACTTCGCCCAATACGACCACGAGGCCAACTGGCGCTATCCCGGCTATCTGGACGCGCTCGTCGCCGGCGCGCGGCGCCTGCACACGGACGGCGTGCGCTCGATCATCGTTGCCGGCCAGGTTCCGACCTGGGCTCCCGTTCTCCCCATCCTTGTCGGCCGCGACGTCCTCGAGCGCGATACGGCGGCGGAATTCTCACCTGTTGGGATCAGGCCCGACTCGCTCGAGACGGACCGCGCGCTTACCGCCAAGGACTGGGGCGAGGGCGTGCGCTATGTCTCGCAGGCGGCGCAGCTCTGCGGCCCCGAGGGCTGCCGGCGGCTGATCGGCGAGAACCTGCCGCAAGACCTGCTGGCCGTCGACTACGGCCATTACAGCCTCGAGGGCTCGGTCTTCGCCGTCAGAACCATGCTCGCGCCGGTCATAGACGCCGAATTGGCGCGGTCGGGAAAGAATTGACGGCCCGCACTCCCGCCTCGACGGCGGGCGGAGCCGCCGCTTATCCCGCCGGCACGGAATCGGGGTAGGAGTGCGCGTGGACGACCGGTTCGAGGCGCGTCAGGCGCACAGCCGCCTTCACATCCGCATTGCTCCCCACATCGACCGCATAGTCCTGGAGATGCAGCAGGCAGAGGCGGTTGGCGCGTCCGGCGTCGGGGACGCACCACTCGTCGAAGGTAAGGAACTCGAGATCGGGCACCCCGATCGCCTCTTTAACCCACAAAGCCGATGCAATCTGCATTGCGTCGCCGAGCGCCATCGCTCGCGATTTTCCCGCTCCTTCCGATTTTCCGGCTCCTTCATGGCGGTCAGCGGTCATTTGCCATCTGGCGTCGCAGAGCCGGGCCACACGGAGCATCGCGTTGGGGTCGGGCGTCACCAGGGTCGCCAGCGCCCGGATATAGCGCGTCAATTCGAACAGGGTGGCGAATCGTCCGGGAACGAACGACGACGGCCTGAGTTCCGCGAACAGGACGCTGCTGACCCATACGCGACGCTTGGCGACTGCCGCCTCGGTCAGAATCGTCTCGATGTGATGCTCCGCCTCGCCCGAGTCTCCATTCGCATGGCGAAGCAAGACGCTTGAATGGAGGAAATGCTTATCGCTACTCGACGCAATCAAGATCGTTGTCCTCGTCCGATGAGGGTCTCATACGCAGCGAACCTCGGATGTCGATCGCCGCCGTAACATGGGCTCTTTCTTCGATGGAGAGCACTTCTATTCGCTCAGGAAGTTGACTGTCCCCAGTGTATATTGCGCGTCCCGTGACGCAAACATTTTTATTGCCGAACGGGTTCAGCGCATCTTCGCCCTGCGACTTGTCGAAAACGCATTCGACGTGAGTCGTTCCTGCCGGGAGCATCAGATCGCCGGTCCATACTGCCCCGCGATAATCGATCTCGTCCAACCGTCCCTCGAACGACATGATCGCGCTGCCCAGAAACCAGTTGTCGGTTCGAATCATGCCGTCGTCCTTGGCCCCGACCCGATCGACCTGGCGCCGAAAGAAATCGTCGACCGGCAACTCCGCGTCGTTGAATTGCGCCAGCACGTGAAACGAGGGGTCGAGCGCCTTGACGATACGGATAAACGCCCTCGTTACCCGGGGATGGCGAACGACGGTCTGGTAGTCGCTGCGGTAAATGCCCTCGGCGCACCGCCGGAAGAACCCAATCGCCGACGGGGAGTTTTGGCCAAGCGGTTTTCGCTTTTCCAATATTCCGAATTCATAGGGGTTGAGCGCCAGTTGAGAGATCAAAAACTCGCTCGATCTGGTCTTGGGCTGAAGTTCGCGGTCCGTCACCAGGAGCGCGGTCAGAAACGCGTCGAACGTCTTTTTGAACAGTTCAGCCGGAATGGGCCCAAGATCGTAGTCGCGGGCTTCGACCGGCCGGATCACCACGCGAATTTCGTTAGGCCCCACCGGGCTACTCATGACTTGCTCCTGCCGCCCAACCTTACCATGCCTTGACAGGACGCGACAGAGGCGGGCGCCATCGCCCATAAGGCAGTCGCGGCGGCAAGGCGGGTTTGCTCAGCCCCCTGTTCACGCTATGGGCTATTCATGATGCGCGTTCTTGGCATTGAGACGACCTGCGACGAGACGGCGGCGGCGGTTGTGCGGCTGCGGCCCGATGGCTCAGGCGAAATCTTGGCCGACGAAGTGATGAGCCAGATCGCCGCGCACGCGCCGTTCGGCGGAGTTGTGCCGGAGATTGCGGCGCGCGCCCATGTCGAGATCATCGACTTGCTGATCGGGCGCGCGCTCACGCGGGCCAAGGTCGCGGCCAAGGACCTCGACGGAGTGGCGGCGGCGGCAGGTCCCGGCCTCATCGGCGGCGTGCTGGTTGGGCTGATGGCGGGCAAGGGCGTTGCATTGGCGTGCGGCAAGCCTTTCATCGCCGTCAACCATCTTGAGGCGCACGCGCTGACCGCGCGCCTGACGGGGAGCGTCGCCTTCCCCTTTCTCGTGCTCATCGCCTCCGGCGGACATACGCAGATCCTCGCGGTCAAGGGCGTCGGCGACTACGATCGGCTCGGCGCGACCATGGACGACGCCATCGGCGAAGCGTTTGACAAGACCGCCAAACTGCTGGGGCTGCCGTTTCCCGGCGGGCCAGCGGTCGAAGCGGCGGCGCAAGGCGGCGATTCGACTCGATTCGCGCTGCCCCGGCCTTTACTGGGCCGGCCGGACGCCGATTTTTCGCTGTCCGGGCTCAAGACCGCGGTCCGCCTTGCCGCGGAATCCGTGGCGCCCTTGCGCCCGCGCGACGTCGCCGATCTCTGCGCCTCGTTCCAGGCGGCGGTGGTCGACGTGGTCGAGGATCGCATTCGCATGGGGCTGAAGCTGTTCCGCCGACGAATCGGCGTCGCTCCGCAAGCGGTGGTGGTGGCAGGCGGCGTCGCGGCCAACGCGGCTCTGCGCGAGGCGCTGACCCGCTTCTGCGCCGAGGCTGGTCTGCCGCTCGTCGCTCCGCCGCAGAAGCTATGCACCGACAACGGCGCGATGATCGCCTGGGCGGGAGTGGAGCGGCTGCGGCTCGGGATGATCGATCGCCTCGACGCTCCAGGTCGGCCGCGCTGGCCGCTCGACCCCAAGTCCGAGCGCACGCTCAACACCAAGGCTTGAAGCGCGCGGCTCGCTCAGTTGGGCTTTCGCTCAGTTGGGGCTTTGCGCCGGAGGGGCAGATGATGGAGCGTTCTGCGCGCCCTGAGGCGCCGCCTCCTTCGCCTTTTCGTTAGCCATGTGATGGCCGACGACGCAGCCGCCGATCGCGCCCATAACCCCGTGATGGCCGGCGTAGTGGCCGGCGACGCCGCCGACAACCGCGCCCTTCAAGCAGCCCTTGGCCTCGGCAGACGGAGAGCCAATGGCCAACGCGGGGAGCGAAGCGAGCATCACAGCGGCGATCATTCGGACTTTCATGATTGTGTTCCTTTGTTCTGAGTGGCGAAGTCGGCTTGCGACCTGGGTTCGACCTGGCCCCTTGGCAAGGTCCAATGAAAGTATTTCTCGCAAGAGCAGCCCCATTCGCGCGGCCAATCATTGCAATTCGGATTGCGCGCGCCTATACAACGCTTTTCCTCTCAAGTTTGATCCTTTGAGGCTGTGTTTGCGGGGGTGGAACCTGCGAGCGCGCGCAAACGATCATTAAGGAGCTTTCGTTCATGAGCGACGCGCCACTGATGCCGAAGGCGACCGCCGTCTGGCTGGTCGAGAACACCTCGCTGACCTTCGATCAGATCGCGGAGTTCTGCAAACTGCACCCACTCGAAGTGAAAGGGATCGCCGACGGCGAAGTGGCGACGGGCATCAAGGGCTATGATCCGATCTCGACCGGCCAGCTCACGCGTGAGGAAATCGCCGCCGGCGAGCAGGATCCCACCCGTCGCCTGCATCTTTCGACCTCGAAGACGCGCACGCCCGAGTTCAAGAAACCGCGCGGCGCGCGCTACACCCCGTTGTCGCGTCGGCACGACCGGCCGAACGCCGTGTTGTGGCTGTTGCGCAACCATCCCGAGCTCAAGGATGCGCAGATCATGCGGCTCGTCGGGACGACCAAGCACACGCTATCCGCCATTCGCGAGCGCACCCACTGGAACTCGGCCAATCTTCAGCCGATGGACCCGGTGACGCTGGGCTTGTGCTCGCAGATCGACCTCGACTTCGAGGTCAATCGCGCCGCCAAGGAACGGCCCAAGGTCGAGGACGATCGCAGCCAGACGCTGGTGTCGGCGGAAATCACCACCGCCCGGCCCACCGCCGCTCCCGCGAGCCAGCTCGAAGTGTTCGGCGTTCCGACCCCCAAGCCCAAGCCGGCCGAAGAGCGGGTCGACGTCAATTCGGTGTTCGGAAAGCTGAAGGACAGGGCGCCGCCCTCGGAGTGAACGACCAGTTCTTCATACGGCCTATCGCCGGGCGGCGCTGGCGGCGCTCGCGTAGCGATCATTCCGCCGCCTTCGTGTGGACGGCCGGGTTGTTCGGATGCGCCGTCCAGTTGGCGGGCGGGCGCCCATAGTCCAGCCCGGTGCGCGGATCGACGCCGGCGACTTTATGGACCAGCGTAATGCAGTCCTCGACCGGGCACACCAGCGCGCACAGGTTGCAGCCGACGCATTCGGCCTCGTTGACGACGAACTCACGCTTGCCGTTGACGCGGGCGAAAATCGCCTGGTGCGAAGTGTCCTCGCAAACGATGTGGCAGCGGCCGCATTGAATGCAGAGCTTCTGATCGATCTCGGCCTTCGCCACGTAATTGAGATTGAGATATTGCCAGTCGGTGATCGAGGGAACCGCGCGGCCGCGGAAATCCTCGATCGTCGCGTAGCCTTTCGCGTCCATATAATCTGAAAGGCCGGTGACCATTTCCTGGACGACCTTGAAGCCGTAGGTCATCGCGGCGGTGCAGACCTGCACGGTGCCGGCGCCGAGTGCGATGAACTCCGCCGCGTCGCGCCAGGTAGTGATGCCGCCGATCGCCGAGATCGGGATGCCCGCGCAGACGGAATCGCGGGCGATCTCCGACACCATGGAGAGCGCGATCGGCTTGACCGCAGGGCCGCACATGCCTCCGTGCGTGCCCTTGCCGTCGATGACGACGTCCGGCGTCATATGGTCGAGATCGATGTTCATGATCGAGTTGATGGTGTTGATGAGCGACACCGCATCGGCGCCGCCGATTTTCGCCGCGCGCGCCGGCTGGCGGATGTCGGTGATGTTGGGAGTCAGCTTGACGATGACCGGCATGGGGGTATGCGCCTTGCACCAGCGCGCGACCATCTCGACATATTCGGGCACCTGGCCGACCGCCGAGCCCATGCCGCGTTCCGACATGCCATGCGGGCAGCCGAAATTGAGCTCGACGCCGTCGCATTCGGTCTCCGCGACCCGAGCGAGAATGTCCTCCCAGGACCTCTCGTCGCAGGGAACCATCAGCGACACGATCAGCGCGCGGTCGGCCCATGCGCGCTTGACCTCCTTGATTTCCTGCAGGTTGATTTCGAGGTCGCGGTCGGTGATCAGCTCGATGTTGTTCATCGCGATCAGCCGCCGGTCGGGCCCATGGATCGCGCCATAGCGCGCGCCCGATACGTTGACGACCGGCGGCCCGGCTTCGCCCAGCGTCTTCCACACCACGCCGCCCCAGCCGGCGCGGAACGCGCGCTCGACATTGACCTTCCGATCGGTGGGCGGGGCGGAGGCGAGCCAGAACGGATTGGGCGATTTGACGCCGAGAAAATTGGTGCGCAGATCAGC
>Ga0210401_10008027_pt1 | contig 10513 bp, 7 predicted proteins | sample IncBWH32MmetaG_FD_150866 | JGI IMG/M metagenome (GOLD analysis project Ga0210401, IMG submission 150866) | Forest soil microbial communities from Barre Woods Harvard Forest LTER site, Petersham, Massachusetts, United States - Inc-BW-H-32-M | ecosystem: Environmental > Terrestrial > Soil >... | reverse complement strand
AAAAACTACGTGTAGTTTTTTCGTAACTATCAATTAATTGCATGGCTTTATGTTTGGGCGCGCCAGATAAAGTTCCGGCAGGAAAAGAATCGCACAGCACTTTAAACGCAGTTGATTTTTCTTTTAACAAACCCGTAACCTTTGAAACCAAATGTATAACGTGCGAATAGATTTGCACTTCTTTTAAGGTTTCAACTTTTACCTCGCTGCAATGCCTGCTTAAATCGTTACGAGCTAAATCTACTAACATCATGTGTTCAGCATTCTCTTTTTTATCATTTAGTAATTTTTCTATCGATTTAAAGTCTTCAGCATCATTATCAGTACGCTTATAAGTGCCTGCAATGGGGTGAATTTCTGCTCTATTATTCTCTACAATTAATTGAGCTTCGGGCGAAGATCCAAATAACTTAAAGTTTCCATAATCAAAATAAAATAAATAGGGTGATGGATTAACTCTACGCAACTGACGGTACACATTAAACTCATCCCCTTTAAAAGCTTTGCTAAATCTACGAGATAAGACCAACTGAAAAACATCCCCGCGCTTGCAATGCTTTTTTGCCTCTCTAATCATATCCAGATAACCAGCGTTTGTGTTATCAGATATTTCTTCGCCTGTTGAAGTAAAGGTAAATTCGGCAACGGTTTTATTTACCAATAGGTTCTCAATTTCCGACAATTGCGCACTTAACTCCTTTTCATTTTCAGAATTACAGGTAATTTCAACTTCATCATTAAAGTGATTAATTACAATAATATTTTTATAGAGTGAATAAATTGCCAAAGGGATTTCTGTTTCGGAAGAAGTTTGCTTCAACTTTATATCCTCCATTAACTGCACAGCCTCGTAAGAGGTATATCCAAAAACCGATTGTTGTTTATTTTCTATTTCAAAGGTTTGCAAAAACAAATTTATTTCTTCGCTAAGAGAATGTGGTGCCGGCCTTCTTTCAATATCGCTTATACTTTTTACAACAACCTCGTTTGGCGTAATAATTATACTTGATAAAGGATCGAAACAAATAAATGATTTACTGTTTTTGCCAGAATGATAGTCGGAGCTTTCTAAAAGAAGTGGCTCTCTGTACTTATCTCGTATTTTTAAATAAACTCCAACAGGCGTTAATAAATCACCGCTTATTTTTTTGGTGAGAGTATATATTTTATTTTTTTTCATCTTTCCTTAAATTAATATAAAAACAAAAAGCCCGTTGTTTTGTGAACAACGGGCTTTGAAATTTATATGTAACCTATATAATAACTTAGCTGTTCACAACATTAGTTGAGAACCACCACCAGCTATTATTTAAGATTTGTTTTTTCATTTGAATACTGCAAATGTAAACTGATTTTTCAATTCTGCAAAAAAATTATGTTTTTGCCTTTTTCATTTTAGCATAATCTTGTAGATAGCTCTTATAATCAGCTAAAACCTGCTTGAACATTTTTTTAGCGCATGGAATTACAAAATCTATCTTATTAGTAATAGCAAACTTAATCAAATCATCTCCGTTAGCCGTGCCATCAAGCCCTGAACTACGTAGTTGTGCCCATGCAACAAGTTCACCAAGCTCTTTTAACAATTTTGTAAAATCTGTTTTTGCGTTTTTAAAACCAAGCACACTAAATTTATCTTCCTGCGGTTGATGTTCTTTAAATATATAATATTCTTTTCCTACTTGTATAGTTGATATGCCAGCAGGCGCCGTATCATTCATTCTTTTTTGTGCATGAATAACCTCATGCGCAGCACTTTTAAATTTGGTCTGTTTTGAAGCATATAATTTTTGTAAGCATGTATCTTCTGCTTGCTTCATATCCAGTAAATAATAATTGGGTTTGCCATTACCTTTTACTAAAACGCAATAACGCGTAAGTCCCAAACTACCTGTACCCGCTATACGATAGGCAGCATCCATAAAAGTAAAAATATCTTTATCGCGCTTATTTTTTATTACCCAATTATTTAGTGCCGTTTCTATTACTTGTTTTTCTGATTTTGCTAAAGGATAATAACGCCTAAAATCTGTTTTTAGAAGTATATTTTTATTTTGCTTAATTAATCTACTTTTTAAAAACTGTTTCCGTTTACGCAGTTGCACTTTATCAAAAAAGGTTTTTATAATGCCTGTGGCAATGGGACTCTCAATTCTAGAAGAATGACCTTTTAAGATAGCCTTCTTATATGCCTGAAGAAAAGAATTACAAATAGTAGTACTTTCCTTTTTAGATAATTTCAATTCTTCGCCAATTAAAAACACACTGGTACAAAGTTTTACTAAATCTACCGTGCAGGGTGCAATAGCAGCTTCGTCAAAATCATTGATATCAAAATAAACAAGCCTATTAGCTCCTTTAAAACTGCCAAAATTTTCTACGTGCAAGTCCCCGCAATTCCAAACAAATGGCGCATTTTTTAAAACAGCTTCTTTTGCTAAATGCTCCACAAAAAGATGGTTAGTCCCTCTAAAAAACCTATGTGGGCTTTCGGTTATAGCATTATACTTCAGGTACAAAAAACTCTTATTTCGCTTAGCATTATAGTTTAGTATCTTATCTAAAACAGATTTCATTTACTCAATTTGGTATAAATGTATTATTTATTAGCCAAATAAATACGTAAACACTAAATTTGCCTTTTTATTAAATTCGTTAAAATGAAAATTTCGTATAACTGGCTTAAAACTCTTATAAATAATCAAGATATAACTCCTGAACAGGTTTCTGTAGCGCTTACTGATTGCGGACTTGAAGTAGAAAGCATGGAGAGTTTTGAAAGTGTGAAAGACATGCTGAAAGGTGTGGTTGTAGGACACGTATTAGAAAAAGAAAAACACCCTAATGCTGATAAACTTAGCTTAACTAAAGTTGATGTGGGTAATGGAACCATATTAAGCATTGTTTGTGGCGCGCCTAATGTGGCTGCTAATCAAAAGGTTTTAGTATCTATGGTTGGTAGTGTGTTACATACATTTGGAGGAGAAACCATTGAGATTAAAAAATCTAAAATTAGAGGTGAAGCCAGTGAAGGAATGATTTGTGCTGAAGATGAATTAGGCATAGGCCAAAGTCATGATGGAATTATGATTTTACCGGAAAATACTGTTGTTGGTACACCCGCTGCAGAATATTTGAATTTATATACCGATACCATTTTTGAAATTGGATTAACCCCTAACCGTGGTGATGCAGCTTCTCATATTGGCGTTGCGCGCGATTTAGTGGCTGTGCTTAATTGTCAAACAAATTCAAACACTAGCCAAACACACCTTAACGGAATTAAAGAATTGCCTGCACCATCAGGCATCTTAACTATTGATGTAAAAGTTGAAGAACCTGCTGCTTGTAAACGTTATAGCGGCATTGCTATTAGCGGCATTACAGTAGCCCCATCTCCACAATGGTTAAAAAATTATATTAATGCCATTGGTTTACGTTCAATTAACAACATTGTTGATGTAACCAATTTTGTATTGCATGAATTAGGACAACCATTACACGCTTTTGATGCACATGCCATTGAAGGAAATAAAATTATTGTTCGTAGAGCACAAGAGGGAGAAAAATTTGTTACGTTGGACGAAGTTGAACGTACACTAAAATCAACGGACTTAGTAATTGCCAACGCTAAAAATGCCATGTGTATTGCGGGTGTATTTGGTGGTTTACATAGCGGTGTTACAGATAAAACAACGGCTATATTTTTAGAGTCGGCTTATTTTGATGCTTCTTCGGTTAGAAAAACATCTAAGCATTTAGGTTTAAAAACTGATTCTTCTTTCCGTTTTGAAAGAGGAACCGATCCTGAAATGATTATAAATGCTTTAAACAGAGCAGCTAATATTATTTTAGAAATTGCCGGTGGGCAAATTTCATCAGCTATAGTTGATGTTTATCCTGAAAAGGTTGAACCATTTAAAGTTGCTTTTTCTTACTCAAACTGCGATAGTTTAATTGGTAAAGTAATTGATAGAAATATTATTAAAAACATATTGCTTTCGGTTGGAATAGAGATTATTCAAGAAGGTGCAGATGGACTACTGTTACATGTTCCTCGTTACAAATATGATGTTACGCGTGAAGCAGATGTGATTGAAGAAGTGTTACGCATTTATGGAATGAATAATGTGGAGTTGAGTGGAAAAATTAGTTTCTCCATGTCGGTTAACCAACCAATTGTAACCAATAAAGTTGACACAGAAATTGCAACTGTATTAGCCAACCAAGGGTTTTATGAAGCTATGAGCACTTCGCTTACTAAAAGCTTATATACACAAAATGATGAAGATGTAGTACCAATGCTTAACCCATTAAGCAACGATTTATCTGTATTACGCCCTACCCTGCTTTATGGTATGTTAGAAGCTATTTCATATAATATCAATCGTAAAACATCTGATATCAAGTTATTTGAATACGGAAAAACCTATCATAAAAAACAAAGTGGCGAGTTTCCTTATAGCGAGCAAAAGCAAGTAGCCCTTGTAATTAGCGGTAAAAAGCATGAAGCAAACTTACATTCACCAAAGCCTGATAATGTAAATTTCTATACTTTAAAATCATATATAGAAGCTGTTTTTGCTAAACTGGGCATTACTTATAAAGCTCAGAATGCAGAACACAAGCTGCTTTCAGGCGTTTACCAATATCAGGTTAAAAACAAAGTAATTGCTATTGTGGGTGAGGTGAACAAGTCTGTTTTAAAAAGCTTTGAGGTTAGCCAGCCAGTATTTTATGCTGAGTTATATTTAGATGTTATTTATAACTTGGCATTTAAACCAGTTACGTATGTTGAGGCATCTAAATTCCCGGCTGTTAAACGCGATTTAGCTTTACTAATTGATAAGCAAGTTACTTATGCAGAACTTGAGAAACTGGCTTTTGAAACCGAGCGTAATTTTTTAAAAGAAGTCTCTCTCTTTGATGTGTATGAGGGCGATAAAATTCCTTCAGACAAAAAATCATATGCGTTAAGTTTTACCTTACAGAACGCTGAAGCCACTTTAACCGACAACCAAATCACCAACACTACTAACAAATTAATTAAAGTTTTTGAAGAAAAGTTAAATGCTTCAGTTAGAAGTTAATAATTTGATAATCAAATAATTAAATATTTTTAATAAAGTATAATTCTAGTTTATTAGTGGCTTACTAACACATTTCCAACGGCTTATAAACAGTTTATGAGCAGAGTTTTAGCCATATCTTAAATTAGACCAAGGTGGCTTTTAAGTAGTCCAATAAATAGAAGTGTTAATAAATAGTCAGTATCTTTGTGGCTCACCAATTTATAGCCATGTTTGAAATTTTAAATCATTTTCAGAAAAAATTTAAACCGCTTACTAAAGAGGGTTTACGTTTTCAGGGTCTTTCGTTAATTGACGTAAAGCGCAAGAAACATGTAATTATGATTTCAAAACCATTTGTGTTTGATAATCGTAAATTACCTAAAGTGTATGACGGATTAGAAATTAAAGCTAAAATTGAAGGAGATCTTCCTGAAGAATTTAAAGTAGACGCAAGAAGAGAATACATTTGGGCACCACAACGTTTTGAAAATTTTGTTGACCGTTGTTCAGATGAAATTCGTAAGAAATTTAAAAAACCAGATATGAGTCGTGAAGAAATGCTTGACGCACTTGCTTTTGGTAATTTTGATGCGCATAAGAAGAAATGTACAGAGCTTTTGAATGAGGGTAAAATTCCACCTCTTTCGTTAAACTAAAAGTGGTTTTATTATTTAATAGGGTTAAACTTAATTCTACTTTTTGAACCAGAGAATCCTGCCTAACGGCGGGATTTTTTGTTTACAGATGTTTGTAGAATATTAAATTTCAGAGATGTGTTTAGCTGTAGCTAACAATAACTCTTCCTCAAAAGGGCGGGCCATTAATTGAAGTCCGAAAGGCATATTTTGTTCATTAACCCCTGCCGGTATAGATATAGCAGGTACACCTGTAATGTTAGCCTGTACTGTATAAATGTCTTCTAAATACATTTTAATTGGGTCAGCACTATTGGCACCATGTTCAAATGCAACTCCGGGTGTTGTTGGCATTAAAATAATATCGTAGTCTTTAAAAATAGCTAAGGTTTTATCTCGTACCACACGGCGCACTTGCTGTGCTTTAGCATAATAAGCATCGTAATAACCTGCGCTAAGCACAAAAGTACCTAACATTATACGGCGTTGAACTTCTTTACCAAAACCTTCTGTACGTGATTTTTTAAAGGTACTTTCTAAATCGGTTGCATTTTTACTTCGATAGCCATAAGGCACACCGCCAAAACGACTAAGATTAGACGAAGCCTCGGCTGTTGTAAGTACATAGTAAGTTGGCACTAAATATTCCAGTTCCTTAAAATCAACCCCATCTACTGTATGGCCTTGTTGTTTAAGTTTTTCAATAGTTTTGGTGATATTGCTTTTAATAGCTGGTTCAAGTGCCGGGTTATCTAAGCAATCATTTATATAAGCTATTTTTATTTTTTTGTTTGATGTTGCTTTTGAATATTCGGTAACCGGTTTAGATGAAACCGTACCGTCAAATTCATCCGCACCGGCAATAATTTCAAGCACTAAAGCAGCATCATCAATAGTTTTAGTAAGTGGTCCTATTTGATCGAATGAAGAAGCATAAGCAATTAAACCCCAACGAGAAACCCTGCCATAAGTAGGTTTTAAGCCCACTACACCACAAAAAGACGCCGGTTGACGAATACTCCCACCAGTATCACTTCCTAACGCTACATGTACCAAATTTGCTGCAACTGCAGCAGCAGAACCACCAGAAGACCCTCCTGGGACAGTTTTTTCATTCAATGGGTTTAAAACTTTGCCAAAGGCTGAGTTTTCGTTACTGCTACCCATGGCAAATTCGTCGCAATTTGTGCGACCAATAATAATGGCATCTTGGGCCAACAAACGCTCCACAACCGTAGAACTATAAAGTGAAGTAAAGTTTTCTAAAATTTTTGACGCAGCAGAAACCTTGTGGTTTTTATAGCAGATATTATCTTTTAATGCTATAATAACCCCGGCCAAGCGACCTGCTGTGCCTGCTTTAATTTTGGCATCAATCAAATCAGCTTGTTTTAAAGCCGACTCATTAAAGGTTTCTAAAAATATATTAAGGTGCTTTTTCTCTTCGATAGAAGATAAGGAAGCATTAACTAAATCTTTACAAGTAGTTTTGCCTTGCCTTAAATCGTTTTGAAGCGAGGCAATGCTTTTAAATGTGTACACAGAGTTTACTTTTTGTCGGTTTTCTCTATAGATGGAGTGCTTTCTTCCCCTTTAGAGGCATCTTTAAATTCTTTCATGCCTTTACCTAAGCCGCGCATTAACTCAGGAATTTTTTTACCGCCAAATAACAATAATAAAGCAGCTAGAATTAAAATAATTTCTCCGGTACCTAATTTCATGATTAAAAGATTTAATTTTGAACCACAAAGATAACACAATTTATTGTAAACCTACATGTTAAAAAAGATTGAACACATTGGTATAGCCGTTAAAAATCTGAAAGAAAGTAACGAATTATTTAAAAAGCTTTTTGGGAAAGACTTATACAAAGTTGAAGCTGTTGAAAGCGAAAAAGTGTCAACCTCTTTTTTTATGTTGGGTGAGAGTAAAATTGAGCTTTTAGAAGCTCAAAACGAAAATTCAGCCATTGCCAAATTTATTGAAAAACGCGGCGAAGGCATACATCATATGGCTTTTGAGGTAGATGATATTTATGCTGAAATAAAAAGATTGCAAGCCGAAGGGTTTGAAATTTTAAACCCAGAGCCTAAAAAAGGGGCTGATAATAAACTGATTTGTTTTTTACACCCAAAAACTACTAATGGGGTTTTGATAGAAATGTGTCAGGAAATTAAATAGATTTTATGATTTAAAAGAAATCATATCGAAAGGCTCATTTAGGATAAATGAGTAGCTACGTCCTGCTTCTTCAATATCCTCATCATCTTCGTTATAGTACCATTTAAATGTTACTTCAACACCTTTTTCTTTTAATTTTTGAACTGTTTTCATTAACTCCAAGATATAGCGAGCGCTACCCGTATTAAAGAAATGAAGTTTAACTGTAAGCGAGAATTGTTTTATAGGATTCTGTTCAATAGAATGTATAAAGTTAATTACCGGTTTAAAAAATTCATGCGTTAACTCCGGTATACATATACCTTCTAACACTAACTCATTATTGGTAGTATTAAAATTTACTTTCGGCGTTTTCTCTGTTGATTCTATCGATAGATTCATTCTTCCTTACAAATTTAAACAAAAAATTAAATTTTAACTATTTGTTTTTGGTTTTAATAAACCTTTTAATGAATAGCCAATTACACAAATATCATCTGTTTGACTACCATTTTTCTTCCACTCTATATGTTGTTTCCACAAATAATTTTTTTGTTTACTAAATGGCATATCTTCAATATCAAGCAATGTAAGCTTAAATCTACTCTTACTGTACTTTTTTATGTCTGTTCCGTTAAATTGATCAAAATAACCATCGGTGCTCATATATATTTTTAGGTCGTCGTGCAGTAATCTAATTTGTGTGGTAAACTGTGTATTAAGTCCCGATGCAATTCCACCAATAGGTATACGGTTACCTTTAATTTCGTTAAGCCCTCCTTTGTTTACCAAATATAAGTTGTGCATGGCACCGCTATATAACAACACCCCATATTTTAAATCAAGTACACAAAGTGATACATCCAATCCATCTAAAATCTCATCGGCTTGTTTGTATTGGTTTAATGATTCCTTAATTTTTCTATTTAAAAAATCAAGTATTAAACCAGGGTCAAACATATTATATTCCTTAATAGCCTGCGAAATAATGTTGCTACATAAAATACTTAACAAAGCTCCTGAAACGCCATGCCCTGTACAATCGCCAAGTGCCACAAAAATTTTATCGTCTTTACGATAACACCAGTAAAAATCGCCCCCAATAACATCACGTTGTTTTAAAATAATAAACGATTCGGGAAGCATTTCCTTCATATACGATTCGGGCGGCATAACTGATTGTTGTATACGGCGCGAATAATCTATATTATCTGAAATATCTTTATTTTTTTCGGATAACTCCTTACGATAGGTAATTTGCTCTACTCCCAATTGTATAGATTCTGCCAAATCTGTAAGTATTTGAATGTCTTGCTCTGAAAACGTATCTGGTTTAGAAGACAATACAGATATAGTTCCTGTTACATGATTGCCTCTTTTAATGGCTACACTTAAAAAAGAACGTGTATTAGCTTTTATGGTGTCATCTGGAAAACTATTTATGTTTTCTATTTGTGATGGTTTTACACTGCTATATAATAAGTAATCTTTTTTATCGAAAGCATTATAATTAAAGGCGTCTTTACCAATTTGAAGATACTGTTTTATGGACGATGTATGTATATCGTAATAGAAAGTCTCTAATTTCTTATTTTGCTGATTATGAAACGTTACAAAAGTGCTTTTGTATTGATTTATACTAGTACACAACTTATATAGTACCGAGTTTATTAAATCGGTTTGACTTTTAGCGTTAATAAATTCTTTTTTAATTTTATTTATTACCTGTAATCTTTCAGAATAACTTTGTATTCGAATATTTTGTTGCTCAATAGTTTCTTTATTGTTTATCTGACTTAATGTAATAGCAACTGCATCTGCTATTTGGCGGGCAAAATTTATATAATCCTCATCAAATAAATTTTTATGTTCAGATGCTAAATTAAATGCGCCGGTAAGTTTTCCGTTAAAAAATAAAGGAGTAATAAGATATGAGTTGATGCCTAATTTTTTTACTATATCATCACTCTTAGAATGTTCACCAGAATTATATAAATCATCAACTTTAAAATATTGATTGTTTAATAAATTGGGGAGACTTCTATAATCAGATGCGGGAAGAACCTGTAAATCTATTTGTTTCTGATCGGGCTTATACTCATATAAATAGGCTGTTTTTATATCATCATCAAATAAAGTAAGTGTAGCACGTTTAGCATCGGTAATTTTCAACCTCAATTCAGTTAATAAACGTTCTATTAAATCTGTTTTTTGAGTAGCTTCTAAAATTATTTGCTTTACACCATTTAATAACTCCAATTTTTCTGAATATAACTGAATTCGTTTATTTTTTTCTTCAATTTGTTTTTGGGCTTCTACCCTATCGGTAACATCTCGGCAAATAACATGGAAACCGATAATTTTATCCCCATGTTTTTCATCACGATATAATTTAGCTGACTGTCCTACCCAAACCTCTTTTCCATCTTGCGTAATAATTGGAAGCTCTATATAGCTTTCCTCTGTTTGAGTTTTTAATTGCTTTCGGTAAAAAACAGTTATTTCTTTTTCATAGTCTTTTCTGATTAAACGATTAAAACGCATGTGTAATAACTGCTCGTTGGTATATCCAATAATGCGTGCACCAACTTCATTTACATAGGTAAATAATCCATTTATATCGGTAGTATAAATAATGTCGCTTGC
>Ga0210401_10008026_pt1 | contig 10514 bp, 6 predicted proteins | sample IncBWH32MmetaG_FD_150866 | JGI IMG/M metagenome (GOLD analysis project Ga0210401, IMG submission 150866) | Forest soil microbial communities from Barre Woods Harvard Forest LTER site, Petersham, Massachusetts, United States - Inc-BW-H-32-M | ecosystem: Environmental > Terrestrial > Soil >... | reverse complement strand
AGGTGCGATTCCGTTCTACCGATGACTGCCCCGGCCAACTCCAGATCATCGTTGGCGATACCCAACGGCCTCACCAGAACGCGAATGTACTTAACGCGCCCTTCAGGGAAGAGCAGACGAAGCTTGAAATCGACAACGCCTCCGCTGTTCGATGCCTGTTTCACTACCTCAAGGGCCAAATGCCGATCTCTCAGCATTCTGCCGTGCCACGCCGACCGCGTTTATTCCTTCCTGATGGAATGGTCGCGAGATACCCAAACTTCTCATCTTGCCAAGCAGCGTGGTTCGTTTCAGTCCGAGTTTTGCCGCTGCGCCGTGTGGTCCACCGACGATCCAGCCGGCCTGCTTCAACGTTTCCACAATCAGAGCCCGATCGGAGTCTTCCAGGGTCATCGATGGCGGGAGAGTTCGGGTGTGATGCAGGCTGGGGATTATGAGCTCTGTTTGCTTTTTGTGAAGTGGGTTGGGGAGCACGCCGTCCCGCGAAAGGATAACCGCGCGTTCCACTAAGTTCTGCAACTCGCGAATGTTGCCAGGCCAGGAGTACCACTGGAAGGCAGCCATGGTCTGCGGAGGAATCGACTCGACCTGCTTTCCCATGCGGCGGCTACACAGCTTCAGGAAATGTGTCACCAGGGCGGGAATGTCTTCCCGGCGCTCTCTGAGTGCAGGCAACACGATCGGGAAGACATTCAGACGATAGTACAAATCACTCCGAAATTGGCCGCGAGCTACCATCCCGACCAGATCCCGGTTGGTCGCGGCTACCAGCCGGACATCCACTTTGTGCGTGCGACCGCTCCCTAGACGCTCGAATTCCTGCTCTTGCAATACACGCAGCAGCTTCGGTTGCAGTGCTGAGGGGATGTCGCCCACTTCGTCCAGAAACAGCGTACCTTTATCGGTCATTTCGAAGCGCCCGATCTTCTGCGCAATCGCACCGGTAAACGCACCCTTCTCATGACCGAACAATTCGCTTTCCAGAAGATCCAGCGGAATGGCCGCGCAGTTCAGCTTGATAAAGGCACGTCCGCAGCGCTGACTGGCATTGTGAATGGCATGTGCGATGAGCTCTTTTCCTGTACCAGTTTCCCCCTCGATGAGTACAGTCGAGTCTGTGGGCGCAACGCGCGCCACCTGGTCGAAAACAGACTCGAGGGCAGCGCTACTGCCGATAATCCGCTCGAATCGGCGTTCGGTCGGGGCCCCCGTAGGGTAAGTAAGTGTTGCATAATCTGCCACAAGATACCTCCTTTCCAGGCACGGCATACGATTGCTAAAACCTGATTGCTTACATATCAAGTGCAGCTCGGACCGTTTTGAGCAACAATTGATGATCAAAGGGCTTCGCAAGGATCTCGACTGCGCCCTCTCTCATCGCTTGAATCCGGATCCTGGCATCTCCGTAAGCAGTAATGAAGATGATTGGGATATTGCATTCCTCATCTTTAAGCCTGGCCTGCAACTGCAGACCCGACATCTTCGGCATAAGGATGTCACTTATCAGGCACGCGGCTTGCCGGTGTAAACCGGATTCGAGGAATTCTTCCGCGGATCCAAAGCACTGTGCGACCCATCCAGCCGCCTCCACTAGGTCGCGCAGTGAATCTTGCATGGCGTCGTTGTCATCAATGATCGCAATCAACTTAGTCACAGTGAAGCGATGATCGCAAAGATGGGACTATGTGTCTTGGATGAAGGGGCCGTGATCGGTACGTTCTTGCTGAATTGTCAGCTTCCAACCTGGGCGGGGCGATGAGGAAGGATATGGGGCCCAGTCCTGAATCGATGGCGAGCCAGGCTAGGAGAAACGCCGGTAATTGTCCGGAAGTGTCGGGCAAGGTGACTTTGGTCCGTGAAACCAGCCACAATCGCAATCTCCGAAAGTGGAAGGTCAGTGCTTCGTAGCAGCTGCTGTGCATGCTCGACCCGTCGTTGCACCATATAGTTGTGCGGCGGTATCCCGAGCGTTTGGCGGAACGCGCGGGCAAAATGATGCACCGACAATTGTGCAATTTCGGCGAGCACTTCCAGTGCGATATTTTCCTGCAGATGCGAGTCTATGTATTCGCATACGCGATTGGCGCGTGCGGGTGCAAGGCCCCCGCGATTCGTGAGCGGATCCACTGAGAGTGGCAGGTGTGCGAGCATGCCGAATCGCGGTCGTGAGTGAACCAGGGCGTCCGTGGGAGAACACCAGCCATTCATCCTACAAGCCGGGGGAGTGATCAAAGCATTCCATGGATCCGTTCCTGCCCTCAGTAGACGAGCCGCCACATCTTGCATGCGCTTGCAACGAAAGATCGAGGAATCAAACTCGAAGATCGTCGCCAGAGCTATGCCCCGGTTCAGGACTTCGTCATTGAGACTGAAGACCCGGCGAGCGATGTGGTCTGCGCCCAGAATTCGTTGATCATTGTCGACCGCGAGCAGAACCGCTACATCACGATCCCCGCAGGGAGCGGCTGCAATATTCCACGCGTGCCGGAAATACTCACGGAATATACGCTCCTCGATACCCCGGGCAGATGCTTTTGTGACACCCATGACCAGGGAGAGGGACTGCTCCGTGGTCTGTGGGTTCATCGATGAGGTATCCAGCACCCCAGCCAATCGACCGAGGGGGTCGGAAATCGGGGCGCCAGCACAGCTCAAGTTGGAATGGCGGGTGCGAAAATGCTGGCCTCGAAGTACCATCGTGGCTCGTTGGTCAGTGATGCAGGTCCCGATTCCGTTGGTGCCTTCAATCTGCTCCGACCAGACCCCACCCAGCCAGATCCCGCGATCCTTATAATCATCTGCAATTGACTCATCCCCGCGGTGGTGAATCGCAACCCCATCCCTGTTGCATAACAGAACCACGTACTGTTGTGGTCCGACGATGGCATACAGACGATCGAGTTCCTCCTGGGCGTGCAAAATGACATTGCGCAAGGGCTCGCGGGAGTCTTTTATTTCCTGCTCTGTGATGATGTGCGGTGCGCCCTGAATCTCCGGATCGAGGTGATGTGCGGTTAAACAACGACGCCAGGAGGTCGCTATTTCCTCCACCCCTGTCACCAGCGTGTCTTTGCGGACCACGAGGTCGACGTAATCGACGTGAGACAGTCCATCGATCGAAGGTTTCGTACGATTTGTGTTTGCGGCAGCCAACCCAGTTTCCCCAGGGGCCGATTAGTCAACCTCGGCCATGACACTGGCTTCGTGCAATGACCGCAACATAACCAAGAGTGAACGACATGTCGAAATCGGAACTCATGGTTCTGAGCATGCTAGCACCCCCAAACCTTGGTTGACAAACTAGAGCGAACCGATTCCCGCAGAGCCGCATGAACGGCTCATGCTGGCTGATAGCGGGTTCAGACTTGTGAGACATCTTGTGCGTCTGTTCTTTCCTGAGAGATTATAGGTCGGTAAATCCCCAACCTTCTCATTTTGGCAAGCAGCGTAGTTCGTTTGATTCCCAGTCTCCCCGCTGCGCCGCGTGGTCCACCGACGATCCAGCCGGCCTGCTCAAGTGTTTCCAAAATCAAAGCGCGTTCCGAGTCTTCCAACGTCATCGATGAGTGGAAAGCTCGGGTGCGATGCAGACTGGGGATCATAAGCTCGGTTTGCTTTTTGTTGAGCGGGTTGGGGAGCACGCCGTCCCGCGAAAGGATAACCGCGCGTTCTACTAAGTTCTGCAACTCGCGAATGTTGCCAGGCCAGGAGTACCACTGGAACGCAGCCACGGTTTCCAGAGGAATGTTGTCAACTTGCTTCCCCATGCGACGGCTAAACACCTTCACGAAATGCGTGATAAGAGTAGGAATGTCTTCCTGGCGCTCTCGGAGCGCCGGCAGCAAGATAGGGAAGACGTTCAGACGATAATACAGGTCACTGCGAAATTGCCCGCGAGCTACCATCTTCACGAGATTCCGATTCGTTGCAGCCACCAGCCGGACATCCACTTTGTGCGTGCGACCGCTCCCTAAACGCTCGAATTCCTGCTCTTGCAAGACGCGCAGCAACTTCGGCTGCAGCGCGGCGGGGATGTCGCCCACTTCGTCCAAAAAGAGCGTGCCTTTATCGGCCATTTCGAAGCGCCCCATCTTCTGCGCAATCGCACCGGTAAACGCACCCTTCTCATGACCGAACAATTCGCTTTCCAGAAGATCCAGCGGAATGGCCGCGCAATTGAGTTTTATAAAAGCCCGCCCGCAACGCCGACTGGCGTTGTGAAGGGCGTGAGCAATGAGTTCTTTTCCCGTACCTGTTTCCCCCTCGATGAGCACAGTCGAGTCTGTGGGCGCAACCTGCTCCACTTGCTCGAGAACAGATTCGAGGGCAGCGCTATTGCCGATGATCCGCTCGAACGTACGCTCGGCCTGACCCGGCCCAGGGTTCATCACTCTTGCATAATCTCCCACAGAAACCTCCACACTTAAGGCTCCCAACATTAGGCACGCAGCCCGAGTATGCAATTCGGATTCGACGACTGACGAAATTGCCTCACCTGGAGCGATCAAACTTTAGGCTGGCTGAACCAGACTTTAGGAGATTAGATCCTTACTATCGATAATCCTGCGAGGGAAACATCGATTCGCGCAAAGCCGGCTATGTGATGCCGGGGAGTCTCACATCAAGAGTCAGGCAACTGGGAGGGGCACTGCAAGGACTCGACAGGAACTCATGTGCTGTTCCGAAAGACTTAGAATGCAAACCGTACTTCTGATCCCTCAGCTGTTGAGAGCCGAATTTCACGAAACGGAGAGGTGTCTCAGGCAACCAAGGGCGATGACTCCGTGACCTGGATCGGTAGGGTGAAATGAAAGGTGGCTCCTCGTCCATCATTAGCGGTCGCCCACAACTGCCCGCCATGTGACTCCACAATGGAACGGCTGATGGCCAACCCCATGCCGCTGCCCTGCGGTTTGGTGGTAAAGAACGCAGAAAAGATCTGATCCAACTTCTCCATTGGCAACCCCACGCCCGTGTCACTGACCGAGAACTGAAGTTGACCATCCCTCAGTTCCGACTTCACCGTAAACTCTCCGCCTGAGTCCTTCATGGCTTCGATGGCGTTGAGCATGAGGTTCATGAACACCTGCTGCAGCTGCACACGGTCTACCATGATTTTCGGGAGTTCGGCGGAAAGGTCCGTGCGCATAGCGACCGAAAATCGATAGGCCTCACCTTTCAGCAGCGTGAGGAGTTCGTCGATAATTCTGTTCACGTCGACCAACTCACGTTGTGGAAGAGATTTCTTGTAGAACGAACGTATACGGTCGATAATCTCGGCCGCACGATTCCCATACTTATCGATTCTGGCTGCTGCCGCACGGGCCCGATCGAGATTGGGCGGTTCGTGCGCCAGCCATTCAATGCAGCTGTTGGCGCTGGTGATGGCGGCAGCGATGGGCTGCTTGATTTCGTGTGCCAGCGACGCTGCCATTTCCCCCAACGTGCTCACACGATTGGTATGCGCCAGATCGGCCTCAAGTTGTCGCAGTTTTTCACGCTCTTGCTCGGCAGACTTGAGCTCCGTGATGTCGGTCGAGCTGCCTACGAATTGCTCCAAATCCCCTGCAGCAGAAAAGACGGGATGGCCGACACTGTGGATCCACTTGACCATTCCATTCGGCCAAATGATGCGGAACTCCAAATCGTAATCGGATCCTTCCCGGATCGCCCGCTCGATCGTGTCCCTCCACTTATCGCGATCGTCCGGGTGGACGCGTTCAACCCGCTTCTCCCAATTCGCTCCCTCAGCTGGATTGCTGCCGTAAATGCGATACAACTCACCAGAAAGGTGCACTGCACTCCGATCCGACACGCGCCAAGCCCAGCTGCCTGTGTGGGTCAGCTTCTGCGCCTCGGCAAGGTATGCCTGTCGCCGCTCCAATTCCTGGGTTAGCAGTTCCTGCTCAGTGATATCGATTGCCGTGCCGAGAAATCCCTTAAACATTTCGTCTTCAATAACGGGAATTCCGACGCAGCGAATATAGCGTTGCTCACCATCGGGTCGAACAATTCGTTTTTTTACATCACAGCCCGAACGTTCCGCATGCATTCTCCTGATGGTCTCAGCCATGAAGTCGCGGTCTGCTGGGTGAACGGTGGCCAGATACTGTTCAAGTGTTGGGGCTCCCTTCTGCGGATCCAGGCCGTAAATCTTGAACAGCTCCTGAGACCAGTACTCAAAAAAACCAGAGGAGTTAAATGCCCAACTTCCCATATGGGCGAGGCGCTGTCCTTCGCTGAGATAGTGCCCACTCAGGCGCAGTTCCTCGGTTAGCCGTTCTTGCTCAGTAACATCGATCCCTGTCCCAACGAAACCCTGGAAAGCGCCCCCTTGCCCGAGCGGAACACCCACACAACGTATCCAACGAATCTCTCCGTCAGGCCGCACAATGCGTTTTGTGAAGTCGAATGCAAGGTGGTCATCCAACATTTTCGCCATGCCTTGCTTCATGAACGCGTGATCTTCCGGGTGTACAAGAGCCAAATATTCCTCTACTGTTGGCGGGTTGCCACGCGGGTCAATCCCGTGAACCTGGAATAACTCGGGGGACCAGTAACTGAATCCGGTAGTGTTGAATGACCAGCTACCCATATGGGCAAGGCGCTGCCCCTCAGCGAGATACAATTGGCTTTGCTGAAGCGCCTCCTCGGCGCGCTTGCGGTCGGTAATGTCCTGGACTGTACCGGATATCTGGAAGGGCCGGCCGGATGCGTCTTTCTTTACAGCACGGGTGCTGTTGACGATGCGCACTTCGCCACTGGGACGAATGATGCGGTGTTCCACGTCGTGGCGCGCACCGCGAAGGGTCTCCTCCACTTCTCGAAAAACAAAGTCCCGATCTTCAGCGTGGACCAGCTCCCGTAGTGCGTCGACGTTCATCGGACGTTCCTGCGGCCGCAGCCCAAAAATGCGGTAGGTTTCGTCTGACCAGATCAAGCAATCCGTCGCGAGGTCCCATTCCCAGCAGCCGACATGGGTGATGCGCTGGGCTTCTTCAAGCCTGGCATTGCTTTCTGCCAGATAAGCCTCGCTGCGCTTGATGACGTCGTAGAGCTCGTTGAGTTGCTCGGCGGCGTAATTGAAAGCTCTGGCCAGATCTGCGAGTTCATCATTCCCCCTCAACTCGACCTTGTATCCAAATTCACCGCGCGCTAATGCCTGCGCCCCTGCATCCAGCCGTGCAAGAGGTCTGCTGATTCTGCGTGTGGCGTACCAGCCCAGCAATGCGGCCATAACCAGGATCAGCATGGCTGTTATGGGAAGCACGAGGTAAAGCTGGTGTCGCGTCCGCTGAATGTTCTCCAGAGCCCGGGCACGCTCTTGCGCAACCTCCTGTTCAACGTCCGCTACCAACGATGAACTTAATCCAATCAAGGGGGGCACTTGACCCGCCAATCGAAAGCGTATGGCTTGCCAGTCCGCTGTTTTCACCAGTTCCAACATGGTGTCGATTTGTGAGGGCAGTGCCGCACGCACGGCCCCAAGTCTACTCAGAATCGTCGGTTCTTGGCTGAGATCCCGCGCAGAGGTAAGCGTCTGTTGAGCGTGCGCAACGTCTCTCAAGAAATTGTCGCGCAGGGAAGTCGCGTGAGACACGAATTCGCCAGGATTTTGGTCCTGCGCCAAAGCGGTCAATGTTTCGCGGAAGGTTACAACGTCAACGTAAACGTGCATGATCGCGAGGGACTTCTGATCCGCCTGGTAAAAGCGCAAAGCCCATATCTCGACCCGGTCGAGCTGCAACACAGCGATGACGTCACCAACTATCATCAAGAGCACGATGACCGCGAAAGACGCCTTCAAAAGGGTCCCGATCTTCCACTCCCCGAGACGAAAATGATTCCGAGAACCAGTCCCTGTGAGTGGTTCGTGATTCGCGAAGTGCGCAGGAGTGCCTTGTGCCATCCTTCGGCCTCAAATTCCGCTTAGCATCGTATTCACTCCGCTTAAGACAACAGATGATCTGTGTAGCATGGCGGCACGCGGAAAACAGCGGACTTCCCATGGGGCCCGCCGCTTGCGCCCGGAGCCGGTGCGTTCAGGCCGGTGATTTGCATTAGTTTGGGCTGTAAATCGGACAGTGCGCCGGCAGCAGTTGTTTTGCCTTCCAGCACTTCGTGGACGGTCATATAGTATGCGCGCGACAGGTCCGGGTATCCCTTGCCCGTTTCTTTAGAGGGCCGCAAGACTTTGTCGTTGCGATAGGTCTTTAGAATGGTTGAAAAATATGGATTTGCCGCCAGCATTCCGGGGTCGTTGTACAACTCAGGTATTGTTGGCGATCCGCCAATCTTTCGGATTCGATTGAGTTGAGTATCGGGTCTGCACAAGAAGCGAACCAGCATAGCTGCCTCTCGAGGATAGAGCGAGTGCCGGGAAACCGCGTAAGCTCTACCCCCCACGGTTGTAGCAATTCTGGCCTTCCCTCGAGGGAGAGAGGCTATATCAAACTGGTCCCTGGTGATTGATCCCTGGATAAGCTCTCCAAAATGCGAAGTCGCCCAGTTGCGCATAAAGGCTGCCTGTCCTGCTTGCCAGATGTTGTACGCGTCCCACTCTTTGTATGCGACCACGCCTGGCGGTGATATGGTGCCGACCCAACGTGCGGCTCTCTCCAATGCTCGGGCAGTTTCCTGGTTATTGACCGTCACCACGTTGTTCTCGATGATTGGTCCGCCCCCTTCTGAAACCTGCCATTCCAGAGCGTTGCAGGTCAGAGATTCAGACGATGCTCCCTCCCACACGAACCCGCAGAAGTCCTTTTGGCCCCTTGCCCGCTCGCCGGCCTGAATGCGTGCGGCCATAGTTTCGAGCTCTTCCCAAGTTTGCGGCGGAGTGCGGTATCCGTAATGTCTCAGCAGGTCAGTGCGATAAAACAGCAAGCCGACGTCGACCAGGCATGGCAGTGCGACCAACTTACCATTCACGGTATTATTTGCGATCAGCTCGGGGAAATGCCTCGCGATCTCTTGTGCAGGCACAAAGGCCTTCAGATCGAGTAGATTTTCGGCAAGAATTCCTGGCCAAATCACATCTACGGCGTAGACGTCTGGAATCTTCGCGCCACTCTCCAGAAGGCTGCGCCACGCGTCCAATGTCTCTCCTGCCCCTTCGGGGGCAGGGAGAAGCTTGACCCGAATACCGGTCTCTTTAGTGAACTGCTCCAGTTCCAGGTTGCGCCGGTCCCGGAAGGTACGATCGAGCCAGGTTTGATCAATGAGTACCAGGGTGATCTCAGAGACCGGTTGAACTGGCCGCCGGCAGGCTTGTCCTACGACCAGCAGGAAGGTAGCAAAGCTGCTGAGGAATGATCTTCGCCCGGCGTTTTGAAGAAACTCTGGAAATTCGCCACATGAACTCTTCGCAGCCGATTCGTCATCAGTATTGCGCATGGTTCAGCCTTGCTTGTAGGTATCAGAGCTGTGACGAGCCTCAAAATCAGGGTTCCGAAGTCACCTGTCCACTAGGGTTTGCCGCTTGAGCCGTTCGCTTGCTAGCGTCTACCGTCATTCCATGGGAGACTGCCAATTCTACCTCAAATCTAGGCATCTTATTGCACGAATCCGGGAACGCTGGCTTGCTGAGAGGTAGGCCGCGAGATACCGAACCTTCTCATTTTGGCAAGCAGTGTGGTTCGTTTGAGTCCGAGTTTCACCGCTGCACCGCGCTGGCCACCGACGATCCAGCCGGCCTGCTCAAGTGTTTCCAAAATCAAAGCGCGTTCCGAGTCTTCCAAGGTCATCGATGAGTGGAAAGTTCGGGTGCGATGCAGACTGGGGGTCCTGAGCTCTGTTTGCTCTTTGTGAAGTGGGTTGGGTAGCACGCCGTCCCGTGAGAGGATAACCGCGCGTTCCACCAGGTTCTGCAACTCGCGAATGTTGCCAGGCCACGCATATCCTTGGAAGGCAGCCATGGTTTCCGGAGGAATCGACTCGACTTGCTTTCCCATGCGGCGGCTAAACATCTTCACGAAATGTGTCACAAGGGCGGGAATGTCTTCCCGGCGCTCTCGGAGCGCCGGCAGCAAGATGGGGAAGACGTTCAGACGATAATACAGGTCACTGCGAAATTGGCCGCGAGCTACCATCTTGCCCAGATCCTGATTGGTCGCGGCTACCAGCCGGACATCCACTTTGTGCGTGCGACCGCTCCCTAAACGCTCGAATTCCTGCTCTTGCAACACGCGCAGCAACTTCGGCTGGAGCGCGGCGGGGATATCGCCTACTTCGTCCAAAAACAGCGTGCCTTTATCGGCCATTTCGAAGCGCCCGGTCTTCTGCGCAATCGCACCGGTAAAAGCACCCTTCTCATGACCGAACAATTCGCTTTCCAGAAGATCCAGCGGAATGGCCGCGCAATTGAGTTTTATAAAAGCGCGCCCGTAACGCTGACTGGCGTTGTGAATGGCGTGTGCAATGAGTTCTTTTCCCGTACCGGTTTCCCCCTCGATGAGGACAGTCGAGTCTGTGGGCGCAACCTGCTCCACTTGCTCGAGAACAGATTCGAGGGC
>Ga0210401_10008025_pt1 | contig 10515 bp, 9 predicted proteins | sample IncBWH32MmetaG_FD_150866 | JGI IMG/M metagenome (GOLD analysis project Ga0210401, IMG submission 150866) | Forest soil microbial communities from Barre Woods Harvard Forest LTER site, Petersham, Massachusetts, United States - Inc-BW-H-32-M | ecosystem: Environmental > Terrestrial > Soil >... | reverse complement strand
TGCTTCGCAGCTATATGCTCGGTGGGGCCTTCGGTCGTCGCCTCGATGACGACTACACCGTACCATCCGCGCTCGCCGCTAAGGCAGTCGGCAAGCCGGTCAAGATGGCCTGCACCCGAGCCGACGACATGCGCTTCGATTGCCGCGATCGCCCTCTGTTCAGGTCGTGCGCATGGCCTTCGGGGATGGCGGCAGGGTGACGGCAATGGATCATCACGCGGCAGCGGGCTGGCCGACGGCTGTTTATGGCTCGGGCGTTCATGCCAAAGGATGCCCGCGGCGTTCCTTACGATCTGTTCGCTATTTACGGCGCCGACCACTGGTATACGGTGGGCGGTGCGCATCGGCAGGCCGCGGTGCTAACCCGCGTCGCCGAGAAGGCGGGATGGGTCGCGCCATCCCGAAAGATGTCGGGCTCGGCATTGCTTCTACCTTCGGCCAAGAACGAACAATGCCAACTTGGAGCGCCTGCGCTGCGCGGGTACGGGTTGACCGCACCAGCGGCAATGTCACCGTGGAGAAGCTAACCCTTGTCATGGACGCTGGCACGATTATTCACCCGGACAGCGCCACGGTGCAGGTCGAGGGCGCCGCGTTGTGGGGATTGAGCATGGCTTTGTACGAGGGTTCGGAGTTCGTGAAAGGCCAGCCGAAGAATACGAATCTCGATACCTATACATTGCTGCGAATGGGCGGCGTACCCGAAGTCGAGATCGAGTTTCTGCCAAGCGCGGAAACGCCGGTTGGCCTAGGAGAAGCGGCGACGATCGCGATAGCGCGCGCGATTGGGAACGCAATTTTTGCCGCCTCGGGTGCACGCCTTCGTCATCTGCCAATCCGTCCTGAAGCCGTGCGAGAAGCGCTCGCGCTTCGGAGTTGACGTGTGAGCAGTCTTGCCGCGTTCTGCGTTCTCAGAACAGAAGCTTCAGAGCTAGTTCCATCGAGCGCGGTCGGCCAATTCGGTACAGCGGATTGAGGCCGCCATTCTCTGGCCGCCGCTTCCAAGCGACGCTCCCAGCATCTGCGTCGATTGCCCGAATAGAGGAAACTGAGATAGTTGATGGGGCTTCCAAAATTGGGGTGGTTGAAGATGTTGAAAAGATCCGCTCGCGCCTGAAGAGCAAGCCGCTCCTGGAGTTTTCGGAGCCGGTCAGTGTGAACCGGAAAGAGCACAGGAACGATGCCTTTTTGCCGATGGTCGGGCGGCAATCTGCTAACGCTCTGTTTGAAGGCGCGCTGAGTATACGATGCCGGCCTGAACGGCTCGCATTCTCTCATTTCTACGTTTGCGAAGTCTCGCGGTTAGCGGTCTACCCTCAAGTCCACTTAACGCTTTAAGCAGGCCGAACAGAATGGCTGGTTGTCGCTAAGTGAAACGATGGAGCGGGAGAGGGGAGGTCGAACCCATTCTAAGCTTGATCGATGCTGAAATCCCTGCTGGTCGACGTTGTGCCTTGGGCAACGCGCAGTCATGCTTCTGATTTTCCACCACCGAGGCGCTGCGGCCTGCGTGTCGACCAGGAGGTCCAGCGCCCGGGGCGTTGATGTCACTGCCGGGCATTAGTCGTTTCGTAGGCGAGCGACGAATCAATTACCCACCCAGGTGCCGACGCAGAGTTGCTCTTGCCACTCTCTTTCGTCGCCGAGTCGAGCGAGGGTTCACCACGTTTGTGGAGCCATATCCTTCAAGGTATGCGATCGTGACGTCCAGCGTGGCACCCTGGACGTCAGTCCTTCAAACCCACGCCGTATTTAATAGGTTGAAAGTCAGTGTTCCGCCTCGTTACCTCGAAAACCCAGTATCGAGTGACTGACAATTTGAAAACTGGAGCGGGAGATGGGACTCGAACCCACGACGTCCAGCTTGGGAAGCTGGCATTCTACCACTGAATTACTCCCGCTTGCTGTCAAATCAGCTATTTAGCTGAATCCGTTAGACTTCCTAGACCGACGTGCAGTCTATTCCGTCCATGCTGTCTATCCAATACTACCCGTTTGGATGCCAAAATGGACAGCAAAACAGACAGCATACTGGCCTGAGAATCTCGTCGGAAAGCCCGACAAGGCTGCTTCTCATGCTGTCCGTTCATGCTGTCCATTTCGCTCTCCAAAGCTCGTTCCAGGCACAGAATAGCACAACGACAGAACAGCTGCGGCGTGGAGTTCATGATCGACCTTGGTGACGCCAGCATCGCCGAGTTGCTCATGCCGTCGCTTTCAACTGCTTGAGCGCCTCCAGTAGTTTCTCTATCGCCCATGCAACGGGATCATGCCTCCCCACTGCGATTGATTGAAGCACTGCTCTAAGTCGTCGTGTCGTTCTGTGCTTCCTTATTGAGATACGGTTTGCCGCAGATGTCTTCGCTGCCGATGTGTCCGCGCTTGTGCTTGCGCGAGCAGCGCGGGCACGTGATGAACTCGTCGTAGCACCGCCAGAAGAGTCCTTTGTTGACGACCCAGGATGAGAGTGAGGCTTCGAAGTAGCAGTACACTTTGTTTTTGCGACCGACGCAGGCGGGTCGCTCGCAACGGCAGGTGCCCTCCTTCACGATGCTGTCGCGCGGCACCCAGTGTCCGCTGTCGAGAATGATCACGTCGTCGGGCACGCCGGCCTTCGCGGGGTCGCGCACAAATGCCTGCAGTAACTGATCGAGGTCTATGAGGGTGATCGTCCGCTTCTCTAGCCCCGTGAATATCGCTTTGAAGACCTTATCCTTGGCGACATTCAGCGCGACGGAGTCGGCGACGCGTTCGACCAGGCGCGCCTTCGCCTTGAGGCGATCCAATATGGCTTTGATGCCGGGCACGAAGTCTGCGCTTCTTTCGCCCTTGGTTTGATTGCAGTGATTGTGGCACGGCAGCCAGTTCTCGTAACCGTTGATGTTGAAATCCTTCGGCAACCCATACTCGATGAAGACCGCTTCACGCCGAGCGTCGTCATACAAGAGGGATTCGGGCAGTTGATGGTCAATGGTCGTTTCGACCAGCCGCAATGGTTCACGGCACCATGAGCATTTTGGGCCATGGCAATGCCACACCGCATACCGCTCCGCGTAGGAGAACCTCCGCTTCCGTCGCTTGGCCGGCTCAGGGGACACAGGCATGGACCGAGTGTATAGCAACAAACAGCTGTCGCCCTTTTGCTACTTGAACCTCATTCGGGCCTCGAAGACGTAGGCGCACTCCCGGCCCGGTGCTTTCAGTTCTGCTTCCAGCAGTTCGATCTTTCGCTGCTTGACGGAGACGCCGAGCTTCGCGATCTTAGTCCAATTCAGCTTGGCGAGGTCTTCGAGCACTTCAACGGCGGGGATGATGTATGCCTCGAAAAACGTCTTGGATGCCTTCAGCTGGTGGAGCGCCATTGCCTTGCCGTACTCGCTGACCATCCATTCGATGTCATCCCGGAACTCCGCCTCGGACTGTTGTTTCGTTGCAAGGGTCTTGAGGAAACGGCGGAAGCCCCACTGCTTATCGTGCGTCTCGGCCTTGAAGTCGAGAATGTCCTGCCACGCGCAACCGTCGTCCGGCATCGGGAACGCTTCCATCGCAACGCGGAAAACGGCATGAGACGCCTGGGGTTTCACTCCCTCCGTGAGCGAGTCTGGTAGTTCGGCCTGGCATATGGGCGCAGTGTCGTGCTCGTTCTCATGGGCGAGCTGTGCGGCGATTCCCCTAAGGATCAGATCGTTGAGCACGTACAGGGCATGAAGCGTCTTTGCGGTATCCTCCGATCCGGCGATGATGTCGCTCAGCATCTCTTCACTTAAGGACGCGATGTACCGCATGTGCGCTTCCACCTCGGCCGCCGTCAGTTTCATAGTCGCCTTCCGATGCGGCAGCCACGCGACGAGGTTCTTCTCTTGAAGGAACGCGAGATCCGCGTTGAGACTCGCGGCAACGTCATCGGGTAATGTCCACGAGAGTTCCTGGTCGAGGTCGGCCAGATGGAACTTATCGAAGATGAACAAGTGCCGTTTCAGGAAGGGAAGAGCATGCGGGGTGAGGCTGATCACTCCATGGAGCGCGCGCATCGTGTACGAATTATCCCAGGTCGCGAACACGAATCGCGAGCGGGATGATGATGCAGTTACCCTGGTGCCATGCCAAAGTAGGCTCGTAGGTGGGCGTTTATGCCCCCCGGATTTCGAGGGACCACCTCGAGAACGCATCTATGCATTAGCCGCCGTGCAGTCGATGACAGGCCCGCTCAGGTGCCTCACCGAAGCTGGCTCGCACCGTGCGCGGATCAGCAACGTCTTTTTCCGTTTCCGCCTGCGGATAGATTCCTGGATTCGCCTTCGGGCGCCGCAAGGGTATTGATCCCCCCAACGGTCTACCCCAAAAAATTCACATCCGGAGGGCCTTCTGTTGAATGACCGACAAAACTGCCGGGAACTGCCAATGTCTACATCGCCCGATGCGGCCAGCGCTTCAGGTGCAGGCACGCGTGATCGAGGCACTCAAAAACTTTGTTCATCGCGTATTTGAATTGAACGAAGTCAACCCAGTACTCGGCGTATCTCAGTGTGCCGGCATCGTCGTCAGCATAGCGGAACGCGGTCCCGCGAGGGTCGAGCTTGTCGAGTTCGATGATCCATTCCCTGACGGGCGAGGGGATCTTCTGGCCGTGACGATCTTCGACGCACTGAATGCACTTCTCCAGCCTGTGGATCGGATCCCGAACGTCGCCGATGATTTTCAGGTACAGCTCGAGCGCGTGACGGTAAGCGAACAGGACCGGATAGCCCCACTCGCGAGGCTCTCCGCTCGTGAGCGCTGAATCGAGGAGGGTGTCGGCGCTTTGCCTGTAGCTGCGGGCGAGCTCGAGGAACTGGTCCACGCCCCCGCCATTGAGGAAAATGCCGTGCCGCCACGTCTCGTCTAGATCGTCGGGCGGTTCCTGCAGGAGTGGCGTGTGCAGATAGAGCATTTCGACACACCGGTCGTTATCGTAATGATCATGGCAGTTCAATCCGGCTTCGATGTTTTCGAAGTCGGGATTGTCTTCCCAATGCATGCACACGTGCATAAGGGCCAGTACATCCGAATCCGTGAACGCGCGAGGGCGGCCTTTCGGCGGGTTGGCCTGGCTGCTGAGTTGTTCCCTGAAGCGCCATGCCCACGCCTTCACCTGCACCACGTCCGCGCCAAGGATGCGGGCCGTTTGTGAAACGGTACGGTTCATTGGCCCCCGGCCGCATCGTCCTTCTTCGGCCGCCCCTTGCACAATTCGATGAACGCCGGCATCACATCGGCGATACGGTTGTAGCTTCGCTCGAAGAACATCAGCGCCACGCTCAGGTTTACGACGCCGACCTGTTTGGGACCATCGACGCCGCGGATGTTGGCGCCGAAGTCTGTCCAGAGATTGGGTGGGTCAGGCTTGGAATAGAGAAGGGCCGTTCCAGCCCAGTTCGGATGTGCGAATTCGCTGAGGCGATCGTACTGCTGCCTGAACCCTTCCGTGTCTTTTTCAACGCGATCAACGAAGGTAAGGACGCTGATCGCCTGCGGCATGATGTCCGTATCGGTTCTGCTGCCCATTGACAGCTTCATCAGGAAATCGTCGATGTCGCCCACGGCTCTGGCGTTCACGGTGGCATCGAGCTTTGCATGCAAATACCACAGCGCGGCGCTCGTTTCGATGGCCGCGCGCGCTTCCAGGATGGCCAGGGCGAGCTTGTCTTTTTCGAAATTCTCGAGAGCACCACGGCTCAGCTCCGCCATTCTCCAAATCAATGCTGCGCGGAAAAGTAACGCCTTGAACGGCAGTTTTGAATCCGGCGACACCATTGCGTCGACGCGGCTGGGAAGGCTGGATTCCAGCAACTCAACCCGGCCGCGAATTTCGGTGATGAGATTTTCGATAGTTTCCTGCATGATGGTTTCCTGCATATAGTGAAGTAATCAGGATCAAGACGCATGTTTTCATGCTCGATGAATCGCGAATGGATTCTCGTCGGATTCACCGGTACGCCGTCGCTCTGCGGCTTTCTTGAAAGCAGCAACAGCGCGGTCGTCTTCAGGCGATAGAGCGGTGTCGGCCGGCAAGGCAGTGACCTTATCCTCGACGGCATCGAACGGCACAAAGGTCTCGATATCTCGTCGGCGTATATACCAATGGGGAGTGACGACGTAATCTGTTAGCGCGTGGCTCCTGGCGCAAACGACGAATGCTCGAAGAAACTGCAGCAAGCCTGCTGGCGTCTGAATCATCGCGGTGCAGAAAGCCGTTGGACCATCCGGGCCTGCCCAGGTCCGCCAGCAGTATAGAGTACCTGAAAGATCCTTAGGAATCTGCCCAGCAGCAAGAAACGAATTGATTTTCCGAACACACGCGTCTTTCAGTTGCTGAAGTACATCGGCTGGGACGAACTCCTCCGGTGAAGTGCGGTCGCCTTGGTTAGGATCGATGAGGTTGATGAACCCAAGGGGCAGGCTCAATCCATCCGTGTGTTCGATGGCCGCCCGAAGTATCTCTCCCCGTCGCGCGGGATCCTGTTCCTGTTTCAAGTACCAGAAAATGATTCTTTCAGCGTGCATTACAGGAGAAAGTTCGAACATGCCGGTTCGCTCACTGGATAGCTGGTCGGTGCTGTCAAACATCGCGGTTACAAACGGTATTGCGTGAGCGATCGGGATTTGTTGCTTATACGCTTCGAGCCTGTCCATTGCGACTTCCAGTAGGCCTTTAGCGGCAAGGACATTAAGCTCAGCGCGGAAGGCTCCGCGATCTCCCGACGCAGCAAGCAACCGGTCAATTGCGGCTTGTGATAGCTCCCCTCTCGGGAGAACAAAATGAAAGTAGCGATCGAACACGTCCTCCGAACATACACGCAGCTCGCGATACCACACGTCAGTCCAATCCGTTCCATAGTGCGAGCCTCCGAACGCCCATTCTGCTGGCGGGAACAGGTGCTTTACTAGCTCCCGTACGCCCTCAGTCCGCTCCGGTGGGACGTTATCGAGGAGCGCAGCTAGCTTCCTGCGCTCCTCATCGTTTCTACCCCTGCCGAAGTCGCTAGTCCCAGTCAATAGCCTCTTGTTCTCCGGGAGAGCTTGGTAGACGGTAGGCTCGTAAACCCTGAGAGCCTCGAGCGCGATGAGGTCGATGGCGTTCACCTCGAAGCTGTCGTCGGCCTTGAACATTGACATATGAAACGAGAGGCTCGAGACGAAGCGGTTGACTTGGCGCAACGTGCCAAAGTACTGCCGAAGCCCGCCGAAGAACACGTTGCCCCACCGCGTCTGGTTGAAATTCTTGGAGATAACTGCGTCGGACAACAAAGTATTGAGGTCGCTGAATAAAATCTCGTGCACGCGCTTGGTATCGAGAACTGGGACGTCAAACGGGACCTGCACGATTTTTTCGAGGTAATCGCGCCCCGACGCGCCTTTAATCACTTCAGCGATGTGCTTTTCGACAATGGGCCTGTCGCACAAGAGTAGGTAGACGATATTCGGAAAGTCGCCGTTCGCCTTCACAAGCTGGAACATCTCCAATAGTTCGGCCGGAGTGAGTCGATCAAGATCGTCGATCAACACCAGAATAGGTGTTGAGAGTCCTGTCAGTTCTTTCCGGACATCGGCTTTGACCTCCTCCAGCGTTTGCGTTTCGGCGCCAGCCTCATGGAACGCGGCCATTTGTTCGGAGAACTTTGACGACCAGGTCAAGAGACCCACTAGCAAATAGAGCCCGGCGACGATGATCCCAGCAGTGCGGAGAGTCGGCACGACAGAGCCAAGAATTAAAACTGCCGAGATGATGAGCGTCCACCGGATCGGATTCACGAAGAGACTTATCAGGCCACTGCCACTCTTGAGCCGTACAGCATACTTTTTCCATTTGGTCACGACCTTTTTAGAAGCCTTCAAGGAAGCGACGGGCCCCTTGCCTATTGCGATGCCGATCTCATCGAAGAATGACTCACTGATTTGGGCGCGACTGGCAACTTGCCACGGGTTAAAGTCGATGACGCTGGCGCCCTCCGGTATCGAGCGAAGGGCATCAACGACCATGTTCTTTATGGACGATTTGCCTGTACCCCATGAGCCATAAAGTGCGATGACAAGGCTGTCCTTTCCTTTCCAGCCACGAACGGCCCGGGCTATCTGCTCGGCAAAGGCGCGCCGGTCGAGCTTATCCTCTTCGAGGCGCGTGATTGGTCGATCAGAAGAAAACAGGTGATCGGAAGAAGACGCTTCCACGGAGGTCATGGTCTGTCCCTTTCGCCAAAGCGGAGGTGAGTTGAGTCCCAGATACGCCTTGAGCGTCTGGTCATTGTTGACTCCGCAGGGGGAAGCTCGACGACGCGCGCCGCAGTTTCGGGATCCAGGCGGCCTGCAACCTCAACGCGAGTGGTAGAGATGGTCTTGGTCTTCATGACTGTGTGTTCCCCGCTCAAGGCTTCAATCGATCGACGATTCGCAGAAGCTGGCTAGCAAATACAATAACCTCGGCAGCGTCCTCCGGATGCGTCGGGACGTGTCGGTGACTTTGCGGGTTTTTATAGAGGCCGATCGCGCCCGCAAAGAGATTGGCCATCGCTTCCTGTTCGGCGGCCGGTAGCTGCGTATCTGTGAGGGGTCCGGGGGTTACAGTCTGGCCCTTCTTCTCGGCGGGCCTGAAGGCGTCGCGCATCAGCTCCGTGCCGTAGTCATTGGGTCCGAAGCTGCCGCCAGCGCGGACGGCGACTTCCACCTCCCTGAAGGCCTGGAAGACGGCCGTGTCGTACTCGCCGCGCATGAAAGCCGGATATACCTTGCTGGCGATGAGCGGGTGAAGCTGGGCTTTTGGCAACAGGCCCGCCTTGCGATAGGCCCCAAAGTCATCACGGGACGTGATCTGCTTGGCCCGCCGCGACACAAGAAACCAGCCTCCGGTCGAGCCTGGCTTTTCCACGAGCAAGCCGGCGCTCTGAAGCCAGGCCCAGGCCTCCATGAGCGCCAGGTTCACGTCCGGTTGCCGGCTGCCGTACTCCGGCTGCTCTCGGGCGTTCGTGGGGGTCAGCGAATTGAAGAAATTGTGGCGGCTGATGCCGCCATGCTGGTTGACAGTGTTCCCGGACACGCCCTCGTAGCTGTTGAGGTGGAGAAGCAGGATGCCGGCCAGTTCCTCCACTGCTAGATCGAGGAGATCTGCGGCATTCGGAACGAAAGACGATAAAGAGCGATACATAGTCATTGCACCGGGCGAACGCCGCGGACGATGACCAAACGGCGGTTGTTGCGGGCGTCCCAGTCGAGCTCGATGCGGCTTAGCGGCTCGGTGCATTGCTCATCGCAATACTGCGTGAAGTGAAACGTCACGCTGAAGGGATCGACGCTGACGACGGTCGCCAAGCCCTCGCGATCGACGCCCGGCGCCCACTCCGGATAATGGTTGCCGAGGCGCTTGTTGACGGTGCGAACGGTGACGTATTTGCCTTTGCACTTCAGCAGCTCGCCTGCTGGGTTGCAATTCGAGGTGAGGAGATCACGATAGAGACTGTCCGAGGCCTTCAAGCTCCGGGAACCGGAACGGATGTAGGCAGGACCTGCAAAATGCGGCTTGTCCTTGCTATGGGCGATTTCGACCGCGACAACGCGCTTCCCGTCCAGGTCCAGGACGCTCATCGCCGGACGGATTCCTGGATAGCACTCTTCACCGGCTTCGCCGACGCGCCTCTGCACTTTCTCGGGGTCATCGACGCCGAGGAGAGCGCCGGTCTTGTCGTCGACGCCGACGAACAGGACGGCCGTTTCCGTTTCGGGCAGCGAATTCGAAAAGGCGACCAGCGTCTGCCGCAGCTCGTGGCCTTTGACTGATTGCGGCTTTCGTTCGACGAAATTATCTTCGGACGGGCGTTTCGCTAGACGGGCGGTGAGCCGTTGTTCGGTTGTCATGCACTGGCCCTTTCCCACTGGTCATACTTCTGAACGAGAGGCTCCTGGGCGACGTCGATGGGCTTTCCCCACAGCGCGCGACGTTGATCGTCCGGGAACTTCCAGAAGGCCGCGATCACGGCTTCCGTCCGGAAGTGGTCCCGGAGCGCGGCATCGCGAAGCAGGCGTGAATACGCGTCACAAGCGAGGTGCTCGATTTGCCGCGTCCGGTGCCAGCACACGTCCTCCCGCTGGTCGGCGGAATAACTCTGCACGGCTTCGTCCCACGGGTTCAGGTGTTCCGTGTCGCTGCGCATGGCGAAGGACTCCAGCAACAGGTCGCGGGTGTCGTCGCCGGCGCGGGCGAAAGTTTGGCAGCGGTGTACGAACTGTTTTTCGGTCCTGCCGATGTCCGGTAGGATGAGGGCCTCCAGTGACCGGACGAAGTGATGGAGACGGTCCTGTCCGGTTTCCTTTAGCCCATTGAAAAGCGTATTCAGGCCGCGAATGACCCGGCTGAACTGGGTCTTGTCGGCGTCCATCGCCGCGACACCCTTACGGAGCGCGATGGCGTCATCGAGCCAAGCTTTGGTGATGGGGGCGCGTCTCCAGCCCTTACTCTGGTGAAACGCTGGCATCTGGCTCATCTGG
>Ga0210401_10008024_pt1 | contig 10515 bp, 11 predicted proteins | sample IncBWH32MmetaG_FD_150866 | JGI IMG/M metagenome (GOLD analysis project Ga0210401, IMG submission 150866) | Forest soil microbial communities from Barre Woods Harvard Forest LTER site, Petersham, Massachusetts, United States - Inc-BW-H-32-M | ecosystem: Environmental > Terrestrial > Soil >... | reverse complement strand
ATGTGCATTGTGGCGATGGATTGGGTCCGTACTGCCTGGCGGATACTCCACGGTAATCATCACACCTTCCTTGCCAGGAAACTCTGTCAGGTCTTTCGACAATAGCGGCGTCACTTTCGCGTCTTCTGGTTCCAGTGTGACGGACATCAGACAAACTAGAATCAAAACTAGTTTTGCAATGGTCATAAATAAACCTTTCGTTTGAATGGGGCCCGTTTACGCAAATCGGCCTCTCCCTGAGAGATCCACTAGTGGCTCACAGCCGCCGCCTTCACCGCGGACTGAGCGAGCCAGGTGTCGAAACGCGTCTCGCCGAGCCGCGCGCCATCGCCGGGAATCAGTGTCTTCTCGCTCACCTCGATGCCGTAGTAACGCGCCTTCGGGTCTGCGACAACCTCGCGCGGGTCCTTCTGTGCGGCCAGACTTTGCCGGGCGAGTTCATCGAGGTGAAACTTTTCCGGTCCTCCCACTTCAACCATGCCATTCACCGGCGCGCCCGTCGCGACCCGGCCCACCGCACTGGCCACATCGTCCGCAGCCATCGGCTGGATGAACGCAGAAGGCAAGCGCACTTTGTTGCCTTCCGTAGAATAATCGGCTATGGCCTTGACGAATTCGAAGAACTGCGTCGCGCGAATAATTGTGTAAGGAATCGAGGAAGCTTTTATCAGGTTCTCCTGAGCCATTTTTGCGCGGAAGAAACCGCTTGCGAGCATGCGCTCCGTTCCAACAACCGACAACGCAACATGATGCTTCACACCCGCGGCCGCTCCATAGTCGAGGAGGTTGCGGGTTGATGTCTCGAAAAACGTCATCACCGCCGCGTCCTCCCAGGAAGGCGAATTCGTTACATCAACGACCACCGATGCACCCTTCAGCGCTTCGGCCAGTCCCTCGCCGGTGATGGAGTTGACACCCGATTTAGGTGACGCCGCGATTGCTTCGTGTCCCTGCTCGCGAAGCTTGGTGACGAGTTTTGATCCGATGAGTCCACTGCCGCCGATTACTACGATTTTCATGATAGCCACCTCTGTTTCCCGTGTACCTCCGCGCGTGCCTTCTGTCAAGCGAACGAATACGGTTCCTTAAAGTCCTGGCAAGGTAACCGGACAAGCGCCCGTCACTGGCGAAAAACGGGTTGTGGGAGATCACTGAGGATGTCCCCCGAATGGCGCTTTCGGGGAAGTCTGCAAGATTTCGCGGGATGCGTTAATCAGATCGTGTTGCACTATGCGATTCATCCGCAAGGCCGATGCGGAATCCAAACCCGGACTGCTTTTATCTCGGCTGATCACCGCTGAGGGTGGTTTTATAGATTTTTCCATCCTTCATTATGACAAGGAGATTGTTGGCCGGGTCTTCGATCAGCTTGATAACCGCTTTCGTAACCGGGCAAACAAGAATCCCGGCAAACGGCTCTAATTACAATGTGATCCGGCATCAGCGCATTGCCTTCTGCCCGATCCAAAAACTCGTAATCTCTTCCAGTGACTTGCCTTTCGTTTCCGGAATCAGCCATCCAACAAGCACGATCGTCAGCAAGGCTCCGCCACTAAACACCCAGAACGTGCCGTCCGACCCCAATTCCTTCTGCATCACCGGAAACATTTGATTCCCGAGGTAACCCACCAGCCACAGGGCCGTCGTTGCTATCGACATGCCCCGGCCTCTCACCTTCGTTGGATAAATTTCCGAGATGATCACCCAGCAGGCCACACCATTGCCAAACGCGTGCCCGGCCACGAAGCTCATCACAAAAATCAGTATCGCCACGCTGCTGCCATGTACGTGATAAAACCAGCCCACCAACACCAGCGAAATAAATTGCAGTCCCGTGCCTGCCAGGATCAATGTCTTGCGCCCGGCCTGATCGACAAGCCACAACGCAAATAGGGTGAACAACAGATTGATCACACTCACCAGCACCGACTGAAAAAACGCGTCGCTCGTTGCGGTTCCGGCCGACCTGAAAATCTCCGGCAGAAACGAAAAGATTGGCGTGATTCCGCTGATTTGCTGCAATCCTGCCAACAGGATTCCCAGCATCAACGGACGCCGGAATGTGGTGAACAGTTCCGAAATGTGCCCGTCTTCGGTATGCAGCGCATTCTCGATTTCCGCTGCTTCGCTCCGCGCCGTGTCCGCGCCGTTCAGCTTTGTCAGCACGTCCATCGCTTGCACGCGACGGCGCACTTTCATCAGCCACCGCGGACTTTCCACGGCGGGCAGGATCATCAGTCCAAAAAGAATCGCCGGTACAATTCCGGCCAGAAACATCCACCGCCAGCCCGTGCTGATATTCCAGGCTTCGTCTCCCATGTGTTGAATCCGCATGTTGACGAACACCGCCGCCAGAATTCCCACTACGATCCCAAGCTGATAGAGAGTGACGCAGCGTCCCCGCACGCGCGTCGGAGCGATCTCGGCGATGTAGTTCGGCGCAATCACCGATGCTGCCCCGATTCCCAGGCCGCCAATCAACCTCCACAGAACAAACTGCTGCAGATTCGTGGCGAACAACATCCCCACGGAAGAAAGTGCGAAGCACAGGGCGCACAACCCCAGACCCTTTTTCTTTCCAAGGTAATCGGCCACCGGCCCTGCTGCCATGCAACCGGCAATGCATCCTACCAGTGCGCAGCCCGCGGCCCACCCGATCCCGCTCGCATCCAGGTGAAACAATTGGCTCAAAAAACCAATGGCTCCACTGATCACAATATTGTCGTAGCCGAATAACAATCCGCCCAGCGTTGAAACCGTTGCCGAAATAATCAGGGGTAGGTTCGATTCCGCCGTCGCCTGGCTATTCCGCTTACCGGTTTCCACGAGTGGTGGGCTCCTGCGCCTTACCTGATCGTTCCGAAGATTCGAGCACCGCTTTTGCGGCCAGCATGAATCCCAGCGTGTGCGCCATTCCCGCATGCCACGGCGCCGCGCAGGTCATCTGCGGAGTGTGATCCGGAATGACAACGCCGTCGAACTCGTTGCGGTGCAGAATACCTAGGATGCGGATCATGTCCACATCGCCTTCATCGATGAATGTTTCGCGATAGTGCGGCACCTTGCCCACAACGTTCCGCAGATGCAGATACGCGATCTTCCCTTGTTTGCTGTACTCGTCCACCGCTTCGTAAATGTTTCCTTCGGTCATTTCCGCAAGTGTTCCCACACACAGTTCCAGGGCGTTGCTGCGGCTGGGAACCAGATCGATCAACCGCTGGTACATGTGCGGCTGGTACACCAGTCGCGGCTGCCTGCGCATCGTTGGCATTGGCGGATCGTCAGGATGAGCGGCCAGCTTCACGCCCGACTCTTCCGCAACGGGCACCACTTCCGCCAGAAATCGCTCCAATCGACGCCATAATTCTTCGTGCGAAATGGGAGCCAAGTCGCCCGGGGCAGCGTTGCGATCGTAAACCATGTTCCAGACCATCCCATTCGGAATAGGCAGGTCCTCCGCCGGACCGTCCATGCCAACCGTTACTGCGTGGCCCCTGCCCAGCGCTGCGGTGATTCGTCCACATACCCCCGCCAAACTAAAATTGTAGCCAAGCACCGGGACGCCCGCTTCTCCAAGCCGCCGGACGATGGTTTTCACTTTTTCAATTTGTTGCGCGCGTTCCGGGCCATCCAGCAGAATGTCGTGCCAATGCGCGGGATCAATGTTCTCGATCGCCGCAAGCTTCAGACCTGCGTCTTCAATTCTTGCGCGGAGCTCCTTCAATTCCTCCACCGTCCACAGTCGGGCAGGATCGCCGGCAACTCCCCATGGTTCGTATTTCGAACCGGTGGGCTGATTGTCGCGAGGGTTGGACGGGCCCTGGTTGAAGTAGTCCACCAAGTGCACCACCACGTGTGTACATCCTGCCTGCCGCGCAAAGTCGTAGTAGTCCCTCGCCAACATGTGGCGGTAAAGTCCGATGCCGATCTTCATAGGCGGTTTCCGATCCCTCCGCCGTAATCCGGGCTAAGAATTTGTCCGTTGATCTCGCGAGCCAGCGGTGAACAAAGAAATACAAAGGCATCCGCGATCGATTCGGGACTGTTTCTCCTACCCAGCGAAACCCGCAACACAAACTCCCGGTAAGCCGGGTCTTCCTCAAAGACTTTTAGCGAACTGCCCGCCGCTACGTTTCCCGGCGAGACGACATTCACGCGGATGCCGCTCTCTGCATATTCAAGCGCCAGGCTGCGGGCGAAATTTTCCAGCGCCGCTTTGGCTGACGCGTACGAAGAGATCAGACTATGCGGCATTCGCGCCACATAAGAAGACGTGAAGATCAGGTGCCCGGCAATTTTGCGCTCCCTCCAGGGCGCCAGCACTGGCCGTGCCAGATACGTTTGCGCAAAGAAGTTGAAGCGAAAAATGCGCTCGAACTCACTTTCCGAAGTGGTCGCAAAAGGGTGTAGTCCGCAGCCCCCGGCGTGGCCGATGACCGTGTCCATGTTGGGAAACATTTCGAACGCTGTTTTCACTACGGCACCGACTTGCTTCGAATCGGTTATGTCCGAGGCAATGTAGGTGTAAGTTGCTGGCGGTGTCTGCCAGCCATCGAGGAGCGCCTTCGCTTCCCGCTCTGGTTTAATATCGGTCAGCACCAGCGTTGCGCCGCTCTCCGTCAGCCTCCGGACGATGTGCTCGGCAATCGCGCCTAACGCGCCGGTAATCAGAATCGACTTCCCGGTGAGATCGATGCTGATCATGGCTCGCCTGTCCGTCCTCTCGGAGAGTTGTTTGCTTACATGACTCCGTACTTCGCGAACGCCTCCACCGCACTACTTCCTTCTTCAATGGCCTGGCGCACCAGCTTTTCACCTCGCGCCTTTTCGAGCGCGCGTGTGAACACCTCGGCTTCCGCGCCGGCGGGAACCACTAGCACTCCATCACTGTCGCCAAACAGAATGTCTCCAGGGCGAACCCGCACCGAACCAATTTCAACCGGCACACGAAAATCGACTACTTTGTAACGCGGCGCGGAGTCCTGTCCGTATGAACCAAACGCGAATGTCGGAAAGCCCATCTCCAGAATCGTTTTTGTGTCTCGGACGTAGCCATTTAAAACCGCGCCCCGGCTGCCCAGCTTACGCGCCCGCGTACTCATCAACTCTCCCCACAATGCGTTTCGCGGCGACGAGCCCGTATTCACATACACTTCGTTTTTGCGAAGATCGTCCAGCGCCTCCAGCATCAATCCGAAGGATTTGTTCATCAACGGATTGGCGCTGCCCGAGGTTCGTTCCGCGAACACGTCCACCGAGAGCACCGGCATTGCGCGGCCTATCACCACCATGTCCCCGCGAATCGGCTGAATTTGTGGCGGCAAAAACTGGTGTTGCAGGTCGATCTTGTCCATCACGTCGCCCACGACACAGGTAAACAGTTCCCGCTGAATTAGTGCAAAAAGTTCGTCGTCGGTCTTCCACAACTTCGTCGTGCTCATGGACCCATGCCTTTTTCTCAGTTGTCCAACCGCCCGGCTTCGCCTAGCCCCTTACTCTAATTCAATGCCCACAACGTCATTCAAAAAACGGCTCGCCCCTTCGCGAGTATCGCCGTGCGACTTCCTCGTTCAACGTGATCCCCAAGCCCGGCTTGTCCGGAACGTGAATGAATCCATCTTTGATCAGCGGCTTCGGCAAACCATCGATAAGGTCATTCCAGAACGGCACGTCGGTCCCATGAAACTCCAACGCGAGGAAATTCGGTATCGAGGCGCAAAAATGTGCCGAAAGCAGCGTTCCCACTGGACTGCTGATGTTGTGTGGCGCGACCGGCATCGTGTGCACATCGGCAAAGTGCGCGATAGTTTGCGCGACGGCCACGCCTCCAACTTTTTGCAGATCTGGTGTAACGATACTCAGCGCGTGCTTGGCGATGATTTCCTGGAAGCCTTCAAAAAGGAAAAGATTCTCACCGGTCGCGATGGGCACCCGTATTTTCGAGCTCACTTCCATCAGCGCCGCAACGCTATCCGGTGGTACGGGATCTTCCAGCCACAATAGTCGAAATGGCTCCAGTTCGCGCGCAACCTTTATGATGTCGCTGACGTTATAGCGCCAATGGCAATCGACGGCAATATCGGTATCCGGACCGACAGCATCTCGAACCGTTCCGATGGCACGCACCGCGTGGTCGATCGCGCGATTGCTAAGCAACCTGTTGTGCGGATCGGCTCCCTTGGTTTCCGGTACGTCAAGGTCGAACTTCAACGTGGTGTATCCCTGAGCCTTTTTCTTCAGAGCGTGCTGCCGGTATTCCTCGGGCAAAGGTATCGGCTCGTCGCCGCCTTCGCCAAAGTAATCTTTCGCCACGTGCGCGTTACCGTGCGGCAACCATTGTGCGGGTCGCGATCGCAACACCTCGTCCAGACATTCCAGAGCCTCGCTCCCGTGACAGTCGGCGTAAATGCGAACTTTGTTACGGAACTTTCCGCCCAGCAGGCGATGAATCGGCACGCCCAGCGACTGCCCCAGCACATCCCACAGCGCAGCTTCGATGCCGCTGATCGCGTTGTAAATGATCCCACCGGTGGAACCTGCTCCGGAAGCCGCCAGTCGCAGTTTGCGGAACAACCGGTGAACGTCGCGCGGATCCTCGTCAACCAGAAGTGGCTCAAGAGCACGCAAAATCGACGTCAGGCCAGGAGCAAAAAAACATTCACCCAGCCCGGTGATGCCCTCGTCGGTTGCGATGCGCACGAACGTCCAATCGAAATTTCCTTCGACAACAGCGGTCTTGAGACGCGTGATATTCACGGGAGAGCTCTCATGTCCACTTGGCCCGCAGGACCGGCTAGAGTAACGTTTTACCGTGCCCCGCACAACCGTTCATAGCTTGGTTTCTTATCGAAGGCATGCCCAGCTTGTGAACAATCTGAGAGAAGCATACGATGCCCAGAAAGACCCTGGTTGCGCCTCAATACACCCGTCGTAGCCTCATCAAATCCGCCGCGGCTGTCGCATCGGCTGCTATCCTGCCGGCGGGATTTGCGAATTTCGAATTCGCCGCGGCGGCGTTTCCTGCCGACTGGTCCGGTTCCGCCGCGGAATCACCGCCTGCCAGTAACCCGCGATGGTACGGCTTCAATCTTCTCGAGTACTTCTCCACCGATCAAGATTGGATGAAATACTTTCCATACCGCGACGATGGGACGTTCCCCGAAAACGATTTTCGCTGGATTCGCGATTGGGGCTTCAACTGGGTCCGTTTGCCGATGGATTATCGCTTCTGGACCGCTCCCGATCTCTTCACCATCGACGAGAAAAAAATTGAGCCGATTGACCGCGCCGTGCGGTTGGGCGAAAAATACCACGTCCACATCAACATCTGTCTTCACCGCGCGCCCGGCTTCTGCATCCTCGACACCATGGATGAGCAGTTCACCGGCATCCACATCACTAAGGAAAAGACCAGCCTCTATTACGACCCGCGCACCCTCGACGCATTCGTTCATCAGTGGGCCTTCTTCGCCGACCGCTACCAAGGGATTCCCAGCGAAAGGCTCAGCTTCAACCTCGTCAACGAGCCACTCGTTCCCCCAGACGCGGCAGAGACAGCGCAAATCGAAAAACAGCGTCCGCTCAAAACACCCGATTTCTTCAAGTCGGAAATGTTGCAACGCCATGCCAGGGACTACGTCCGCGTGGCGAGCGCCGCCGGAAACGCCATCCGCGCGCATGACCCCCTGCGGTTGGTCGTGACCGACGGCTATCCCGGCGGTGGCTCTCCCGTTCCCGGACTGTTCGCCAGCAGGATGCTGCAGAGCGGTCACACCTACAACCCGATGCCCGTCACCCACCACGACTGCGAATGGGTGCGCGGTGGCGGCACCGCAACCGACAAAGTGCCCACGTGGCCCATGAAAGATGAAAAAGGAAACATAGTCTGCGATCGTCAGAAACTCGAAAAAGACTTTCATTCCTGGGCCGGTCTCGCGGTCCAGGGTGTGCCCATTCACTTCGGCGAAATGGGTTGTTACAAGCACACTCCGCCCGAGGTGGTTTTGGCCTGGTTCAACGACACTCTCGACGTTCTGGCCGAGTTGAACTCCGGATGGGCTTTGTGGAATTTCCGCGGCCCTTTTGGCGTGCTGGATACCGAGCGTCCTGGAACCAAGTTCGAGGATTGGCAGGGACACAAACTGGATCGGCCTCTGCTGACCCTCCTGCAGCAAAAATTTAAGGCATAGTTTGGATTCATGCCTCGGGTAGATTCGTCGTCGGTTCACATCGACTAGGAGGCTCATCAAATGTATCGTCGCACGGTGCTTTCTGTGGCTCACCCTGCTTAGCCCCGCCGCATTTGCCCAAAACCCGTCAACCGATGATTTCCGTTCGCTGGACGTGGACGCGAGTCAAATCATCGGAGAGATACACTCCTTTCAAGGCCTCACTGGGCCTCCGGATCCCGCGATGGCCGGGCTACCAAAACTCACCGAACAGTATCGCTAGCAAATTTATCGAAATCGTCAGGCGGGTTCACATTCACGCCAAAACTGCGGCCAATCCGGTAATAGACTTGCGCGCCGCTGGCCCGGATGCCGGCGATGACTTCGAGGGTTTTCTGGATTACTGTGCTGCCCATAAGCTGCCTCTCGACTTTTACTCTTGGCATACCTACGCTGATGGTTCTGCCGATCCATATGATGCTGTTCGTCTCGCAAAGCAAATCCGCGGCGTCCTGGATACGCACGGATTCCCAAAAGCGGAAAGCATTCTCTCGGAATGGAATCTGCGTGCGGACTTCACCGAAAATGAGAAACAAATTCTGCAGGGTGCGGAAAACGCCGCGTACATCGGAGCCGTGCTGAATTATCTTCAGGATGCGCCCGTCGACCATGCACAGTTTTATCGAGGCGCTGCCGCATGGATGGGACTCTTCGATGTGCAAGGGCAATATTTCAAAACGGCGTATACTTTCAAAGCTGCCGGCCAAATGCTGGCTTCTCCGAAGCGCCTGCCAGTGACCAGCACAGACACCTTTGGTGTTTCGGCGATTGCCGGCCGCTCCTGGACGGCAACACGGTTCAGATTTTCATAAGCAATCATGCCATTCCAGCAGGCTACAAACCCCACTCGTTCGGGATGCCGCCGGAAATTCAGCAGTTGGGACCGCCGCTGCCGGATGTTTCAAATGTTAAGTTTCTCCCGCCGCGAACCGATGTCGTTTACCGTAACAACGCCGGCTACAATCTCACGGTCAGGAATCTGCCCTGGGGCCATTCGGCCTTCACCGTCAAGCGTTTCCGCATCAGCAAAAGCCAGAATCTCGATTTGGTCGAAGAAAAATCCGGGAGCGGGAGTACTCTTCATTTGGCCAACCCTCTCATCCCCGGTACGGTCGAACTTATCGTGGTTCAGCGCAAATAGCCGATTCCACTACCCGCTACCGGCCACCACCAAAGTATCGAAATCGATTTTCGGGCTGGCCTTTCACGTCCGTCGCAATGGAGAACAGGCTTCCGGCCAGCCGATCGCCGCGCGGAGCGTCCGCTGACGCCGTTGTGACAAAAAGTGTACTCAGGTCCGCGCCGCCAAACGTGCACGTCGTAATATTCTGTACCGGCATCTCCACAACGTGGTCAATCGTTCCGTCGGCCGCCACCCGCACCACGCAATTTCCGTAGTATCGGCAGTTCCAGAGATAACCCTCCGCATCCATCGTCGATCCATCCGGGACACCTCGCGTGAACCCTTCGAGAAAAGGTCTTTCGTTGGAGATGGCGCCCGACTCAGCGTCGTAGTCATACACCCAGATCACATTCTTCATGCTGTCGCCAAAATAAAAATGCCGCCGGTCAGGGCTCCACGTTAGCGTATTGGAAATCCCCAGGGCTTTTCGCCAACAGGTCACTCGCCTGTCCGTCTCTACACGGACCAAGCAGCCGTCTCGCCCGCCGGCTTCGCTCGATGACCCATCCGCATTCACGTTGTTGCGCATTGAGCCGATCCATAGGGATCCCCGCGGATCGCACCGCGCATCGTTGAATCGCACCTTCGGAAACTCCGCCAGCCGGTACAGCGCATCGCTCCGCGCATCCGTGGCTGGCTCCCACAGGACGACCTGCGAGCCCAATACGGCCACCAGCGCATCGTCACGATCGCTCAACGCCAGCGCGGTCACCGGTTCCTCGAAAAACCACGTGCGGACCGAGAAGTCCGCGAGATTCAGCCGATGAATCAGGAACCGGTTGATGTCCGTCCAATACACCGCTTGGTGTGCGTCATGCCACACCGCGCCTTCACCGCAGACGTCTCCCGTAGGCGCCACGCAAATCGGTTTCCCGATTTTCATTTCACTCCGATCCCCGCCAGCAAACCTCCATCGATGCGGTAGTCTCCGCCGGTACAGAATGCGGACCGATCCGACAGCAAAAACGCCGCCAACTCGGCGACCTCTTCGGCCGTTCCTACGCGACCGAGTGGATGAGCTGTTCCAAATCGCTCGACAACCTCGTTTACCGGAAGGTCCGGTGAAAAATGAGCTGCCGCTACCTCCAGCATCGGCGTGTGAAT
>Ga0210401_10008016_pt1 | contig 10522 bp, 3 predicted proteins | sample IncBWH32MmetaG_FD_150866 | JGI IMG/M metagenome (GOLD analysis project Ga0210401, IMG submission 150866) | Forest soil microbial communities from Barre Woods Harvard Forest LTER site, Petersham, Massachusetts, United States - Inc-BW-H-32-M | ecosystem: Environmental > Terrestrial > Soil >... | reverse complement strand
GCCGACGGTGATCTTTTCCACGCGAGCCTTGAGCTGGTCCAGGAACTTGTCGTAGATGCGCTCGTCAACGATGGCGCGCGAGCAAGCCGAACACTTCTGGCCCTGGAATCCAAATGCGGCCTGGGCTACGCCCTCGACGGCAGCATCAAAATCCCCGTCGGCATCGACGATGATTGCGTCTTTGCCACCCATTTCAAGGACAGTGCGCTTGATCCAGAGCTGGCCCGGAACCTTGTCGGCGGCGCGCTTGTGAATGTCGAGGCCAACTTCGCGCGAACCGGTGAAAGCGATATAGCGCGTCTTGGGATGCGCGACCACCGCGTTGCCAAAGCTCGCCCCCGCTCCAGGGCAGAAGTTCACTACGCCATCTGGCAGGCCCGCCTCTTCGACGAGTTCAATAAACTTTGCTGCGATGGTGGGTGAATCGCTCGACGGTTTAAGAATGACGGTGTTGCCGGCGACGACTGAAGCCATCGTCATCCCAGCCATGATTGCGCAGGGGAAATTCCACGGAGGAATTACGGCGCCGACGCCCAGGGGAATGTAGCGCAAAGAATCGTGCTCGCCAGGCATTTGCACGTCGGGCTTGACTTTGGAAAGACGCAGAGCTTCGCGGCCGTAGTATTCACAGAAGTCGATGGTCTCGCAAATGTCGGCATCGGCTTCCGCCCAGTTCTTACTCACTTCAAAAACCAGCCAGGCGCAGAACTCGAATTTACGCTCGCGCAGCAGATCGGCCACATGAAAGAGCAGGCTCGCACGCTCTTCTATCGAGGTACGGCTCCAATGCTCAAAGGCGCGGAGCGCAGCCTGCATGGCGGGTTCGACGTGCTCCTTGCCTGCCTTTTGGTGCAGGCCGACCACCTGCGACGGCTTGGCCGGATTCAGCGACTTGATCTTGTCTTCAGTCTTGATGCGCTTGCCGCCGATAATGAGGTCATACTCGCGGCCAAGTTGGCCGCGAACTTTTTCGATGGCGGCGCGCATCTTGCGAGCGTTTTCTTCCTTGCTAAAATCGGTCAGTGCTTCATTGGCGAAGGGGCCTTGATGAAGGCGAATCTGCGGTTGCGTGGGCGCTTCAACGGTTGCCATTTGATCACCTCGAACGGTATATAGATGCGGCGCGGAGGGGCGCGGAACCAGTTATTGTAGCACCGTGGAATGTGTGTGATGGGTGGAGCAGAAACCCCGTCGCGGCCTCTCGACCGGACAGCCGGGGGCGGTTGTCCCCACACGTGTTAAGGAGCTACTGGATTTTTCGGTTGGTCAGGGCCTTGAGCTCTTCGACGATTTGCTCCAGCCGGCCGCGGCGTTGGGCGTGATTCTGCTGCGCAGGCAAGGTTCGTCTCTGCTGGGCATATTGCTCGTTGAGTCTTTGGATGTCACTGATCTCGGCCTTCAGCAGGTGGACACGACTAAGAATCGCTTCTCTTCCATTTAGCAGCATGTCATTAGCATACCCTAGTTCGCGGAGATGCGCTTGGCTTCTTGCGATGACTTTGGGCATCCAGCGGCCGATTTGGTACATCATTCTTCGCGAATGGGAATGCTTCCAGCTGAAATCAGACGAATGACAAATTACGGCACTTTCACCGAATCGTGGTCTTCGGTGGTCTGGAAACTCATTTTGGCGGTGCGCTCCAGCTTATCCCAGGCGAAGCGCTGGCCTTCGATGGCGCGTTTCACGGTCTTGAACAGCACGACTGAGAACACCTGACGGTAAGCGAAGCGTTGCAGCCACACCTGGCTGAGCAACCAGCCGTCCTCGCGCGCTTCGGGCTGGCGGCGTTCCAGGGCGAACGCGATTGCGGATGTAATGAAATCAATGATCAGGAAAGCGGCAAAGAATAATATGAGCCGCTGGAAGCTTGCCGGATCAGTCGAGTCCGGATGGAAATGCTTTTGCACGAAGTACCAGATTGCCCCCACGGCGAACATCAGATCGATGAATGGCGAGACCAGCGGCAGCAGTATCTGGAAGATAACGATATTGGGCAGAGCAACCCAGCCCAAGGCTCCCTTGCGCGCGAACACGGCGTGATGTTTCCAGACCGACTGCAGAATTCCGAAAGACCAGCGGAAGCGCTGACGCATGAGGCCGTTGGCGCTCACGGGCGCCTCGGTATAGGCGAGCGCCAAATCTTCGTACTGCACGCGGTAACCAAGACGAAGCAACGCCATGGTCAGATCGGCATCTTCGGCCACGGTGTCAGTGTGATAGCCGCCGGCTTCGCGGACGGCAGACGTCCGCCAAGCGCCGATAGCTCCCGGCACCACACTGACGGCTCCCAAAACGTTCAACGCCCTGCGCTCGAAGTTCTGGCTAGTGATGTACTCCAGCGCCTGCCAGCGGGTCCACAGATTCACGCGATTCCCTACTTTGGCGTTTCCCGCAACGGCGGCGACTTTGGGATTGAGGAAATGCGGAACCAATCGTGAAATCGCGTTGCGAGCAATGACGGTGTCTGCATCGATGCCAACGAAAATTTCTTCGTCGTGCAAATGCTCGAGGCCGAAGTTGAGGGCCTCCGCCTTGCCGGAATTCTGCTTGGTCAAAATAAAAACGCGGCCGGAGGCTTGTTCATCGGCGAAGGCCTGCCGCGCGACTTCCAAAGTGTTGTCGCTGGACCCGTCGTCAATCACGATTACGTGCAGGCCCGGATAATCCGAGGCCAGCACAGCTCGAACCGTCCTCTCAATCACCTTCTCTTCGTTGTAGGCAGGAATCAGCACTGCGACCGCGGGTTTATAGGAAGCTATTTCGCTCGGGCTGCCAAAGGGTTGTTGACGGAATCGATCAAACACCGCGAAGGCTCCGACAAATAACAAACGTCCAGTCATGAGCAAGTCGCCTAGGAAAAAAATCCAAACGATGGCATGAGTACTGAAATCCCAAATTGCAAAACTGATTCGGTCGAGACGGGCGGCCCAGCGCTCATTGTTGGGAATCGCGGGCATGACGTCCGCTTTAGTCTTGCCGATCAATTCATGGAGCGGGACGATTTCGTCTCCCTTGGCGCGCACACCTTGAATGATCATGGGCAACGCACGGACAGTCTCGCTGCGATTGCCGCCACCGTCATGCAGCAGAATGACGCTGCCACAGAGCCGGTCCTTGAGATCACAAGGGGGGATGTGCGCGAGCACATCAGCGGCGATTTGCTCGGCAGAGTGGCGCGGGTTGTCCTTCCAGTCGTTGGGATCAATCTTGTTGCCTACGCTGATGTAGCCCATGTCCTGAACCACCTCCAGTGGCCGCACCTGGTCTTCCGTATCCGGTTCCTGATCGATGGAATAGGGTGGCCGGAAAAGGATGGTGTGAATTCCCAGGCGGCTGGCAAAGAGCTGTTCGGTGAGGTTCAGCTCCACTTTCATATAGCTGCGGGACAAGTTGCTGATGTCCGGATGAGTGAAGGTGTGATTCCCGATTTCGTGGCCCTCGCGGTAGATGCGCGAAGTGACGCTGCCGAAATCCTTGGCTTGAAGCCCGATCAGGAAGAACGTCGCAGAGGCATTTTCTTGTTTCAGCACGTCCAGAATTTTCGGGGTCCACTGCGGATCAGGGCCATCATCGAAAGTAATGGCAACGGCTTTCACATTGTAGCCATAGCGGGCGACACGGTACGGTTCCGGCAGAGGATCAATGGTCTCATCGGTGATGATCCCGTCTGCATCAACCGTGATCTGGCGCTGGCCGTTTGCGGGACGAGCTTCGATGCGGAGAATTTCTCCCAGCCCTTCCATGTCGACGTCTTGGCCGGGGAGAACATCTTTCAACTTGTCGGGGGCTCCGGGTTCGCCGGGCACATCCCAAACCCGCCACAGGGAACGATCTTCCGCGCCCAGACGCCAGAGCGCGAAAGTCTCAATTCCCAGACGTTGAGCGGCGCGCATCTGGTTGAGCGCCGTGACCGCATCCAGGAACCAGATATCGTGCCGACGGTTTTGCTCGTCCATATAGCTGACATGCGGATTGCTGCTGTCGCCGTCGAAATCCACGTCTTCTTCCGAATCGCGTGCGGCCAACCAGGCTTCCTGCACTGAGACGTTGGTGTCTCGGACCCCGGGGGGGAGTTTCCCATGCTTCGGCTTGCGTACCCAGTCGTAGCCGTAGTTGCCGATGGCGCAAATCAGTTTGTCCCGCGGAACCACTTTGCTGGCATATTCCAGATTAGCGACAAACCAGTCCTGGGAAGCGACCGGCCCAGGCGCGCCCTCTGGATAGTGCTCGTCGTAGTTCATGAGCACGACGCCGTCGACGTTACTGGCTACAGCGGGATAATTGAAATCCTCATTGTGTGGAGGCACGCTGACGTACAACTTCATGCCTTTGGCATGAAGATCTGCCGAGATCTCCCGCAGCAAGGCCATGTAGCCCGGCTGGGCTTCGGGTTCGATCTCTTCGAAGTCCACCATGAGGCCGTGGTACTTGTCGGTGGCGAGAAACGCGGCCACTTGTTCCCGGAAGCGGGCTCGTGCGTTCGCATCATTCAGGAACGATGTGATATCGACCCAGTTCGCGCCATCGGAATTGTTCACCATGGGGAACACTTCCAGTCCGGTATTTTCGGACTTCAGGAAGGGCATGACTTTGTCGTCCACGGGATGGATGGCCGAGCTCTGGTTTGCCGAAGATTGAACCACGTCGAAGTACTTGTTGGTCTGGTCATCGACGCCTTGCAAGTGGCCGTCAGAGGTCAGAACGTGAAGCCAATCGGGATAGAGCAGGTCAACCTGTCGTGCGTACTCACGCAGGGACGAGAAGCTGGCAGCGTCCCACGGAGCATAGAAAGCGGCACGAACGCCTTCGTCGGAATTGAGCGTTACCAGGGAAGGATTGGATTTGGTTTTCCGATTTCCGCGTTGCGCGGCCTGCTTGCGTCGCCGCTCTTTTGCCTTTTCTTTCTCGTTTTCCCGGAGCGCGTGGTACGGCTTTTTTTGCGCTTGCCAAATCAACTCCGGGAGTTGCTCACCACGCAAGGCGTTATAGATGAAGAAAATTACCAGCAACATAACGCCCACGCCAAGAACATCAAACAGGCGCCGCAATCGCTTCCAACGGGCTTGCCGGGGATCGTAGAAAACAGGTTGCTTCATGAGTGAGTTGGCTAGTCCAATCCTAAGCTGTAGAGAAAGTCGGGTCAAACTTTGAAGTGCAGCTTTTGGCCGTTAGCTGCTGGCCTTTAGGTCAGGGCAGGATGCTCGAGTCAAAAGCCAAAGGCCAAAAGCCAAGAGCTGTTATATTGCCTCCGTGCGCGAACTGTTGCGCCAGCATCTCCGATTCTTCTTGATCGCGACACTTGCGGGAGTGGCGCTGCGCGTTCTCTTCATTCTTCGGTTCCCCGGAGTTACCAGCGACTCTTTCGTCTACGGCGATATCGCCAAGAACTGGCTACAGCACGGGATTTACGGCCTGAGCGGAGTAAATGACATCTCTCCCACCTACATTCGCTTGCCGGGATATCCTGCCTTCCTGGCCGCGGTGTTCGCGATCTTCGGCATGGAACACTACCGGGCCGTGCTGATAGTGCAACTGTTCGTGGACGTGTGCACTTGCTTTCTGATCGCCGATCTTGCACGCCGTTTGATTTCTCCCCGGGCCGCACGGGTTGCCTTTCTGTTAGCCACGATGTGCCCCTTCTTGGCCAACTACGTTGCCAACGCGCTCACCGAAACCCTGGAAGTCTTCTTTACGGTGCTGGCTCTGGATTTCGCCATGGTTGGACTCGATGCGCTTCACGAATCATCCAATCGACCCTGGCTTGGATGCGGGCTGGCGATCGGGGCGGCCATACTGCTCCGGCCCGATGGTGGATTGCTCCTGTTTGCAATCGCGGCGTATTTGCTGATGCTGCCTCTGGTACAAAAGCCGCGGGCGGGGGCGCCCGCGCCACACGTGTTCAGGGCCAGCTTGATCGTGTTCGTAGTTTCCCTGGCCACGCTCGTACCTTGGACTCTGCGAAACCTGCATACTTTACATGAATTCCAGCCGCTCGCCCCGCGCTATGCCAACGAAGAAAATGCTTTCGTACCGTCGGGATTCAATCGCTGGGTGAAAACCTGGATCGCGGATTATGCGTCCGTCGAAGAAATTTATTGGGCGGTGCCGGGCAACACCGTAGATGCGGAGAAACTTCCAACGCGGGCCTTTGATTCGCCTGAGCAGAAGGAGCGGACCACACAACTGCTGGAAGACTACAACGACACGCTGCATGTGACTCCTGATCTCGATGCCAGATTCGCGGCGCTGGCGGCCGAGCGTGTGCGCCATTCGCGGTTGCGCTATTACGTTGGGCTGCCGCTGCTGCGTATCGCCGACATGTGGCTCCGGCCGCGGACAGAAACCTTGCCATCGGATACGCGATGGTGGGAGTTCGATGACGACCCGAAGTGGTTGACACTGGCAGTAGGCTTGGGAATTGTCAATCTTGCCTACGTGGGCGCGGCTTTGGCGGGGCTGGTCCGTGGACGATTCGCGCCTCATCTCGGCCTGCTGCTGACATTCGTAATTTTGCGGTCATTGTTCCTCGGCACCCTGGAGAATCCGGAGCCACGCTACACCTTGGAATGTTATCCGGTGTTGATTGTGCTGGCTTCGGCGTTGCTCCAGAAAAAACAGCAGGCGGGAGGCGATTGACCGTCAGTCATCCTTGCGCGGTGCGCTCCGTTTCAGCGCGCACCACGCGGGACACACTTTTCAGCTTGCATTGTCGTCTCAGCGATTGCAAAATACCCGGCAACGTTTCACGAGCCTTTCTTTGCAGTCGAGAAGTTTTGAGCGCGTCCGGCGACTACGGGATTACGCGACTTGGATAGGGAGCCCTATGCAATCTGCCTCGCGGTCATTCGCTTTAGTGCTTGTTCTCGTATTGACCTTTAGCGTGTTTCTCTTGCCGCAATCCGCGGTAACTTCGTTGCGCGGCACCGTGTTCGACGCCAAGGGTGCGGTCGTGGCTGGTGCAACCGTGGTTCTGAGCAATCCCGCAACAGGTTTTTCGCGGACAGCCAAAACCGATGATCAGGGCAGATATCAATTTCTTCAGATACCTCCGGCAATCTATGTAGTTACAGCTTCGGCGGCAGGATTCGCGACCGTCCGGCAAACCAATGTCGAACTTCTGGTCAACACGCCGGGCACGGTAAACGTGACCATGAAGATCTCCGCCGTGACCGAAACTGTGGACGTAACGGGCAGCGCTCCGCTGGTGAACACCCAGGACGCAACTTTGGGCCACGCTTTTGGCGCGGACCAGATCGCAAACTTGCCCTTTGAAGGCCGCGATCCAACCGGCATTCTGAGCCTGCAACCAGGCGTGGTTTTTACCGGAAACAGCGCTCACATCGATCCCGCTTCGGACAGTCGTAGTGGTTCGGTGAACGGGGCGCGCAGCGACCAAACCAACGTCGTGCTGGATGGAGTCGACAACAACGACCAACTTCTGGGCACCGCGTTCCAGGGCGCGTTGCGGGTTCCTCTGGATTCACTGGAGGAATTCAAAGTCACAACGAGCAACGCTGACGCGGACACCGGGCGCTCATCTGGCGGGCAGGTGTCCCTGGTGACAAAAGGCGGTACCAACAATATTCACGGGACGCTCTACGAATATTACCGTCCGACTTTTAGCACGGCGAACGACTGGTTTAACAAGCAGTCGGAAATACTTTCGGGTACGCCCAACATACCTCCCTTTCTGTTGCGCAACACATTCGGAGCAGCAATCGGCGGCCCTATCAAGAAGGACCGGCTGTTTTATTTTGCAGCGTATGAAGGACAGAGGAAACGCGAAGATCTGCAGGTCACGCGCGTCGTGCCCAGCGCGCTTTTGCGCCAGGGGATCATTCAATATCCCTGTTCGCAAGATCCGACGTGCCCCGCGACCGGAATTGCAACGCTGAACGCTGCCCAACTAGCCAGCATCGACACGGGTTGCAGCACTAATGGAACCTGTCCGTTGGGCCCGGGACCGAATCCGCTCATCGCCAACTTAAACGGGGCAAATTCCAAAGCGATTTTCGACCAATACCCGGAACCCAACAGCTTCACCGTCGGCGACGGTTTTGATTTTCAGGGATACACCTTTGCCTCGCCGCTGCCGGCAAACTTAAACGCATATGTTGCAAAAATCGATTACAGCATTACCGCGAACGGAAACCATCGTCTGTTCGTGAGGGGCGTCTTAAACAACGACCGCATCGCGGAACGCAGCAGCACGGATCCCAATTCAGTTACTGGAGATGGAGGCTCGCAATTTCCCGGACAGCCGGCGGCCACGACGGATCACGTAAACAGCAAAGGCCTCAGCGTGGGCTACACAGCCACACTCAGCAATACTCTGGTCAATGCTTTTCACTTCGGCTACATTCGCGCCGGTGTTGACCAAGCCGGACTGCAGAGCTCGCAATACGTAAACTTTCGCGGCTTGGACAATCTCACCGCTTTCAGCCCCACGACCAACACCGATGTTCCCGTCTACAACTGGGTGGAAGATCTCACCAAAGTGAAAGGCGCGCACACCTTGCAATTTGGCGGCAACTTGCGCCGCGTAGACAACATCCGGGAATCGAATTCCACTTCTTTCTTCTTCGGCCAAACCAATGCCCTCTGGCTGAACCCCTCCTGCATCGCGGGCTGCGGCGTGAGCCTCGATCCGGCTACCGGCAACTTCCCCGCCGTGGACCCAGGATTCGGCCAGAACTACGACTATGCGGTAAGTGCTCTCGCTGGCCTGGTCAGCGAGGTTGCGGCCAATTACAACTTGAACAAGAGTCTTTCCGTGCTTCCCCAGGGCGCGATGGTTCCACGTCATTTCCGGACGTACGAATCCGAATTTTACGCGCAAGACAAGTGGCAAGTGGAGCGCAACCTCACATTCACCTATGGCCTGCGCTACACGCTACTACAACCGCCTTACGAAACCACCGGGACCCAGGTTGCGCCGACGATAAGTCTCAACAATTGGTTCAAGCAACGCGCGCAAAATATGCTGATCGGACAAGCGTACGAACCGCTGGTGAGCTTTGCGCTTTCAGGGCAAGCCAACGGCCTCAAGCCTTATTGGGCATGGGACTACAAGGACATCGCACCACGCTTTGCCATCGCCTATTCGCCCGACGCCGACAGCGGTTGGCGACGGTGGCTGTGGGGAGGCGCGGGAAAAACTTCCATTCGCGCCGGATACGGAATCTACTTCGATCACTTTGGCGAAGGCATTACCAACACCTTCGATCGCAATGGTTCGTTCGGATTGACGACCAGCATCTCGAACACGGGCGGCGTGCAGACTGTAGACACTTCTGCTCGTTTCACCGGTTTATACGACATTCCGGCTACCAGCGCTGCCACCACGGGCACGTGCCCCACTGCACCCTGCCGAATCTTGGAACCACCCCCCAGTGGCTCCTTCCCGGTTACTCCGCCAACGGGCATTGGGGCCGGCGGGTTCGCGGTTACCTGGGGTCTGGATGACAAACTGAAAACCCCTTATTCGCACGTTGTGGACTTCTCCATCCAACGCGAGCTTCCCAGCAACTTTGTGTTTGAAGCCTCTTACGTCGGCCGTTTCGCTCACCGCCTGCTGCAAGAAGAGGATCTCGCGGCGCCCGTGGATATGTACGATCCCAAAAGCCACATGGACTACTTCACCGCTGCCACTCTGCTTACCAAGCAATTCAATGCTGGAGTGCCGATTCAGAACGTTGCTCCGATTCCTTTTTGGGAGCACATGTTTCCGGGAGCTGCGGGCCTAGTGTCAACCCAGATCGGCGGGGAATGTGGAGCATTTGGTTCCTTGTGTGGCGCGACCGGCACGGCGCCCGGCCAGGTCACCGCCACCCAAGCCATGTACGATCTGTTTGCTTGGTTCGGAGGTAACGCCACGAGCTCGCTGCAGTGGATCGACATCCCGGGAAACGTAACTGGCTGGCCCGCGGGAAGCTGTTATCCGTCTTGCGCGACGATCAACGGAAAAATCACTCCGTACGCTTTCTACTCTCCGCAGTTTGCCTCTCTCTACGCGTGGCGGAGCATCGGGAACAGCGCTTATAACGCCGGCCAGTTCAGCCTGCGACGCCGCATGACTCATGGTCTGGAGTTTGATCTTAACTACACTTACTCCAAATCCATGGATGTCGGCTCCGACGCGGAACGGGTTAATTTGTTCGAGGGGATCGGCTTCTCCGGGCAAATTCTCAACGCATGGAACCCCGGGCAGTTCCGTGCCGTGTCCGACTTCGATGCTACGCATCAAATCAACACCAATTGGGTGTGGGAGCTACCGGTCGGCGATGGTAAACGCTACGGCTCTTCGATGGGAAAATTCCTGAATGCGGTGATCGGAGGCTGGACGCTCTCGGGCCTCGGTCGCTGGTCAACGGGATATCCGTTTTCGATCTTCAGCCCCATCTATCCCACGAACTGGGAACTCAATTCAGCCGCTGTCCTCGTGGGGAAACGTCCGGCGACGGGCACATTTACGGTTCAGGGCGTGAACGGGCCTACACCAAACGTGTTCAAAGATCCGTA
>Ga0210401_10008015_pt1 | contig 10524 bp, 10 predicted proteins | sample IncBWH32MmetaG_FD_150866 | JGI IMG/M metagenome (GOLD analysis project Ga0210401, IMG submission 150866) | Forest soil microbial communities from Barre Woods Harvard Forest LTER site, Petersham, Massachusetts, United States - Inc-BW-H-32-M | ecosystem: Environmental > Terrestrial > Soil >... | reverse complement strand
CCGAGAAGCTGAATTTCCAGCTGCGCTTTGAGTTCTACAATATGTTCAATCGAACTCAATTCGCCTCGCCCGCTGCCAATGGCGCCAACATCATCGGCAACCCCAACTTCGGCTACTCCACGTCGCAGGTCGGACAAAACGACGGCACCACCGGAGCACGCCAAGTCCAAATCGGCGCAAAGTTCAACTTCTAATCGAAGCACAGGATCGAAGGGAATCAGAACTGGTAGCGGCGCACTTCACAGCGCCATCGGTGTAGCGCTACAACCGATGGCGCTCTCTCGTCTTTCTCTGTGTTCTCCGCCTTGCCTCTGTGCCCTCTGTGTTAAATCTCTAAGCGCTTTCGCAAACAAACCGATCAAGCAAGCGCCTGCCGCAAATCCTCAATCAAATCCCCCGCATCCTCCAACCCAATCGAAACCCGCACCGTCCCAGGCTCCACCCCCGCAGCCCGCAACTCCGCCACCGACATCCGGTAATGCGATGAATACATCGGCAGCACCACCAAAGATTCTGCTCCCCCCAGACTCACCGCCAACAAAAACACGCGCGTCCGATCGCAAAACCGCCGCGCCGCGGCCAATCCGCCCTTCAAATCGAAAGCCATCATCGCCCCGAATCCCTTCATCTGCCGTTTCGCCAGCCGATGATCCGGATGCGAGGCCAGCCCCGGATAATGCACCCGCGCCACTTTCGGATGCTTCTCCAGAAATCGCGCAACCGTCAAAGCCGTCTCGCACTGCCGCCGCACCCGCAACTCCAAAGTTTTCATCCCGCGGATCAACAAGTACGCCGCCTCAGGATCCATCGACCCGCCCAAATAAATAATCATGTCGCGAATTTTCTCGATCAACGAATGTCTTCCCGCCGCCGCCCCCGCAATCACATCCGAATGTCCCGCCAGATATTTCGTCGCGCTGTGCATCACCAGGTCAAAGCCCATTGCCAGCGGCTTCTGCAGCACCGGGCTGGCAAAAGTGTTATCAATCAGCGCCAGCAGATCCCATTCCTTCGCAAACGCAATCGCCTTGGGCAAATCCACCAAACGCAAAGTCGGATTCGTCGGCGTCTCGACGTATAAAACTCGCGTCCGCGGATTCACCAACCGCTCAATCCCCGCCAAATCCGTTTCCACGTGCCGCACCACGATCCCCATCCGCGGAAATACGTCGCGCATCAGCCGGTACGTCCCGCCATAAAGCGCCCGCGTGGCTATCACTTCATCGCCGGCCTTCAACACCGATAGCAGCGCGCTGGAAATCGCCGCCATCCCCGAAGCCGTCACGATCGCCGCCTCCGCACCCTCCAGCGCCGCGATTTTTTTCTCCGCAACGGAAAGCGTCGGGTTCCCATAACGCGTGTAAATGTATGCCGGCCTTTTCCCCTCGGCCCACAGCTTCAATTCTTCCGTATTCGCAAACGTGAAATTCGCCGTCCGCGCAATCGAAATCCCCACCGCAGCGCTCACCCCGAATTTGTCTTCGCCCGCGTGAATCGCGATCGTCGCGTCCGCCAATCGGCGGCCCTGTACAGTTTTTTTCATGGCGAGCCAGCTTGCCGCAGCTGGTCCAAGAATCACAAGCTCCAATTTGGTGGAATAGGTCGCGCGGCGACGATCAGCGCTTCGGCGTGAAGATCCAGCAGGCTCAACGCCGCGCGACGTGAAAATGCCGCCACGCGACATTCATTTCCGCCCAGGATTACCTCAAGAAACGTAGATTTTCTGCGCGCATCTCACAGGTTTCGCCTTCTATTTGCTGGTGTTTTCGCCTACAGCTTCGCTGGAATTCCCTGCGCAGCCGCCTTTCCGTGCCATCATCAAACTATAGGTTCCGGCCTTTTCGCTGCGTCAAGCGCCTTTCGTGAGAGGAAACGATGAGCAAGAAGCACAGCGCTGTGCTGATTCTCTGCATGTCGGCCATGTCCCTAGCAGGCTGCTCCTGGTTTCGTGTGACGGGACCTTGCTATGGCGTTGGCTGCCCCGCCGGCACCGCAGGCCGCAGTGGCCAATACAAACAGGGCGGTGGCCCCAAAGCGCAAAACTCACCCGCGCCAGCACCCGTGAAGTCCGCAACCGCGCCATCTCAATCCGCATCGGCAGCAGCGAACCCCGCCGCCGCCCAATCGCCAGCGCAAAGCGCCTCGGCATCACCATCGGCGCAACCCGCGACCACGCAAGCTACACGCGCGCAAGCCCCGACTGCGCAACCGGCACCAGCACGGGACGCCAGCACCGAAGCGAAACCCTCGCCGCTGCACTCCATCGGCGAATTTTTCGCGCACCTGATTCCGCACCACAACTCCGGCGCGAATTCCGGCGCAGGTAACTAGGCCGAAGCCGACCGCCCGTTCTCCTCAACCGCTTCGCCCGCATGATGCGGTTTATGCGCCGCGATCACTTTCTCCGCAATTTCATTCGGCACATAATCGTAATGCGAAAATTCCATTGCGTAACTCCCGCGCCCCTGCGTCAAAGAAATCAGTTCATTCGCGTAACTCAACATCTCTGAAAACGGCACCAAAGCCTTGATCACCACATTCCCAGCCCGCGCCTCACTCCCGCTGATCTTTCCCCGACGCCCGCTCAGATGCCCCATCAAATCCCCCGAATACTGATCGGGCGCATACACTTCCACCTGCATGATCGGCTCGAGCAGCGCCGGACGCGCCTGCTTCATCGCCTCCTTAAACGCCAGCGACCCCGCAATCTTGAAAGCCATATCGCTCGAATCCACGTCGTGATATTTCCCGTCGTACAAACTCACGCGGAAATCCACCACAGGAAATCCCGCCAGGTAGCCGCGCTCCGCCGAATCCCGTACGCCCTTTTCTACCGACGGAATCCAGTTCTTCGGAATCGCTCCGCCGAAAACGTCGTCCACAAACTCAATCCCCTTGCCGCGCGGCAGCGGTTCCAGCTTGATCCGGCACAGCCCGAACTGCCCGTGCCCGCCGGTCTGCTTCTTATGTTTGCCTTCCGCGTCAGCCTTCGCGCGAATCGTTTCGCGGTAGGGAACTTTCGGCGGATGAATCATCAATTCCACGTGATACCTCTTGCGCAGCTTCGCCACCACCACTTCGATATGCTGCTGCCCTGCGCCACTCAACAAAAATTCCTTGGTCTGCGGATCGCGCCCAAACCGCAGCGCCAAATCCTCTTCCAGAATTTTGTGTATGGCCACGCCAATGCGATCCTCGTCCGCGCGCGTCTTCGGCTCGACGGCAAATGTGATCGAAGGCTCCGGAATCCGCGCCGGGGCGCAGAAAACCTGCGCGTTCTTGTCGCCCAAAGTCTCTCCGGTAGTGGTCTCCTTCAATTTCGCGATCGACCCAATATCCCCCGCATGCAGCTCGCTCACCTCCGTGCCCGTTTTTCCCTGCATCACTTGGATATGCTGAAATCGTTCCTGCGTGCCGCGGTTGAAATTCGTCAGCGTCGCATCATTCTTCAACACGCCAGACATCACTTTGAAATAAGTAATGCGCCCCGCGAAAGGATCCGCCAGCGTCTTGAACACAAACACAGAGAGCGGTCCTGAATCGCTGATCGCGCGCTCCACCGTCTCGCCTTTGTGATCCGCGGTCTTGTGGCACACAATTTTCCCGCGCGCCGCGGGCGATGGAAAAATCGCCACCATCAGATTCAGCACCGCATCACTCCCGATATTGTGCAGCGCCGAGCTGAGCATCACCGGAAACAGCCGCTTCGCCAGCACCGCTTCGCGCAAACCCATCACCAAGTCGTGCACCGGCAGCGTCCCCTGGTCGAAGAATTCCTGCATCAGCGCATCGTTTCCTTCCGCCACCATTTCCACTAGCGCCTCGTGGCCGAGCTTCGCTTCATCGGCCAGCGCCTGCGGAATTTCTTCGATCTTCGCGATGCCGTTGCCGTCCGGCGTGTAAATCAGCGCCTTCATGGTGATCAGGTCCACCACGCCGCGAAATCCTTTTTCCCAGCCGATCGGCAATTGAATCGGCACTACGCCGCGTCCAAAAATCTGCTGCACGGAATCGAGCGCCCGCTCGTAGCTCGCGAGCTCGCGGTCCATCCAATTCAGCAGAAACGCGCGCGGCAAATCGTATTCCGTCGCGTAGTCCCATACTTTTTCCGTCACCACCTGCACTCCGGCGGCAGCGTCCACCAGAATTAGCGCCGCATCCGCGGCAATCAGCGAAGATTTTGTTTCGTTGATGAAAGTCGAAAAGCCCGGAGTATCCAGCAGATTAATCTTGGTCTTTTCAGGCTGTGCCGGCGCCTGCCACTCCGCGTATGCCACGCCCGTATTAATCGAAATCTTCCGCGCCACTTCTTCTTCGTCCCAATCGGTGGTCGTCGATCCTTCGGTGACTTTCCCCAGCCGCGCCGTCATCCCCGCCGTGTGCAGTAACGACGACACCAGCTGGGTTTTCCCCGTGTCGCCGTGGCCGACAATGCCAACGTTGCGGATCCATTCAGTGTTGTAGTTTTTCATTTTTCACCTCGGAGAGATTTAGCGCGGAAAATGGAAACAGGAAATTGGAAAAGGGAAGCGCCGCGGGCGCTGACGTTGGCGTTGAATTTGTAGCGGCCGCTTTTAGGCGGGCGCCGTTGACTTGGCATTTGACGTTGCCTTCGTAGCGGCGGTCTTCAGATCGCCAGCACTGCTTGTCGCGCACGAATAGCCCATAGCTGTGCGCCGCTACAAAGTCGCTGCCAGCGCGCGACTTGGCGCAAACACCGCTCCGAATAGGCATTTCGTAAAGGGATAGAACAGACGTGCAATTCGACATGTAATGCGAGGCGAACATCATCACGGCGCCGCCCCCCGGCGGTTGCGCGCATGACCCTGCGGAAACTCGGATGCTAGCACACGCCCCGCCGCGGATTCAACCGCAACAACCCGCGTACCAGGACCCGCTACTTATTCTCCAATTTCGTGCTCCGTAATGTCCACGCATCGCGCGGGATCCGGTCCATGCGGAACAGGTCCGACGTCCGCGCGTACCAGCCCGCACCATGCATACGCCCGATCAGCTTCAACCCCGGCGTATCAATATGATGTTTCACGGGATCGATCACAAATTCGTCGCGCACATGCATCGCGAGTATTCGCCCCAGCACCAGCCCACTCTCCTTCCCCAACTCCACGATCTGCATCAATTCGCACTCCATCGAAACAGGGCTCTCGGCAATGCGCGGCGGTTTCACGTGCACGCTCGGAACGGTAGTAAGTGCAGCCTCGTGCGCCTCGCTCACCTCACGCTCGAATTCGATCGCCGTGATGTTCATCCGTTCCCTAACTTCCTCCGACACCAGGTTCACCACGAACTGCCCCGTGTCGCGGATATTCTGCCGCGTATCTTTCGGCCGCCCCGGATCGTGACTCCCAATTCCAATTCCCACCACCGGAGGATCCCCTGCGAATCCATTGAAAAAAGAAAATGGCGCCGCATTCAACTGCCCCTGCAAATCCTGCGTAACAACCCAAGCAATCGGCCGCGGCACAATCGTCGAAACCATCAGCTTGTACCGCTCTCGAGCCTCAATCGTGGCAAAGTCAAACAACATGCTAAATCCTCCCCATCAAGCAACCAGCCGAGCTAAACCCTTCAAACTTCCGTGAAATTCAATTCACCAGCAAGTCTGCCGCATTTTAGGAGCAGCGCGCAACTCACCAGAGGAATCTTGCGTTATACTGCGCGGCACGATGAGCGTCATTATTTCCATGCTGCGCGGCGTAAACGTTGGCGGCCACAACAAAATCAAAATGGACCAGCTCCGCGCTGTGTACGAGTCGCTGGGATTTCGCGACGCGCAAACTTATATCCAGAGCGGCAACGTAGTCTGCCACGCGGACAAACGCGATCTCGCGACAGCCTGCACGCGCATCGAGAAGGGCATCGAGCGGAATTTCGGATTTCGTCCCAGCGTGATCGTGCGCACCGCTCCGGAATTGCGCGAGGTGATTGTGCGCAATCCGTTCGCGAAGCGCTCCGGCATAGATGCGAGCAGATTGCTGGTGGCGTTTCTCGCCAGCAGCCCCGCGGCGGATGCGCTCGACAAGGTTTTGAAGATCAAGTGTGAGCCGCAAGAGTTGCGCGTAAGCGGCCGCGAGCTTTTTATTTATTTTCCGAACGGCATGGCAAAGCCGACATTGTCCATGGCCAACGTCGAGCGCACGCTGAAAATTTCGTCCACCGGAAGAAATTGGAATACGGTGCGGAAGTTGCTGGAAATGGCAGAAGCACTGGAGCAAACAGCGAAAAAATAATTAGCCTTGTCGTTCTGCGGCTCCGCGCGACGCAAACGGCGGCAAAACGAACAGAACTCAATGCCTGCGGCAAGCAGGGTTCGCTGCGCGCAGCATGACGATGCGACTGAGCGCAGCGAGCAATCGTTATGACGAAACACCTCAGTTACATTTTCCCTTCGTCGGCTGAAGGCCCGTAAACGCTCGGCACCGGAACATTGTTCATGCGCAGATAAACACCGAGCTGCGCGCGATGATGGACGATGTGATTCATCACGAACCCGCGCAGAAACACGACGCGCGGCATCACCATGATGGTTTCTCCGCCGCCCAGAAGTTTCCAGTTCTTCAGCAGGTGTTCGTCGCTGGCGGTGGCGCTGCTGAGCGCCGCGCGGGCTTCGGCGGCTTTTTTGTCGAAGGTGTCGAGTAGCTGTTGGCGCGACGTCATCACCAGCGGCTGCATCGGCGGCGCGCCCGCCGGACGAAAATCCAATTCATCTTGATTAATGATGGTCGCCGCCCAGCCGGAAAGTTCAGCCAAATGCCCGGCGAGCCGCCCCATCTTCATGGATTTCTCGTGCGGCGCCCAGTCGGGCTTGCCTTCGGGGACGCGTTCCAGAGTTTGGCGTGTGCTGATCATCTCGTGGTCGAATTCGGCAAGCAGTGCATCGCGTATGGCCATAATATTCTCCTTAAGGTCGCTGCAGCCCGGCACATCTTACCCCAATGACGACCGGATGAGCGAGCGCTGCTGAGGATGCGACAACGTTGCCGCGAGGATGCCCAGAGGATGTCAAGGTGCGATCCGGAATTTGCCGGATTCTTCCACGTAACCATAGGCCATCCGCGGAGTATTGAACGCAGCGGCGGGACGGCCCTGGCGGTCGAGAAGGATCAGCCCGCCGGTGGTGTGCGCGCGATGCGCGAGTTTGCGCACGCAGGCGTCCGCGACGGCTTGTGCCAGCGAGAGCGGTCCAGCTTTTTTGCGATGCGGGAGCAGCACGCGCTGATCGTGCAACAGATCGGTGGCCATTTTGGCCATCACAATTTTCATGATGCCTTCGCCGTGGCCGGTGCAGGAAACGCCGCCGGAGTCGGAATCGGCGTAGCAGCCGCAGCCAATCAGTGGTGAATCGCCAACGCGGCCGGGAAGTTTGCAGCACGTGCCGCCGGTGGAAGTCCCGGCGAAGAGATGTCCATGCTCGTCGAGCGCAACGGCGCCGACAGTGCCGGATTCGTGGCCGAGATGATTTTCGGTGGCGTGCGAATCGCTGAGGCAGCGGCGCCAGGCGATGCGTTCGCGTTCGTGGATCAGATCTTCGGGCGGGCACGGAGCGATGCCGTGCTCCTCGGCAAATTTTTCCGCGCCGCCGGCGACCAGCATCATGTGTTCGCTGTGCTCCAGGACGGCGCGCGCCAGGCGTATGGGATTGTGAATGTGTTCGACTGCGGCGACTGCTCCGGCTTTCAACGTGTTGCCGTCCATCAGGATCGCGTCGAGCTGGACGTGACCGTCGGTATTCAGGTGCGAGCCGAAGCCCGCGTCGAATGTCGGATCGTCTTCCAGAATCACGATGGCGGATTCGGCCGCGTCAACCGCGGCGCCGCCAGTCGAGAGGATTTTCCATCCCGCTTCGAGCGCTCGTTGGATTCCGGCGCGGCAGTCCTCGACCGATTCGTCGGGGATATTCCAGGCGCCGCCGTGAATGATCAGCGAAGGCTTCAAAGGTCGCGCGAAATTGTTCGCAAGCCATCATAACGCAGGGAGAGGCGCAGGGGATAACGAAGGCGCGACGGGTGTACGGAGGGGTGAACAATGGAAATGAACAGGCGCAAGGTGCGAGGTGGAGAGAAAGGTTAAGGCGCGTGAAAAACTGTGCACGCCTTCGGAGCACAACCAAGAGTGTGGCTGTGCCACGCTAATGCGCGACGGCTTTTTCCGCCCCCAGGCCGGTGTTGGCACGGACTTGCAGCTCAGCGAATTTTTCTTCGCCTGCTGGGTCGCGCTGGCTTAGCAGCGTGCCGAAGATTGCGCCGAGAAATCCCAGCGGGATGCTGAGGATGCCGGGATTTTCCAGCGGGAAAATTGGCGCGTGCTGGATTATGTGACGAGCGGCGGGTGCGACGGTGGGAGCGTCCACGGTCATGATGCTGGGGCCGATGAAGATGAGGACGATCGAGGCGAGCAGGCCGGTGGCGAGTCCCGCGACGGCGCCCGCGGTGTTGAAACGCTTCCAGAAAATCGAGAACAAGATCACCGGAAGATTCGCCGAAGCCGCTACGGCGAATGCCAGCGCAACGAGAAATGCGACGTTCGCCGTGGGGCCCAGAACGATAGCAATGGCGATCGAAATCGCGCCAACGACGAACGCGGCGATGCGCGCGACGCGGCGCTCTTCTCCCGGATTGTGTTCCTGTCCGTGACGAATGATGTTGGTCCATACGTCATGCGCGAAAGATGTCGAGGCGCTGATGGTGAGTCCGGCGACGACGGCGAGAATCGTGGCGAAGGCGATGGCGGAAATAAACGCGAAGAAAATGGGGCCGCCAAGCGCGTTCGCCAGCAGCGGCGCGCTCATATTATTGCCGCCGTTTTTCGCGATGAAGTCGCGGCCCACGATGGTGGCTGCGCCCCAGCCAAGAAAAGTTGTGAGGATATAGAAGATGCCGATCAGCCACATGGCCCAAACCACGGAGAAGCGCGCGGTTTTTGCATCGGGCACGGTGTAGAAGCGCACCAAAATGTGCGGCAATCCCGCCGTTCCGAAAATCAGCGCCATGCCGAGCGAAAGTAGATCGAGCGCGCCGTAAGGCGGCTTGTAGCGCAGACCGGGCGTGAGGAAATCTTTCACCACCTCGCTGCCGTCTGGCGCGTGGTAGTGAACTTGGCTGACGGCCGTGAAGAACGCGCCGAGGCTGAAGCCAAAATGCGCGAGGACCATGAAGCTGAGAAGAATTGTGCCGGAAATTAACAGGATCGCTTTGATGATTTGCACCCAAGTGGTCGCGATCATTCCTCCGAACACGACGTAAACAATCATCAGGATTCCGACGCTGGTGACCGCGAGGCGGAAGCTGATACCCGAACCTTTCAGCAGCAGGGCGACCAGCGCTCCGGCACCGACCATCTGCGCAATCATATAGAACGTGCTGACCGTAATCGTGCTGAGCGATGCCATCGCGCGCACGGGACGCGGATGCGAGCGGTAGGCGAGCACGTCCGCCATGGTGTACTTGCCGGTATTGCGCAGCGGTTCGGCCACGACGAGCAAGACGGTGAGGTACGCGACGAGAAATCCGACGGAGTACATGAAGCCGTCGTAGCCAAAGAAGGCGATGAGGCCGGCGATGCCCAGGAACGATGCGGCGGACATGTAGTCACCGGCGACGGCGACGCCATTCTGCCACGCGCTGACGCGGCGGTTGGCTGCGAAGTAGGAAGCGGAGGAGCCGGAAAGTCGCGAGGCCCAGGCAGTAATTCCCAACGTGACGGCGATGAACGCGAGAAAGAGAATGAGCGTGGTATTCATCGGCTAGTTTCCCTTGGCTTCGAGGTTGCCGAGATCCTTGATCACTGCAGCGGCGCGCAGGTCGAATTCGCGCGCGGCGCGGACGTAGAGGTACGCGATGAGCCACGCCACCAGAAATTGCGAGAGGGCGAACAGGTAGGCGATGTTCACGGGGCCCCAGACCTTCCGTTGCATAAACGCGGGGAAATAGCCGACGGAAACTGGGAGCGCGAAATAATAGAGGACGAAGATAATGGTCGCGGGAACGACGAACGCTTTTTTCGCGGCGAGGAGTTTCTTGAAGTCGTCGGTTTGCGCGATGCGATTCCAGACCGAAGCGGTTGCGGAGGGCGTGCGCGGTTCCGAGCCAGGCGGCGTGGGCATTTTTTCTCCTCGTCCTGATTGCGGGCGTGACGGCAGTGAGCGAATTCCTTGCTTGTGCGTGGTTCAGGAGTTGCCGTGTATCTGAGCGCCACTTATATCATGAATGCGGCGTGGAACCGCAAAACCGCGGTGGGCCATATCTCAGAAATGTGAATTGCAGGTTAAAAGATTCGAACTAAGCACAGCGTCACAAGTAATTGCGCATTCGAGGGACAGGTCGTCTCCTGGAATCAGGAGACTCATTCCGGTGTCAGGAACCCACGTTCACAATTTTTCCGATCCAGTTTGGTTCATCCGTCGCCGCACGAAGCAGGCAGTCGGCGCAATCGTTAAAGGAAAGCGGAACGAGTGGCGCGACTCGTGCTGACGGACCTGCCGTATAGCGTCCCTTCGCCGGCTTA
>Ga0210401_10008013_pt1 | contig 10524 bp, 10 predicted proteins | sample IncBWH32MmetaG_FD_150866 | JGI IMG/M metagenome (GOLD analysis project Ga0210401, IMG submission 150866) | Forest soil microbial communities from Barre Woods Harvard Forest LTER site, Petersham, Massachusetts, United States - Inc-BW-H-32-M | ecosystem: Environmental > Terrestrial > Soil >... | reverse complement strand
ACTCGCCACTGGATCGCCTGATGCATGCCAAATTGCAAGGAGAAAAATTAGGCACGTTCGACGTTGAATTTGATTCTCTAGCTGCTGAGCAGATCTGGGCGGGGCAGGCGCGCACGCGGGAGGGCGTCACTTATTACGACCTTTGGACCTCGTTTCAGGTGACCCGGAGGAGGACAAGCTCTGAGCAACCTCAAGGACTGGAGCAGACAGCTGATGACCTGGCGATTACAAATTACAAAATTCGCGCTGAAGTAAAACCACCGACCACACTTAGTGCGGATGCGCGGTTGGAGATTAATGTTCGGCGCGGAGGAAGTCGCATCATCTTCTTTGAGTTATCGCGTTTCCTGCAGGTGAAAGAAGTCAAGGTGAATGGGGAACCGGTAGAGTTCATCAACAATCCTGCCATCGATGGAACACAGCTGTCGCGGCGGGGGAACGACCTGGTCGCGGTGGTACTCCGAGAACAACTCCAAGCAGGAAAAACAATCAAAATGGAGTTCACGTATACGGGAGATGTGTTGTCGGACGCGGGCGGGGGTCTTCTCTATGTTGGTGCTCGCGGTACCTGGTATCCAAATCGAGGTTTGCAGATGTCGGACTTTGATTTGGAGTTTCGCTACCCGGTTGCTTGGACGCTCATTGCAACCGGGAGAGAGGTGAGTGACACACCGTCGTCTGGCGGTGGCAATTCCACCATGCAAGACGGAGGTGAAAGGATAGCGCGCTGGGTGACGGAGCGCCCCAGTACGCTGGCGGGCTTTAATTTGGGGCGGTACGAAAGAGCGACGGCGAAAGCTGGCGAGGTGAACGTAGCGGTTTATGCCTCAAAGGGCGTAGAGCGCACCTTTCCTCGGGGTTCCGAAGAAATCACGGTTGTGCCGGAAAATCGTCTCGGCCACAATAGACCCCAATCGATCGTGCGGCCAACAGAGCCACCATCGCCAGCGCGCAATGCCCAGATGGTCGCCGAGGAAGCAGCGCAAGCGGTCGATTTCTTTTCGAATCGATTTGGCCCGTATCCTTATAGCTCACTCAAGCTCACGCAAATGCCCGGACAGATGAGTCAAGGCTGGCCCGGCTTGATCTTTCTGACTAGCTTCTCGTTTCTGACGCCTGAACAAGCCGAAAACCTGCACTTAAACGTGAATCAGGAGGTCTTTAATCGGCTGGTCCTGCCTCACGAAACAGCACATCAATGGTGGGGCGATTTGGTAAGTTGGCAGAGTTATCGGGATCAATGGATCGTCGAAGCTTTATCGAACTATTCCGCGCTCATGATGCTCGAAAGTCGAAGTCCTCAGGATTTTCGCAAAGCGATGGATCGATATCGGGCAGACCTGCTCCAGAAGAATAAAGATGGAGAAGAGATGCGTGATGGGGGGCCGGTTACCTTGGGGCAACGCCTCAACTCATCCCACTTCCCTAACGGTTACGAAGCGATTAGCTACGGGCGTGGAACCTGGCTCTTTCATATGTTGCGACATATGTTGAGGGACGCGGAATCGAAAGATATTCGAGGACGACATGCCACCTCCGAGGAGCCCTTTCTGCGCGGCCTGAGGAAATTGCGTAATCGGTATGCGGATAAGAAGATCAGCACCCGTGAATTGCTCGAAGTGTTCGAGGAGGAGCTTCCCAGTTCGTTGCGCTACGAGGATCACAAATCGCTTGATTGGTTCTATGAGACTTGGGTCGAAGGCACGGGGATTCCTCACTTCGCCCTGCAGAACTTGAAATACTCAGCGAGGCCGTCAAGTACATTGATCAGTGGAACGATTGTGCAAAAGGATTCTCCTGACGGCCTGATTACAGCCGTCCCGGTGTGGGGGTCGATTGCAGGCAAGGAAATTCTGCTTGGAACGGTCTTCGTCGACGCTCGGGAGACGCCGTTCCACCTGGTGGCACCGCTCGGAGCGAAGAAGGTAACTCTCGATGCCGACCAGACTCTGTTAACAAGTCCCAAATAGAACGGCACGGTTCATGCCGTGCCTCGTAAGGATATGCCTCACACACCTTTTCGCCCGCAGTGGCTGACTTTCCTACCTGACCGCCTCAAATTGAAGACCGAAGTCACCGCGCGCTACCCGAATCTGGTGCGGAGAATTTAGAGGACTGGCCGGGCGCGGGAGGATGGCGCTGTGAACTCGGGAATTGTTCTCCGGCGGATCGTTCAGACTGGCCAGTCCGACCGTCAGCGATTATCCGCGGTGGAATTCTGCCGAGAAAGTCCAGGCTGGCCCCTCTCCCGAATTTCACCAGGCGCAACTTTCCGGCAATCGCTCCGTCGACTGAGAGTGTTCCGTCTGGGCCCACCGCGACTGGACCGCTGGGAACAAGAATCGGGCCTTGCTCCCCAAGGATGGGGTCGCCTTGTGCGCTCAAAAGCTGACCCGCTGTCGATACGTGGAAATTGCCATTTCTCGTGTACAGGGTCTGCTTCCCGCTTTGCACAGCGAAATAACCGTCTCCCTCAATCGCAAGATCCAACGGATGGCCGGTTTGCTCCATGCTGCCTGCGCTAAGATCCAGACGGCTTCCGCCCAAAACACCAAAATCGTTGACCGCGCGGTTCATCGCATTTCCGTCCGCGTGAGATGACATTGCAATCAAAGAACGAAATGTCGCTTGATGAGCGCGATGGCCTGTGCTGCTGAGATTAGCTACATTGTTGGCGACGATCTCGAGCGCTTGGCTCTTTGCGCGCAGGCCGGCACAGGCGGCATAGAATCCACTGTCCACGGTTGAACTCCTCACCATGAACAAGCAAGTCATACTCCATCCCAATGTGCTCTACGTTGCACAAAATCGGGTTGCTTCGCCGGATTGGCCGTCAATCAAATTAGAAACTCTTTAGGAGACAGCGTCTCTCTGCAAAAGTTGCCCACTGAGAACATCTCACCCGGCACTAGATTCACTCATCCCTGTCTAGCGCGGATCTCGCCCCATTTTCATGGCACACTCAACGATCTCCGCCTGTCGTACAATTTAAAGTCAAGGGCTGATCCTCTTTCTGACGGAACAAATACCCCGCGCCAGTTCTAATCGCGGCCACATAAGCAATCGGCGAATTCTGATTCGGACTAAGATCGGTGCATACAACCAAATGGGTACGCCAAAGAGTCACGCGTGATTTCCGTCATCCAACTCGTCACTGTTGATTACGCCACTGGTCTTGAGTTACAGCGTAAGCTCGTCGATCTTCGCAAAGAAGGTCGCATCGGTGACGTGCTTCTTCTGCTTGAGCACCCGCCGGTGGTTACTCTGGGGCGGAATGCGAAATCCGCCAACATACTGGCTTCGGCAGAGTTGCTGGCACAACGCAATGTGGAAGTCTTCGAGTGCGATCGTGGTGGCGACGTTACGTTTCACGGTCCCGGTCAACTGGTCGGCTACCCGATCTTCGACCTGCGCGGATTTCCCGCCGAGAACGGGAAGCGAAAGACGCTCGGTGTCATCGAGTATGTTCGTCGTCTGGAAGAAGTGCTGATACGCACCTGCGCGGATTTTCGAATTCCTACCGAACGTGTGACCGGATTGACCGGTGTCTGGACGACCACCGAACCTCCGCGCAACGAACCCTGCGCCACAGTCCAATCAGGTCAGCAATTCAACGCGGCAGCGCCTGCCAAAATCGCCGCCATCGGAGTCCACGTCTCGCGCGCCGTCACTTCTCACGGTTTCGCCCTCAATGCGAACACGGACCTCAGCTTCTTCGACCTCATCGTTCCATGCGGCATCGTCGACAAACCGGTCACTTCTATCGAAAAAGAATTGGGCAACATGGTGCCGCTCCAGGATGTAGCACACTCGGTGGCGCGAAACTTTGGGAGCGTCTTCCATAGTCAAATTTTGTGGCTCGACACGTTGGAGTCACTTCTTGGAGAGAAGTTGGGAGTTCCCGCAAGACCACCGGAAGAGCTTCGCAAGTTTCATCGCGAGGACGAGACTCGTTGGGCGTGATCGCTTTGTGAGAAGTCGCGTGAGGGTTTAGCATTGTTGCGCACCTGCCGAACATGCCGATGGTGAAGAAGTCCAAGTCAAAGCCCGCGCACCCGCAAACGCAGCAAAAGCACTCGCGTAACGGCCAACGTCCCACGCCCTCGATTCCGCAGCAGCGCACCTACACCATCCACGATTACCGCCTTGAGAAACCGCACATCGAGTTGAGTCGAGTGTGCGATGGAGAAGTCGTGCGCTACGAGGTTGCGGGCAATCTGAACGCGCCCGTCCCCCCGATCCGTGATTCCGGTTATCTCAGCCGGCAGCAGTGCATCGAGATCTATCGCTGGATGCTGCTCAATCGCAAGATGGAGACCGCGCTCGAGAACCTGTACAAGCAGGGAAAGGTCGTGGGCGGGGTCTATTTCGGACTTGGACAGGAGGCGTGTTCGTGCGCATCCGCCTATGCCCTCAAGCCGGAAGAATGGCTTGGTCCCATGATTCGGAATCAGGGATCGCTGCTCGTGAGAGGATTCTCGCCGCGCGACATCATGATGCAGTACATGGCAAAGGCAGGCTCGCCCACCAAAGGTCGGGACGCTTCTTCGCATTTCGGCGACATAAAGATTCGAAACGTCGTCGCTCCTATCTCCACTTTGGGAGATCTCATTCCGGTGCTTGCCGGTGTCGCGCTGGGCGCGCGTTTGCAAGGAAAGAACATCGCGGTTATGACGTACATCGGCGATGGTGGACAGTCCACGGGCGTGACCTACGAAGGCTTGAATTTCGCGGCAGTGCAAAATCTCGGACTGGTCTTGTTCGTTGAGAACAACTTATGGGGATACTCCACCCCAGCAGACATGCAATTTCGAGTGGAGGATCTTGCGGAACGCGCCATCGCCTATGGGATTCCTGGCGTCATCGTCGACGGGACCGATGCATGTCAGGTATACGACGCGGCCCATGAAGCCTGCGAGCGCGCCCGGCGAGGGGAGGGTCCGACGCTGATCGAAGCAAAAATGATGCGCATGAAGGGACACGCCATTCACGATGCTGCTGAGTACGTCCCAAAACCACTGTTCGAATATTGGAAGAAACGGGATCCGATTGCGCGATTTGAGAATTATCTGCTGAACCACAAGAAATGGCTTACGCGCGCGGAGCATGAGGAACTAATCGAGAGCGTTGATGCGCAACTCGAAGCCGATCGTGAATTCGCCGTCGCCTCGCCGCTCCCTGAGCCGGAGAGTGCGGCGGGTGGCGCTTACTGCGATCCTGATTGTCACCACATCGAGCCAAAATTTGCAATGCCGAAAGTCAGAGTTCGAAAAACTCCTGCTGCTTTGCGCACGAATGGCGCCGTGCACCTGAAATGAACCATTCGGATGAGAAAAAATCCCTGTCGACCGTGAGCAAGAGACTGTTGTTGCTCGGACTCTTCTTGCTCGCCGCGGGACAAGCGGTTCAGGTTAACCGCGAAAATCCTGCGATCGATCAGGCCAAAAAACTGGAGGCTACCATTCCCGTTCCTCCCGAGATTCACCAGATCTTGCGCCGCTCCTGCAATGACTGTCATTCGAACGAAACAATTTGGCCATGGTACAGCCGCGTTGCTCCGGTCTCATGGCTCGTGGCCTACGACGTTCGAGAGGGCCGTTCCGACCTTAATTTTTCTGAGTGGGGCGCCTATACGAGCAAAGAAAAAGGAGACAAACTGGAAGAAATCTGCGGTCGCGTGCGCCGCGACGAAATGCCTGATGGCAAGTACACGCTGATTCACCGCGACGCGCGCTTGACTGCAGAAGAACGAAATGCCATTTGTGCCTGGTCCGAGCAGGTGCGCGAAGGTCTAGGTGATCAAAGCCCGGTATCCAGCCTGCCCACTTCCTCTTTCTCGGGATCCCGATAATAAAATGCCAACACTTACTTATCTGGAAGCGATTCGCCAGGGAATCTGGGAGGAAATGGAACGCGATCCGACCGTCTTTTGCATCGGCGAAGACATCGGTATCTACGGCGGAGCGTTTAAGGTGACGGACGGCTTCATCGATCGCTTCGGGCCCGAGCGCGTGATCGATACTCCTATCGCCGAATCGGCGATCGTGGGCGCAGCATTTGGCGCCGCCCTCACTGGCATGCGCCCCGTCGCGGAGTTTCAGTTCATGGACTTCATCGGTTGCGCCTTCAACCAGATCACCAACATGGTGGCGAAATCTCACTATCGCTGGGGTGCGCCCGCGCCGCTTGTGGTTCGCGGTCCGAGTGGAGGTAACGTACACGGCGGCCCGTTCCATTCGCAGAATCCGGAAATGTATTTTGTCCACACGCCCGGGCTTAAGGTGGTATGCCCCGCCACAGCCTACGACGCCAAGGGGCTGATCAAGGCCTCTATTCGCGACAACAATCCGGTCATATTCTTCGAGCACAAATACCTGTACCGTCGTATTAAGGAAGATGTGCCCGACGAAGATTACATCGTACCTTTGGGGCAGGCGCGAGTCGCTCGACCAGGTCGCGATCTCAGTATCATTACTTATGCCGCCATGGTCCATGTTGCACTGGAGGCTGCGGAGCAATTGAGCCGCGAGGGTGTCGAACTTGAAGTCCTCGACCTCCGCACCTTGTCGCCTCTCGATCGCGCTGCCATCGGCGAGACCGTGCGCCGTACAAATAAGGTCATGATCGTGCACGAAGACGTTCGTACTGGAGGCATCGCGGGCGAGATCGCCGCCATTGTCAACGAAGAAGCCTTCGATTCTCTCGATGGCCCGATTGTCCGGCTCACCGCTCTCGACACCCCTGTTCCCTTCTCGCCTCCGCAAGAGGATTATTTCCTGCCAAAGGTGAGCGACGTGATCCGGGAAGTTCGCAAGTTGCTGTCCTACTGAAGCCCGATGGCGGACGCGGATCGTGGAAAAGTGCCTACCCCACGAGCAGCGGGTCTTGCATCAAAACGGCCCTCATTTATTATGAAGATTCGCCGTTCGCTGTAATCTGTCGTTTGAGCCGGTCGGACACGCAGCACAATCAGTAAAAACACAAATCGGAGGAGTTCATGCGTACCTTCATTTTCGGGGTTGTGGCCACCTTGGCGGTATTGATTTTAGGCGGCCTCGGGTTTGCACTTCTCGGATTCTTCCCGACCAATGCGAACAGCCCACCGCCGAAATTCGAGAGCCACCTCGCTATGAGCGCAGTCGACGCCTCCGCCGATCGTCACGCAGCGCACGTGAACAGTCCGGTTCTACCTACCGACCAGAATCTGATCGACGGCATGAAGATCTACACCATGAATTGCGCCGGTTGCCATGGCGGTCTCGACCGTAAGCCGATGACCTTCGGATCGTCCTTCTACCCACCAGCTCCCCAACTCATCCTGCATCCACCCGACGATCCCGACTGGCATACGCACTACGTCGTTCAAAATGGAATTCGCTATAGCGGAATGCCTGCGTGGGACAAAACGCTCGGTGAAGACGATATCTGGAAGGTCACTATTTTTTTGTCGCACATCGAGAAGTTGCCCGCCGCCGCCCAGGATTATTGGAAGACCGCCTTCGGCGTCTCGGCGCCGACCGGAGGCGGCCAGCAGGAAGAGCACGACCACGACAAGCACTAGGCCTATTCAGGCCTAGTCTTCTCGCGAAATATTGATAAGGGCGTTCCGCGCCGAACCGTCCCACCCTGACCGGCGCCGCCTGCCGCCTATATAATAGGAGGTTGCGTTTGGCCCGATATTCATCCTAGTCGACCGCGTGGAAGGAAATTATGCCGACTGACGTCATCATGCCCCAGATGGGCGAATCCATCTTTGAGGGAACCATCACCAAGTGGCTCAAAAAGCCGGGCGATAAGGTCCAGCGGGATGAGCCCCTTTTCGAGATTTCCACTGACAAGGTGGATGCAGAAATCCCCGCTCCCGTATCCGGCGTTCTCCAGGAAATCAAAGTCTCCGAAGGCACCACCGTGCAAGTGAACACCGTGGTGGGCACGATTTCTGACGGCGACTCCGCCGCCGCAGCAAAAGCCTCTGCTCCCGCCGCCAGCGCTCCATCGGCCCCGGAGAAAAAAGAAGCGTCAGCCGCTAAATCTGCTCCTCCCGCTCCTCCTCCGCAACCTCGCCAGGAAGCTGAGACTCACGACGAAGATGTCCGTTCTTCGCCTCTCGTCCGCAAGATCGCTCGCGAGAATAATGTCGACCTTTCCCAGGTAACCGGGACTGGTTTGGGTGGGCGCATCACGAAACAGGACATCATGGCGTTTATTGAAAAAGCGCCCGCTGCCTCAGAGCCGGCGTCAGCCGTCCCTTCCACTCAGGCCGCTCCGTCGCGTCCGGCTCCGGTCCCGACTCCCGCCGCGATTCCTGGCGAAGCGGTGCCCATGACCCAGATGCGCAAGATTATCGCGCAGCGCATGATCGAATCGCGCCGCACCAGCGCGCACGTTCACTGCATGTTCGAGGTGGACCTCACGCGCATCGTCAACCTCCGAAACAAACTGAAGAATGGATTCGAGCAGCGCAACGGTGCCCGTCTTACCTTCATGCCATTCTTTGTGCGCGCTGCCATCATCGCTCTGCAGCAATATCCGATTGTGAATGCGTCCCTCGAAGGCGAGACCATTCGCTATCACCGCCACGTGAATGCCGGCATCGCCGTGGCTCTCGATTGGGGATTGATCGTTCCCGTCCTGAAGAACGCCGATGAGCTTAACTTCCTCGGCTTGCAGCGTGGCATCACGGACTTGGGCGAGCGTTCCCGCTCCAAAAAGCTCATGCCCCAGGACGTCGAAGGCTCGACCTTCACCATCACCAATCCTGGACAGTTCGGCGCAGTTTTTGGTCTCCCGATCATCAACCAGCCCAACTCGGCCATCATGGGCGTCGGCGGAATCACAAAGCAGCCCATGGTCATCACTGACAAAGACGGCAATGACTCGATCGCGATCCGCTCCGTGGTTCATCTGACGCTTGGCTACGATCATCGCCTGATCGATGGTGCCGTCGCCGATCAGTTCATGGCGCTGGTGAAGAAGACGCTGGAAAACTGGAGCGAGGACGTCGGCTAGTGCGCTCCTGCACTGCGCTCCTGCATTAAAGAGAGAAGGCAGTGTGCCGATCGGTCTCTGCTGCCTTCTCTTCTTGCCGGCTATAAAACTGTTTCCCCGCCGGGGCAGCAGGCTTGGCAACCCCCGCCGACTGCGCATAAGTCTCAATCGCCTGAATTAGGGTCTTAATGTCGGCTACCAGTTGCTGATCAAGCGTGATATTGATGCCGTTTGCCGCCGCTGCATCGCCGGCTTCGCTCTCCGCCTGTGCTGCCATCCCGAGAAGAGCGAACGCTCCCCGTTCCAACCCCACCGCCTGAGGGAAAAACAAACCGCATCATCTGTTGGTTCATCTCATCATTCATTCCGTCCTCCGTAGACTTCAAGTTGTCGTCCGCGTCTCTTCGCGTTTTACTCGCCCAGTTCAATCCATGTCTCTCGATATGCTGCCTTGTCACGCCGAAGAATGGCGCGCCGATAAACGTCACATGAGTCAGTGTCCATATCTTCGCGTTCGTGTCGGCGACCTGCACATCCGTGACTCGTAGGACATCCCCAGTTGCGGCGCCGCTAGCGTCCCTGCGATCCCGCGGGTGTATCGCCGGCTTACTCGCCCAATCTCCTTCCCGATCTCCGGAAAATCCTTCGCAAACAGATATCCGCCCAGTTCCACACTGCGCCCGATGATCTCCGCCCGCGTGATCACACCTACTTTGCGCCGGACGTCACGACGATCCAGTGCCGGCGCATAGTCCAACGCCATCCCCAGCAGGGATGGCAGCGCCGCTTCCGCCGCTGTTTTCGTGAGTACCACTCGGTGACCGCGCGATCCCGAAGGAGCCCGATCCGACGTCATATCGACCATCGTCAATACTCCTCGAAAGGGCTCCCGGTTGGGATGCCCTTCCACATCGGGCATTTCAATTGCCATGCTTTCCAGTTCCACGGTATTCATCCACTTGTCCTTTACAAACCATTCTCGACCTGGGCCAGGCGAATGCCTGCGCAGATTTGTCGTCCTGAGCAAAAGCGAAGGACCTGTTTTCGCTCTTCCCCAAAACTTTGGTCATCCCACGCGGACGAAGGATCCACTTTGCCCTGTCAACTCGCAGATGTTCCCGCCGACGCCGAACTCGCCTTGCCTTAAGAATGATGTTGCGCTTTGTGCACGCCTGCGCATAGGCGCGCTGCGCTCGGTTCGGCCTCAAGAAAACCAGTCCCTTTTCTTTCGACCGAACCTTCAGCATGGTCGAGATCAGCAAATCCCGTAACTGCTGAGGCCCATCCGCCTCCGTTCCCTTCAAGCGATACGTTTCATTCCGATAATCCAGGTACTTCCCAAGTTCAACCAGCAGATCGAGGACTCCGGTTGCGCGTTTGCCTCGTCCGGCTCTTACCACCAGACCGCCTCTATTCACACCCACACAGTGCTCTTTCTGGCCCTTTTTGATTTTCTGTTTTAGATGTCCCGGTAGCGATCAGTTCACCGTCAGCGTCAGGCTTACCGTCGCCGTCTGGTGCGCCGCGTCTTCCACG
>Ga0210401_10008004_pt1 | contig 10533 bp, 14 predicted proteins | sample IncBWH32MmetaG_FD_150866 | JGI IMG/M metagenome (GOLD analysis project Ga0210401, IMG submission 150866) | Forest soil microbial communities from Barre Woods Harvard Forest LTER site, Petersham, Massachusetts, United States - Inc-BW-H-32-M | ecosystem: Environmental > Terrestrial > Soil >... | reverse complement strand
GACCCGTTCTCGAAGCGATGCTGCCGGACCATTCCGCCGAGGACATTTTGGCGAATCTGCGCCAGCTTTCATTCGTCGAGGCGGCGGCCGATGGGCTTGTGTTCCACGATGTCTTTCGCCTGGCTATTGAGTCCCGCATGGCGGCTGTGGACCCTGTCCGAACCCGGAAACTGAAACGAGCAGCCTGGCAATCTATGCGAGATCAGTTGGTGGTTGCGGGAGCACGAGATACTTGGCGGCACACAGCCGACTTGTTGTTCCTGTTGGAGCGCCCGGTCCTACGCGAGGCGTTCTTTCCTTCCGGGGCTACGCTACCCGTCGAAAGGGCCAGACCTGCCGATCGCGACCCGATTTTGGACATAGCACGAATCCATGATGGCGACAGTGGCGCTGCCATCATGTCCGAGTGGTGGAAACAAGCCGCGCAGATGTTCTCGGTGGTTCGCGGAAGCGCTGGAGGAGTGGTCGGATTTTACGTCATGGCGCGGCCGCAGGATATCCCGCGATCTCTGGCCCAGTGCGATCCCCTGCTGGCGGTTTGGCTTAGTTACGTGCAGGCTCGCGGAAGCGGTCCGCGACGGCCCTACCTTTTGATTCGCTGTCTGCTGTCGCGCGCCCTGGGAGAGCGCCAAAGTCCGGAGTGGGCGGCTTGCGTTTTGGATGCCAAGCGAGCGTATCTGGAGAATCCGCGAGCAGTGGGGGTGCTTACGGCGATCCGGGAACCTGCGTCGGTTCCACAGGCTGTAATGGACCTCGGGTTTGAACTCGAACCAAGCCTGACTGTCTCGATCGGTGAGTCGCTCATGCACACCGCCGTGCTTCCGTTTGGGCCACATGGTCCGATGCATTGGATATTGGAGTTCGTGGGCAGCGACCTGTCGCGGGAGCCGGTTGGTTCTTCGAAACCCCAGGTCGAGCTGGATGTCTCCCGCCGGCAGTTAGCGACCCGCGACGGCGGCCGGTTCAACCTCACAAAACTGGAGTTCGAGTTGATGTCTTACTTGTCACAGCGTCCCGGCAGCGTGGTGACACGCGACGAATTGCTGCGTGAGGTTTGGAAGCAGCCTTTCGGCGGAAGCAATGTCGTCGATGTAGTCGTTCGAGGCCTTCGCAGAAAACTGGGCGGCAACGCTTGGGTAATCGGCACAGTGAAAGGCCACGGCTATCAGTACAACGATACCGAATCGTGAGACCCTGGTCGTATAGTCAAAATACTAAACTCGCTCGCCGCCGAGTAAGATAGGCAGTCGGCATGAGGAACAAGAAGTGGGTGCGGCTGCTGGCGTACGTGACGGGCTCGGTGAACCAAGAGCTTCTGCTGCAGAATGAATATCTGGCCGCAGAGAACCGTATTCTGAGGGCGAAGCTGCCATCGAGATTGCGGTTGAGCGATCCCGAGCGCGCCACCCTCGCCGAGATCGGTAAGCGCCTGGGACGCAAAGCACTCCGAGCGGTAGCCTGCGTCGCCCAACCCGACACCATCTTGGCCTGGTATCGAAGGCTCGTCGCCAAGAAGTTCGATGGCTCCAAACAGCGGCAGTATCCGGGTCGCCCCGCGGTTGCTCCGGAAGTGGAAGCTCTGGTGGTGCGAATGGCGCGAGAGAACACCGGCTGGGGATATGACCGCATCGTCGGAGCCCTGACCAATTTGGGTCACCGCTTGTCCGATCAGACAGTGGGAAACATTCTGCGCCGCCACGGCATTGCTCCGGCTCCCAAGCGAAGCCAGACGACTTCGTGGAAGGATTTTATCACCGCCCATAAGGATGTCCTGGCCGGCGCTGACTTTCTTCACCGTGGAAGTACTGAGCTGGCGGGGTTTGGTGACCTACTACGTGTTGTTCTTCCTTCATTTGGAAAGCCGCCGGGTCAGCGTGGCGGGGATCACCAGACATCCGGATCAAGAGTGGATGGAACAAATCGCCCGCAGCGCGACCCAGGAGACCTGGGGATATCTGGATGGATGCCGTTATGTTCTGCACGATCGTGACACGAAGTTCTGCGCATCGTTTCGGTCTGTGCTGGCGGCAGGCGGTGTGAAGAGCCTGGCGCTTCCCGCCAGAAGTCCGAATCTGAACGCCTTTGCGGAACGTTGGGTTCGATCCGCCAAGGAGGAGTGTCTGTCCAAGTTGATTCTGTTCGGCGAAGGCCCGCTGTCCCGGACCCTGGCCGAGTTCAGCGCGCACTATCACGGCGAACGCAATCATCAGGGCAAAGGCAACAAACTTCTTTTCCCGGATGCTGCCGATAAAACCGAACAGCGCGGCCACGCCGTTGAGTGTCGCCAGCGGCTCGGAGGACTGCTCAAGTTCTATGCCCGCGCCGCATGAATTCTTTTACCATACGCCCTCGGTTTGACGCTCTCCTTTTTTAGTTGCCCCATCAGCGCTCTACACGCAGAAGCATGTTTTCCATAATTGTCTAAGAGATGTTGTTTGGCGTCTTTAGAAGTTGGCCCGTTTGAAATTTTGTCTTGCTCATACAATATCAATACGAAGGTGTGTAATTCTGCGGATGCCTCTAACTCGCTTATGATGCGCTGTCTGAGATCATCGGTCATCTTTTTGCTCTATTCCGATTGACTCTCCTGTTTTCTCGTTTAATGGCGTAGGCAGCACGTCGTATGTTTTCATTTTGGAGTCCTCTTCAACCAAAATGCGCGTGTCGGTTTCGGGCAAGGCCAAGGCGGTCCAGCCGCCGGCGCTGTGGCCGACGATGGCGATGCGATCGAAATCGGGCCGGGCGGTACACGGAATCGCGCCGGCGAGCATGTAGTCGAGCAGGAAGCGGGCGTCGGGAACGCGGTTGGCGATGAAGCCTTGGACACTGCCGGCGATCTCCGGGGCGACGACTTCAGACGCGCAGTGTCTGCAGCTTCGCTGGATCTCCGAAGCTGGGCTGCACATGCCGCAGCGTCTGGAGCGTGCGGATCATCAATCCGGAGCTGATCACCAGAACCACAGCCAGTGCCGTTTGCAGCCAACGAGAGCGTTTCGAACTCGCTGCGCTTCGCTGCTCTGGCTCAGGGTCCGGCCGCCCGCGCGCACTGCAGGCATGACGCTCGGCGAGGCATACTTGATCACCGGAATTAATCCAAAACTTGGATTAGTCCGCACCCTTAGTGCAGCGCATACAGATAGTTATCGCTACATCCAAAATAGATCGTGCCGTCGGCACCTATTGCAGGTGGGGCCGAAACCGCACCGCCGGTGTCGAACCTCCACTTCAACGTGCCGTCAGAGTTGAATGCGTATATGCTGTTGTCAAATGAACCAACGTACACGGTTCCGTCGGACCCTATTGAAGGGTTGGACAGAGCCGCGCTTCCAGTCAAGAACGTCCATTTCAACGTGCCGTCGGGATTGAATGCATATAGGTTTTTGAGCCCTCCTGCGATGTAGATCGTCCCGTCGGCCCCTATCGCAGGGTCGGAACCTGTGTCATCAGAAAAATTAAAACTCCATTTCGTCGTCCCGTCCGGGTTGAGGGCGTATAAAAAATTGTCATTTGAAGCGACATAAATGGTGCCATCCGCTCCTACTGCGGGGGAGCTTGCCGGTCCTTGACCGGGGGTATCGAAACTCCACTTTAATGAGCCATCGGAAGTCAAAGCGTACAGAGTCATACCGCCTGAACCAAAGTAGATCGTACCATCAGCTCCTATCGCAACAGAGGCCGCTATACTGCCCTCGGCAGTGAAACTCCAGATCAATGCGCCGTCTCGGTCGAGCGCGTACAGCTTGTCTGATCCGATGTAGATCGTGCCGTCGGCCCCCGTTGTAGGATTGCTAGTTGCCCCATCGTAAAGGTAGAAACTCCACATGATATTTCCGTCCGGGCTGAGCGCACAGAGGCGTTCTGCGCCGATGTAGATCGTTCCGTCTGTTCCGATTGCCGGCGAGGTCCACCCGCCGGCAGACGAAGTCCAATTCAAGCTGCCGTTTGGATTGATCGCGTACAGTGTGCCGTCTGTTCCCATGTGAACAGTACCGTCGGACCCTATTGCTGGCGGCCAAGAAATCTCCAAGCCCCCGGCCGACATCGCGAACTTCCACTTTAATGTGCCGCCGTTGGTGCTGGTATCGAATTCGCTCAGGCCGGTATGCCGCACATCATGATGAAAGACTGGCCATGGACCTGCCCAAGGTGTGTTACCCACGAAAGTCAACGTGAAGGTCTCGTATCCGTTGGTGTCCAACTCCCGAAATCCAACTTCCCGGTCCATCCTAGTGTCGTCCCAAAAGGACTGGTTGAACACGTTGTCTGTGACTTGCACAGCCAAAGGACCTGCCCAGTAGGTGCCGCCATCGGCAGTTTGCGCATAGAAGTAGTAGTATTGACTTGCTTCTTCGTGGATCGGGCCATCGACAATCAGACTGGTCTGGCCGCTCGCCAATGCCCACCACCCCGTTTTGTACCAGGAAAACGAAGGAGGGGTACCCCATCCATATACAAGAGCGACATATATAGTGTCGGGATAATGATTGCTGAAATAGAGAGACATACTGCCTCCACGGTGCGAACTCAACAGCGACTACGTCTGTCTAGTCGTCCGGTGTACCAGAATCAGTTTGCGGCCGGATCAGACGTTTTGTCCTACCCGCTGGCTCTGGGATGCGAAAGAGCTGTTGTACAGGCTTCGCGCTCGGACGGTGAACCGAGCTCCCAAAATTCGGCGCATGGGTGATGCGTTTCTCTGCTCCGGTTGGAGTCCCGCCCAACCTTCCACTCGGAGGAATAATCTTGAACGCCACGGCGCGCTCCCTTCGCGGCCCACACCGCCTTTACCTCGATCCGATGTTTCTAGGACTTCGATCTCAACCGGCAACTATCGTAGCGCACAGCGTCTCAGCATGTCGAGCATGGTGCTCAAGACTCTTGGGTTTGGGTTTTCGGTCGCCTCGATAAGCTGGCGGCCGGGCTGACCAACGTAAACGTAAAGCTTAGCTTGCTCGCTTTCGTGAAGTATGGTAGAAATTTTCATGTAGATAGCCTCGATCTTTATTCAAAGCCGCCGCGCGGTTTTCCTGAACCTGCGGCTCAAACTCCTATTTCGACTAATTTCTCAACGCGCCTTACTGCTTCTTCTCGTCAGTTTCGACAGCGCGCGGTTGTAGCTTCAGCCTGTGGCAGATGCGCCGTTAGGTCTCAGGTTTTGGGCGCCATTATCTATCATTATTTCGGAGCGTAAAGTCGTAAGCGGGCCTGGCGCCTCTGGCGTTCATTTCGATTTGTGATCAGTCGCGCGAGAGATAGAAGCGCTGCCCGAGAGGTGCCGCAATTTGCAGCAAGGGCTGAGGCAGGGCTATATTTGCTTTGACCTTAGCGAAACAAATGGAACCAGTCGAAGATCTGAAGGTGGGAGACAGGGATTCCTATGGGCGCGAACTCCTCAAAGTGCACGCCAAGGAGCTGAATCGGTACACGATCTACGAGACAATAACGCACGAATTAGTGGTGCAAGGGCCGGAGTCGCATAAATGCAATCAGCCGGCAATCCACGAAGCTATGCAGGCGGTTTCTGACTTGACCATCCAGCATCCGTCGTTGAAAGAGAAATACAACGGTAGGATCGCCTATGCCTACAAGCTCGCAATCGACGGGGATGGGGAGAGCGGTGAGAATGCGCTGCGTGCGGTTGCGGAGGATATGGGCGGCCTTCTGCACCGTCAAGCGATGATGGCATATCAATGGGGCGCGCTAATCGCGACGGTTACGCCGAGCGCTTGATCGGATCGATACGACGGGAGTGTTTGAATCATTTCATCATTCTGAACAGTCGGCTCTTGAAGAAGGCGCTGGCTTCATATTTCCGCTACTACCACCGATCACGCCCACATCTGGCGCTCAGCAAACAATACCCAATTGAGCGCCAGGTCATGAAAGATGGCGCGATCGTAGCAATCGCAGAAGTTGGCGGACTTCATCATCGTTATGAGCGTGTTGCGGCGTGAGGCTGAAACCGGATGGATTATTGGCGAAGCACAGGACTCATTAAATTTCAGAACGCGATAGAACGATTGCAACTAGCCGACAGGCGCGAGCTTCCAATTCCGAAACCATTCCGAAATGTTTCATGACGTTTGGAATCTGGCACAAAGAATGTAAATTGCTTTCTACCACAGCATTCCAGTTTCGAGCTTTCAGAGACTGCTCAATCTTCTGGAGACCGTTGACCCGACGCGATGAGCGCAATGTCTCGATCCGCCATCATGATCACCAAGTCTCTCAGGCTCAATTTGAAACTCGTGTACCAGCTGACGCACAGGATGATTCGTCCGGTCGAAATGTCGTCCCTTGAACAGTGCTTCGACCGGAACGAACGGTTGCATTCTGTCATCATCCCCGATCACGGCCTGTTTGCACCAGAACCGCTCAAAGTACGATGAAACTACAGCCCCAACTTCCCGGCGCTGTTCTCGCGGAACAGACTTCCGGGAACTCGAATATTCAAGAGACGAACTGGTACCCGAGCCTGCCGACGATTAGGTTTCCCCACTGCAGTTAAATCGAATACGGTCCGGGATGATTCCGCGAACTGCGGATGGAGTGATACCGTTTTTTCCGACCCGTTGTCTTCCGCTCGCGCGTGATAAGCTACTCGAGTTGGCCTGGCCGCTATCTGCGCACGTTCACCTTCTGATAGACTATCGTTTTTGGGTTCAAATTGGGGTAGTCGGCGATGAACATGCAACGGGGAGCACGCAAAACTCGCCGTTCCATCAGAAACGACGTATTGGGGCTGTTTTCTTTGTCGCCTGCAGCGATGGAGACTCACCGCGCAACAGCAATATCCTGTCTCTATGAACTCCACCAGAATTCTCGGGTCTGCGCGGACTCTAGTCTGGAAGCGCTGGGCGACGAGATCGCCACTGCGTCTAACGGATTGCACACTTCCTCAAGCTCGAACTATTTCAAATTCCTAAAGGAGACCATCATTCCCGAGTCTACAAACATGTCATCGCCTCGGTGCATTGGACACATGACCAGCGTGGTGCCAGGATTCCTATGGGCGCTCGGGGAGCTGATGATCGGCTTAAACCAGAATGTGGTGAAGCGCGACGCCTCTCGAGCTATTACCATTCTGGAACGGCAGGCGTTAGCCATTCTGCACAAGTTCGTCTACGGATTAAGCGAGGATTTCTACCGAGCTCACGCGCAAAATGAAGCCGATACCCTGGGGATATTGACTTCGGGCTCGTCCATCTCGAACATTACCGCGTTGTGGATGGCTCGGAATATTTGCTTTGGTCGCGCCGATGAATGGGCAGGCGTGCAGGTCGAGGGACTCGCTGGCGCCAACGGCGATTTGCGGCAGCAACGTGCTGTCATCATCTCTTCGACTTTCGCCCATTACTCGATTCAAAAGGCTGCCGGCATTCTCGGCATCGGGGAACGCAACGTGATCGACGTCCCAGTCGATCGCCGCGGCCGCATGGATCTACGTAGATTGCAACGCGTCATCGAGGAGTGTTCTCGCCGCGGTGATCGCATTCTAGCCATTGTGGCTACGGCGGGAACAACCGATTCTGGCAGCATCGATCCGGTGGGCGAAATAGCCGACCTTGCGCACTCCGCCGGCGTCCATTTGCATGTCGATGCCGCCTGGGGCAGCCCCCTCCTGTTTTCCAAGCGGTTTCGACACAAACTCGCGGGAATCGAGCGTGCCGACTCGGTCACGATCGATGGGCACAAGCAACTGTATCTTCCGCTCGGAATCAGTATCCTCCTCTTACGAGATCCTTCCGCGGGCGGGGCGATCGAAAAGCAGAGCCGGTACATGCTGCAGGAATTTTCTGGCGATTTGGGGAAGCGGTCGCTCGAGGGCTCGCGACCAGGTTCGGCGCTCCTGCTTCATGCCGCGCTTCAGGTAATCGGGTGCGACGGTTACGCGTTTCTGGTCGAGGATAATATTCGGAAGGCGCGAGCCATGAGCTCGAAGTTGACGGCTATGGATGCATTTGAGTTGCTCATTCCGCCGGAGACAAACATCGTTCTATATCGCTACATTGTGCCCCGGCTTCGAGACGCCGTCCGCAGCGGCCGTCTGACTACGGCCGATAACAAGTACTTAAATTTGGTCAACGAGAACATCCAGAAAGCGCAAGCCGAGGCCGGGCACGCTTTCGTCTCGAGGACAACTATTAGCGGTATCGACCATGGCTCTCCCGTAGTTGCGCTCCGGGCGGTGCTGGCGAACCCGTTCACCACCGAACAGGACATTGAGTTTGTTCTGCGAGACCAGATGCAACGGGCCGAGAGCCTAATTGATGGTGCAAGAGCGCAGAGCCAGGAGGCGTAACGGCATTGATCGATTTCCGAACAGGCCATGGTCGTCACAGCGGGCCGGGCGCAACGTAACTCAGCTGAGAGCTCCGGCAGTGGTAACAAGGGGCGTACAACCACGGCCCTGGCGGGCTCCAGGCACAAGCACTCGATCGCACCCGTGATAGCGCCGCGGTTCATTCTGGCCCGCCACGATAGTTCACATCCGTAGTTTGCGCCATGGCGGGCGAGCACCCGCAGATGTACGGCGTCTACGAGCCGCATCTCGGGCCGGCGCGGACTCTCGCGCATTGGTGGCGGATGTGTGATGCGGCCTCTTTTGGCATGGCGGACGGACTCCTCCGCGTGGTCGCCGTGTTGCGCTTCGAAGGTCAAACGGAATACGCCGTCGAATGCGCCCGGGGCTGGCTGCGCCGTCGATTGCATTGGACATCAGGTCATATGATCGAAACACTGGCGCGGTTCCTCGCTCCAAGGATCCTGGTTGAAAAAAGCCCCAGTATTCTGTACCGCATCGAATACATGAGGCGTGCCGTCAAATTTTCCCGCAAGCCCGCTTTCTGCAGCTTACCAGGCACCCAATCGCGCGGGTGTCAGCACCGGTATAAAACGACCGCACCTATACCGGTTTTGTAGTTGTTCAAAAAGATGCCACGGCGAGGACGCGGTACGTACTCTAAAATAGTTTCCAGATTCTGCTTGGCTTCAGCGCGGTCGTCGCGGTACGATTCGGCAAGTGCCAAATGGCCACGTACCTTGTGGACAGAGTCCCCTTGTTTCGCCAGGCCTATGATCTCGACCGTGACAAGCAAATGCAATTGCCGACTGTACGATTCACTAGCGCTCAAAGTGTTCCGGTTCAACCCGGTCCTAGACGCATCGGGCGCACGCTATAGTTCCGGCAAAGGCCTCTCTTCGTTGTCATCGGCGCGGATCTGGACCTCAGGCGTCGTCCTGTTCCAGCTGACGGCACGGGAGGATTGCGCTTGAGCTGACGTACCGGCACTTCCTCAAACTCGATCTCATGACGGACGGAGCTCTTCCTCACCGCCTGTCTGCGCATTTGTGTTTGCGGTCTCCAAGGCCGGCGCATCAAGGGGGTGCAAAACGGCGTCAAAATCGGTGAACCTGCTGCTGTCCTAAACCGGTGCTAACACGCAGGGCCGGTCCGCGATGGAAATGGTTCGTGTCGCGGAGCAAAGCGGGTCTTGTCCCGTACTGGATGTTGAATCTCGCCTCCTACCCATATTGGCCTAAGAGCAACGGACGGAACGCAATCTGGATCTGGACCCGCAGCGCGGATGGTTGCGCTGAACTCGAACATCTGCGAGTTCCTGAAATCAGTTCCGCCCCAACAAGCGGATGCGCATCAAGGGCGAGGATCTGCTGAGCGAACCCGATCGTCGGTTGGAGTTGTGCGCCGGCGGACGCGAGTTGTTGCCGGGTGTCAAAGACCTCGCGCTGTATTTCGGTTATGGGTAATCTGCGATGCTTAGCAACATGTCCGAACAAGAATCACAGTCTGGCTGCGGCAGCCTTTAGCAACCACGAAATTATCAAACGGACAATTTGGGTCGTCCCAATTCGGAACGCGAGGATGACAGGACTCCAGTCCTTGCGCGTCCTTCAATTCGTATCGCCAAAGGCGGGAGAAGTCCGACCCTGTAAGGTCCGTCTCAATGAAGTTCGCTCCAGTGAAGCATGCGGTCGGGGTTCCACCCGGAAAACAAAACAGGAACCGCAGTCGGTCATAATAAATAAGAGGCCGCGCCAGGACTGAAGCACAGCAGTAGCGCACATTGGTGCTCCTTGAGAAACCCGCAGTGAAGCATCGGTCTATGGAAAAATACTTATGCAGCACGACTGTAGTAATCGAGCAATCCGCCGAGCCGTTCTCTGCAGAACACCAATTTCCGCCGATTATCAGCCTTCTCGGTCGCGGAAAATAGAAGCACATTGCCCTTGCCCTGGTGATTTAGTTTCGCATGAAAGTACGCCAGGAGCTCGCCCAAGGCACGTCGCAGCGAGGCTTCGCCGAACAGGATCAGTTTCGACAGGCACTCCTGCTTCACCGAACGTACCCATCTTTCCGCGAAAGCGTTTAGGTTCGGACTTCGCGGTGGCAACTGGATCGGCTTATGCCGCCCGTTGTCAGAGTCGCGCGGAACGAGGAGCAGAACTTAGTGTCCCGATCGTGCAGCGCGTAGCGCCGGTGCTCCAGGTATCCACAGCTTTCATCCGTGGCGT
>Ga0210401_10008002_pt1 | contig 10534 bp, 11 predicted proteins | sample IncBWH32MmetaG_FD_150866 | JGI IMG/M metagenome (GOLD analysis project Ga0210401, IMG submission 150866) | Forest soil microbial communities from Barre Woods Harvard Forest LTER site, Petersham, Massachusetts, United States - Inc-BW-H-32-M | ecosystem: Environmental > Terrestrial > Soil >... | reverse complement strand
GGTCTCCAACCTCGGCCCCGACCATTTCTTCGGCACCATCTTCGAGCGCGAGGATGAGCCGGGCGCCATCGTGATGTTCCTCGCCGATTGCTCCGATCCGGCCGTCACGTTGCAGCCGTGCAAGCCGTTCCTGGCGATGGACGGCACCGGCACCTATGGCGTGCAATTCCGCGATCTGTTCGTGCCGGACGATCTGATCCTCGCCGAACCGGCGGGGCCGTTCGTCAGAAAAATCCGCTCCGGCTTCATCCTGCTGCAGGCCGGAATGGGCCTCGGCCTGATCAAGGATTGCATCGCGATCATGGACGAGGTCAGTGGCCCGCTCGGCCACGTCAACCGGTATCTGCCGCAGCAACCGGTGCACTTCCGGGATCTGCTAGCCGATCTCGAAGCCGAGACCATGGCGCTGGCGCGCGATCCCTTCAATCCGGCCGACAGCTATTGGCGCCGCGTCGTGGCTCTGCGCTTGCGGCTCGGCGAGGCCAGCGTCGCGGCTGCGCATGCGGCGATGCTTCATTGCGGCGCGCGCGGCTACCTCAAAAGCCACCGCGTCCAGCGCCGCCTGCGCGAAGCCTACTTCGTCGCCATCGTCACGCCCGCCACCAAGCAGCTTCGCAAGATGCTGCAAGACGTTTGAATTTGGACGTGAAGCAAAAGGATTTCGGATCGACCCTAACTTCAACCCCAAAAACAGGAGAGGCCTGCCATGACGGACGTTCTGATTTCTGCCAGCGAACTCGCCGATCTCTTAAAGAAGGAGCCATGTGTCATCATCGACACCCGCAATCCCGACGCCTATGGCGCCGGGCACCTCTCCAATGCCGTGAATGTCCACGAGATCTTCACTTTTCTTGCGACCTCCACGCCCGAAGGCATGCACGAGTTGAAAACCAAATTCGCCAATGCGTTCGGAAGCGCCGGACTGTCCGGCAAGGAAACCGCCGTCATCTACGAGCAGTCGATGAACTCGGGTTTCGGCCAATCCTGCCGCGGCTATTATCTGCTCGAGATGCTCGGCTACCCCAAGATCAAGGTGCTGCATGGCGGCTACGATGCCTGGGCGGCCGCGGGCCTTCCGGTCACGCAAGACGTGCCGACGCCGGCGAAGGCCTCGTTCTCGATTGTGCCCGATGCCGCCGACATCCTGATCGACGCCAAGACCATGCTGGCCGCGGTCGGCAGGTCCGGCATCGCGCTGCTCGACGTGCGCGACGTCGATGAATGGATCGGCGAAAGCTCTTCTCCGTATGGGAAGGATTTCTGCCCGCGCAAGGGACGTATCCCCGGCGCGGTCTGGCTCGAATGGTACCGCATGATGAAGCCGACGGCTGAGGGCCCGCGGTTCAAGTCCAAGGACGAGATTTTGGCGGAATGCGCGACCGTCGGCATCTCGCAGAACACGCCGGTCTATCTCTACTGCTTCAAGGGCGCGCGGGCGTCCAACACCTTCTTGGCGCTGAAGAATGCCGGCGTGAAGGATGTCCGGATGTACTTCGGATCCTGGAACGAATGGTCGCGCGATCCGTCGCTGCCGATTGAAGAGGGGCTGCCTACGGATGCCAAGCTGACGGAGAAAGCGGCATAGAACGTGCATGTTTTTTACCACCCGGTCGCCACAAGCGGCCGGGGCGGTAAGGGGTACAGGACATGTCAACTTTCGACGACGCATTTGATGCCGACAGCAGCCTGCGGCCGGGTTGTATCTGCGGCCAACATCGGTCCGCGGCAGAGCATGACCAGGCCGCGCCGACGTTGCGCTGCGAGCCGGCATCAAGCGAAGAGAAGCGCTACGAGAGCGTGGTCGCCTCGGCGCTGGTGCGCGCGATGTTTCCAAAGGATGCCGCGCGCCGCGCGTTCCTGAAATCGGTCGGTGCGTCGACGGCGCTTGCCGCGCTGTCACAATTTTTCCCGCTTCGGACCGCGACGGAAGCTTTCGCCGAAGCAGGCTCCCCGGAAAAAAAGGACCTCAAGGTCGGCTTTATCCCGATCACCTGCGCAACCCCGATCATCATGGCAGCGCCCCTCGGCTTCTATTCCAAGCACGGGCTTAACGTCGAAGTGGTGAAAACCGCCGGCTGGGCCGTGGTCCGCGACAAGACTATCAACAAGGAGTACGACGCCTCGCACATGCTGGCGCCAATGCCGATCGCGATCACGCTGGGCCTGGGCGCGCAGCCGATCCCGTTCGCCGTGCCTGCAATCGAGAACATCAACGGGCAGGGCATCACGCTTGCCGTCAAGCACAAGGACAAGCGCAATCCTGCCGACTGGAAGGGCATGAAGTTCGCCATTCCCTTCGACTATTCGATGCACAATTATCTGCTGCGCTATTATCTCGCCGAGCACGGGCTCGATCCCGACACCGACGTGCAATTGCGCTCGGTGCCGCCGCCCGAAATGGTCGCAAACCTCCGCGCCGACAACATCGACGGCTTTTTGGCGCCCGACAATATCTGCCAGCGCGCGATCTATGACGGCGTCGGCTTCATGCACATGCTGTCGAAGGAAATCTGGGACGGCCATCCCTGCTGCAGCTTTGCCGCCAGCCGCGAATTCATCACGACGTCGCCGAACTCTTTTGCCGCGCTGACGCGCGCCATCGTCGATGCGACGGCGTATGCGTCGAAGGCCGAAAACCGCAAAGAGATTGCGGAGGCGATCGCGCCGGCGAATTACATCAATGCGCCCGTCACCGTGCTGGAACAGGTCTTGACCGGGACCTATGCCGACGGACTCGGCGGCGTCAATACCGACGCCAAGCGCGTCGATTTCGATCCGTTCCCCTGGCAGTCCTTTGCGGTCTGGATGCTGACGCAGATGAAGCGCTGGGGCCAGATCAAGGGCGACGTCGACTACAAGGCTATCGCCGAGCAGGTCTATCTCGCCACCGACACCAAGAAGCTGATGGCGGAGATGGGACTTGTGCCACCGGAAACTTCCTACAAGTCGTTCTTGGTGATGGGCAAGACCTTCGATCCGGCCAAGCCTGAGGACTATCTCGCGAGCTTCAAGATCAGGAAGGTGACGTGAGCCGAAACGCCGACGCGCTCTTCTTCACCTCCCCCTGGAGGGGGGAGGTCGACGACGCGAAGCGTCGGCGGGTGGGGGTGAATGCGGCGGCACCGTCACTCCACCCCGGCCGCTGCGCGGCCGACCCTCCCCCTCCAGGGGAGGGTGGAGGCATGGCATGACCTCTTCGCTTCGTTTCCGCGCGGCGATCGTGTCGGTCGCGTTGTTCCTTGCCTTCATCGGCGTCTGGCACCTCGCCACGCGCTCGACCGCTACCGTTGCCACCATGAGCCCGGAATACGCCAAGCTGATGGGCGTGACCGCAACCCAAGGCAAATCGGCGATGCCGGGTCCGCTCGATGTCGGCGCTAAATTGTGGGAGCACCTCAAGCGGCCGTTTTACGACAACGGCCCCAACGACAAGGGGTTGGGCATCCAGCTCGGCTATTCCATTGCGCGGGTGGGCTTGGGCTACCTATTGGCGGTGATGGTTGCCATTCCACTCGGCTTTTTGATCGGGATGTCGCCCTTGATCAGCAAGGCGCTCGATCCGTTCATCCAGGTCTTGAAGCCGATCTCGCCGCTCGCTTGGATGCCGCTCGCGCTCTACACCATCAAGGATTCCGGCATCTCGGCGATTTTTGTGATTTTCATCTGCTCGGTGTGGCCGATGCTGCTCAACACCGCCTTCGGCGTTGCCTCCGTGCGCAAGGAGTGGATCAATGTCGCGCGCACGCTGCAAGTCGGCACCGTTAGGCGCGCCTTCACGGTGATCTTGCCGGCCGCGGCGCCGACGATCCTGACCGGGATGCGGATCTCGATCGGGATTGCCTGGCTCGTCATCGTCGCCGCCGAGATGCTGGTCGGCGGCACCGGCATCGGCTACTTCGTCTGGAACGAGTGGAACAACCTCTCGATCACTAACGTCATCATCGCGATCCTGCTGATCGGGCTGGTCGGCATGCTGCTCGACCAGATCCTCGCGCGCTTCACCCGCATGGTCACGTTTCCGGAGTGAGCGCGGGACACGGACCCAGAGCGATGACTGACAAATTCATCTCCATCGAAGGCATCGCCAAGCGTTACCCGGGCGCCAATGGCGGCACGACCGCGGTGTTCGAAAACCTGTGGCTGTCGATGGCGCGGGGCGAATTCGCCTGCGTGATCGGCCATTCCGGCTGCGGCAAGACCACGGTCTTGAACATTCTCGCAGGGCTGGACCAGCCGAGCGAAGGCACCGTGATCGTCGACGGGCGGGCGATCGAGGGCACCAGCCTCGATCGCGCCGTGATCTTCCAGAGCCATGCGCTGTTGCCTTGGCGTAGCGTGCTCGGCAACGTCGCCTATGCCGTGACCTCGAAATGGCGCAGCTGGGATCGCACCAAGGTCAAGGCACATGCGCAAGGCTTCATCGATCTGGTGGGATTGACCGGCGCCGAGCACAAACGTCCGTCGGAGCTCTCGGGCGGCATGAAGCAGCGCGTCGGCATCGCGCGCGCGCTTTCCATTACACCAAAAATCATGCTGATGGACGAGCCGTTCTCGGCGCTGGATGCGTTGACGCGCGGCACCCTGCAGGACGAGGTCCGCCGCATTTGTCTGGAGACCGGGCAGACCGCCTTCATGATCACCCATGACGTGGATGAGGCGATCTATCTCGCCGACAAGATTTTCCTGATGACCAACGGCCCGGGCGCGGTATTGGCCGAGATTGTGGAAAACCCGCTGCCAAAAGATCGCGGCCGCATCGATCTGCACCGCCATCCGCTCTATTATGCGCTGCGCAATCATATCGTGGATTTCCTGATCAGCCGCAGCAAGATTTTCGCGGCAGACGTACCCGATCATGACCCCCGCCGTGTGCCGATGGTGCGGATCGGCAAGCCCGAACTGGTCATTGCGTCAGTGTCGGAGGAACCAAGACAGGCGTCATGGCCGGGCTTGTCCCGGCCATCCACGTCTTCGTAAGGCAAGAAAGAACGTGGATGCCCGGCACAAGGCCGGGCATGACGGGAGCAAGGGAGACGACAGATGAAACGATCCGACCTCACCGAAAAGCTGCTCGACATCAAGCGTGAGAAGGGCTGGAGCTGGAAGCACATCTGCGAAAAGATCGGCGGCTATTCCGAAGTGCTGATCGTCGGCGCCGTCCTCGGCCAGATGAAGCTGACGAAGCCGCAAGCCGCGAATGCCGGCGAGCTGTTCGGCCTCTCCAAGCCCGAAACCGCGATGTTGAACGAGACGCCGATGCGCGGTGAGGGCTTAGCCATGCCGCCGACCGATCCGCTGATCTATCGCTTTTACGAATTGGTGATGGTCAACGGCCCGGCCTGGAAGGCGTTGATCGAGGAGGAATTCGGCGACGGGATCATGTCGGCGATCGATTTCGACATGGTGATGGAGCGGCTGCCCAATCCGAAAGGCGACCGCGTCAAGATCACGATGTCCGGCAAATTCCTGCCGTACAAATATTACGGCAATAGCGGCAACGTGCCGGAATATGGCTTCAAGGAGGGGTGACGTTGCCGTCGCTCCGCGATGGAAACGTCATTCCGGACGATGCCAACGGGTCCGCCAAGGGCGGCCCGATGACAGGCTCCGCGGCGATCCGGAATCTCGAGATTCCGGGTTCGAGCTTCGCACGCCCCGGAATGACGGAGTGCTAGATTCCCGCCTTCACCTGAGCGACCGCCTCGGCCATCAGCTCGTTCATCTTGGCGCGAAGCTCCACTTCGCCAAGCGTAACGCCCTTGGCGGCGGTATCGCTTGAGATCTTGCGGGCGACGCCGCCATCGCCGGTTCCGTCTAACTCCGCGGCGATCACTTCCTTGGCATAGGCGCCGGCCGCATCGCCTGTGATTCCCAGCCGGTTCGCCACCCATAATCCAAGCAGCTTGTTGCGGCGGGCGATGGCCTTGAATTTCTGCTCTTCGTCGAGCGCGAATCTCTTCTCGAAGGCTTCCTCACGCTTGTCAAAGGTGGTCATGGCCTAAAACTCCGATAAGGCTCCGATTCCATGCGGAAGCTCAAGGGAGGGGCACGCGTTGCGGCGGCCCGTCCCGACACCTAGATATTCACGGAAAATGACTTAAACAACGGCCGCGGCGCCGCAGGGAGGACGGTAAAACTGAGGTCAAAGGGAGCGGATCGATTGTGCTGCATAGGCCAATCAGATAGGTTGCCGTCAGGTCCGGTTCTTGTTCTGTTTCCTAAGGGTTCCAGGCCTTCACGGCAGCTCCGTCGTGGGTTTAGGTCCTTGTCATTCGGAGCACACCAAATTCATGGATTTCAACAAAACCCGGTACATCCCAATGAGCCGTCGGCGCCGCATCTACGAAGGCAAGGCCAAGGTCCTTTACGAAGGTCCGGAGCCGGGAACCCTGATCCAGCACTTCAAGGACGATGCGACCGCGTTCAATGCCAAGAAACACCAGGTGATCGAGGGCAAGGGCGTCCTCAACAACCGGATTTCGGAGTACCTGTTTCAGCACCTCAACGACATCGGGGTGCCGACCCACTTCATCCGCCGTCTCAACATGCGCGAGCAACTGATTCGCGAGGTTGAGATCGTGCCGCTCGAGGTCGTGGTGCGGAATGTGGCGGCGGGGTCGCTGTCGCAGCGCCTCGGCATCGAGGAGGGCACGCAACTGCCGCGCTCGATCATCGAGTTCTATTACAAGAACGACCAGCTCAACGACCCCATGGTCTCCGAAGAGCACATCACGGCGTTCGGCTGGGCCACGCCACAGGAGATCGACGACATCATGGCGCTGGCGATCCGCGTCAACGATTTCCTAACCGGGCTGTTTCTCGGCATCGGCATCCGCCTGGTCGACTTCAAGATGGAATGCGGGCGGCTGTTCGAGAACGAGATGATGCGAATCATCGTCGCCGACGAGATCTCGCCCGATTCGTGCCGGCTGTGGGACATCAAGTCGAACGAGAAGCTCGACAAGGACCGTTTTCGCCGCGACCTCGGCGGCTTGCTCGAGGCCTACACTGAAGTGGCAAAGCGCCTGGGCATCCTGATGGAGAACGAGCGGCCTGCCGGCTCCGGCCCGGTGCTGGTCAAGAGCTGAGGGTCGAAAGTGAAGGCGCGCGTCACCGTCACGTTGAAATCGGGCATTCTCGATCCGCAAGGCAAGGCCATCGAAGGCGCGCTGAAATCGCTCGGCGTCGATGGCGTCGCAAGCGTGCGCCAGGGCAAGGTGTTCGACATCGAGCTTGCCGGCTCCGACAAGGCGAAGGTGGAAGCCGCGCTGCAAGACGCGGCCGACAAGCTGCTCGCAAATACCGTGATCGAGAATTATGCTATCGAAGTGAAGGCTTGAGGATAGACCAAGATGGCCGACGCGACGGCGGAGTTGACGTTGGAGGTGTTGAAATCGGTCCAGGCGCGGCTGGCGCAGGTCGATGAGCTCAAGCAGGAAATGCAAGCATCGCGGACATCGCAGAACGGCATTCGTCAGGAAATCACAAGCGTCTTCCAGGAGATTTCAGGAATTCATGCGACGCTAGTTTGGCACGAAGGCCGTTTGGACCGCATCGAGAAGCGACTCGAATTAGCTGACGCACCGACTTCATGAAATCCGCCATCCTGGTCTTTCCCGGCATTAATCGCGAGCGCGACATGGCCCGCGCGCTCAGGCTTATCTCAGGCCATGAGCCCGCGATGGTCTGGCATGCCGAGACGTCACTGCCGAAAGGCACTGACCTCGTGGTGGTGCCCGGCGGATTTTCCTACGGCGATTATTTGCGCTGCGGCGCGATTGCGGCGCGCGCACCGGTGATGGACGCGGTGCGGGCATTCGCGGCCCACGGCGGTCTCGTGCTCGGCGTCTGCAACGGTTTTCAGATCCTCTGCGAGGCGGGTCTTCTGCCCGGCGTGCTCATGCGCAACGCCCGGCTGAAATTCATCTGCCACGACGTGCATTTGAGGGTCGAGCGCTCCGACACCCCGTTCACCCGCGGCTACAATGCCGGCCAGGTGATCCGCGTGCCGGTCGCCCATGGCGAAGGCAATTACGAGGCGGACGAAGAAACGTTGAAGCGGCTGGAAGGCGAGGGACGGGTGCTCTATCGCTACTGCTCGCCCGAGGGCGTGCTCGACGTTGCCTCCAACATCAACGGCGCCGCGCATTCGATTGCCGGCATCGTCAACGATGCCGGCAACGTGCTCGGCATGATGCCGCACCCGGAAAACCACGTCGAAGACATCATGGGCTGCACCGACGGCCGCGGCCTGTTCGCAGGGCTGGTGGCGCAGCTGGAAAGCGCGGCGTAGCAGTCCGTCGGACCGCTAAACTCAGTGGCCTGATGGTTCGAGACAGCGCATGCGCGCTTCTTCGCCGTGAGGGTTTAACGACGCAGGAGAACTAACCGGCGTCGTTGCCAGCGGCCAACGGCAATCGTTGCCTGATCCGCTTGATCGTACCGGAGAAACTGAACAGGCGACGCTCGCCGCTGGTGAGCATGCCGCGCAGAAACATCAGCGAGGCTCCCGCGCGCGTGATCTCGCAGGAGCCGTCGACCAGCTCGCCCTCGCGCGCGGCATCGAGAAATTCGCAGGCGAACGACACCGTCACGCCCGGACCCCGCAGCACAGGGGTTGCCGTCGCGAACAGGCAGTAATCGGCAAATGACATGAAGCAGCCGCCGTGGACATTGCCGCTGCCATTGAGATGTCTGCTGGCGACGCGGAATGCGCAGCGGATGCGGCCGTCATCGTCTATCCGCTGGTAAAATGGCCCGGTATGCGTCTCGAAATTGTCGCGGCGCCAGGTGCGCCAGCCCTCAAACTCGCCTTCGGTTTCAACATGCAGATCGGGGCGGTTCAGGAATGCGGATTTGGTCAGCTCGTGCACGCGATCGGGCCTTCAATTGAGCATTTCAGCCCTTAAATCCGATCCACACACGATGTGCAAATCCGCAAAGCTCTGGACAGTGGAGAGTTGCGCCATAAAAGGCCTTTTCCGGCCCCACCGATCTCCCTAATAAGGGACCCTAATCGCGCGTCAGACCTAATGAACGAACCGCAGATCACTCCCGAACTCGTCGCCAGCCATGGGCTGAAGCCGGACGAGTATGAGCGCATCTTGAAACTGATCGGGCGGGCGCCGACCTTCACCGAGCTCGGGATTTTTTCGGCGATGTGGAACGAGCATTGCTCGTACAAATCCTCGCGCATTCACTTGCGGGGTTTGCCGACCAATGCGCCGTGGGTGATCCAGGGGCCGGGCGAGAACGCTGGCGTGATCGATATCGGCGACGGCCAGGCCGTGGTCTTCAAGATGGAGAGCCACAATCACCCGAGCTACATCGAGCCCTATCAAGGCGCGACCACCGGCGTCGGCGGCATTTTGCGCGACGTTTTTACGATGGGCGCGCGGCCCATTGCCTGTCTCAACGCGTTGAGTTTTGGCGCGCCGGAACATCCCAAGACTCGCCATCTGGTCTCGGGCGTCGTCGCCGGCATCGGCGGCTACGGCAATTCCTTCGGCGTGCCGACGGTTGGCGGGCAGGTGCGTTTCCATACCCGTTATGACGGCAATATCCTGGTCAACGCGATGGCGGTTGGGCTGGCCGATACCGACAAGATCTTTTACGCGGCGGCCTCCGGCGTGAACATGCCGATCGTCTATTTGGGCTCCAAGACCGGGCGCGACGGCATTCACGGCGCCTCGATGGCGTCTGCCGAATTCGACGACGATTCCGCGGAAAAGCGCCCGACCGTGCAAGTCGGCGATCCCTTCGCGGAAAAACTGCTGCTGGAGGCTTGTCTGGAGATCATGCAAGCCGGTTGCGTGATCGCGATCCAGGACATGGGCGCGGCCGGCCTGACATGCTCGGCGGTCGAGATGGGCGCCAAGGGCGACCTCGGCGTCGACCTCGATCTCGATTGCGTCCCGACACGCGAGACCGGCATGAGCGCCTACGAGATGATGCTCTCGGAAAGCCAGGAGCGCATGCTGATGGTGCTCAAGCCCGAGAAGGAAAAAGAGGCGGAAGCGATCTTCAGGAAATGGGGGCTGGATTTCGCGGTGGTCGGCTACACCACGCCGAGCAAGCGCTTTGTCGTCAAGCACGGCGGCGACGTCATGGCCGACCTGCCGATCAAGGAATTGGGCGACGAAGCGCCGCTCTACGACCGTCCGCATGTGGCCTCGCCGCCATTGCCGGTAATCCATGCACGCGACATCGAGCCGCCGATCGGAATTTTGCAGGCGCTGGAAAAGCTGATCGGCACATCAGAGCTTTGCTCGAAACGATGGGTCTGGGAGCAATACGACCACGTCATTCTCGGAAATACCGTGCAGCGCCCCGGCGGCGACGCAGCCGTGGTGCGGGTGCAGGACGGGCCGAAGGGGCTGGCGCTGACCGTCGACGTCACGCCGCGCTATTGCGAGGCCGACCCGTTCGAAGGTGGGAAACAGGCGGTGGCCGAAGCCTGGCGCAACATCACCGCGGTCGGCGGACGGCCGCTCGCGATCACCGACAATCTCAATTTCGGCAATCCGGAGCGCCC
>Ga0210401_10008001_pt1 | contig 10534 bp, 9 predicted proteins | sample IncBWH32MmetaG_FD_150866 | JGI IMG/M metagenome (GOLD analysis project Ga0210401, IMG submission 150866) | Forest soil microbial communities from Barre Woods Harvard Forest LTER site, Petersham, Massachusetts, United States - Inc-BW-H-32-M | ecosystem: Environmental > Terrestrial > Soil >... | reverse complement strand
AGTTCCTCTTCCAAATCTTGAATCTGGCGGGAAAGCGCGGGCTGAGCCACGCGCAGCCTCCGCGAGGCGCGCCCGTAATGCTGCTCCTCGCCGATCGCAACGAAATATCTCAAGTGCCGCAACTCCATTCCGATACTTTATCGCGATTGGTCTGATAGTAAAGATGTCTTCGACGTAATGGAAACTCTCTGTCAAATTAGATCCATGAAGTGAAACGGCAGGAAGGACGCAAAAGCCAGACCGCCTCGGGAAAAGAGGCCGATTTCGAAGCGGGCAAAACGTTAGCGAATGGCTCCTATCCCGCCCGCTTTGGAACATGGCGACGCCGGGGCGCATCGCCGCAGTCATCTATGGCGCCGTCACTGATTGCACGAAGCGGCTGCGCTCCCTCGCCAGCGACGACGTGAAGCATCTCGTCGAGGCCCACCGGAAGTTGAGCGACGAAGACTACGAGAACACCCTGCGCGCCCAGTTCGCTTGAACCAGGTGTTCGAGTCCCAGTCGAAAGGAAACATTATGAAGACAACAACGAAGACAGACGCCATCACGACGATCACGACGCACTACATCGATGGAGCATTCGTCGAGTCCCACGGCCGCGAGACCATGGACATCATCAGTCCGACGACCGGCAAGCTGATAGGCCGCGCCACGCTAGGTGACCAGGAGGATACGCGGCGCGCGATCGCCGCGGCCAAGCGCGCATTCGTGACTTTCGGCCGGACGACGAAGGAAGAGCGTGCGAGCTATTTGCGGCAACTGTATGAGGCTGTCTCGGCGCGCATCGACGATTTAACAGCCGCGATGGTTGAGGAGTATGGCGGCGTCGTTCAGTTCGCCAGGCCCATTGTGCAGTCCGGAGCCAACGCCTTCCTAGCGGCCGAAAAGGGCCTCGAAGAGCTGCCGTGGACCAAAAGCTGGGGCAAGACGACCGTCACCTTGGAGCCAGTCGGCGTAGCCGGTCTGATTACCGCTTGGAACGCGAACGCGCTGTTCATTTGCCTCAAGCTTGCGTCGGCCGTCGGTGCTGGTTGTACGGTCGTCATCAAGCCCAGCGAGCTCAGCTCGTTGCAGACACAGGTGATGCTCGAATGTCTGAACGCGGCCAAACTCCCCAAGGGTATCTGCAACGTCGTGACCGGGCGCGGAGATGTCGTTGGCGCCGAGCTCGTCCGGAATCCTGACGTGGCCAAGATCTCGTTCACCGGTTCGGTTGCCGTTGGCGAGACGATCATGCGCGATGGCGCCGCGACGATGAAGCGCGTGACGCTCGAACTGGGCGGCAAATCGCCCACCATCCTTCTGGACGATGCCGCTCTCGACCAGGCGATTCCGTCCGCCCTGATCATGGCCTTTTTAAATAGCGGACAAGCCTGTGCTGCGGGGACGCGCCTCCTTGTGCCGAAGAGCCAGCTTGACGAAGTAAAGCGGGGCATACGAACTGCGATGCGCGTCTTTACAGTCGGCGATCCAGCGGATCCCAAGACCGCCATTGGACCCATGGTGTCGCAGAAACAGTACGAAAGTGTGCAGTCTTATATTCGTAAGGGTATCGAGGAAGGGGCGGAGGTTCTCGCCGGCGGGGAAGGTCATCCCGTAGGTTTCGAGTCGGGTTATTTTGTGAAGCCCACGGTGTTTGTCAATGTGCGGAACGATATGGCGATCGCTCAAGAAGAGATTTTCGGCCCCGTGCTGTGTGTTATCACTTATGACTCCGAGGATGAGGCGATCCGGATCGCCAACGACTCTAAGTATGGTCTGCACGCCGCGGTCCTCGGGACCGACCTCCAGCGCGCGCGTCGCGTGGCCTCACAAATACGCGCGGGGCGCGTCGTGATCAACGGCATGACCGACGATCCACAGGCACCCTGGGGAGGATTCAAATACTCCGGCGTCGGCCGTGAATACGGCCGATACGGGATCGAAGCGTTTGTCGAAACCCGAGCCGTCCTCGAGTCATAGGGAGACCAGTTCATGAGCAAACACGTCACCATCTCACCCGATGAAGCTGCGGATCGGCTCGCTATCCGCGAACTCGTCGAGGCCTATGCTCACTGCGCTGATCGTCGCGATGCCAAAGGTCAGATGTCCCTCTTTACCACAGACACCCACTTCGTGGTGTATATGAACGCCAAGGATCCGACACCCTCACAGGAACTACATTCACGCGAGGCGCTCGCTCCGGTGTTCGCAGACCTGAACAAATATGCCGCCACCACGCACTTCGTCGGCCAGAGCACAATCTTCGGCCTGACGGGCGATCGCGCCAACGGGGAAGCCTACTGCCTCGCACATCACCTTACGGTACTCGATGGAGAGCGAAGCTTGATGCTCGCTTCGCTCCGCTACCTCGACACGTTCGTGAAGATCGACGGCGCGTGGCTGTTTGCGGAGCGCCTGCTCTACGTCGATTGGATGGAGCAGCGCGCACTTTCATGACAACGACTAACCTGGCGGCTTCAATAAGCGCCTTTGCAGCGCCTCGGGGTCGTGCATGAACGTTGCGGCAGCGGGCCAAAAGCGCCTGGTAATCGTGGGCGCGACAGGAATGGTCGGCGGATACGCCCTTCGCGACGCGCTAGAGCACCCGGCCGTCGGACGTGTGACGTCTATCGGGCGCAGGAAGCTCGGCATCTCCCATCCCAAGCTGACCGAGGTTCTGCATCGAGACTTCGCGGGCTGTTCTGCACTCGCGCAGACGCTCTCGGATCAGGACGCGGCGGTGTTTTGCCTGGGCGCGTACACCGGGTCGGTCTCGGACTCGGAACTCCGCACGATAACCGTGGACTATACGGTCGAGTTCGCGCGAGTTCTCAGCGGCAGTAGCCCCGGCGCGGCGTTCTCATTCTTGAGCGGGAGCGGCGCCGACCCGACGGGACGAAGCCGGATGCTCTTCGCACGCTACAAGGGAGAGGCCGAGAAGGCGCTGCTCGCGGCGGGTTTCCCTAACATTTACCTCTTCCGGCCCGCGTACATCTACCCCGTGGAGCCGCGCAAGGAACCGAATTTCAGCTACCGCCTCTTGCGAACGATCTACCCCGCGTTTCGGGCGCTCTTCCCGAACCAGGTGATTCGGGCCGACGACTTGGCCCGCGCCATGGTGGATGTCGTCGTAAGCGAAACGAGGCAACGTGGGGGCCCGGTTTTCGAGAACCGTGACATCCGAGCCATGGTCGAGTCGCTGCAACCTCTACGGCAGTAGTTCAGCGAGAGGGCGCGTTCGAGCGGCAGACGCGCGCTTTTTCCGCGGTCTGAGCGGTGCAGCCAGCCCCTAACTCAACGCATTAAGTTAGGGGCTTGCCCCCGTGGGGACCGTTTCTCGTCGTGAGGCAGTGGCGTTTCAGAACTCGTAGGCAACACCGCCGCTGAAGAACCGGCCTACGGCGCCGGCGGTTTCCAACGTGCTCCAGAAGCCACCGCCGCCGCCTCCGTATGTGGAAGCGTCGATCGAGGGATCGCGGTCGAACAGGTTTCTAATCACCGCGTGAGCCGACCAGTGCTTGCTGATCCGGTATGACCCGTACAGGTCGAAATCGGTCCAGGAGGCCACGTAACACAGGTTCTGCGGGAAGGTCACGAATGGCGGCGCTAGCGCGTAGGTCAAACTGACCCCTGACGGCGGACCCTGGCACGGAGTCGGCTGACCGAAGGACGGATCGTTCGTGCTCCAACGTCCGACGTAGTTCGCCGTCAGCGCGACTTCCGCGGGCCCCTTGTCCCAGGTCACGGTCATCTGCGCCCGATTCTTCGGATTTCCGGTGTTACCCGACACACCCGACGGACCCTGCGTGCCGGCAAGCTCGTACGTAACGCCCTGCAGCGTCGTCAGGTCGTACTTGAATTGGTGGCTGGCAGTCAGGTCAGCTTGAAAGCGACCGTAGTCGCTGAGATCGAATTTAACTCGGAACTCTAAATCGAACCCGGTAATCCTCGTCGACGACGCATTCACATAGGGGAATTCCTTGAAAAGGATCAAGCCGGCCGGGGTTTGTTGGTTGCCGGCCGGGGCACCGGTACTGCCATTGACCGCTGGCAGCAACGCGGTACTGCCTCGCACGAATTGGCCGAAGGCCGACAGCCCGCCCAGCTCGAACGGAGACCAGATCTGATCCTTGATCCGGTACTCGAAGTAGTCGACCGATGTGTAGAGCCACCGGGTCGGCTCAAGAATGAAGCCCAGCGTCCAGTTGTCCGAGCGCTCAGGCGCCAAGGTCTTCGTCGAACCCTGGAAGCCAAGCGGGATGATGCCGCACTGGCTCGGAAAGTAGTAATTCAGGCCCGGGATGTTGGTTGGCGTGCCGGTCGCATTCTGCGGGCACAGCACCGGATCGGGGATAGCGCTGGCACCAAACAACGCGCCCGAGACCCCTGCCTCTGCCGCGGACGGCAGCCGGTAGCCCTCGGACCATGTGCCTCGTAGAGTCATGATGTCGATCGGGCTCGCCTTGAATCCGAAGTGCGGCTTGATCGCGTTGCCGTTGGACCCGTAGTCGGTCCACTCGTGATCGGCGCGCACAGCAGCGTCAAACTCCAGCCGCTTCAACACCTGGGCGTCGAACTCGACGAACACGCCGGCATCGTTCTGATGTCCGATTGCAAACCCGGTAGTGCCGCCTTGCTCGCCCGCGACGACGCTTGGCGCGTCCTTGGCGTTCTGGTTCTTGTGATAGACCTCCGCCCCGATCGCGGTCGCCAGCGGCCCACCCCACAGTTGCAGCAGGTCACGCTGACCCTTCACGTTGACGAAGTCGAGCAGGTCCGACGCGCCGTAGAACTCGGGCGGAGCGATGAAGTCGTAAGTCGACTGCGAGTTTGTGCCGGCAAGCTGGCCGACGTGGTACGTGCCGTTGTTCAGCGCCTTCTGCAGGTTCGGGTAATTCAGAAAGTTGAGGGCGGTTTCGTCCGTATGGACGTAGGTCATGCCGAGCGCGGCATTCAGGTCCCACCCAAAGGCCGAGCCCTGCAGGCTCTCGATGAACCGGTAGTTGGTCGAAGCGTAGCGATACTCCGGATTGCCCACATCCCCATAGGTGTAGATCAGCGGGGCCGGCGCACCGTACGGATTGCCCGGATAGTTGGCCGGGAGCGTGATGATGTAAGGGCTGCCCGGGGGCGGTTGCGGCGGGACCAGGCCGGTGTTGAGCCTGACGACTCCCGCCGGGTAGTTCGACACGAAGACGTTGTACGGGAAGGGCGGATTGACCTGTTGGGCGCGGCTGTACCACACGGAAAACTCCGTAGCGCTTTCCCAGCTCCCCGGAAGCTTGGCCGTGAATTTGGAGGTGAGGTCGATGTTCTCGGTGTTCGGCTGGATTTCTTGACCGCTGAACAGGAAACCGCACTGCCCCGCCGCCTGCCTCGCCTGTGAGCAGCCGGGCAGCCACGTGAATTGGGCCGGGTTGTTCGGATTCTGGATGACACCCGTGTTGCTCTGGAGGCCCCCCGCAAATGTCCCGCCGTTGGCCGCGTTCGGAACACCGGGGGTGACATCGATCCCGCCGAGCTTCACCCAGTTCTTCGGATCGTTCGAGTTCCACAGCCCGTGGCGGTTCGCCGCGAAGATTGCGTCCTGCTTGCGGTACTCGAGTGCCACGTAGCCGTTGCGGCCGTCCGCCTCGAGGTCGCCGAGTCCGTACAGCCCGGTGACGTGCGCGGTGCCGCCGTCGCCGCGCTGCGTCTGGCCGTACTCGCCCGAGACGCGCAGGCCGCTGAAGGTCTTCTTCAGGATGATGTTGACCACGCCCGCGATCGCGTCGGAGCCGTACAGCGCCGAGGCGCCGTCCCTCAGGATCTCGACGTGGTCGATCGCCTCCAGCGGCAAGTTCGACACGTCGACGAAGTTGCGCTGATCGTCATCGGACAGCGAGTAGGGCGCCGTCCGGTGGCCATCGATCAGCACCAGCGTGTCGCCGACGGCCAGTCCGCGCAAGGCAATGCCGCTCGCGCCACCCGCGAACGCGAAGTTGAAAGACTGCGACAGACTCCCGGCGCCGTTCGCAGCCACGTTGCGCAGAACGTCCGAGACGGACGTGTATCCCGATCGCTTCAGATCGTCGGACGAGATGATCTGCACCGGGCTCGGAGTCTCGGCGTCGGTCCGGCGGATCGCCGAGCCGGTGACTTCGATCTTTTCGATCGGAGTCGCCTCGGCCGTCGGTGCCTGCGCATAGGCGCAGTCGGGAATCAGGGCAACCGTGAGGATCGACAGGCCGACCCCCAGGGCGCACCCCAGGCTTGGATTTCGGTACATACACCCTCCCCCAGTCAGATGTGGCCGGCGCTGCTTGCCAATGGCCGGCAGAGGCTTGCTGCTTGTGCAAGACGCTTCAACGACGTAGAGCGGGTAGCAATGCGGAAATGCGTTCGCCGACCGTTTGTCGCCTTATCAGACGGGCCACCTTGATCGGCACACCAATGGCGGGGTTCACCTCCAAATTAACCTATGACATGAGGATGGTTATAACTGTGCGGGACATTGCCGACCCCATCGGAGAAATGCTTGGTGACGGCATAAGAACCCGAGTACTGGTTCGAGGCCAAGAGCTCAACCAGCTTGAGCAGGATTACGAGCTCTGGTGTCGGTCTTGACCAGTACGGTGACCGCTTAGAGCGAAGTGAGCTCCCCCTCGCCCGCTTTCCATGGGACGCCGTCGCTTCTTCTGACGAAACGGGACAGATGAAAGCTCGAGAGCTTCACCTGTTCCGCTGCCGACCGCCAAGTTGAGTGAGATCTCAATTGAGGCGCTGAGGTAAATGGCTCTCGAAATACTCTCGTCCAATACCGCCAAACGGCTACACGACTGACGCCGGCGTCGTACAAAGCCACCGGAATACCGTCTTAGGAGTCGGGAACGTGTGCCCACGCACGTTCCATCAGAAGTCCGGTCAAGGTCCATGGGAGACGCTGCCAATTGGGGAGGGGACGATGTTGTGCGATAAAACCGATCCGATCTGCAGTTCCTTGGTCAGGAATTCGAGGTACTGCGCCGAGCTCTTGCTGACTGTTTTCCTTCTGACTACCGCGACAGCAGCACTGGCGGTCCAGGAGATCGATCCGAACAACACCTGCGCCTTGGCGCAGAATGTCGGCGCACTGTCGCCGAACGCCACCATCACGGTCAATGGCGCCCTGAAAACACTTCCGACCGTTCCCGACATCGATTTCTACAAATTCACGGGCGGCACGCCGGGCGATCTGTTGCGCGTGACGCTTCGCGGGGCGTGGGATGCAGTCGATACGCTCACACTGCCGATGGCGGGAGTCTTCACCTCGTCATGCGGCTTGACGTTCAACTCCGGAGCCTACGATCCGATCTCCTTCGAGGTTGTAGTCCCGGCCGACGGTGTCGCCATATTGGCCGTCACGAGTTGCTGCGATTTCGGTTTCATCGGCGCAGGGTCTTACTTGGGCTCTTACACGCTGACCGCGACCGAAATCGCGACGGTCTCGTCGATATCGGGTCGGGCGACCGACGCGGTCACCTCACTGGGGATTTCGGGTGTTCAGGCCGACCTATACCTTTGTCAGGAGCCGACATGCACCGCGGGGACCAGCTTCGTCACCTACGCCAACACCGACTCGCTCGGCAACTTCACGTTCACAAACAGCACCTTCCAGGGTTACGGGCAAGGCATTTTTCCTGGAACCTATGACGTAACCCTGCAAGACAACTCGGGACGCTACCTGATGACCGTATCGGCGCCTTTTTCCGCAGCCAGCGGCGAGCAGAAAGTCATTGCGGCCATCCCAATGACACCCACGCCGGTGATCGGCTCGGTGAGTGGAAGACTCGTCGATTCCGTCACCCATGCTCCACTGTCGGGTGTCGGCGTCCCCTTTGCACAGATTTCGCTGTCCGGTTGCATCCAGTTCGTCTGCAGTTTCATATCCGGGTACACGGACAGTTCCGGGCGATTCAAATTCGACCACGGCCAGTCGGGCAACGGGATCGTGGCAACCGTTCCCTTGAGCTTGTATATCAACGCCGATCAATATCAGCAGCTGTTTATATCGACCCCACCGATCGGCGTTGGAGTCAATCAGGACCTCGGTGATATCCAGGTAGCTTCCAATCCGATACGGTTCAACGTGCTGCAAGGCTGCTCGAACGTTCCGCTCAGCGGCGGTGAGTGCGAATACCAGGTCGAGATCACCAATGCCATTTCGAGCGCGGTCGAAGGTGTGGCGTGGGCCACCATCTATGCCCAAAACCTCGGCTCGTTCTCCTACCAGTCAACCTTCCAAACAGGTGAACCGAGGCAGATGTACCTCGCCGGAGCCACGATGACAACCCGCGCGAGCCGAACGGCGACCTTCGGATTCACGGTTCCGGGCACGGTACCCATCTACGCCTTCATCTGCCCGACGTTCTGGTTCGGCACTGGTGACGACAATCCCTTGCTATACCCCCAGGGGCAATTCAACGACTACCTGGACTGCGTACAACGAACGGCGACGGGATACACCCCAGCGACCCCGGACCAGATCAAGGCGCTTCGGAAGGAAGCTCACGAGCACGAGGCAAAGGAGCGCGCGATGGTGCTGCCTAAGTAGGTCGCTTTCGGTTACCGAAGCCCCGTCACCGGCACCGGATCGCGTCGAACCGACGCGATCCGGGCCGCGCTCCCAGCGCCACTGCAGCTCAGGACTCGGGGCGACCTACTCCTCAAAGCGACCCGTGGCGTCACGATCGCGCTCGTATTGTCTCGTGAGCGGAAACGGCGGCAACCAGGACTCGCGACGGACGATCCAGCTTTCGTAGGTCGGCATCAGTTGGTCAGGGGCATCCAGGGATCCCAGGTTCACTTCGATTTCGTCGCCGGTGCGTGAGAAAACGGACGAGCCGCAGCGGGGACAGAAATTCCGCCCGGCGTAGTCGCGTGTTTCGCCATCGATCGTCACCGCATCCTGAGGGAACACCGCGGAAGCGTGAAAAAGGGCCCCATGATGCTTGCGACAGTCGAGACAGTGACAAAGGCCGACCCGGTGTGGGAGTCCCGACGCCACCATTCGGACGTTGCCGCACAGGCAACCGCCCGTGAATTGGTCCATGCTGTGTCTCCTCTAAAATCAAGCGGTCGGAAGATGATCAATTCCGCGCTGAGGGCAGCCGTTGCGGACGCGAATGGAAAAAAGTCGGAAGATAAGCCGCTAACAGCTTCGGTCCTTCGAAAAATTCTCCGTGAAGAGTTGCAAGCATCCTAGGGCAAGGCAACGCGACGCCGCGATCGCCAGCAACTTCTAATTGCATACCGGAAAAGATGAAATGTAACGATGGACGCCGCTTGCGGCCAATACCGGGCAAAAAGGACAGCCCGATGAACTGTCTCGTACCGATCATCCGATGCGCCAGAGGGAGCATATGAACAGCCGTTGTCCCGTTCCCGTAGCGGAGCTTTCGCTTCGGCGTTGCAGTTGCGTGATTGCGGCGTTCGGGTAGTTTGCAGCCGCGACCGCGTTGGCGGCGCTTCTTGTCGGTTGCGCGGAGCAAGTGCCAAAGGCGGGCCGAGACTATTCGTTTCGCGATGGGATGTGGCCAGGAACCCTGACCAAAATCGATTTCTTTACCAATCTCAATCCTGATTGCACGTTCATCGACTATGGGACGATTCGTACTCTGGAAACGCCGTCTCACGGAGCGCTGACGTTCGAGCGAATAACCGATTTCGCTCTTTACTATATGAACAACTCGCGGTTCGACTGCGGCAAGCAAAGGGTGCCAGGCACCGTTGTGCGCTACCAGTCCGATCCTGGATACGTCGGGAGGGATACGGCCAAAATCGAGGAGATCGCCGCAGACGGTGAGCTGAGGACCATAACTTATCGCCTTTTCGTCGGCAAAACGGCAGAAGATCAAGGCTTGAAAGAGGTGTCGGTGCCTCGGACCAGCGTGAGCGGCTCGATTCAGAAGGTGGGTTTCCAGACTGTCATAGACCCTGATTGCAGCTCTCTTGGTGAAACGAGGATCCGCGTGACGCGTGCGCCCTCGCACGGCACCCTGAAGATCCAGCAGGGTGAGGACTACGCTGAGTTTCCGAAGTCCAATCCGCGCTTCGACTGCAACAAACAGAAAGTGCCCGGGTCGCTGATTTACTATCAATCCGAAGCAGGTTACACAGGACAGGATTCCGCGAGAGTCGAGGTCATCTATCCGCAAGGACTCGTCAAATCGGTCTTGTACAGCATCACCGTCAGGTGACGGTCAGGCCGCGTCGGCGATCTGCTAGCAGTCCTCTTAGTTTGCGTTGCCTATGCTCTCCTTTAGGACGCGCGGAGTTGCTTTAACGCAGCTCGCGGTCTGAAGGTCAGCCTCGGGTCGATAGCACGCCCTCAAGCATTCCAAAAGCCGACGTTAGCCGGCGACCTTCGGGTTGAAAACCCGTGGTTCGAAAAGACAAAGGGCCCGCACGATTGCAGGCCCTTGATTGTTTGGTTGCGGGGACAGGATTTGAACCTGTGACCTTCGGGTTATGAGCCCGACGAGCTGCCAGACTGCTCCACCCCGCGTCATTGGGTCGCGGCGCCACACTTCCG
>Ga0210401_10008000_pt1 | contig 10534 bp, 9 predicted proteins | sample IncBWH32MmetaG_FD_150866 | JGI IMG/M metagenome (GOLD analysis project Ga0210401, IMG submission 150866) | Forest soil microbial communities from Barre Woods Harvard Forest LTER site, Petersham, Massachusetts, United States - Inc-BW-H-32-M | ecosystem: Environmental > Terrestrial > Soil >... | reverse complement strand
GCCGCAATTCCTGCCCAACAGCAAATCAGCGCGCCCCTGAAGACGCACCGTTTCCGCGTGCTCGGAGTTGATCCTGCCGTGGCGGGCGCCACTGGCTACGGCGTCGTCGAGTTTGAGGGTTCCACAGCCCACCTGCTTCGCTTCGGCGCGCTCAAGCTCCCGGCTCGAGCCTCATTCGACTCGCGGCTCCGCGATATTCATCAGCTGATTGCGCGCCTTGTGGAAGAGTTTTCGCCCGATGCCGTCGCAGTGGAATCTGTATTCACCGCGCTCAACGTACGAACCGCTCTGAAGCTCGCCGAAGTACGTGGCGTGGTGCTGCTTGCGGCGGCGCAAGCACAGGTTCCGTCTCACAGTTATTCGCCGCGTGAAGTGAAAGTGACGGTCGCAGGTTACGGCGGCGCTTCCAAACAACAGATGCAGCAGATGGTAAGCTCGGCCCTCGGGCTCACCAGCTATCCCGAACCGGCCGACGCCGCCGACGCCCTCGCGGTCGCCCTTTGTCACGCGCATCTGTCGCACGCGCGCGAACGCATGAAACGAGCGATGGGAATTCAACCCTCAACGATTGCCACAGGGAACCGGAAGCGACCGATTCGCATCCAAATTCTTCAATGATCCAGTCGCCAATCAACAGCGCCCGATACAGGTGTGCTGCTTTTCGAAAGATTGCCTCGATGAGCCCCGGCGTGCTGTTACTAATTCTTCTCTCCGTGGCGTCCGCGCTCGCCGGCGGCCCCGCTGACGGCCCAACCATTATTTATCGCAAAGTCTTCAAGTCCAGCTACCCTGAGTACGTCCAGATCAAGGTGAGCCAGAATGGCGCCGCCACCTACGATATTCGCCAGATCGACGAGGAATCCGACCCGGTGGCGTTCGAAATCAATCCGCCGCTGGTGCAGCGTATCTTCGACCTCGCCTCGAAACTCCATAATTTTCAGGGCGTTGATCTGGACATCCACCGGCGTATAGCGAACCTCGGCGAAAAGACGTTCGTCTACACAAAGGGGGCAGAAAGCCACGAGGTGAAGTTCAATTACACCCTGGATGACTCTGCCACTCAGCTGCTGAATATTTTCGAAGGCCTGGCGCGGCAGGAGTCCGATCTCTCGAACCTGCAGCGGGTGATGCGATACGATCGCCTGGGCGTAAATGACGCCCTGATTCAGATTGAAGCCGATTACAACAGTAAGATACTCCCCGAGCCGGAACGCCTGCTCGGCGCCCTTGATCAAGTCTCCGCGGATGATAAATTTATCGATATCGCCCGGCAACGCGCCCGAACGCTCGCCAGCCGCATTCGAAATTCACGTTGAGATTCGCAGCTAGATGCTATTACATTGAGACAGCGTTTTAGTTCCCAGGACAACCGAGGTTTCTGCCTCGGCCAATCCTCAATTCGGACAGTACCTAGTCCGCCAAATATTTACTTTTCGGCTCAACTGACAACCATCTTATTTGCCCTTTCGGGGCATCAGAGATACTCATAAAAACCATGCGACCCACACACACGGTTACAGCCATGTTGTTAACACTCCTTGCTTTCCTATCGGTCGGCGCTCTCGCCACGCCGGCACAAACCAACCAAGCCCGTTCAATGGTCACGCAGCCCGTCAACGAAAGCCAGATGATCATGCTTCACGGCAATACGCATCCGCTTGCGCGGGCAGAATTTGACCAGGGCGTCGCTCCTGCCACCCTCCCGATGGAAAACGTGCAGCTCGTCTTGAAGCGCACCCCCGAACAGGAGGCCGCGCTCGCCGAGCTCCTTCGCGAACAGCAGGACCCGTCCTCCCCGAACTATCACAAGGGCGTGACGCCTCAGGAATTCGGCGCGCGATTCGGCGCCTCAGATCACGATATCCAGGCCGTCACGTCCTGGCTCCAATCGTACGGGCTCCGTGTTGTTGAGGTCTCGCCCGGACGCAACATCATCCAGTTTTCCGGCACAGCCGCACAGGTGAGTGCTGCTTTGCGTACCTCTATTCACAGTTTCGTAGTGAAAGGCGAGCAGCACTGGGCGAACTCAACCGAACCGCAAATCCCTGCGGCCCTCGGCGATGTGGTGGCGGGCGTGAACACCCTGCACAACTTCCGCAGAAAATCAATGAGCCACAAGATCGGAACGTTCAGCCGCTCGAACTCAACCGGCGAAACAAAACCTATCCGGCCGCAGTTCACTTTCGATCTGGGCACAGGTTGCGGACTGGTATCCGCCGGCTGCTTCGCCGTGGCTCCCTTTGACTTCGCCACGATTTACAACGTTCTCCCTCTTTGGAACGCGGGCATCGATGGAACCGGAGAGACAATCGCGATCGTAGGGGATAGCAACATCAATCCTGCCGACGTGACTAATTTCCGCAGCATCTTTGGCCTGCCTGCGAATGCGCCTCACGTAATCATCGCCGACGGCGGCACCGACCCGGGCATTCAGCCTCCTCCCAATGGCGATGAGCTCGAAGCTGACCTCGACGTGGAGTGGGCAGGGGCAGTGGCGAAAGGCGCGACGATTGATTTCGTGATCGCTGCGAATACCAACAGCACCAACGGCGTTGACCTCGCCGCCGAACACATCATCAATCACAATCTCGCTCCGGTTCTGAGCGAAAGCTTTGGCGATTGCGAACTCGATCTCGGCTCAGGCGGTAACTCGTTTTTCAATTCCCTTTGGCAGATGGGGGCAGCCGAAATGATCACCATCGTTGTCTCTACCGGTGACAACGGTGCGGCCGCGTGCGACTTTCCCAGCAACAATACCAACGCTGCTCTCCCTGCAACGAATGGCCTGCAAGTCAGCGGAATTGCCTCTACTCCTTTCAATGTCGCCGTCGGCGGCACCGATTTCGACCAGTTTTCCAATCCAACCTCGTTCTGGACCACCACAAATGCTCAAAATACCCAGCTCTCCGCGAAAGGTTACATTCCCGAGACCACTTGGAATGACTCCTGCACGAATACCGATTTCATCTTGGCGGGTTTTACTCCGCTTCCGGAGATGAACTGTAATACGGCGCAACTCGATTCGGCCATTAATCCGATCGGCGCAAGCGGTGGCGTCAGTAATTGCACCGCTCCCACCGGCCAGACTCCTTCATCCTGCGCCGGCGGTTATGCAAAGCCCGCATTTCAATCCGCTCCGGGTGTCCCCAATGATGGCAAGCGCGACCTGCCGGACGTCTCACTGTTCGCCGGCGACGGACTTATCGGAAGCTTCTACGTGATTTGCGAACAGGACCAGAACACTCCTTCAACGAACAATCCCTGCAGCCTGGCCAATCCCAACAACGATACCATTGGCGTCGGCGGCACTTCCGCATCGACGCAGGCGTTCGCTGGCATCATGGCTCTCGTCGTGCAAAAAACAAAATCCCGCCAGGGAATCGGCGCGGCCACCGCGATGTACCAACTGGCCTCTGCAGAACCGTCGTTAGCGGGCTGTAGCTCGAGCGCCACTCCCGCCAGCACTTGTGTCTTCAACGATGTAACAAAAGGCACGATTTCGCAGCCGTGTGCAAAGAACAGTATGAACTGTGTCGTGGCCGCGCCCAATACCGACACCGTCGGAGTTCTTTCCGGATGCGATGCAGCGCCGGGCTACGACCTCGCTACCGGGCTCGGGTCCATCAACGCCGAAAACCTGGTGAACAATTTCGCGAATGGCGCGGGAGCCGGGTCCGCAGATTTCGCTCTATCCCTGCAGAACTGCACTTCGACGATCATAATTTCATCCCCCGGCGGTTCAGGAAGCTTTACCGCTGTCGTCACCGAGCTCAACGGCTTTAACACCGCGATAACCTACACGTGTGGGCCCATGCCGTCCGAAGCCACTTGTACCGTGACCGCAACGAGCATCGACGCCACGCATATCTCGGCGAAAGTTACAGTGAGCACAATGGCAGCAAGCAGGCTGATTCCATCCGCGCCGCCTCCCGGCCGCGGATTGCGGCTTCAGCGAAGCTTCGCCACCTTTGCGTTCCTCTTGAGCGCCGCGATAGTTCTTTTCCTCGTTGGTTCCAGCTCGAAGAACCGCAGGCTCAGTGCGGCAATGGCCTTCGTCGCACTCGCGACGATGATGACGATAACCGCATGCAGCGGAGGTGGGGGCGGCGGCGGTGGTGGCGGGAATGCTGGCACCCCGACCGGTGTGTCAAACCCGACCCTCACGGCTACGGCCGGCAGCAGCAGCCATTCGTTGAACTTCACCTTGATTGTTGAGTAGCAGAATAATCAGACGGGAATGAAATTGCGGCGGACGAGCGCCACCGATGGGTGCTAAGACGCGCACTCCAGGCGCAAACCGTTGCGAGGCATACCGTCCAGCGCTATCAGCGAATCACGATGCCGGCGTAGCCCACCACACGCTCCCGGTCGCCATTTATATCTCCCGACGTTGCATATCGCACCAACTCCGCTTCGCTCGCACCCAGATCGCGCACCGCTACAAGCATTGCCACCGTAGCCGCAAATCCGCACATCGTAATTCCTTCGGCTCGCACCGTGTCGTAAAGGCCGCGAGGATCGAGTGCCAGCACGCGCGCGATCGCATGCTCGTCTTTCACGCGAGTAATCGCATCGCTCTCGTAGTGATTCATGTCCGAACTCGCCACCACCAGCACTGGTTCGCCCTGCGCTGCCACCACCTTCGCCACCGCATGCCCCAATTCTTCGAGCACGCCGTAGCGGTCCGTTCCCAGCACGATGGGAACAAATCGAAAATCACCGCGCAGCCGCTGCAGAAATGGAATCTGCACTTCGAGCGAATGCTCCCGCTCGTGCGCCACAGCGTCTTCGCGCAGCCTCGGGAATTCGTGTTTCAATTCTGCCGCGAGCGCCGAGTCAATCTTCGTGTCACCCAGCGGCGACGCCCAACTTCCTTCCGATAGAATCGCAAGCGATTCGCCGCGAGGGTAGTGCCGCGGTCCCATGAGAATCAGCCGCGCGGGTATCTCGAGTGAGGAGTAGAGGGCGCCGGCTACGTGTCCGGAATAGATGTAACCCGCATGCGGCACCACGCAGCCGAGGGCGCGATTCTTTTTTGCCCGAGGCAAAAGAAACCCATCTACGTTTTGCGCGAGTTCCTTTGCATTTAAGGGATAAAAATGACCGGCAACAGCAGGGGGGCGAATCATCAAACTTTCAAATGCACATTCAGATTCAGCGAACCAATTCTGACGCACTACCTCGTCCACCGCGAGGTTAAAGCGGCTTCGAGGGGCCTCCGCGGATGTCGAGCGCCTCGCTCTTTCCAGGCATATAGCGAATCTTTACTTTATCGCCATACTGATAACCGCCGGCCTCGAGCACGGCTTGTATCTTCTCCCGCGCTTTGTCGGAATACGTAAACGTGTGAATGTTCAGCCCGTTGTCTTCTTCGCGCACCAAAAGCGAAAGCTGATCGGCGTGAATCACTTCTGCCTTCAGCCAGACAGGCTTTGCAGCTTTCTGCTTCACAACGATCGGAGAAGTCGTAGTTAGCGGAGTGGCTTGGTCACTCTGTGCTTTTGCAGGCGCAGACGTAATTGCGATGCCCGCCGCGAGGGCCGCCAGCGCCGGGAAGATTCTAAGCGTCTTCATCGAAGGATATTTTGAGCGACTTCAGAAATTTGATGTCCTGCGCCGTCATTTCCAGTTTCGATTGCACCGGCTCTTCTTCGAGCGACTGCTCGTCCACCTGGATGTGCAGCGATTCCAGGAAGCGCCGGTCCTGGGTCGTCATTTTCGCGTCCGAAGCCTGGCGGCGCGCCAGACCGATCGTCGCATCCAGCTTCAGCACGATGTCGAATCCAGCTGCGCGAACGCTGGAGATGGCTTCGGCGATCCGCTCCGAATCCGAAACACTGTCGTTGATCGCGTGGCCCAGTTCCCGAAGCAACTGCTTCATGCGGTCGTCGAGTTGCAAAGCAGTACCTCCTACCCCCAGCTGTTCCTACACTAATTTTAGGCCGCACACAATACCTGAAACAAGCCCATGCTAGGGTACACGATTCAAGTCGGTAACCTGTCCCCCCGGCCAAGCATTTCGTTGATCCCAGTAGCCACACCGACGCTTTTCAGTTGCACAGGCATTCCTGCTTGCCCTGAGGAGCGAAGGGTTTACCCGGAGAACCGAAGGCCCTGTGCCACCGTAACAACGCACCTCCACCGCGATTCTTGCCCTCCAACAAAGACTTCGTTCTTGTACCTTTTTCGCCGATTCGCCCCACGTAACCTACCTGCCGCCCCGCCACAGCTTGTACTACAATCTCTCCATGCCAGCGAACATGCTTCCGGCCCTCTGGCGCTCCTCCGGCGTAACCTTCCGTGCCTTATGGCGCATCGCCCGCCAGGTGTTCCACGAGTTCGCCGGCGCAATGTTCATCGTTTTCGCTGTCTATGGCGTCATGGCAGCCTGGCGTCAATGGAAAACGCGCCCCGTCCTCTGGCTGATCGGTTTCGCGATGGTTTACGCTTTGATGATGACGATCTTCGGCCTTGTATCCTTCCGCCGCGCCCGCCGCATCAGATAACATGACGTCTGCAAGCAGCCAAATGGAAACAGCTCTAGCCATTCTCACTTTTCTATTTTTCAGTTTCGATTTTTCTCGTTAACGAAAACGGATGACTGACAAAATTAAAAAACCAGCCGAGCCAACCGAGCTCAAGCTCGCCTCGCCCACGGGCCTGCCGATGGAAGCCGTAATTTCTCCCGATACCCTAAACGGCTGGGACCCTGAAACCGAGCTCGCCTATCCAGGCCAATTCCCTTTCACCCGCGGCGTCTACCCCACGATGTACCGCGGCCGCCTCTGGACCACCCGCCAATACGCAGGCTTCGGCACCGCCGTCGAATCGAACCAGCGCTATCGCTACCTCTTGGCGCAAGGCGTTCACGGCCTCTCCGTCGCTTTCGATCTCCCCACGCAGATCGGCATGGATTCCGACCACCCACTCGCCCAGGGTGAAGTAGGAAAAGTCGGCGTCGCCATCGACTCCCTCGAAGACATGCAAACGCTCTTCGACGGCATCCCCCTCGAGCACGTTTCGACCTCGATGACTATCAATTCCACCGCCGCCATTCTTCTTGCCCTCTATGTCGCCGTCGCCAAACAGCAAGGCGCAAATCTCCAGCGCCTCGCTGGCACCGTCCAGAACGACATCCTCAAGGAATACATCGCCCGCGGCACTTACATCTATCCGCTTCGCCCGGCCATGCGCATCGTCACCGATATCTTTGCCTGGTGCCGCCGCGAACTTCCCAATTGGAATGCGATTTCCATCTCGGGCTATCACATCCGTGAAGCGGGCTCCACGGACGTTCAGGAAGTCGCCTTCACCCTGGCGAATGGAATCGCGTACGTCCAGGCGGCAATCGACGCAGGTCTCGCCATCGACGATTTCGCGCCGCAGCTGTCATTCTTTTTCAATTCGCATAACGAATTCCTGATGCAAATTGCCAAGTTTCGCGCCGCGCGCCGGCTCTGGGCCCGCACGATGCGCGACCGCTTCCACGCCCGCGATCCCCGCTCAATGATGCTTCGTTTCCACGCGCAAACCGCCGGCTCCTCGCTTACAGCGCAACAGCCCGAAAACAATCTCGTTCGCGTCTCGCTTCAGGCCCTCGCAGCGGTGCTCGGGGGCTGCCAATCGCTCCACGCCAATGCGCTGGACGAAGCCCTCGCGCTTCCCACTGAACAATCCGCCCTTCTCGCTCTTCGCACGCAGCAAATCATCGCCAACGAAAGCGGCGTCGTGAACACGGTCGACCCGGTCGCAGGTTCCTACGCGATCGAAAAACTCACCAACGAAATCGAGTCGGGCGCCGAGGAATACATCGCGAAAATCGACGCCATGGGCGGCATGCTTCGCGCCGTCGAAGCCGGTTTCGTTCAGCAGGAAATCCAAAAGGCAGCCTACGAGTATCAACAGGCCGTCGACAGCGGCGAACAGGTGGTTGTGGGCGTCAATCGATTCCAGACCGAAGAAGAACGCCTGATTCCCACCCTTCAGATCGATCCCGCCGTCGAAGCGGCTCAGATCGGCCGTCTCAATGCCCTCCGCGCCCGTCGCAACACCGCAAAAACAAAATCCGCCCTAGCCGAAATCGAGCGCCGCGCCAGCACCACCGAAAATCTAATGCCCGCCATCCTCCAAGCCGTCGAATCCTACGCCACAGTAGGCGAAATCTCCGACGCCCTACGCCGCGCTTTCGGCGAATACCAGGAATCCGTAATCATCTAGGCCGAAATCAAACCCTCGCCTGAGATAAGCCTCCACAAATCTCCGTGTTCTCTGTGCTCTCCGTGGCCTCTGTGTTAATTTTTAAAAGTGAGCAAGAAAGCCACCGTTCCGCCAAACCCATTCCGCTGGCGCAAACGCGTTCTAACCCCCGGCGAAGCAGTGCACTTTATCAACGCCGCCGGCTTCTGCATGCTCTACCCCGTAAAAAATATCCCGCTACCATCGCTCTATTACGCCGTCACACGACGCAACCCGCATGTCGAATTCAAATGGGACCGCTACTCGGAAATGATCTGGAAGTGGAAGGGCAGCATCCCTCAGCGCAAACTCGCCTTTTATGGGAAGTATTTCCGCGGCCGCGGCAGCTTCATCTCGCTAAAGCAGCTTCCCAATTTTCTCGCAATGCAAGAAACAGCAATCGAGCCGGGCGATTGCGACCGGTTCTATTCCGCCGGCCGCATCACCGAGAACGCGCGCGCTATCTGGGAAGCCCTCGCATCGCACGGCCCTCTCGCCACGCTCGAACTGCGCAATGTCGCGAAGATGGACTCGAAAGCGGGCAACGTCCGTTTCAAGCGCGCCATGGCGCAACTACAATGCATGCTAATCGTAGTGCACTTCGGCACCGAGCAGGAAACCGCCGCATGGGCATCGGGCAAATTCGAGCTTGTCTGTCGCGCGTTTCCGAAAGAGACTGCTGCAGCTCGCAAAATCATGCCGGAAGCTGCACGCCGCACGCTCGCGACGCAATTCCTGGCTCTGTGCCCTAAATCGTCGCCGAAAGATGTTGTGCGCCTCTTCGGCTGGACGAAAACCGAAACAATGGCAGCCTTGGGAATTTCATGAACAAAGTGATCCTCGCCTCGTCGTCACCGCGCCGCGCTGAAGTTCTCCGCAACGCCGGAATTGAATTCGAAGTCCGCCCCGCGGACATCGATGAAACTCGGCACCCGGGCGAACCAGCCAGCGGCTACGTGCAACGCCTCGCGCTCGAAAAGGCTCGCGCGGCGATCAACTCGGAAACGAGTGCCAAAAACTTAATCGTAGTCGGCGCGGACACCGTTGTCGTCAATCAGGGCGAAATCCTACTGAAACCTGATTCCGTCGCCGACGCGCGCAGAATGCTGCGCCAATTAAGCGGCGCCGTGCACGAAGTTCACACGGGTCTCGCCGTAATCCACATGCCCCAAAAAATCGAACGCGTAATCGAAGAAGTCACCAGCGTCCATTTCGCCAACCTCTCCGACGCCGAAATCGACTTCTACATCGCTACCGGCGAGCCCTTCGACAAAGCCGGCGCCTACGGAATCCAAAGCCTCGGCGGTCGCTACGTAACCCGCGTCGAAGGCTGCTATTTCAACGTAATGGGTATGCCGCTCGGACGTCTCTGGGCCACTCTGAAAGAGTTCGGCTGGTCTGCCGATGGACCGTCGTCCATGGACCCTCGGCCGATAGACGGCCAGCCGATGGACCGTTAGCCCGATGGACCGATAAGGCAGGCCAATTGTCGCGATTAGCCGAATTTCTAATCGCAAATCTGGAATTAAAAGTCCACGTAAGTATCTGAAAAAAAGGCGTTTGAAAATTCCTAATCGCAAATAAATCACACTTTTTCATTTCGTTTCCGAGTCCCATGAACTTCAAATTTCACAGATTTTCGACGCTCAGCGTCACATCCGCGTCCTTCCAAGCCGCTTGGTACTGGCTCTTCGCCCAAGCCGCGTCGGTCACCTTGTTCTGCGCCACCAGAGCCTGCCACAATCCGAACAAAGATCGGCCATTCCGCGGATTTCGAACCAAGTCCTCGCGAAAAACTTTCTCCGCTTCGGCCGCATTACCCGCGCGAAGCAGCGCGCCGCCGAGGGATTCGCGCACAGGGAAAAACCAGTCGGGCGGCTCGTCGTAGGCAAGCGCATCCTGCTCGGCGACCGCTTTCTTCAGCGCGTCTATCGCCGCCGCCGAATTCCCGCGCGCTTCTGCGATTCTTGCCTCCAGAACCGCGCCGGAAATCTGCATAATCGCCACCGCTTTCGTAAACCCGAATCCCTGCTCCTTCGGAATCTTCGCCACGGCCGCATCAAAAGCTTTCTGCTCGGATTCGGCATCCGCAATCTTGCTAGTCGCCGCGAGCGCCATGCCACGCGCGAAATGCCAGAACGCCACGTTCGCCAAAAGTGTGGCGTCCGGCTGTGGCATCGCCAGCACATCCGCCCACTGCCGGAATCGGACGCGCACCGCCATCGGATAAATAAGGAATCCCTCCGTCATGCCCGGCGGCATGCCCTGCGCGCGAGTACGGATATTTTCCGCCAAGGTC
>Ga0210401_10007998_pt1 | contig 10535 bp, 7 predicted proteins | sample IncBWH32MmetaG_FD_150866 | JGI IMG/M metagenome (GOLD analysis project Ga0210401, IMG submission 150866) | Forest soil microbial communities from Barre Woods Harvard Forest LTER site, Petersham, Massachusetts, United States - Inc-BW-H-32-M | ecosystem: Environmental > Terrestrial > Soil >... | reverse complement strand
ACGGGTACGTGTACGAGATCTGGCAGACTCAGCGATTGCTGAAAGCACCGCTACGCTCGGCGTAGCTGTTGATATAGCGCTCAAAAAAAACTCAATGAGTGTTATGGGCGGTTACACTCAAGTTCCCCGCCGAAGGGAAGATGAGCGTAATGGGGATTTTGCGCCAGTTGAGAGGACTGCTGGCGGCTGAGCTTACTTCCCGTTTGCCGACCATATGGCCGGTGATTTTTCTCCTTTGCATGAGGGAATCGGAATCGATTTGTCGCTTTAATCTGTAGGAGGAGCAGTGTCGTCCAAATATGTTCGGGAATTCGATTCCGCAGAATTGATGGAAGCCCAAAGTCGCGGCCATTTTTCGATGATCGGCCAGCTTATTTCGCATTACCGGATCATCGAGAAGGTCGGCAGCGGCGGTATGGGGATTGTGTACAAGGCTGAAGATTTGAGTCTCGGCCGCTTTGTCGCGCTCAAATTCCTGCCAGACGATGTTCCACACGACAAGCAAGCTCTCAGCCGATTCCGGCAGGAAGCGAGAGCTGCATCTTCTTTGAACCATCCCAACATCTGCACGATCTACGAGATTGACGAGGCCGAGGGGAGAGCCTTCATTGCAATGGAACTTCTGGAGGGGCAGACTCTCCGGCATAAGATCGCCGATGAGCCATTGCAGATCGACAAGGTAATCAATCTTGGCATCCAGATCGCAGACGCTTTAGACACGGCGCATTCAAGAGGAATCGTCCATCGCGACATTAAGCCAGCGAACATCTTCGTTACCGATCGGCGGCAGGCAAAGATTCTTGATTTCGGGCTGGCCAAGGCAGCGGGCCAACCAAAGGACGTTTCGCCGAGTGCCACGACTGCCGACTTCGAGGAGCATCTCACCAGCCATCACGGCGTGCTGGGCACCGCTGCTTATATGTCGCCCGAGCAGGTGAGAAGTAGCGAACTGGACGCCCGCACGGACCTGTTTTCCTTCGGGGCCGTCCTCTATGAGATGTGTACGGGAAAGCCGGCATTTCGCGGCGAAACAGCGCCATTAGTATTCAACGCCATTCTCGATGGTGCACCCGTAGCTGCGGTGCGGTTAAATCCCGATGTGCCCGCCGAGCTCGAACGGATCATTAACAAGTCCCTGGAGAAAGACAGAAGCCTCCGTTATCAGTCCGCTTCGGAACTGCGCTCCGACCTACGACGGCTTAAGCGGGAGCGGGAGTCAGGCCGGCTGCGAAAGGCGGCGGTCGCAGGCATTGCAAAACGCAGAGTGCGCATGCTAGTGGGCACCCTGGCTGCAATTGCAACCGGCGTCCTGGCGGCCAGCAGCTATTTTTATCATCAGCGCGGCCCCAAACTCACCGGAAAGGACACGATCGTTCTCGCTGACTTTGGCAACAGCACTGGCGACCCGGTCTTCGACGACACGCTCAAGACGGCGCTCAGTGTTGCTCTTAAACAGTCGCCGTTTCTGAATGTGGTTTCGGACAACAAAGTTGTCGAAACGTTGAAGCTGATGACGCGCCCGCCCGACACCAAACTCACGCCCGAGGTGGCCGGCGAGCTTTGCCAGCGGGCGGGCAGCAAGGCTTACCTAGCTGGATCGATTGCTAGTCTGGGCAGTCAATACGTGCTGGGCCTAAAAGCGGTCGATTGCCAGAGCGGAAACGTGCTGGCGCAAGAGCAGGCAACGGCAGCAGCGAAGGAGAAGGTGCTGAACTCGCTAGGTGGGGCGGCATCCAAATTGCGCAGCGAATTAGGCGAGTCGCTTGTGACCGTACAGAAGTTCGACGTCCCGCTGTCCGAGGCCACCACGTCTTCTTTAGAAGCTCTGAAAGCCTACAGCCTCGGAAATAAGGCCTCTCGCCAGTCAGGTTCCACCGGTCTCCCCTACCATCAACGCGCTATAGAACTCGATGCCAATTTTGCCAGTGGGTACGCGGCCGTGGGCTGGGATTATAACGGCATGGGTGAGATCGGACGCGCCAGAGAATATTTCACCCAGGCTTTCCAGTTGCGAGATCACACCAGCGAGCGCGAAAAGCTGGCAATTACCGCTAGCTACTATTTCAATGTAACCGGGGAAGTGGACAAAGCAGCCCAGACCGCCGAGGAGACCATCCGGAGCTATCCGAACTCCATGGGGACATACCTCGTTCTCGGTAGTGCCTACGAAAGCCAAGGCCTGTTTGAGAAAGCGATAGAGTCCTATCGCCAATTCCTCCGGTTCTACCCGGACGATGCCGCCCCATACGGCGACCTCCTTAACAGCATGCTGGCGTTGCAGCGGTTCGACGAAGCGCTGCAGACAGTCCACGAAGTGCAAGCGCGAAAGCTGGACAGTTTCGTCATCCGCAATACTCTCTACGCTCTCGCTTTCCTGAAATCAGATTCTCAAGCCCTGACGCGACAGCTGCAGTGGTTTGCGGGCAAGCCAGAAGAGAACGCCGGGTTTTCGCTCGCATCCGACACCGAGGCGTACGCCGGTCATCTCGGCAAAGCGCGGGAATTGACGAAGCAGTCTATAGATTCCGCAATTCGTGCCGACAGCAAGGAGACCGGGGCCATGTGGCAGGAGATTGCCGCTCAGCGGGAAGCGGCCTTTGGCAACACATCGGACGGACAGCGAGAAGCGGTGCAGGGTCTGAAACTTTATCCCGCTAGCCAGGGCGTCGAGGTGGAGGCGGCGCTCGCATTTGCGCTGGCATCTGATGTGGGACAAGCCGAGTCCCTTGCACAAGACCTGAACAATCGCTTCCCGCTGGACACGCAGGTGCAGTCACTTTGGCTGCCAGCGACGCGTGCGCAACTCGCGCTTAACCGGAAAAATGCAAGCGAAGCATTGGCCGATTTACAGGGTACGACACCACCCATTGAGTTGAGTTCAATTTCCTTTGTCACGAATGTTTCCTGCCTCTATCCAACCTACATTCGCGGCCAGGCCTACTTAGCCGCTCGACAAGGCACGCGGGCAGCCGCCGAGTTCCAGAAGATTCTCGACCACGAAGGCATGGTCTGGAATTGCTGGACTGGAGCCCTAGCGCATCTTGGAGTGGCCCGTGCGAATGCTGTGCAAGCAAGAACCTCGCAAGGCGCCGATGCGTACGCCGCCCGCGTCCGAGCACTCGCCGCCTACAAAGATTTCCTCTCGCTCTGGAAGGATGCTGACCCCGACATCCCCATCCTCAAACAAGCCAAAGCGGAGTATGCGAAGCTGCAATGAGCGGCCTTCAGACTGCCAGGGTGGAGGTTTGTTACAAGCTCTTGGTGAAAACGTCCTCCGAGACTGCCACTGGTGCGCCGGCGCCTGAATGCAGTGGATGAGGGCGGTGTCGGTCCGAGCGGATATCGGGTGCGTAAGGCCTTAACACTTCCGGCGCTAGAATCATCAGCGGCGGAACCATCGCACATCTCAAGGGATTGGTGTCTATAGTTGCAGAGTGGGGGGCGAAGCGAACGAATCTTGTCAGCCGACTCAAACACTTAGAGGCGGCTCTATCGGTACTGGGCAAATTAAACGGCGGAACGCCCGTCACGAAGCCGAGGCACACGCTTTCCGCAGCGGCGCGCAAGAAGATCAGCCTGGCCCAGAAAGCGCGATGGGCAAAGCAAGCTTCGTCGAGCGGCCAAGTAGTCGCAATGAAACCCAAGCGCACGATGTCGCTAGCAGCTCGCAAAAAGATCGGGCATTTCAGCGGCGAGATGGGCGAAGATAAAGGCTCAACAGAAGAAAGCCGCTTAGTCAGTCCGTATCTTCACGTCCGGCGGAAAACGGAACATGCGAAGGGTTGCAGAAGGCTGCTGCGAGATGTATCGTATCGGGAAATCCCCGCTAGGAAAACTCTCTGGACACCTTTCATCGTAACCCTCACCATCGCGATACCCCGACCGGAAGAGACTGCCAGTTCTGTCAATCCTTCGACCCTGCATTCGGTAAGCGTACTCCCATGGACAAACTGGTGTATGGCGAACTCAACGACGACGCAACGGCACACATGACAGAAGACGGGTACGTCAGGCATCGCATTCTCGAGATTCGAGTTCGCTTTCCCGCGACGGTGATTCGACACGCTCAGAAAGTCACGTAGTCTTCGTCACAGCTACGGGATTTACCCCCACCGCTGCAAAGGTGCGAGTCAGACAGGGACAACGCGCTACATTTAGCACGAAGCTCAGAGCAGACCCTGTAGTAGGAAAAGAAGGGGTGATGGATTCGATACCGCGCCTAAGAAGCGATAACTGGTGAGACATCTCCTTTCACTCATTGGCTTTGGGCAGAAATCTGCGGAGGAGCGCGCAACTAGCAGCATTGCATACGCAATCGCCATGAACAGCAAACAGTTGATCACAACCGACGATGCTGTGATCATCACGCCCGGAATCGTGCTCCGCCATCCCACAACTAACATCACTGAAGATGGCCAAAATACATACATCAGATCGGTGCCGCCAACGTTTAGAACGCCCCCTACGCCGAACCAAATCAGCGCAAGCACAACGCTCGACACAAGCAGCCCGACAAAGCCGCCGTCCGCGCCTGCCACAAAACCAAGTTGCCGGCAGCACTGTTGGCTGTGTCAAAACTGTGTCAAAACCCCTCCGATTCGAGGCCTTGGAGCTTTGCTTGAGCGAAGAGCAGACTCCCCAAGTTATTGTTTTCTCAGAGAAGTGATCAGAAGGGGAAGAGCGTTTGAAGCGGGCGGTCGTGCGCCCAAGGCAGGTGCGCTACCAGGCTGCGCTACGCCCCGACATGAATCGATTATAGCTGAGTGCTTCTCATCAGTCCGTAACCTGGTTATAACCCACGTCCGTCGCCCGCAGAGGTATAATTTCACGTTGACATGCAAAATCCCCGTTATGCCCTGGTGGCTTACGTGAGGAATGCGGTCGGGGAATTTGTTGAGAACCTCCGGCAGGAACTGCATCCCGATCTGCCTCATTTACCCGCTCACGTGACCATCCTTCCGCCTCGCCGGTTGCAAGGAGGTGAACTTTCGGCGCTGGAAACTCTCGAAGATGTCTGCAGCCAGGCCGAACCTTTCGAAGTCACGCTTGGTGATGTCGAAACTTTTGTCCCCGTGACCCCAACAGTTTTCATCCGTGTGGCTCATGCCGCCTATCGCCTGCATGATTTGCACGTTCGCCTGAACACGGGAGCGCTTGCCGCTCAAGAAGAGTGGCCCTACATGCCGCATCTCACGATTGTGAAACTCGGCACCGAGGAACTGGCGCAGCAAGCCTATATCTTCTCCCGCGACCGCTGGGCGCAGTTCGCCGGCAGCCGCCACATCCCGGTGAGCGAGCTGACCTTCGTGCGCGAACGGGATCAGAATTGCTGGGTCGATTTAGCCGGAGTCCCGCTCGGCCGCAGTTTGGTCAAGCGTTAGAAAGTCAGACGCCAGCTTTCCGATTGCGTAGGTGCGCGCAGCGCCTGAAAGCGCTACTGTTTGTATCTATTTACGCATCGCTGAAGCGCCGCGCTGATACGAATCGAGTATCAGGCGCAGTCTGTGAATCCATCATTCAAAGCCTAAGACTCATTAATTAAACCTTAAGTCGGGACACCGAGCGCATCCCGCAAGTGACCTTCCGGCTGTCCAAATTCCTGCTTTCGTCAGTAGTTCATGTCCCCTGGTACAAATCCCTCCCGTGCATTGCTAAGGACCGAAAGCGAGCGTAAACAAGAAGTTGGAGTCGCCGCTCAAGCTGGCGCAGGCGCCCTTCCCCCAGCGAATTCCGGCTAGGTTTCGGGAGGTTACATGCAGATTGGGGTCTACGGAGCAGGGTATTTAGGTACAGTCGTTTCGGCCTGTCTGGCCGACTTCGGCACCCCGGTCAGCTGTTGCCATCCCGATAGCTCGCAAATGGTTGCCATGGCGCAGGGCAACGTTCCCTTTCACGAAAAGAACCTTACCGAAGTCATCAAACGTAACGTGCGCTCGGGGCGGCTGGCGTATTCCACTGACATTGAATCCTTCGCCCGCAAGGCGCAGGTGATCTTCCTCGCCGAGGACAGCCCACAGCACCTGACCGATCTTGCGGTTCGCATTGCGCGCTCCGCTCCCAAGCCTCCGATCCTTACCATCGTGACTCCAGTTCCAGTCGGCACAGCATCCGCTGTTGAACAGAGCATCACACAGGCTGGCTTACGGGCGACCATCGTTTCGCAGCCTATGTTTTTTACTTCAGGCTGTGCCATCGAGGACTTCAACTGGCCCGACCGGATCATTCTTGGCACCGATTCGAACGACGCCGTGCTTGCCATCAAACAAATCTTTCATTCCCTGGTGATGCGCGGAGTTCCGGTGATCGTCACCAATCACGAGACCGCTGAACTGGTGCGCGAATCCGCGACCGCTTTCGTCGCCACCAAGATTTCCTTCATCAACGAACTGGCAAGCTTATGTGAACGCGTCAACGCGGACGCGGTCAGCCTCTCGCTCGCTCTAGGTCTGGACAAGAAAATCGCACCTCGCTGCCTGCAGCCGGGAGCCGGAATGGGCGGTTTGTTCGCGGAGTCCGACATGGATTCGCTCGCTGAACTTGCGCAGCGCAAAGGAGTGTCGCTGAAGATTCTGAGCGCGGCTCGCGAAGTCAACCATGGCTTAGCCGATCAGGTAATCGAAAAGATTTCGAAGTGCGTTCAATCTGTACACAACAAGGATGTTGGAATTCTCGGCCTGGCTTTCAAGCCCAACACCAATTCCGTCGCGGGCTCGTCTTCGATGCGGCTGGCCAAGAATCTGATCGCTCAAGGCGCACGGGTGCGAGCGTACGATCCCGTCGCCCTCCCGGATGCGCGCCTTGAATTGAATGGCTCTGTGCACTATTGCGAGTCTCCTTATGCCGCCGCCGAGGGCGTCGATGCCCTGGTGGTCGGCACCGGTTGGCCCGAGTTTCGCGGCCTCGATTTCACCCGCATCAAACAAATGCTCCGCCGCCCTCTCATCGTGGACACCAAAAACCTGCTCGACTCCGTCCGCCTGCGCGCCATGGGATTCGAATACGTCGGCGTCGGCCGCGGCTAGCACCGCTTACCGATTCCTCGCCGTCATCCGGATGGACATCCAGTCCCGAAGAATCTAGCGCGCAGAACCGAGGCCGCCAGTTACACCCACACGCTTTCCCACCAGTTGTTATAATCGCTAGACGCGGTGGGAGTAGCTCAACTGGCAGAGCACCGGACTGTGGCTCCGGACGTTGCGGGTTCGATTCCCGTCTCCCACCCCAATTCTTCTGCCTTCAGAATCCACCTTCACCAACGATCCAATCTTGCTTTCACTAGGCTGCTTCCTTCGCCACAATCGTTGGCCGGCGCGCGGCGTCCCGTGATACGTAGATTCTGACTTGGTAGCCCCGATGAAACAACATCCAGCCATTGGGAAACTGCGACTCTCGCCGGGGCCGGGGATTACGGAATACGATTGCTAATTCTGACTTCTTATTAAATAGCGACATGATCTTTGCCTCCTTTCCAGCCTATTTGTGCGCTCACTATATACAGCGATAACCGGCGGCAAAAGAAGTCACGCCATAGCCAGAAGGGATAAACCCAATACAACACCCGCCCATTAAAAAGAAGAGTGGGGCACGTGTGCAAACCTTTGCAGTCTCTTTGCACCCCATTTCCAGTCGAAAAGTGCCCCACTCTTGACAATTTTCGTGACAATCCAGACCGTCTGGGGGATACTGCTCAGAGTCGGTATCCCCTGCCGCCACGTCGTTCTCCAGGCGGACCGTGCCCCTTTGGGGGCGTGTTCAATTGTGAGTACTTAGACGTTCTGCAATTGCCTGGATTCTCGCACCTTCCCCGGGGGCTCAACTGGCGCTGAAGTTCACTTCGCGGAGGAGTGCTATGTCTTGTGTGTCAACCGCCTCGGGCAAAGCCTCGAGGGTCATTTTCCCGGTAATCGGTTTCGTCGTCCTGATTCTGGCTGCGTGGCAAGCAATTCAAGCTGCCGAGCTTAACCCAAAAACCAGCCCGGACTGGCCGCAGTGGGCGCACACTCCTCAGCACACTAGCGCAGTCTCCGCCGCCGGGCAGATGCCCCGGCAAAAGCTCGCCGACATCGCCTTCGATCCTTTCGTACGTCAGGAACAAGCGGAAAGCGACGATTTGCTCGTCCACTACCAGGTTCCTCTGGTGGACGGCAACTCAGTTTTTATCGAATACAAGACCGGGACTTACAAATCCTGCAAACCGCCCGGCTCCGGCCATCCTTATCCGTGCGGTCCCAACGACTGGGATACCCAGATCTGGAATGAGCGCGCCTACACTTGGCAGAACGGCGCCCTGGTCGAATCCTGGAATTTTCAAAGCGATTGGAAGCCAGAACCAAATAGCGGAGCCCACGGCAAAGGCAACGGCCTCCGCGGCTGGGAGCCAGTTTTCCACGCCGCCATCGCGAACGGCTCGGTTTTCGTACCCGGCGTCTCCGGCTCAATCTACCAACTGCAAGAATCGAACGGAGCGCAAGTGGCCCACTTCACCCCTTTTGGCACTGACGCTAACACATTCGTCTCCGGCCCGTTGACCGTCGATAACAGCGGTAACCTCTACTACACCGCGTTGGCGCTCGACCCAACCAAACCCTGGACCGTCGATGTCCGTGGCGCTTACCTGGTGAAAGTGACGCCGCAGGGCGTCGTTACCCAGGTCGGCTTCTCCAGCTTGGTGCAAGGCACGCCCAATTGCGGCAATCCCACAGCCTACGGCTCGCAGCGGCCTGGCATCAATGTTGCACCCGCCGTTTCTGCCGACGGCAATACCATCTACACCCTCAGCCGAGCCCATTTCGACCCGGCTCATGCCTGCCTGCTCGCCGTCAATGCGAATCTGACCGCGCAATGGCACAGCTCCTTAATTACTTCCAAATTCGCCGGCTCTGTTACCGATAGTTCTTCTTCCACTCCCGCCGTGGCTCCCGATGGCAGCATTCTCTACGGATCCGCCGACAACGCCGACGGCGGCCGCGGATACCTCATGAAGTTCGATTCCTCGGGAAATTATCTGACCGCCTACGATTTCGGCTGGGACGAGACCCCCGCCATCTACGCCCACGACGGCACCTACTCGGTCATCATCAAGGACAACTACTACGGCAACGGTCCTTACTACATCACGCAGCTGAACGCAAACCTGGGCGTCGAGTGGCAGTTCGAGAGCCCGACCGATAACGAGTGGTGCGTCAACGCTCCCGCCGTCGACAAGAACGGCACAGTCTACGTCGACAGCGAAGACGGGAACGTCTACGTAATCCAGCAGGGCGGAACCCTCAAAGGCAAGCACTTCCTGAAAAAGGCTCTAGGCGCCGCCTACACACCCATCGCCATCGGTCGCGACGGAAAACTTTATACCGAGAACGACGGCGACATGTTTGCCCTGGGAAAGTAACGGCGCGGATGGCCCACTGCTGAGAAACTGGGAACCGGGAACTGGAATCGGCTTGGTTTGGGGGCGGAGAGCGACTGGGGAAACTCCCAGTTCAGCGGTTTAGGGCTGACTCCAAAACACCAGAAGGTCCCCGATCAGGGACCTTCTGGCCACCTCTATTTCGTACGTTTGCTCCGCTAAGACGCTGCATTTTTATTCCGGCGTAGACAGTCTCCCCCGAAATAAGCGGCGCCTGAGATGTCTCAATTATTTCCTGAGAGACAGGTCAACATCATGCGGCATCGCAGAGGCGGGAACCGCGTCTATCGGCGTACTGCTGCAGCGGCCCGGGAAGCTGACATAGTTATCAAGTTCGACCGAACCATACGTTCCGAGGCCGCCGCCCTTGCCGTACGTGGTTCCATAGTTATTGGTGTAGGTTTGGACGCCCGCCGCACTCGTGATCCTCAACGTCGCGGTAGTGCCGCAGAAAAACACATCCACGAGCGCCGGGCTCGGCACAGGGCTCGAGAGCGCGAAGAAATTACCGCTGCCGTTATTGCCGGTATAGAAGCCGGCATGGTCGAACGTCCCGGCACCGTTCTGTGCCTGGATCTTCACAAAGGCGTTGTTGCCTCCGGCTATGTTGCCCAGCGCGACGGCGCCGTATTCGAGGTCAGTACCACCCAGGAATACAATGGCCGAGGCAGCCGTGTCTGGGCTCGAACCCTTTAAGTAGCCAAGCGACAGGGATGTGCCAACCAGATGTTTGTTCGAGATGGAGAGGCTGCTGCCAGAGGTTTGAAACCAGATGGTGCCGATTCCGAGGCTGTTACGGTCGAATGCGTCTGAGCCGGCCAGGGCCGACGTGGCGGACAACGATACGCCGACGGCAACCAAGGTGACGATCTTGCAGATGAGAGTGTTTTTCATGTGAAACTCCTTTTTGTTTTATCCGAGATTCCCCGGATGACCCGAGTTGAAGTGGCCAGAGTATATCACCGCCTGTTACGCAAAATGTGAAATCTATGTGAACATCAACCCAGCCTGGGTTTCGTGGGTACGGCCGCAGATGTGGGCGAGTGCGGAGCCACTTCAAGGATGGGAGCGTAGTGCGATGACCGCTTCGAGCCGGTCAGTACAGTACCGCCAGTGCCCGGTCCTGTGC
>Ga0210401_10007997_pt1 | contig 10536 bp, 9 predicted proteins | sample IncBWH32MmetaG_FD_150866 | JGI IMG/M metagenome (GOLD analysis project Ga0210401, IMG submission 150866) | Forest soil microbial communities from Barre Woods Harvard Forest LTER site, Petersham, Massachusetts, United States - Inc-BW-H-32-M | ecosystem: Environmental > Terrestrial > Soil >... | reverse complement strand
CGGCACATTGCAAAGAACATTGTCGCGGCGGGACTCGCCGATCGTTGCGAGTTGCAGCTGGCTTATGCCATCGGCGTGGCTGATCCGGTTAGCGTGCTGGTCGATACGTTCGGCACCGGCAAAGTGGACAATGCCACCATCCAGCAGTTGGTGCGTTCGCATTTCAAGCTGACGCCCAAGGGGATTATCGAATCGCTCAATTTACGGCGGCCGATCTATTGCAAGACGGCGGCTTATGGACACTTTGGACGTACTGATCCCGACTTCACTTGGGAAGCGACGGACAAAGCGGCGAAATTGGCGAGTGATGCGGGTTTGCGGGAACCGGCACACGCCGGGAAGAAGTAGTGGTGATCCCTCCCACCCCTTGCGCAGAGAACGCGCAAGGAGTGGGGCACCCAAAAACCTTTTAACCGCAAAGGACGCAAAGTCGTACCGCAAAGATCGCAAAAAGAATCTAAGAAGACAGCGCCACAGGAGAAGCATGGCAACGATACCGACACAAGTCCGTAACGATGTTAAGAGCATCGAATTCGCGGATATGGGCAAGAAGCGCATTGACTGGGCCAACCAGTCGATGAAGGTGTTGCAAATCATCCGCAAGGAATTCATCAAGAACCAACCGCTGCGCGGCATTCGCATTTCGGCGTGTCTGCACGTGACCGCCGAAACCGCAAATCTGGCCATTACTCTGCGCGACGGTGGGGCGGACGTGGTGCTGTGCGCGTCGAATCCTCTTTCTACCCAGGATGACGTCGCCGCCAGCCTGGTGCGTGACCATGGGATTTCGGTTTTCGCCATCAAGGGCGAAGACAATGACACTTACTACAGCCACATTCTGGCTGCTATAGACCACAAGCCGCACATCACTATGGACGACGGCGCCGATCTGGTGACAATCCTTCACACCAAACGGCAGGACGCGCTCAACGGCGTCATCGGCGGCACCGAAGAAACTACTACTGGGGTCATCCGTCTTCGCGCCATGGCTAAGGAAGGCGTGCTGAAGTTTCCCATTGTTGCGGTGAACGACGCTGACACCAAGCATTTGTTTGACAACCGCTACGGGACCGGGCAGTCGACCATTGATGGGATCATTCGCGCGACTAACTTCCTGCTGGCGGGATCGAAGTTCGTTATTGCGGGCTACGGGTGGTGTGGACGAGGCCTCGCCAGCCGCGCACGCGGCAACGGCGCTGAGGTCATCATCACGGAAATCGATCCGACGAAGGCGCTGGAAGCGGTCATGGATGGGTTCCGCGTTATGTCGATGCACGACGCGGCGAAAGTCGGCGACGTGTTCTGCACCGTGACCGGCAACAAGAACGTTCTCGCCAAGGATCACTTTGAGGCGATGAAAGATGGCGCCATCATTTCGAACTCGGGGCACTTTAACGTCGAAATCGACATTCCGGCGCTGGAGAAAATGTCGTCCTCGAAGCGGACGACGCGCAATTTCGTCGAAGAGTATTCGCTGAAAGATGGGCGCAAGATCAATCTGCTGGGCGAAGGCCGGCTGATCAACCTGGCTGCGGCCGAGGGACATCCGCCGTCGGTGATGGATATGAGCTTTGCTGACCAGGCGCTGTCGGTGGATTACATGGTGAAGAACGCGAAGACTCTCGAGAAGAGAGTCTACAAAGTTCCAGATGACCTGGATAAGCGCGTGGCTAAGTTGAAGCTGGAGTCGATGGGGATCAAGATCGACAAGCTATCGCCGGAGCAGGAAGAGTATTTGGCGGGATGGAGTGAGGGGACTTAGCAGCGGTCGTTGGTCGTTCGTCTTAGGTCGTTCGCGGGGCGGCGTTAGCTGCCCCGTTTGCCTTTTGGGGTGATTCACCGCTGAGAGCTCCGAGAAAAACCTTCACCACAGAGGCACAGAGTCACAGAGAAAGCGGTGAGCAATTCCAGCCGCGCGCAGCAGTTCCAGAACGGGACGCGGCGTCCGCGTGATGTACAGATGACCTTGTGCTTGCTGGCATCGAACCCTAACCTGCGATAGGGCCCGTGGTGTAATGGAAGCACGTTAGCCTGTCCAGCTTTAAGGTGCGGGTTCGAGTCCCGCCGGGTCCACAGCATTCCTGTCTTTGGTAGGGAGCTGGCGAGGAGTCTCTGGACAGGCAGGCCCCTCACGTAACCTTGACTTCCGATGTTTGGCTGCCGATAATTGTGAATGTAGCTGGACAGGTTAACGCCCCGGGTGCGAAGCGCTCGGGGTTTTGCTTTTGTGGCTATTGAACGGGCGTTCGATGCGCCTTCTGACTTCGTCATGATCCACGAACTCGCCGCGATTCGGCGGCGGCGATGCCTTTCTCGACTTCACGGATGAACCACTCGTCGTAGTTCACCATGCGCTGCACGGCTTCGACCACCAGCGCTTCGCTCTCGCGGACTTGCTCGGAGGCAAGCTGTGCGAGCTTGGCTTGCAGGTCGGGACTCAAGAACTATCAGTGCCAACCGCGAAATCTGTGTGATTGGCAGGCCTTCGCGGTCGCGAAGGCCTGCGCTGCCTCAGGATGGCTGCGGTACGCGGCCTCGTCGAAATGGACAGGAACAGCAGATTCCTCCCTGCGGTCGGAATGACAAGGCAAGAATGGTCAGAATGAGAAGAAGTAAAAAAGTCGGGAGGACAAGCATTGGTTCAGTCAGGGTGAGGGCTTCGAGATTGGGCTGCCCCATGGCCACTTTTTTAGTTACAACAGCCCCCCAACTTTGTCATTCCGACTGCAGGGAGGAATCTGCTTTTCCCGCGGGAATGCACTGGCCCCAATCCGCCGCCAAGTCCTCCCAGGTACGATTCGAGGCCATAATCAGTGCGACTTTCTTCTCTCGACGCCACTTCTTGATTTCCGTTTCGCGAGCGATTGCATTGTTCACATACTGAAACACCTCGAAGTAGACAAGTCGGGTAATGTTGTAACGCTTGGCAAAGCCCTCGGTATCGCCAGCTTTGTGTTGCAGGACCCGGGCCATGAGAAAGCCAGTCACGCCGACGTAGAGAACACGGGTCTTGCTGGCCACCATATACACGTAGTATTTCTTCTCGCGCGGCAAACAGCAGATTCCTCCCTTCGGTTCGGAATGACAAATGGAAATGGTCGGAATGACAAGGGTTAGGGTGACTGAGACGGAAGGCGAGTGTCTGTGACGGCTGAACAGCAGATTCCTCCCTTCGGTCGGAATGAACAAAATAGAAGAGGTCGGAACGACAAGTGGTAAGGGTGGGTGGTATCGCATTGCCCGAAGTGGGAACGGAACAAAAATAAATCGCTCGCAGGGGTTCACTTCTTTGGGTGGGGTGTGCGAATCTGAAATAGATTGCTCGAAGACTGCGCGGCCTGCGAAGGCCGCGTTGCTGTTTATCGGGAGAAGAGGACTGGGTGAGAAAAACTACTGGTGAAAAGATCAAGCATCACAAGCTGCGGGGAGAGTGGGCGGAGCTGCGCTTTATGGCGATGGCGGCGGAGCATGGGTTGCAGGTCACGAAGCCTTGGGGAGAGATGGCGCGTTATGACTTTGCGGTGGAATATGGAGGACAGTTTTGGCGGGTGCAGGTGAAGTCGACGATGTTCGTAGACCGGGGTGGTTATTCGTGCACGGTGCGCGGGTGCCGGGGGCCTTATGAGGGTGATCCGTTTGATTTTCTGGCGGCTTATTTGATACCGGAGGATGTGTGGTACATCATTCCGGCGGAGAAGATTCGGGGGCAGGGGAGTATTGCGCTTTATCCGCAGCTGAAGAAGTCGAAGTATGGGGAGTACAAGGAGGCTTGGCATTTGTTGCGGGAGGGGAGAGTGGATCGGATTCAGGCGTGTGTGGAGGAAACGGGTTTCCAGTTTCCGGTTTCTAGTTTCCAGTAACCCCTTTCACCACGAAGACACGGAGGCACGGAAAAAGACATCCCCACCCAAGAGTGCTGGCACCGCGAGAGTAGGTGCTGGAAATTAAAAAGCCCGATCCTGAGGATCGGGCTTTGGCTTTGGGCCGCTCGATTGGAGCTAAGCGGCCAGGGATCTCTCTGAGCAGGCGTATGCCTGCGCATAAAACCTGACTTTCGCCACCAGGTGCTAATTGCCAATTGCCAAATGTTCAGTGACATGTGGACTGTAGTCCGATTTACTCGCAAGTGCATGGCCCTCAATGCTTTAAGCCTGACAGTTCAATGACTTCGGTAACTTTCATGGGGTGATTCTGGGGTGTAGTCTCGGCGTGATGTCCAACACAGGTTCAGTGCCGGAGAGCGAAAGCACGGACGCGGTGGCCGGGAAGGAAACGGCTCCGGTGCGTGAGGCTGCGGCGGGGGAAACGCCGGTGAAGAAAAGTGGACGCTTTTCGGAAATGCAAAGCGCGCCGCGTTTTCCCATCAAGCTGCCGATTTCGGTGAAATCGAAATCCGGCGAGCAGCGGCAGGCAGAAACCCAGAACATCTCGGCCAACGGAGTGTTGTTTCAGGTGGTGGACGCGGAAATGCCGGTGGGGTCAACGGTGGACTTCACGATTTCGTTGCCGGCGGAAATTGTAGGGGCGGAAGCGGACGTGCGGCTGGATTGCAAGGGCCGTGTGGTGAGGAATTTTGAAGAATCGGGACGCCACGGAGTGGGTGTGGTGATTGACGAGTATCGTTTTGACCGCCACTGAGCGGCGAAGGAAATAAATGGCAAGCAGTCCCATGCAGGCGATGGAAAACGGTGGACAGCCGCTAGAGGGTGATGACGGCCGGTTCATCCGTGTGATCGTTGCGGATACGCAGGCGATCTTCCGCGCCGGGCTGCGCAAGATTTTTGCGGTGGAAGACGACGTTCGGGTGGTGGGCCAGGCCGAGACACTTTCACAAACCTTTTCTGCAGCCAAGAAATTTTCTGCGGACCTGATGCTGTTTGAAGCGGCGCTGGCGCCGAATCCGGCAGAGGCGGTTGCAGACCTGCTGCGGCAGAATCCAGGATTGCGGCTGGTGGTGGTCACGCCCGAGCCGAACGAGGAACTGACGCTGGAGCTGTTGCGGCGTGGCGCTTGCGGCATTGTCTCGCGGGAAGTGGAGCCGGAGTTGATGGTGGACTGCCTGCGCAAGGTTTCCAAGGGCGAAGCGTGGCTCGATAGCCGCGGGATCCAATGGGTGCTGGATGCGTACCGCACGCAGGGGACACGCGCGGGGGCGCCTAAGACAAAGGTGCAACTCACGCCTAAAGAGACGCTGATAGTTTCCTGTGTGACGCAGGGAATGAAGAACAAAGAAATTGCGGTGCGGGTGGGGACGACCGAGCAGGTGGTGAAGAACTATCTGCGCAAAGTTTATGACAAGCTGGGCGTGGCGGACCGCCTGGAACTCGCACTCTATTGTTTGAATAATCGGGTGATTGATGGAGCGGTGAAGCCGGCTGCGCCTGCGCCGACCGCTGGTCCGACTAATGGACAAGCCGCTGAAAGTGATATTCCTACCACGGAAGCCCCGGAAGTCTCGTAAGACACTCCAACTATCGTTGTTCGGCAGGCAATGTTATAGTTGCAAGCACTTGGCAATCCGCGCTCGGCATCGGCCGTTGCGGCCAGTTGCAACGTCTAAGAGCTGAGTGCGGAAGGCTAAGCGTTAATCTTTCGAGGCGAAATAATGAAGGGTGATCCGAAAGTTATTGCAGTATTGAATCAGGTGCTGAAGGCGGAATTGACGGCCATCAACCAATATTTCCTGCATGCGGAGATGTGCGAGAACTGGGGCTACGAAAAGCTGGCCAAACACACCCGCAAGGAGTCGATTGAGGAAATGCGGCACGCGGAGAAGTTGATTGAGCATATTCTGTTCCGCGATGGGACGCCCAACATGAGCGACTATTTTAAGATCAACATTGGGCAGAACGTGAAGGAACAGCTGAAGAGCGACCTGCAAGTGGAGTATGACGCGGTGAAACGGCTGAATGAAGGCGTCGAGACCTGCGTGAATGCGGGCGACAACGGATCGCGAGAACTGCTGGAAGGAATCCTGACGGACGAAGAGGAGCACATCGACTGGCTGGAAGGGCAGTTGCATGCGATCGATGAGATGGGAATCGAGAATTATCTGGCGCAGCAGATGCATGAGGCTTCGGGTTCCTAGCTGCTTGGCTTCCGGCTTGCGGCCGCGACGGTGCGCACCATAGAATCGATAGGGAGCCTTGCGGCGGCTGCGGGGCTTAACATCAGCTTCCCAATTCCTGCACAAACGGTTCACGGGAGAGATGGCCGAGTGGCTGAAGGCGCACGCTTGGAAAGCGTGTTTACTCGAAAGGGTAACGTGGGTTCGAATCCCACTCTCTCCGCCATATTTCATCACAATCCTTAGGGCGTCTTGCGAGATTCAGCCGCGGGACAGAGTCACACTTAGCCTGCATCGATTCGTTCCCCGGCTTCCTTCTTAAGCGCCCGTTGCCGCACTCGAGCGATTCGAAGTCTGCGTCAAATTCCGCAGCCGGTCGAACGCTGGAGCGGACAGCATTTCTTGCCGGACTCGCCAGCCCCAATTCCCGGCCGCCCGGCCGGGCACGTTCATCCGGCTTTCTGCTCCAAGGTCCAGAACGTCTTGCAAGGGAGCAATCGCCAGCGCTGCCGGCGACGACCATGCCAGCTCCATCAGTGCAGGCGCCGCATCAGGGCTTCCGCCTGGCGCTCGCTTGAGGTAATTCCAGAAGTTCTGCCGCTGAAAGTCAGGCAATTCGTCGTACCACTCTCGAGTCGGTGCGTTGTCATGGGTGCCGGTGTAGACCACGGTGTTGCTGACGAAGTTGTGAGGCAAGTATGGATTGTCGGGATGGCCGTCGAAAGCAAACTGCAAAACCCGTGTCCCGGGAAGTTGAAATTGATCACGCAGCGAGCGGACATCGGGAGTAATGATTCCGAGATCTTCGACGATAAACGGCAAGCCGCCCAACTCCCGGGAGACAGCCTGAAAAAAGTCCGCACCCGGACCTTGCACCCACTGGCCCGTCTGGGCCGTTGGCGCACCTGCGGGCACGTGCCAGGCGGCCGCAAATCCGCGGAAGTGGTCCAGCCGAATCGCATCCACGTGAGCAAGCAAAGCGCTGATTCTGTCAATCGACCAGCGATAACCGCTGGCTCGGAGCGCATCCCAGTTGTAAACCGGGTTTCCCCACAATTGTCCTTGTGCGCTGAAGTAGTCCGGAGGGACGCCGGCGACAAATCGCGGCCGGTGGTGCTCATCGAGGAGAAATAACTCGGGATTCGCCCAGACATCACTGGAATCCGGAGAGACGAAGAAGGGCAAATCACCAATCAGTCTCACGGCCTTCGACTGCGCATAGGTCTTGAGCTGATCTCCCTGGCGGAAGAGCAGGAACTGTGCGAAGCAGACCTCGTCAATTTCATCCGCTAATTCGCGGCGCGCAGCCGCCAGAGCCTCCGGTCGACGCTGCACTACTTCTTCGGGCCAATCGAGGTAATATGCGCCGTCGTACTTCGCCTTCAATGCGCGGAACAGCGCGTAATCGTTAAGCCAATGTTCGTGCTTATTTCGGAATTCATCAAATGCCGCTCGCAGATCCGCACGGTTTCCAGACTTGAAGTTTTTCCATACGACTTGGAGAATGCGGGCTTTGAAAGGAATCACAGCGTCGTAGTCAACGAAATCGGAAGGGAAGCGAGATTCGCAATCCTTCTCTGTCAGCAACCCATCTGACACCAGGCGCTCAGGACTGACCAGCAGAGCGTTGCCCGCAAATGACGACATCGGCTGATAGGGCGAATTCCCATAACCCGTTGGCCCGAGTGGGAGGGATTGCCACCAACGCTGGCCAGCGTCATGGAGACGATCGACCCACGAATACGCCGCCGGTCCGAGATCGCCAATGCCGTAAGGCGAGGGAAGAGAGGTGACATGCAGCAGCAAGCCGGATGCACGGTAATCGGGCGGAAATGGCGGAACGCTCACTTGTTTACCGTTGCGGAAGCAGTTGCTCCAGAGCCGAGTGCATGCGCCACAATCTCTCGATGTTCGCTTAGAATCGCATGGAGGTGGGCTTGGCTATTGGCTGCGAGCTGAACCATGATAAGGCCATCTTTGTTTCGGCGCCAGGGCAGGAATACACAATCTCTTCGGGGTTGAGCGTGACGGGGCTTTAACGAGATGAAGGCAGGGGCGTAGCGAGGGAATGAAACATGGTTTTCACTGCGCCGGGCTTCCTGCGACCGTTTGCATCACCGTCACCGACTTTAGCTGATCGAGCGCTGTCAGCACTCCCTGCCATTTCGCCACATCTTTCTTGGTGTCGATGGGTAACGAGAGGTCAGAATAAAACCCGAGGATGTTATCGCGCAGCTCCGGCGACGTTTGATCGAACTTGTGTCCAGATAGTTGCTCCAGCAACTGCGCGTAAGTGCTGTCGGTAAGCGAGTATTCCGCCGGCTTGGTCAGGTTGCCGCTGTCGAGGTCGCGGTTGGGAAGCGCCACCGGGCCAGTGCGCGCCTGTTCGAGAAAACCCCGGTATTGATCAACCGTTGTATTGATGCTCTTGATATACAGGTCTTCGGTCTGGGGAGTGGGGTTATTGAACTCCAGTTTCTTGAACGGGCCGATCTTCGGGATAAATCGTAGCACCGCGGCTAAGATGCGAGTGCCTAATCCCGGCTTTACGTAGTCCTTTCCCCAATCTTTCTCATAGTCGGAGCGCGACAGACGATACAGAAACTTCCGTTTAGCGAAATCCGGAATCTCCTGGTGTAGCTCTTTCTTGTGGGTTTCGAGCGCGACCTGGGTCATCTGCGGAATCAGCCGGCTGACCGCAAAACGATACGAACCGATGGCCATATCCTCGTGGGTAAGCACTTCTTTCAACTCCACCCCGTACACCACGGGAAAGACGCGCTCCAGCAGCGGCTTCGAAACCTTGAATCCGATGAAGTCGTGGTACTGCTGCGAAGCATAGCGATTCTTGGCGACTTGCACGGTGTCGAATCCAAACTCGGTTTTCAAGTGCGCGGTCTTGTCCTGAGCGTAGCGAACCGACTTGCCATATTTCGCCCGCAATTTCGGGTACTCAATGGCAACCGACTCGTTGACCGCTGGGTGGCCGGCGACGTCCGATGCATAGTGAGACAGTGCCCCCAGCGCGAAGGCATACTCGTCAACATCCTGGCTTTCAATCAGCAGTTCGCTGACAAAATCTCCGCTGCGAACGTAATGCACCAGGTTGCTGAATTCCTTACTCCCGAACGGGTAGTAACCCAGGTCCTGGATGACAGCGCCCCCGTATGCGTAGGCATGAGCTTCGCGGATTTGATCATCGGTTAATCCGGGATAGCGCTTGAGCAGGAGCGGTTGGATCGTGTCGGCCCAGAGCAAATCAACAATTTCCTCATGGGTTAGAACCGAGTACGCCGACAAAACTCCACTAGACATGAGCACGGCAAGAAGAAGTGCGGCCGCGCGGATTGAAAGCAGGCGCCAACTCCCGGCGATGGTGCCTGGCGATTTTGCCGCGTGAGGCATGGCTCAAATCCGACCGAGGACCAGCAGAATGACGACGATCAATAGGACCAGTCCGAGGCCTCCAGTTGGGGCATAGCCCCAGTCTCTGCTATGCGGCCAGCGTGGCAGTGCGCCGAAAAGCGCTAAAACCAGAAACACGATCAATATAGTTCCAAGCATGCGTTGCTCCTTTTTCTTCGCGCTGACACGAGGACCGAAGATCAATACCAGAAGGCATCGGCTTCGATGCCGCCCGGTTGCAGCGCGGTTGTCTTGTTCCTTCAGGTTTCATATTGGAAGTCGATGTTGGGGAGGGCCAGTCTTGGTTATAGACGGCGGTGAGGTTTCTTAATGGTCAAAACTGCTCATTCGGGGAAAGAAGACGTAGAAGTTGGATCAGCCGCGTGGCGTCAGGGAACAAAAACGGCGCGGACCTTGTGAGTCCGCGCCGGTAACACCTACTTCATTACCTCTCAGGCGATTGACGTGCTACGTGGCCGTCAATTCGCTACTTACGAGGGTGATCTTCGGCCGGCGCTTCTTTCGCTTCCGGGCGAGCGGCGGGCTGGGCATGAGCTACTTCAGGGCGAGGCGCAGACTCCTTAGGTGCGGCTGTGCTGCGTGCTGTTTCGGGACGCGGAGCAGGTTGGGCATGCGCTGCTGCCGGATGCGGAGCAGGCTGCGAGTGGGCTGCAGTTGCCTGGCGCTCTGCAGTTGGCTTCTGAGACTCAGTGGGAGGGCGAGGGACGTTCGATCGTGCTGCTGGACTGCTGTGCGTTGTCTGTGGCCGAGGGACGGGCTGCGCATGAGCTGTAGGCTCTTTGGGTGCGGGAACCGCCTTCGGCTTTGGGGTCTTATTCTCGTTCACGCGAGCTGCGTTTGCCTTGTCCGCGGCTGCCTTCGTTTCTGTGGCCTTGTTCTCGGCAGCCTTATTCTCAGCAGCTTTGTTTTCTTCTGCCTTGTTTTCGGTCGCTTTATTCTCAGCAGCTTTGTTTTCTTCTGCCTTGTTTTCGGTGGCCTTGTTCTCAGCAGCTTTGGTTTCTTCTGCTTTGTTCTCGGTCGCCTTGTTCTCAGCAGCTTTGGTT
>Ga0210401_10007993_pt1 | contig 10538 bp, 12 predicted proteins | sample IncBWH32MmetaG_FD_150866 | JGI IMG/M metagenome (GOLD analysis project Ga0210401, IMG submission 150866) | Forest soil microbial communities from Barre Woods Harvard Forest LTER site, Petersham, Massachusetts, United States - Inc-BW-H-32-M | ecosystem: Environmental > Terrestrial > Soil >... | reverse complement strand
CCGCGGCGAGCACCGCCATCGCGGCGTTGTGCCCGCCGATGCCGGAAACCGCTCCGCCGCGCCGGGCGCCCGCGCCGCACAGCAGGATTCGCTCATGGGCGGTGTCCACACCCCACTGCCGTGCCGCGGTGTCCAGTCGGTCGTCGTCGTCAGCGAACGGCCAGCGCAATGCGCCGTGGAAGATGTTGCCGCCCGTCATTCCCAAAGCGTGTTCCAGGTCTCGGGTGGTCGTCGTCTCGATGCAGCGCAGGCCGTTCGCGTCAGTCATCACAACGTCTTGAATCGGTTCGGCCAGAACGCAATTCAGCGAGTTCAATACAGCATCAGTGAGTAGGTCGCGGGAGGCGCTCAACGCATGGGGTGTGTGCAGGCCGAACACCGTCAGCGTCGCACCACCCGATTCGCGCAGCGCGGGGGACAAGATGCTCGGGTCGGTCAGCGAATGGCAGTAGATCTCACACGGAAGCGGATCGGGCAGCACGTTCGCGGCGGCCCGCGAATACGCCGTCTCCAACTGCGTCCAGGTCTCGTTGACGTGCAACGTTCCGCCGAACGCCTGCTCGGGCGTCACGCCGTCGTCGCGCAGTCGGGGCAGCCTGCGCAGCACCATGTTCACCTTGACCTGAGCGCCGTGAGCCGATGCGGGCGATTGCTCGCCCAGCAGGCCGGCCAGCACCGAAGGTGTGACGCCGGCCAGCACGAACCCGCCGCGCACCGCGTGTTCGTCGTCGTGCCGGCGATAGTGCACCTGGCCGTTCGGGTTGATTGCGTAAACCTCTGCGCCGGTGATTATTTCGGCCCCGCCGCCGACCGCCGCGGCGGCCAGCGCCGCGCTCACCGCGCCCATGCCGCCGACCGGGACGTGCCATTCACCGGTGCCGCCGCCGATGAGGTGATAGAGAAAACAGACGTTCTGCTGCAGCGACGGGTCGTCGAGCCGGGCGAAGGTACCGATCAGCGCGTCGGTCGCCACCACGCCACGTACCAGGTCGTTGCCGATCGCATCGGCGATCGCGTGGCCGATCGGTCGGTCGACCATCTCCCGCCACGCCGCGGCGGCCTGCTTGTCGCCGCCGTCGACGATCTCTCGGCGGGCCTGCTCACGGGTACGCAGCGGCTCCAACAGCGTCGGCCAGAGCCGCTCGGTCACCAGCCGGCAGCGCCGGTAGAACGCGGCGAAGGCCCGCTCGTCATCGTGGGCGCCGACGGCGCCGAAGGTGGATTGTGGGCCGACCAGCAGGCCGGTGCGTCCTGCCGTGGCCGGATCGGGGGTGTACGACGAGTACGGCCGTCGGGCCAGCCGTACCGCCGCGCCCAGGTCGTCGGTGATGCGCGCCGGCAACAGGCTGACCAGGTAGGCATAGCGCGACAGCCGGGCATCGACACCGTCGAAGATCTGCGCCGACACCGCGGCACCGCCGACCTCCGCCAGCCGCTCCAGCAGCCGTACCCGCAGGCCGGCCCGGGCCAGGTATGCGGCCGCAACCAGGCCGTTGTGCCCGCCGCCCACGATGACGACGTCGACGTCATCCCGGTCGGCAGCCATCGCTCAGCCCAGGTAGCCCTCGACTTCGCGGGGCGGGCGCACCGCGGCCGCACTCGGGTCTCCACCGGTTTCGCGCAGCGCCCGGCGCTGCCTCAGCAGGTCCCAGCACTGGTCGAGTTCGATCTCGATGCGACGCAGCCGCTCGTGCTCCTCCGATGCGCTGATGTCGCCGTGCTGGAGCTGCGCCCGAAGTGCCTTCTCCTTGGCGACCAGGTCGTTGATGTGCGTCAGGGCGGCGTTATCTGCATTGTCGGTCATTTTTGGTCCTCTTCCACGAGTCCAAGTGTGCCGGACTAGGGTCGCATCCGTGCCAAGCAAACCAGAGATCGAATTTCCGAGTGGCCCCGCGCCCGCACAACTCGTCGTCGAAGACCTTGTGGTCGGGGACGGACCCGAAGCCGTGCCGGGTGGCGTCGTCGAAGTGCACTACGTCGGGGTCGAGTACGACACCGGCGAAGAGTTCGACAGCTCATGGGGTCGGGGCGAGCCCATCGAATTTCCGTTGCGCGGTCTCATCCAGGGATGGCAGGACGGTATCCCCGGAATGAAGGTGGGCGGCCGGCGGCAGCTGGTGATCCCACCCGCGCAGGCTTACGGGCCGGCGGGCTCGGGGCATCAGCTGTCAGGCAAGACGCTGATCTTCGTGATCGACCTGCTCAGCACCCGCTAACCAGAAGGAGGACCCATGGCGGGCTCCGACGATGCGCCCGACGTCACGCAGTGGCGGCGAACCTCGAAGTTCTATCGGCGGGTTCCGGGCCTGCCGTGGTTGATCGGCTTGGTCCTTATTCCCTTGCTGCTGGCCGTAATCAGCTATGGCGAACCGGGCCGCACCCGTCCCGAGGCCGCCGGGCCGGCGGGTGCACTGCCGACGCTGATTGCACCCAAGCCCTCCGCGGGCCCGCCGAACACACCGACGATTCCGGCGCTGTCGCTCGCCCCGGTGTCAATTGGCCGCAGCGGCAACGACATCAAGCTTTCCGGTGACATGCCCACCTCTTCGGCAAAAGAGTCGCTGCTGGCGGCGCTGAAGAGCGGCTTCGGGCCAGACATCAACATCATCGACAACGTAAAGATCAACCCGGACATCACGTCTCTCGATTTCTCCAATGCTGCAGCGGTTTTCAAGGGCGCGGCATCGGTTCCCGATTTCGGCCTCGCCATCAAGGGTGACACCATCACCCTGATCGGGACGACGAGTTCGGGAGGTCAGCAAGACGCCATCGAGCAGGCTGCCGATGCGGCTTGGCCGAATTTGAACATCGTTGACACGATGGGGAGCGGCGGCACCGTCACGGCGAGCGCACCCCCGGGTCCGGCACCGGCTCTCGGCCCGGGCAACTCGTGCGCCCATCTGCGATCGGATGTCAAAGCCTCGGGCCCGATTACCTTTGACACCAACGGGTCGGCGTTGTCGCCGGCCGCCAAAGAGACACTCGATCAGGTGGCCGACAAGCTGAAGGCCTGCCCGGGTGCGAGCGTCACTGTCAACGGCTACACCGACAACACCGGTAACGACGCCATCAACATCCCGTTGAGTACCAACCGCGCCGACACCGTCGCCGATTACCTGGTTGCGAAAGGTGTCACGCGTGATCACCTGATCGCGAAAGGTCTCGGCGCCGTCGACCCGGTCGCTGACAACGGCAGCCTGGACGGTCAAGCCAAGAATCGCCGCGTCGAAATTGTGGTCAGCTAAGTCGGCTAAGGAGAATCCAGCGATGAACTTCGTTATCCCATGGCTGTGCTACCTGGTGGCGTTCGCGGTCGGCTCGGCGGTCGCCTTGGTGGTCGCCGGCGTAGCGATCAGCCGCACCAGCGAAGAGCAAGCCCTGGACGACATGCCAGGCGCACGTGAGATTGGAGCGCAGTGATGGGCCAGGTGGACTACTGGCTGGTCGGGTTGGCCTTCGTGCTCGGGCTGTTGCTGACGCTTGCGCTGACGATTCGGCGCGTCAAACGTGAAGTGCCGGTGCGATCTTCGGCGCGGGCGGCTGCCGCGCCGGTTAAGAGCCCGTCAGAGGCCGAGACGGCGAAGATCAAAACGGCCGCGGGCAGTCCCTACGGTGCGGATTCGGCCCGCGCCGAGGCCGACGGCAGCGGTCCGGAGGGTTGGTTGGTGAAGGGCAACGAAGATTCCATGCTTTACCACACCCCGGACAGCCCCCACTACAACGAGACCATCGCCGAAGTCTGGTTCAAGGACGAGGAATCCGCCGAGCGAGGTGGGTTCACGCCGTGGCACAAGGGTAAAGGCAAAAAGTAGAGTTCACGCCGCCGGCGTGAGTGTCAGCTCGGGCCGGGCAGACGCAGCATCAGCCGTACTCCGCCCATCGGGCTGTCCTCCAGCGACGCCGTCCCGCCATGAAGGTGCGCCTGCTGGGCGACCAATGCCAGCCCCAGGCCGGAGCCGGAATGTGACGCGGTTGATCCGCGGGAGAACCGCTCGAACACCACCTGACGTTCCTCTTCGGGCACCCCGGCGCCGTTGTCGTCGATCGCGATTTCCACGCCGGCCCGCGAGCTGACCGCGGACAGCTGAACACGCGTGGCGCCACCGTGTTTGACGGCATTGGCGATCGCATTGTCGACGGCAAGGCGCAGCCCTGCGGGTAGCCCGACGATGATGCAGGTCGGCGACGGCGCCAGCGAGACGTCGAGGTCGGGGTAGATCCGCATGGCGTCATGCGCCGCCCGGTCGAGCAGCTCGGTGATGTCGACCGGCACGTGATCCTCCGACGTCGACAGCTCACCCTGGGCCAGCCGCTCCAGCGCGGACAACGTTGCCTCGATGCGGGATTGGGTTCGGATCACGTCGTGGAGTACTTCTTTGCGCTGCTCGTCCGGCAGGTCCAGGGTGGAAAGCACCTCGAGGTTGGTCCGCATCGCGGTGAGCGGCGTACGTAATTCATGCGACGACACCGCCGCGAAATCCCGGGCCGAAGCCAGCGCTTCCTTGGTCCGGAGCTGCTCGTTCCAGATTCGCTGCAGCATGCCCCGCAGGGCCTCGGCGATCTCGACGGCCTCGCTGGCGCCGCGCACCTGAACCTGCGGTCTCTCGTCGCCGGCGTCGATCGCCCTGGTCTGTTGTGCCAACCGTTTGAACGGCCGCACCGCGAAAGTTGCCAGCAGCCAGGCGAATACGGCCGCCGCGACGATCGAGAATGCACATATCAAGATCACCCGACGGTGCAGGTTGTTGGTGTCGGCGATGGTGGCGTCATAAGTCGCACCCACCGCGACCAGCATCGGTCGCGGCGCCGGGATGTTCACGGTGCGCACCCGGTAGCGCACACCGTTGACATAGGTGTCGGCGTAGCCGGCCGGCAGTTCCGGCAGGGTGACTTTCGAATTCGACGTGACCTCTTCACCGCCACGGCGCACGGTGATGACCGCATCCTGGTCATTGGGAGATTTGGGGATTTCGCCGAAACCGCGGGGCAAAAACGGGATCGCGAAGCCGGCCGCCTCGTCCAGGCGGCGGTCCAGCCGTTCCTTGCGGTCGTTGGTGATGCCGACCCAAACGACGACGCCGACGATGAGCACCGGGATGGCCGCGCCGATGACCGTCGCCACCACCACCCGGGCACGCAGCGACGGCGTGCGGGTCAAGATTCGCGACAAGAAGTTCATGAAGTTCAAGCTCGATCCCATCACTGCAAACGCAGTACGAATCCCACTCCACGGACAGTATGCAGCAGCCGCGGGCCGCCACCGGCCTCCAACTTACGGCGCAGATATCCGATGAACACATCGACGACGTTGGTGTCGGCGGCGAAGTCATAACCCCACACCAATTCCAGCAACTGCGCACGCGACAGCACCGCGGTCTTGTGCTCGGCCAACACCGCCAGCAGGTCGAACTCGCGCTTGGTCAGGTCGACGTCCACGCCGTTGACGCGGGCCCGCCGGCCCGGGATGTCCACTTCCAGTGGGCCGACCGTGATGGTTTCCGACGACGACGTCGCGGTGGATCCGCGGCGGCGCAGCAGCGCTCGCACCCGGGCCACCAACTCGGCCAGCACGAACGGCTTGACCAGGTAGTCGTCGGCGCCGGCCTCCAGACCGGCCACCCGGTCGTCGACCGAACTGCGGGCGCTGAGCACGCAGACCGGGACGTCGTTGTCCATCGCACGCAGCGCGGTGACCACGCTGACGCCGTCCAGCACCGGCATGTTGATGTCGAGCACGATCGCATCGGGCCTGGTCTCGGTCGCGCTCCGCAGCGCCTCGGCGCCGTCAACCGCGGTCGACACTTCGAAGCCGGACAACCGCAATCCGCGCTCCAATGAGGCCAGCACGTCAGAGTCGTCGTCGACAACCAAAACCCGCGGTGAGGTCACACCAGTGTCCATGTCGCCCATGATGCCTGATTGTTGCCCTTAGCTGTGGGAACACCCGCTCGACGCACCCGGCTCAATTCGTGCGCGACGGCGGGAATCGGCTGGCGCCGGGCTCCGGCGGCAGCCGCAGCGAGTTCACCAGGTAACTGACGGTGCGATAGGTGCCCGCGAGCATGAGCAGTTCCAGCAGCGCCTCGTCCGAATAGTGTCTGGTGAGCTCTGCCCACAGCGTGTCGTCCACAGTGCAGTCCTCGTGCAGGTTGTCGCACAGCCGGATCAGCAGCCGATCGGCGTCGGTCCAGCAGGCGTCCTCCGGCCCGCCGACCGTCAACGACGTGATTTGTTCTTCTGTCAGACCGGCTTTCGCGGCGAAGACGCTGACGTGCACGCCCCACTCGTACTCGGCGCCGCAGGACGCCGTCACCCGGTCGATGACGATCTCGCGTTGCCGAATGGTCAGATGACCCCGGTCGAGTAGGCCGGAGTTGAAGAACTTGAAGAACAGCCGGCGATCGCGTGCCAGCGTGGTGAACAACAACAGCGGCGGTCGGCCGCGCATGATCGCGTCGACGGCTTGCCGGATGTCGTCGGGCAGCGGCTCGGAGGCCGGGGCTATACGGGCACTGCGGGCGCTATCGTTTTTATAGCGTGTCATGGTGACGAAAGTAGCCCCGGTGCTACAAAATGTAAAGCATGAATTCGCCACGCATCGGATCGTCGGCCCGCGGATCGCGCTCGGGGCGGCCGATCATGGTGGCCCTCGACGTGCTCGGGCGTCGCGGCGCGCTGCGCCTGCTCTGGGAGCTGCGCCATGGGCCGCTGACCTTCCGGGCGTTGCAAGCGGCCTGTGACACCAACCCCGGGTCGCTCAACACCCGGTTGAAGGAGCTGCGGCAGCTGCGCATCGTGGATCATGGGGGCGCCGGTTACTTCCTGACGCCACATGGCCATTCGCTGATGGCGGCACTTCAACCGCTGCAGACCTGGGCGCACCGCTGGGCCGCCGACGCGCTCGATTAGCGGTAGACGAGGCCCGATAGCCGCCAGGCGAGCTGGCTGCGAACCGCAGGTATCTGTGCGGCCAGTCGCATCAACCCGTTGCGGGCCGGGCGCATCATCCTGGGCAAGGTCGCCAGCCGGGTCAACCGTCCCGTCGTGGTCAGCACTTCCCGCGCGATCGGACGACGGCCGGCGCTGTAGGCGTCGAGTGCCGCGTCCGACCCGCCGGCGAGCGCATTGTGCAGGGCGTCGGCCAACGCCACGGCGTCCTGGATGCCCAGGTTCATGCCCTGCCCGCCGGCGGGGCTATGGACGTGGGCGGCATCGCCGGCCAGCAGCAGGCGTCCCGTCCGATAGGTGTCTGCAACCCGGTGATGGATGTGGAATCGCGATCCCCAGATCAGCTCGGTGACGAGGCTGCGTCCCGGGCCGAAGCCGCGAGTGTCCATGATGTCCTGGACGAACTCCGCCGACGGCAGCTCTGGCGCGTGGGCGCTCGGCGCGACGATGCGGTGAATGCCACCGGGTAGCGGCGCCAGCACATTCAGGCCGTTCATCGCGTAGAACAGGATCACTTCGTCATCGGGCGCCTCGCCGGACAGCCGGACGTCGGCGAGCGTGAAGGATTCGGCGTACTCGCCGCCGGCGAAGCCGACCCCGGCCTGCTCGCGCACGGTGCTGCGCGCGCCGTCGCAGCCCACCACAAAGTGCGCGCGGATGGTATCTCCGTCGTCGAAAGTGGCCGTCGCGCCCTCGCGGTCCTGCGACACCCGGGTCAGCGTTTTCGGCCGGACCACCTCGCGGCCGAGCTCGGCCAGCCGCTCGACGAGCAGCGCCTCGGTGGTGGCTTGCGAAATCATCAGTGTGTAGGGGTACTTGGTGGGTAGCACCGAGAAATCGATCGGGATCAGCGTGCGCGCCCCTTGCCGCATAGTGAACCGTGGCGCGATGAGTCCGGACTTGACTATGCGTCTCGTCACGTCGATCTCTTCTAGCACTTCAAGCGTGCGGGCGTTGACCGCGGCCGCGCGCGAGGTGTTGGCACCGGCGGTGAGCCGGTCGACGACGATGACGTCTGCATCGCGACGCAGCAGCGATGCGGCCAGCGTGAGTCCAGTTGGCCCGGCTCCCACAACGAGGACGTCGGTGTCCATCATGGTGATCCTCCAGTTAGAAAGTCAACGCTTGTTGGCATTACCCATCGTGCGCCTGTCGGCAACGTATGTCAACAGTTGTTGGCCTACAATCGTTGACATGCGGAGAACGTCGCAGGACACCAAGGCCGCCATCTTGGCCGCGGCGCGTGAGCGATTCGGCACGGCCGGTTTCCAGGCCGCCACCATTCGGGCCATCGCCGCCGACGCCGGGATAGATCCGTCGATGGTGATGCGGTATTTCGGCAGCAAGGACCAGCTGTTCGCCGCCGTGGCGGAGTTCGACCTGAGATTTCCCGACTTCACCGCCATAGACCGCGCGCAGGTCGGCCGGTCGCTGGTCAATCACTTCCTGGACCGTTGGGAGGGCTCGGAGGACGGTGACGCTTTGGTGATTTTGCTACGCTCCAGCGCCACCAACGACGACGCCGCACAGCGTATGCAGCAAATCTTTTCCGCGCAGCTGCAGCCGCTGGTCGAAAGCCTGGTGCCGGCCACAGACGCCCTAGAAGGCGCGGAATCGGGCCGGCGGGCGGGGCTGATCGCCACTCAGATCTTGGGCGTGGCGTGGTGTCGCTTCGTCCTGCAGTTGCCGCCAGTGGTCACGATGACCCGGGCCGAGATCGTCGACTCCGTCGGGCCGACGATTCAGCGTTATCTCGGTCTGCCGGAGTCTGTCTGCGGCTGAACTCGTCGAGACTTAAACCACTGCGACTCGATCCGGCGTGTCGTCGCAACAGGTTAAGTGTCGCGCGGCAGTGCGGCGGATCCGAACAGCTAGGGCAGCCCGATCTCCCGGTAGCGCCGCAACCGGGCCGCCCTCCGGTCGGCAGCGGGCACACCGCGTAGCGCATGCAGCTCGGCGGCGATCGCCACCGACAACCGCGTACAGAATTCTTGAGCCTCGTCGGCGGCGTCCGGGTGCTCCGGCACCACGACGTCGACGATGCCGGACCTCAACAAGTCGGCCGATCGGATGCCTTGCGCGGCCGACAGTTCCGCGGCGTGCGCGGTATCGCGGAAGACGATCGCGCTGGCGCCCTCGGGCGGCAGTGGGGCGAGCCAGCCGTGCAGCGCGGCCAGCACCCGGTCGGCCGGCACCATCGCCAGGGCCGGGCCGCCGCTGCCCTGGCCGAGCAGCACCGACACCGTCGGGGTGTCCAGCGTGACCAGCTCGGCCAGACAGCGGGCGATCTCGCCGGCCAGCCCGTCTTCTTCTGCCTCCGCCGACAGCGCCGGGCCGGCGGTGTCGATGACAAGCACCAGCGGTAGCCGCAGACCGGCGGCCAGCGTCATGCCGCGACGGGCCTCGCGCAACGCGGTGGGCCCGAATCGGCCCGCCTCCGTCCCGTCGGTGGAGCGCTGCTGGCCGAGGACCACTGCAGGCTGACCGGCGAACCGGGCCAGCGCCAGCAGGGTGGTCGCGGCTTCACCCCGCTCGGTTCCAGACAGCAGCACCTGATCGGTGCAGCCGTGTCGCAACAGCTGTCTGACCCCGGGCCGGTCCGGCCGTCGCGATGCCACCACGGAGTCCCAGGCTCCGACGTCGGGTAGCGGTTCGGCCGGCGGCGGATCCGGCGCCGGCCCCGCGTCGTCGGCGACCACTGTGAGCGCGAGGTCGACGATGCCGCGCAGCTCCGCGAGCGGCACGACGGCGTCGATGACCCCGTGCCGGTGCAGGTTCTCGGCCGTCTGGATGCCGGCGGGGAAGGGTTCGCCGTAGAGCTGCTCGTAGACCCGTGGCCCCAGGAAGCCGACCAGCGCACCCGGCTGGGCGAAGGTGACGTGGCCCAGCGAACCCCAGGACGCGAACACCCCGCCGGTGGTCGGGTGGCGCAGGTACACCAGGTAGGGCAGATGTGCCTGTTTGTGCAGCGTGACGGCCGCCGCGATCTTCACCATCTGCAGGAACGCGACGGTGCCCTCCTGCATCCGGGTGCCTCCGGAGCACGGCGACGCCAGGAGCGGCAGCCGCTCGGCGGTGGCGCGTTGCACGGCCGCGGTGATCCGTTCGGCCGCCGCGACGCCGATCGAGCCGCCGAGGAATTCGAACTCGCAGACCACCACCGCAACCCGCCGCCCGAATACCCGGCCCTCGCCGGTCAGCACCGATTCGTCACGGCCGGTGGCGTCCCGGGCGTCGGCAAGCTCGCGGGCGTAAGACCGGTCCGTCGGCACTACTAGCGGCTCGGTGTCCCAGCTGAGGAACGTCCCCTCGTCGAGCACCGCGTCGCGCAGTTCGTCGGTCCCGATCCGGCTCACCCGGCCGAGGCTACCCATCGGTTAGGGGCCGAAAAGCGAAAAGGGATCGAGGATTACGCCGGTGTCCTCAACATAGCGATCCCACAGCGCGAGAAGCTCGGCCAGCTTGTCCGGACGCGACGCGGCCAGGTCGTCGATCTCGCCCGGGTCCGCCGAGAGATCGTAGAGCTGCCAGGCGCCGGGTCCGTACGGCTCGGGCAGATAGAGCGCCTTCCAGTCGCCTCGCCGGATGGC
>Ga0210401_10007990_pt1 | contig 10539 bp, 10 predicted proteins | sample IncBWH32MmetaG_FD_150866 | JGI IMG/M metagenome (GOLD analysis project Ga0210401, IMG submission 150866) | Forest soil microbial communities from Barre Woods Harvard Forest LTER site, Petersham, Massachusetts, United States - Inc-BW-H-32-M | ecosystem: Environmental > Terrestrial > Soil >... | reverse complement strand
TTTGCTCTCCCCTGTTCAGAACGGCATCGTCTGATTAGGGCAGGCTTGGAGTGCATCGATGACTTGCGGCGGAAGCGGGATAAATACACGGACTCCAGTTTTGGCCGTTCGTAAGAATAAACGCCCATCCTCCAATCGGCTTCGTTCCAGCGTCACGGCATCACCGATGCGCAAGCCGGAATAGCGCAACAGCAACACCAGCGCCTTCAACCTGACGGCGTTGTGCTTATCGGGATATTGCGGGATGGCGTTCAAGATCGCTTGCATTTGCGCCCGGGTGAACGGCTCCACGGGCGGCTCTTCGTTCTTGCCCATCTTCAATTTCAAGGCAGGATTCGAGTCCATCCAATTCCGGTCGTGGCAGAAGCGGAAGAACGTGCGAAGAGATTCCAGCTTCTTTCTAGCGGCGGTGCCTTTATTGGTCCATGATTCGCGGAATTTGGCTGTGTATCTCAACGTCGCGAACGTTGATCGTTGCGTTCAGGCTTGTAGGAACAACCTACGCTGGGTCGCGCCAGCACCGATCGAAGTGCTCGTTACTTTAAAAGACGGTAGTCAGCAGTTGCCGTTGAGTGCTACTCCAACCAAACGCCATACGAAGGATCAAGTTCGCGATTGGTTGGCAAGGACTCGCGAAGTGACGGGTAAATATGTTCGACCGCAATCGTCGTTCGGAAGTAAGTTCTAACACCAATCCACCACCGCGCAACCGCCCCAAGGGCCGTGTAAGGTACCGGAAAGCACTTGGCACCGCAACGGAGGAGCAATGGACTACAGCGCGATACTAGCAGTCCGACACCGCCTCGATGGAATTTTCGTTCGACTCCCGATAGACGCGCTTACCGTGTAAGTGAAATGAGCTATAGAAGTGCCTTGAGTGCGCAACCGAGAACACAAGCAGCCGCCGATGGAATTTTGCGGTAAATCACAGGTTCGAACATCAGTGATACTTATTCATCACCATAATGTCCGAATTTTCTTCGTCCAGCTGCGAATACAACATATACCGCCCGTCCGGCGACACCGAGAACCCGTCGTGGAAATCCTTGTCCAACCTGAACATCTCTTTCACCCGATGCGAAGCAAGGTCAAAATATTGCATCGAACTGGAACCACTCGGCACGAAATAAATCCCGCCTGGTGCGATTTCCCACAGGTGCCACACCATTACACGAGGAATCGCCTCCTTCTGGATTTCCCGTTTCAGGCCGGCTAACTTCACCTTCTCCAACTCAAAGTTCTCCTCTCGCGATGCGAAATACAAGTACACGCCATCCGCGGATTCGGCGGGGCACACGGCAGACTCTCCCGATGGTAATTGTTCCGCCTTGCCACCCTCCGCAGGAACCCGGTAAATCTTGTGTCCCCGCGACACATCCGCAGTGAAGTAAATCCACTTCCCGTCGCGCGACCATGCCGGCAGCTTGATGTCATCCACGTCGGCGTGCAGCTTTCGAGGCACCCCTTCGGCAATGTCGACGATGTAGATGGCTGAGGGGGTGGTCCAGGCAGTATCGAACGCGATTCTTTTTCCGTCCGGAGACCACCGGGGCGCCATTGAACCCCAAACGTCCTTCGACATTTGTGCGAGATTTCCGCCGTCCGCATCGCTCACCCAAAGCGCCCAGGGCCCGCCCCGCTTGGATTCAAACGCGATGTGCTTTCCGTCCGGCGAATACCGCGGATAATTCTGAGGTCGGGTCGACGGAATGAATGGGATCGCCGAGATCTCTGGATGCAACAGGTCCCGCCGCCAGATACTGACTGCCTGGAACTCGGCGCTATACGCGAGTTTGTCGCCGTTGGGGGAGAGTGCCGGCCCGAATGCCCAGTCGGGCGACTCGATCCGGCTAACCGAATGGTCGTTGATTGACAGCATCGACAATTTCAGTCCGTAATCATGTGAGAAAACGATTCTTGAATCGTCCCCGCTCAGCGCGAAGCCCATAATAAGCCTTTGAGGAGGCAGGACCACCGTGGAGGCACCTCCTGCGGCGGGCATCGCGTCAATTTCAATCGAAGTCGGGCTGTGCACACACAAGAAGAAAATTCTTTTCCCGTCGTGCGAAAATGTCGGGTTGGCTTCGGCCAGGCAGGAAGCGTCATACGGAAGGGGGCGAACCTCCAGGGTCTCGACAGAAACGAGAAACATAGGAAGAGTTGGTTCGTTCGGTAATTCATCGGCAAATGCGATCCACTTTCCATCGGGCGACCAGCTGATTCCTGCCCCAGCACCCCGAGGCATGCGCGTCGATGTCAGCTTGCGCTCCGGCCCTCCCAGTGCCGGTACAACGTAGACTCCGGTGTCGCTGCCTGACAGGCGGTGGAATGCAATTTGCGTCCCGTCGGGAGACCATGCCGAACTCAACCATCCCGACGGATGTTGGGTCAGCCGTAGCTGCGTCTCACTGCCGATGGCCTTCACATATAAGTCGGCGCCCTTCCCGCCGGCGTCGGGACCGCCATCCCACGCGAAGGCGATACGCGAACCATCCGGCGAAAATGCTGGCGCCACTTCGTCCCCGGGAAGAGAGGTAAAGGGCAGCGCCGTGAAGCGCGGGACTTCGGCGTGCTTGCTGCGCCACCGTGCGATTCCGAACGCCGCTAAACCCAGAATTGCTCCAGCGCACAGAATCCCAATTACAACGAAGCGCCTGGGTGACGGCGTACTTGTCTCGACGCGGCCCGAGGGAATTGAATCTTCGGCTGCGGTGGCGTGCAGGGCCTCGTTCTTTGGTGTCTCGGTAATCTCTCCGATAAACCGATAGCCTCGTCTGGGCAGCGTCTCCACTAGGCGCGGTTCATCGGCGGAGTCCCCCAAGACCTCCCGCAAGCGGTTAACCGCCGCATTCAGGCCGTGGTCAAAGTCCACAAAGGTGTCGGACGGCCACAGAACTCGCCGCAGCTCCTCCCGGGTGATCAGGCTCCCGGGACGTTCCAGCAACATTTTAAGAATTTGGAAGGATTGCCTTGGCAGACGAAGCCGGACTCCGTGCTTGCGGAGCTCCTGCGTCTGCAGATCCGCATCGAACGGGCCGAAGCGGATCACTGCGGAAACGCTTTGGCTATTTTCAGACATGCCGCGGAATAAACTTGGCGCGAGCATACCACAGAGCGCGCTCGGTGTGATTGTCTCTCCTACGCAGAACGAGTGTAATTCTCCTGTTCTCACTGGCTTAGCATGTGACCTAGATGTGACCAGCATCTGCGTTGCCTTGCATTGCGGTAGATCGGTAGATCGCTGAGTTTCGGGGCGTCACAGGAGGCGCTCCATGAAACTCAAGACTTGCTTGGGATCGATAGCGATGCCAGTTCTGCTGGTTGCCATCGCGTCGCCCCGGATTGCAAACGCCAGTCCCCGCGAAGATCGCCTGGCGGCGCAGCATTTCTTTTGCAACACCGGCTATACGCTGGACACCTGCCTCGAACAAATCGCCACGTTGAAGACCATAGTGGCGAAGTACCCAACGGAAGCCCTCGGCGAATGGACCTGGGTGCTGGTGCGCTCGCAGGATTGGAAGGCGCAATCCCGAATGCTGGGGCTCAATCCCGATAGCCCCGCGTTTACCTGCTTGGAAACGAGAACGACCTTCATCGAAGAAGCTTTGGTGGCCAAGGTGCCGGGGAGAGCGAGTGAACTCATAGCCCGTTGGCAGATGGGCATGACAGACCTGCTGAACACCGCCGTGGAGCACGAAATGGGACATGCCCTTTGCCACACTCTGAACGAAGACAAAGCCAATCATGTCGCTCAAATCTTGGAGCGAAAGCGACCCCTCAGCTGCCAAGCCGGACTGTGACGGGATGTTTTTGTTTTTGTTTTTGTTTTTTTTCCGCAGACTCTTTGTTTGCGTCAGGCACGTCTGGTTGCCGGGGTGCGATTCCGGATGCGTTCTGGAAGGGCTATAACCGCAGTTTTGCGAAGCGATCCAGAAGTCTTAGTGTTGTATCGGAAGCGCGAAGGGGCAAGGCGCATACACGAGCACGGTGTGTTCGCGCGCTTTCGGTACAACGACTTGAAGGAAGACGCTGGCGTTTGCGGCGGATGCGGAGGAGTGAGAATCTAGAGCAGTACGGGAAATTGTATAAGCGCCCTCTCCTTCCCATCCGGGAGCCAAACGTCTAACACGATGACAGCGCCACAACGGCAAGAGAAGGCTCCCGGCCAGCAGCGGGTCTTCAGTTCCACGGTAGAACATACCGGACATTTCTGCACCTGCGTGCCAAACTTCACGAGCCTTGGAAGTTCCTCCAGCAGCCACTTGCGACGGGATTCCCACGCTAGAATTTTCTCCTCTTCAGACAATCTCGCGAACGCCTCCCGTTCATGCCTACGTTGTCGGAGGCAGAATTCTCCATACGTGATCCGTCTCCCATTCTGGGGAGGCGCGATTTCAATTTTTTCTGGCACCGGCAGGTAACCGTTGTTCGCGAGCTTGATTATCCGCTCCCGCACCAAACTGAAGAATTCTTCTCCGTACGGGTCCAAGGTCGACTTTAGCGGAAGCGTGGCAACGGCTCCCCACCAGATGAATGTGCGCCGCGAGATCATCAGTTCACGCTCTTCATAGTGCGCTGATGGTCAGGCACGAGCCATTCGGGCTTGCTCAAGTGCCAGCGCTGACACTTGAGGCAGAGGTGCGCCACATCCCCGTGATACGCCACGTTCGCGGGGTCTTTTGCATAACTCTCCGCTGACTCGCGGTCGGGAAAATGTGCTCGATACGAGCCAGAGGACCTTCGGCACGGTTCCAGCAGTTCACCCTCTTGTATAAATTCACCGACCGAAATTCCTTGCGAAGAATTCGCCGAAGATGGGCCTTTTCCAGCGGCGTCATTTTAGTGATGGACTCGGAAACAGCGTCCGCCAATTCTTCTGTAGTCATGCTCTTCTTGGGCTGCTTCGGCTTCTTCAATTCCGCGAGCATCATTAGCATCGTCATTTTGATTAACTCCCGATTCGGTTTGCTCATTCGCACCCCGCTGCCCGGTACAACTCCTCCGGACTTTCATTCGGCACTGATACTTCAAACACTCCGTTACGGGTTGATTTTGAAATGTGGGCCGAACTTAACGCCCGCAAAGATAGCGCCTTCGCGCGCTGGTGGAACCGCTCCGCGTGGGTCTCCGTGTAATGCGGTTGCTTTTCCTCACTCTGCCGCAGCGGTGGCAGCGGTGCGGGTTGACGAGCTTGCTGACGCGACGGCTCCGAGTGCTGGCGAACGCGTTCGAAGGCTTCCACAATCCGGCGCTTCGTCTCTTCCAGTCCACGCCCGGTTTGGATGGGTGCGCCATTTTCGGAGACCTTCGGCGGGCTGTTACCACTCTCGAATGCGGTTTTTGGCTTCAATTCATCCCTCCTAATTTTCAATCCACCAACAGGCGTTCGACACCCACACCAACATGTCTCCAATTTGATCTAAGGTCATTTCCCGCATCAGTTCACCACCGGCTTGGCATTTTCGGTTTGCGGCTGCGTTTCCGGTTTCGCCCAAAGAAGGTCACCAAGCAACAAAAACAACGTCTTCACCGAGGCCCCATAGTCACCGACCGAACCCCACTGGCCCACCAGCAAGAACAAGATGTTGAGCAGTTCGCCCGCCGACATACAAGGAAGTTTGTCTTCATCGGCACGCAAGGCTTGTGCAACCCGCATCCTAAGCGTGGCGATAATCTGCCGATGGATGGGGTTAGTTTCCACGGGACACCGCCAGGCCGTCATCCTGAAGCGCGAGCAGGATGTTCCAGACGTACCTGTGCTCGATGACGACGCTGTCGCCAAACGTCTGATGTTCGGGGTCTATGTGGGTATCAATCCAAAGGCGGGCGTTGTCGTTGAGTGGTCGGAGAAGATAGAGACTGCCATATCCGGAACACGTGAAATCAGGGTTTCCTGCTTGCGTCGGGGAATTGCCGGAACTAACGAACGAATCGTTATGCGAAGACATCATGCCTCCAAGTGGAGAAGATGCCCTCGAAATATTTGGGAAGGACTAAGGTGGGTTTTGCCCCCTACAGGCCGCATCCCTTCTTTCGAAGGTTAGCACCGTGGCCTTATGTGGCTCGGTTGCTGGACGGCTGAAATCGCCGCCACTCTTGATACAGTAATAAGGATACTGCTCTTTCGCCCGGGTGCGAATGGTACTGGAGTACCAAAAAGCCGGAGTTCCCAAGGCGGGAGTTGACGCCCACCAATTCGACGAGGCGCTCAAGGCGCAGTCCTAAAGTGGGTGAGACAGGGTAGGCCCTCGGTCGCAAAACGGTCGAGGGTTTCACCGTCTGTACTGACAGTATTACTGTCCAGGTCAACCGCGCTTAAGCTGGAGATCCTGCTACCGCTTCTATCGCGAGCAATTCATCACGGACCAGCTTCGAGTGCGCTATCGTCTGAGCGCACTTTTGCAAGTAGCGCGCCCCAATACACCTTCGACTGATTTCTCCCTCAGTCCCATCCGAACAGCCCATTTTCGAAGTTGAAAGACACCTTGTGGAATCCCATCTTTGCGAACCCCAAGAGACCATCGAAATCATTTTGAGGATCGGAGTCGACATCGGCGATTGCCACGTTACGCGCCCCGAGATTATCTTTGCCGAGCGACACGCCAGCGCGAAACCATCGTATGGGAGCCGCCGCCCCGCCAGTGGTAGACACCAGAGACTTGGCATCGAAACGGAGTCGTTCTTGCGTTGTCCAGAGCCGGTTCCGATAGACAAGCAACCCCCAGGTGCCCGAATCGACCAACAAGCGGACCTCGTGTCCTTCGATCTTCGCCGTTACAGTAAGGAAGGGAACTTGTGTTTCAAAATGAACTGCTTTTTCACTTGCCTCGATGGGACCAAAGACGATCTTTCTCCTCTGGTAATCAATCGTAAAGCTGCCGGTACTCAGGATGTCCAGGCCAACAATTCCCCCCAAGGAAATGCCTAGGTTCCGCTCCATGAACCTAAGGTCCTGTACGACCACTCTGATGGAATCAGCAAACAGCGGGCCAATCTGGATGCGCGGCAAGACGACGCTCTGCGTCTGAATCGTCCCATTCAGCGTCTGCAGCGAATCTGTCTTTCCCCGCAATTGAAGACGATCGGACATTCCCTTGCTGATGGCCGTCGGGCTCGTGCCCGTGTCGAGTATAAAGTTCACATTCTTAATCGTCCCGATGGTTGCTTTCACGATGATCAGATTGTCGTTGTAGAGTTGAAAGGGAACCTCGTCCTTGGATCGCTCTTCAGAACTGTCTGTTTCTCTTGCCGAGGGCGATCTGGAGCATAAAGAGCCGGGGAAGCCGTCTGGTTTGCGTGCATCCTTAAGGCGCTTTCGGTATTCACGGGCGGCCTTGTCAGCGTCGTTCTCGCTGGCGCTGTTGCCAGCCAAGTGTCCGAGTTCATGCGCCAACCAGTATCCGAGGGAGTCGTCGCTCACATAGCGGTCACTGTCGATGAACACGCTTCGGCTGGGCAGGTGCGTGAACATGGCGCTGGTGTATCCGGCGGGCACGTGGAGGCGAAATGTTCTGGTTGTGTCGATATACTTCCAGTGCGGCACAAAGAGAACTCGCAGAGGATAGACATCGGGTTGCATAACCCGAATCTGAGTTCTTACCAAAGCTTCTTGTTCGGGAGTAGCTCCCAGGACTGCGTAGCTGTTTGCAGAGAGTTCAGGTGCGGTTGCTTCTGCGCTGACCAGCTTTGCGCTTCCGCTTGTTTGTCCCCAGGCGAACTGCGTTATTGTCACCAAGAATAAGGTTGTCCAAATTCTTAGCCTCATTTGCCACCTCCAGCCGTGTGCTGGAGGCGAACTTGGGGCTGGTAGGGACGAAGCTCAATGGACGGCGGCTTGATTGAGGCTTGATTGCTTCTAAGCGATTAAAGACCGTCGTTTCAGTTATGTAGTGCGTAGGCTTATCTAAACCTTGTCACCTAGTAGGGGGGTGTTAGACTCGCGCTAAGATCTGGGGTAGACGCAGATGGCCCTCGAAGTCCGATCTCGCTCAATTCTGCGCTTCGGAACGTTCGAGGTGGACGTACGCGCGGGGGAGCTACGCAAGCAGGGCCTGCGGATCAAGCTCCAAGAGCAGCCATTTCAAATACTAACAGTTTTGTTGCAACGGCCCGGTGAAGTGGTTACTCGCGAAGAGCTACGCTCCCACAATTGGTCTGCCGATACCTTCGTTGATTTCGACAACAGCCTGAACACGGCGATCAACAAGCTGCGGGAAGCATTGGGGGACTCCGCGGAGAGCCCGCGGTTCATCGAGACACTGCCACGTCGCGGATACCGATTTATCGGTTCAGTGGATGGCTTTGACGGAGGTGCGGGCGCCAAGGGAAAGGGACAAAGTGGTGAGGTGCATTTCAGCGCGCGAAGGCTTCGATGGATCGTTGCCATCGCCTTGTTCGCCGCGCTCGCCGGCACGCTCTTTGCTCTGAACGTCTTCAGGGTCCGGGAGCGCGTCGTTGGGAATAGCCGAGTTGTGCGAATCCAATCCCTGGCGGTTCTTCCACTCACGAATCTTTCCGGTGATCCTAATCAAGAGTACTTCTCCGACGGCATGACGGATGCACTCATTACGGGCCTTGCCCAACTAGGTTCCATAAAGGTGATCTCACGCACCTCCATCATGCGCTATAAGAAAACTGACAAGTCGCTGCCTGAAATTGCGCACGAACTGAACGTGGACGGAATCATTGAGGGAACGGTCCAACGCTCAGGTGATCGAGTGCGGATCACCGCGCAGCTGATCGAAGGTTCGACGGACCGGCATGTATGGGCCAATGGCTATGAGCGTGACCTGCGGGATGTGTTGGCCCTCCAGGATGAAGTCGCCCGCGCGATTGCTCGTGAGATCAAAATCAAGCTCACGCGGCAGGATCAAACGAGGTTGGCAGCTACTCGTCAAGTTAACCCCGAAGCTTATGAGGTTTACTTGAAGGGGCGATATACCTTTAACAAAATGTCTGGTGTCTGGGTCAGGCAAGCTGCCGAATACTTTAGCAAGGCGATCGGCTTAGACGGGAATTATGCAGCCGCGTATGTCGGATTGGCTGACTGTTATGTCTCTTTGGCCGATGCAACCGGAGCCTTGCCACCTAGTGAGGCATATGGAAAAGCGAAAGAGGCGACTCTGAGAGCGCTGGAAATCGACGATGGGCTGGCCGAGGCACATGCTTCACTTGCTGTGATTCGGGCAGATTACGGCTGGGATTGGGAAGGCGCGGAAACAGAGTTCCACCGAGCCCTTGAACTTGATCAAAAGGACGTGAACACACTTCAATGGCACGCGGTCTTCCTGGCCAGGCTAGGGCGCTTTAAAGAAGCCTTCGCAGAAATAGGAACCGCCAAAGAACTCGACCCGTTATCTCTTCGGGTCGCCACGAGTGAGGGAGAAATTCTGCGCTACGCGCGCCGGTATGACGAAGCAATCGAGGAACTCCGGAGGGCGATCGACTTAGAACCTAGTTTCAAATTTACGCATGCAGTGCTCGCCAGGGTATACGAACTCAAGGGGATGTTTCGAGAAGCGGCCTTCGAGTGGACGTGGGTAAATGTGGGAGGGACCTATGCGGCCGTTCACGATGCTGCTGGATACGAGCGCGCCATGCAGGTCCGGCTTGAACGTCTGCAAGAGGAATCAAAGCGACAATATGTTTCCCCGATGGCCCTAGCCCTAGCCGCGGCCTATGCGGCCGTTCACGATGCTGCTGGATACGAGCGCGCCATGCAGGTCCGGCTTGGATTTCTGCAGGAGGAATCAAACCGACAATATGTTTCCCCGATGTGGCTAGCCGAGACCTATGCGCATCTCGGGAACGCTGAGCAGACGCTCGGCTGGTTGGAGAAAGCTTACCGGGAGCGTGCTTCCGGGCTTTCCAGTCTGAAAGTTGAACCCTTCTTCGACTTTTTGCGCGGCAACCCGCTTTTTCAAGATCTGCTGCGCCGCATGAATTTCCCGCCGTAGGCCGGCCAGAACAAGGCACCACAATTTCCTCTCGCCGCATAACAAAACACGATGACTACGTGGAGCGGTGGCCGCACTCGGCATTTCGGTTCCAGCCGCAATGCGATAACTCCCGGCGGTTTGTATGACGTGTCTGAGCGCAAGACTACAGTTTTCCGCTCACAAAAACTCTGCGTGCTGAGTTGTTATTTTGTGGCTTTCTGCGGTGCGTTTTTGACGCACGGCTTTCCGTTCATCCCTGGAGCCTTGCACGGACCGTCCCATAGCCGACCCTCGGGTTTGCGGCGATCTGTTGCAGGCTGTGCCCTTACCCTCTCAACTCCAGCGTCATCACGCTACTTTCTTCGCCTGGTTCCTTACCTTCGCCCACCGCTTCTTCGCCGCCCTCACAATCGCCGCTCTGCCACAGCCGATAGGACAGGCAGTTCGAACGTCTACGCAAAGCCTAGCAACCATTTGTTGACTCAACCTCTACGTCACCTCTAACATCGCCCCACACGGTTGCACTCCAGCCATGGTTGGCCAAACCATCTCGCATTACCGCATCCTCGAAAAGCTCGGCGGTGGCGGCATGGGTGTGGTC